>Ga0207708_10000025_pt1 | contig 169896 bp, 133 predicted proteins | sample KBSK5101metaG_FD_184340 | JGI IMG/M metagenome (GOLD analysis project Ga0207708, IMG submission 184340) | Corn, switchgrass and miscanthus rhizosphere microbial communities from Kellogg Biological Station, Michigan, USA - KBS K5-10-1 metaG... | ecosystem: Host-associated > Plants > Roots >...
GTGCGTTTCGGGCGGTCACCGGGCTGGCTTGTGCACGGTTCAGTGGGGCTCCGGCTCGGAGAACGCGCCCGGCCCGTGGTAGGTGTCCTCGCCCCGCGTGTCGGACACCGACACCTCGCCGCCCGCGAGGCCCGCGGGTCGAAGTGGCGGCGGAAGTATCTGGCACCCTGCCATTGTTCCCGATGGGCCTGACAACCCCCACTCTCGGGGTTGTCGACCCGGCCTGCCCGCACTGCCCACACCGCTCCCGCCGGAACCTGCGATTCCGACATTTCGCGGAACCGCCGGCCGCGGTGTTACGTTCTACAGCTTCAGACGCAACATAGCGGCACCACTGACCGACCTTGACAGACATCTGACAGACATCTGGACCGGCACCTGACCCGGCACAGCCCACTGGCCGGCGCAGCATAGGGAGTTATTTCGTGAGTACCGAAGCCTCGTCGACCACCTGGCTCACTCAGGAGGCCTACGACCGCCTCTCGAAGGAGCTCCAGCAGCTGATCGACAACCGGCCCGCGATGGCCAAGGAGATCAACGACCGCCGCGAGGAAGGCGATCTGAAGGAGAACGGCGGTTACCACGCCGCCCGCGAGGAGCAGGGCAAGCAGGAGGGCCGGATCGTCCAGCTGACCCAGCTGCTGCGCGCCGCGAAGGTGGGCGAGGCACCCACCAGCGAGGGCACCGCCGGTCCCGGCATGGTGGTCACCGTCCGGTTCGACGACGATGAGGACGCCGAGACCTTCCTGATCGGCTCCCGCGAGGAGGCCGGCACCACCGACCTCGACGTGTACTCCTCGGCCTCTCCGCTGGGCCAGGCGCTCGCCGGTGCCAAGGAGGGCGAGCAGCGCTCGTACTCCACCCCGACCGGTAAGACCGTCTCGGTCACCCTGCTGAGTGCCAAGCCCTACCGGGGCTGATCAGCGGCCAGTGCGACCGGCGGCCTCTCGTCCGGACGTGGCCGAAAACCGGCAGGCGTCGTAGCGTCGAGCGGGTGACTACCGCACCAGAGATCACCACGCTGGGCCAGCTACGGGCATCCGGACACGTACACCGGGTGGTCAAGGCCGAGATCCGGCAGAACCTGATCGCCCGGTTGGCCGCCGGGCTGCCCACCCTGCCGGGGATCGTCGGCTTCGACGACACCGTGGTCCCCGAGGTGGAGCGGGCGCTGCTGGCCGGCCATGACCTGGTACTGCTCGGCGAACGGGGCCAGGGCAAGACCAGGCTGATCCGCACCCTGGTCGGCCTGCTCGACGAGTGGACCCCGGTGATCGCCGGTTCCGAACTCAACGAGCACCCGTACGCCCCGATCACCCCGGCCTCCCGCCGGCTGCTGGCCGACCTGGGCGACGAGCTGCCGGTGAGCTGGAAGCACCGCAGCGAGCGGTATGGGGAGAAGCTGGCCACCCCGGACACCTCGGTCGGCGACCTGATCGGCGACGTCGACCCGATCAAGGTCGCCGAAGGGCGCTCGCTGGGCGATCCGGAGACGGTGCACTACGGCCTGGTACCGCGCACCAACCGTGGCATCTTCGCCGTCAACGAGCTTCCCGACCTGGCCGAACGGATCCAGGTGGCGATGCTCAACGTGCTGGAGGAGCGCGACATCCAGGTGCGCGGCTACCAGCTGCGGCTGCCGCTGGACCTGCTGCTGGTGGCCAGCGCCAACCCGGAGGACTACACCAACCGCGGCCGGATCATCACCCCGCTCAAGGACCGCTTCGGCGCGGAGATCCGCACCCACTACCCGATCGAGCTCGACGACGAGCTGCGGCTGATCGCCCAGGAGGCGGCGGTGCTCTGGGACACCGGCGATGAAGGCGGCACCGCCGAGACCACCGCGCACGGCGCCCCGCTGGTGCCCTCGCACCTGCTGGAGGTGGTGGCCCGGTTCGCCCGCAACGTGCGCGACGCGCCCCAGGTGGACCAGCGCTCCGGGGTGTCGGCCCGGTTCGCGATCGCGGCGATCGAGACGGTGGCCGCCTCCGCGGTCCGCCGGGCCGCCATCAACGCCGAACCGGTGGCGGTGGCACGGATCTCGGACCTGCCGGCGATCGTGCCGGCATCGCGCGGCAAGGTCGAGTTCGAGGACAGCGACGAGGGACGCGAGTTCGAGGTGCTGGAACACCTGCTGCGGCGGGCGGTCGCCGAGACCGGCCGGGCCCGGTTGGCAGGCCTGGATCTGCGGCCGCTGCAACAGAAGTTCGACGCCGGCCTGCTGGTCGAAACCGGCGACACCGTCTCGGCGGACAAGCTGCTCGAGCAACTGGGCAGCATCCCGGGCCTGGCCGCCCTGCTCGAACGGCTGGAACCGGACAGCGTGCACGAGGGTCCGGCCACCGTCGGGATCGCCGCCGCCGCGGTCGAGTTCGCCCTGGAAGGTCTGTACCTGAACAAGCGGCTGGCCAAGGAATCGGCCGGCGGCCGCACCGTCTACGGCGCATGAGCGAGCATCGAGCGAAGCGAATGCCGGCGATGAGCGCTCGCGAGAAGAGCAGGGACAACACATGAGCGTCCGGTACGGCGCATGGCACGGCGGCCCGGACCCGCTGGAACCGCCCTACGACATCAGGGAAGCGCTGGACGAGATCGGTGAAGACGTGCTGCGCGGGATGTCGCCGCGGGCCGCGCTGAATCGGTTGATGCGCTCCGGGGTGGACGGCCGCAGCGGCCTGGACGCGCTGCGCCAGCGGGCCCGCAACTCCGCACGCAAGCTGCGCAACTCCGGCCGGCTGGACGGCACCCTGAGCAAGGTCCGGCAACTGCTCGACCAGGCGCTGGAAAGCGAGCGTTCGGCGCTGTTCCCGGACCCGTCGGACTCGGCGCGGCTGGCCGAGAGCGAACTGGACGCGTTGCCGTCCGACACCGCGCGGGCCGTCCGGCAGCTCGCCGACTACCAGTGGCGCTCCCCCGAGGCCGCCGCCGCGTACCAGCAGATCTCGGACCTGCTGCGCTCGGAGGTGCTCGACGCCCAGTTCGCCGGGCTCCGCAACACGCTCGCCGACCCGGACCCGCGGGCCATGGAGCAGATCCGGCAGATGCTCGCCGACCTCAACGAGATGCTGGACGCCGACGCCCGCGGCGAGCACACCGACGCCGATTTCGCCGAATTCATGGCCAAGCACGGCCAGTTCTTTCCGGATAACCCGTCCGACCTCAACGAGCTGGTCGACTCGCTCGCCCGGCGCTCGGCGGCCGCCGAGCGGCTGATGAACTCCCTCACCCCGCAGCAACGGGCCGAACTGGGCGCGTTGATGGACCAGGCGCTCAACCAGGCGGGCCTCGGCGAACAGCTGGGCCGGTTGCAGGCCGCGCTGCGCGCAGCCCGTCCGGACCTGCAGTGGGGTGGTTCGGAACGCATGTCGGGTGAGCAGCCGCTCGGATACGCCGACGGCACCGAGGCACTCGCCGAACTGGCCGACCTGGACGAGATCGCCGAACTCGCCGGGCAGGACTATCCCGGAGCCAGCCTGGCCGACATCGACGAGGAGCTGATCGAGCGGGCGCTGGGCCACCAGGCGGTGGAGGATCTGGACCGGTTGCGCCGGATCGAGCGCGAACTGCAGCGCCAGGGCTATCTGGAACCGGGCACGCGCGGCCTGCAGCTCAGCCCGCGGGCCCTGCGCCGGCTGGGCAGCACCGCGCTGCGCAAGGTGTTCGCGACGCTTCAGACCGGCGGCCGCGGCGAGCATGACGTGCGCGATGCCGGTGCCGCCGGCGAGATCACCGGCGCCAGCCGGCAATGGCGCTTCGGTGACGAGCAACCGCTGGATGTGGTGCGCACCGTCCGCAATGCGGTGCTGCGCGCCGGCCCGGGCCAGGTGCGGTTGACCGCCGAGGATTTCGAGGTGGTCGAGACCGAGCGCCGGACCGCGGCCGCGGTGGCGCTGCTGGTCGACATGTCCTACTCGATGGAGCTACGCGGCACCTGGGGTGAGGCCAAGACCACCGCGCTGGCGCTGCACGCGCTGATCAGCACGAAGTTTCCCCAGGACGCCATCGAGATCATCGGCTTCTCCGACTACGCCCGCACCATGACCCCCCGCGACCTGGTGCATCACGACTGGGAGCGGGTCTACGGGACCAACCTGCAGCACGCCCTGATGCTGGCCCGCCGGCACCTGGACGCCCACCGCGGCGCCGAGCCGGTGATCCTGGTGATCACCGACGGCGAGCCCACCGCGCACCTGGCGGCCGACGGCTACTCGGATTTCTGCTGGCCACCGTCCCGCGAGACGATCGCGGCGACCCTGGCCGAGGTACAGCGCTGCACCCGGCGCGGCGTCACCATCAACATCTTCATGCTCGACGACGAGCCGCGGCTGGTGAACTTCATGCACGAGGTGGGCCGCCGCAACGGTGGGCGGGTCTTCCTGCCCCGGGCCGGCGCGCTCGGCGAGTACGTCGTGGCCGATTACCTCAAGGCGCGCACCGGGCGACGCCGGACCGGCTGACAAGGCCGCCCGGCACGGCCGGGCAGCCCGACACAAAGCCGACCGCCGCCGGACCACCCGGGCAACCCGGTGATCCGACGGCCGGACGTGCAGAACGTGGTGGCTCGGCAGCCGCCGAGCCACCGTCGCTCAGCGGCTGGTCTTGGCCGGGGCCTTGCGGGCGGCGGTCTTCTTCGCCGGAGCGGCCTTGGCAGCAGCCTTGGTCGCGGTGCTCTTCGCCGCGGTGGCCTTGCTCGCGGTGGCCTTGCTCGCGGTCGCCTTGGCCGTGCTGGCCTTGGCGGGCGCGGCCTTGCTGGTCGCGGCGCGGGTGGTCTTGGCCGGAGCCTTGGCCGCGGTGGCCTTGGTGGTCCTCGCCGGAGCCTTGGCCGCGGTGGCCTTGCTCGCGGTGCTCTTGGCCGTGCTGGCCTTAGCGGGAGCCTTGGCAGCGGTGGTGGCCTTGGCAGCGGTGCTGCGCGGCGCCTTGACCGGGCTTGCCTTGGCAGCGGTGGACTTCGTCGCACCGGCGGCCTTGGTGGCCGGAGCCTTCGCCGCGGCGACCGCCTTCTTGGCCGGGGCCTTGGCGACCTTGCGGCGGCCGGCGACGATCTCCTTGAACTCGGTTCCGGGGCGGAAGGCGGGCACCGAGGTCTTCTTGACCCGGACCTTCGCACCGGTGGCCGGGTTACGCCCGATCCGGGCGGCCCGGTCGCGCTTCTCGAAAGCGCCGAAACCGGTGAGGATGACCTTCTCGCCCTTGACGACGTTCGCGTAGACCTCGTCGGTGATCGCATCCAGGATGGCTGCGGTGGACTTGTGGTCGGCATTCAGTCGAGCCGCGACGGCATCGATGAACTGGGTCTTGTTCAAAGCTCGTTCCTCCCAATGTGTAGTGCTACCAGGGGAAAGTGTGGCACCAATTGATCAACGATGTGAAATCTTGGCGCAATTCGTTTTTGGCGAGTCTTTCTGGGTCGTCGGACCAAGATCGCAGTCAGTAGCTGATTTCTTTTATCCGATAAGGAGATTCGCGCACTGATCCGCTAACCTGGCCGGGTGAAAACATCTTTCTCAGTTCGGCAGATCACACCGGCCGAAAGCCGGGAATTGCGCCGATCGGTGCTTCGGCCCGGGCATCCCAGCGGTTCCGAGCAGCCCGGTGAGGACCAACCCGGTCTGGTTCCGCTCGGCGCCTTCGACGGGCAGACGCTGGTCAGTGCCTGCCTGATATTTCCCGAAGCATGCTCATGGCTGCCCGGTCAACCGGCCTGGCGGCTTCGTGGCATGGCCACCGATCCGTCCTGGCGGGGCACCGGCGCGGGCAGCGCGATCCTGCACGAGGTACGGCGGATTGCGCGTGCCGACGGCGCGTCGGTGCTGTGGTGCCAAGCGCGCGAGCCGGCGGTCGGTTTCTATCTTCGCCACGGTTGGACCCAGTTTGCCGGCTTGTTCGACACCGAGATCGGCCCGCACCAGCGAATGTGGTTGTGGTTGTTGCCCTCCGAGCCGGCTCCGGCTCCGGTACCGATCCCGGACGCCTGACTCACACCTCGCGCAGCCGCCGGGCGCCGAAATCGTTTCTGGTGAGCGGCGGGGCGATTCTGACCCGGGCGTCCAGCACGTACGCGCCGCCAGGAGCCGCAACCACCGGATCGAGCAGGCATTCGACCACTTCGGGAAGGTCGTCAGCCAACCGGGACAACCGCAGCACCACCTCTGTCAGGGCGGGCAGGTCGGCCGGTTCGCTGCCGCCATAGCCGGTCAGCAGCGGAAACGCCTTGGGGCCGGCGATCAGATCGGCCGCGTCCAGCGGGGCCAGCGGCACCACGGCGTAAGCGCGGTCGTGCAACAGGTCGGTGGCCAGGCCGCCCACCCCGAAGGACATCAGCGATCCGAAGGACCGGTCGTCGTGTACCTGCAGGACGGTGTCGACGCCACGCGGCGCCATCCGCTGCACCGTGGCTACCGGGAACTCGGCTTCCTCGGGGATGCCGAGGGAAAGCCAGGCCTCCGCCAGGTCCTGCCGGTTGTTCAGGTGCAGACGGACCGCACCGGCGACCTTCACCGCCACCGGCCAGCCGAGCCGCTCGGCGGCCTGCAGCGCGGATGACCTGCCCCGAACCGGCTCTGCCGGAACCAGGTCGATGCCATAGCCGGCAAGCAGGTTGCGCGCCTCGGCGCTGCTGAGCGGCCGGCCGGCCGGCGCGCCCGCCAGCACCCCGGCCACCAGTTCTCGCGCCGCGTCGGCGTTCACCCCGGCCAGTTCAGGCAGCAAGCCGGGGTCGCGGCGCCGCCACCGGGCGTAGCGGATCACCCGGGCCAGTGCCGTGACCGCACTTTCGGGCGAGGAATAGGACGGTAACGAGCCCCGCACCGGGGTCAGCGGGCCCGGCAGGGCGAGTTCGGCGGGCACGCCGTCGAAGCCGAGGAAGGTGGTCAGCACCGGTTTGCGCTGCCCGGCAACGGCGTTGCGCAACTGCTCGGCCACCGCCTTGACCTGCCGGCGGTGCACCGGCGGCACGAAGATGGTGATCACCGCGTCCACGTCGTCGGCGGCCAGCGCCTCGGCCACCGCGGCACCGAACTCGGCCGGGCTGGCCGCCATGCCCACGTCCACCAGCCGGGCCAGCGGGATCCCGGCGCCGGCCAGCGCGTCGATCACCAGCATGCCCAGGGCGGTGGAATGGCCCACCACGGCAACCCGATCGCCGTCCGGCAGCGGCTGGGTGCTCAGCAGCAGGGCAACGTCGAACAGTTGAGCCAGCGTCTCGGTGCGGATCACCCCGGACGCCTCGAACAACGCCTGGACGCTGGCTTCGGGCACCTCCACCGAGGTGTGCTGCAGCCCGGCCACCATCGAGCCCCGGCCGCTCTTGACGGCCACGATCGGCTTGTGGTGGGCGAACCGGCGGGCAATCCTAGCGAACTTGCGTGGATTGCCGAAGCTTTCCAGGTACAGCAGGGCGATCTCGGTCGCCGGATCGCTCTCCCAGTACTGCAACAGGTCATTGCCCGACACGTCGGCCCGGTTGCCGGCCGAGACGAAACTCGACACCCCCAGCCCGCGTCGGGCCGCCTCGGCGAGCACCGCGACGCCGAGCGCCCCGGACTGGCAGAAGAAACCGGCCCGGCCGGCCGGCGGGGCGACCGGCGCCAGCGAGGCGTTCAGCGACACCGCCGGGTCGGTGTTGATCAGTCCCAGGCAGTTCGGCCCGACCACCCGCATGCCGTACCGGCGGGCCGCTGAGACGAGCTCGCGCTGCGCCCGGGCACCGGCCTCCCGGTCCTCGGGACTGCCGGATTCCCCGAAACCGCCGGACATCACCACCAGGCCACGCACGCCGTGGGCCCCGCACTGGCCGACCACGCCGGCGACCTCGGCCGCCGGAACCGCCAGCACCGCAAGGTCCACCTCGCCCGGAACCTCGGCGATGCTCGGGTAGGCGGGCACGCCACCGACCGAACGTGCCCTGGAATTGACCGGATAGATCGGCCCGGTGAAGCCGGAGCGCTGCAAGGTGCGCACCACCAGGTGGCCCAGCTTGCCGGGATCGGAACTGGCTCCGACGACCGCCACCGAACGCGGGTAGAGCAGCCGCCGGATCGAGGAGGACTCCGCGCGCAGTTCCCGTCTCCGCATCACCTTCTCGGTCAGCTCGGTGGCGGCGATGTCGAACTCCAGGCTCACCTCGCTGCCCTCGATCTGGCGGGACGGCTGGTACCCGGCGTCGAGGAAGACCCGCAGCATGGTGCCGTTCTCGACCAGCACCACCGCCTCGAACCGGGCGATCCCCAGTTCGCGGCCGATCTCGGCCAGGTGCTCCAGCAACACCGAGCCGATACCGCGACCCTGATGGGCGTCGGCGACCACGAATGCCACCTCGGCGCTGCGGCCCGCGACGTCCGGGTCGGGACCCGGCAGCCGGTCGAACCGCCCGACCGCGACGATCTGCGGGCCCAGCCACGCGGCCAGCGCTACCCGGTCGACATTGTCCACATGGGTGAACCGGATCAGGTCCCGCTGCGGGATCCTCGGATACGCCGAGAAGTAGCGCAGGTAGCGGGTGCGGACCGACAGCTGCGCGTGGAAGTCCACCAGCGCGTCGGCGTCGTCCGGTGTCAGCGGCCGCAGGTGCAGGGTGCCGCCGTCGGCCACCACCACGTCGGCCTCCCAGCCGGGTGGGTAGTCGGCGCCGGCGACGGTCATCAGTCCGCGCTCGCGCCGGTCGAGCGCTGGCCGAGGTCAGTCACGGGGGTCGGCCGGGTCCAGCCCGAGCAGCGGGTAGCAGGCGTTGCGGGTGGCCCAGATCGAGCGATCCAGCCACGACTCACCACCGGGCGTCCAGGCCTCGGGGGCAGGCTCGCGGCCCTCCCCCATCCGCTCGGGCAGTGCCGCCTGCACCCCGCGCAGGCGCAGCGCATCCGACCAGGACGCCGGAACACCGGTCTGCGGGTCGATCGGCCGGCCGGTCAGCTCGGCCAGCAGGTGCGTCCAGGTGCGCGGCACGCAGCGCAGCACCCCGTAGCCGCCGCCTCCCAACGCCAGCCACCGGCCGCCGGCAGCCTGGTGGGCAAGCCGGTGCAGGGCGGCGTAGGCGGCCCGCTGACCGTCCACGGTCAACGCCAGGTCCGCCAGCGGGTCCTCGTGGTGGGTGTCGCAGCCGCACTGGGTGACCAGCACGTCCGGGCCGAACGCGGTCACCGCGCCGGGCACCACCGCGGTGAAGGCCCGCAGCCAGCCGTCGTCCCGGGTGCCCGGCGGCAGCGCCAGGTTGATCGAGGTGCCCTCCGCGGCGCCGCTGCCCAGCTCGGTGGCGAAGCCGGTGCCGGGGTAGAGGGTGCGCGGATCCTGGTGCAGCGAAATGGTCAGCACCCGGGGGTCGTCATAGAAGGCTGCCTGCACGCCGTCGCCGTGGTGGACGTCGATGTCGACGTAGGCCACCCGCCGGGCGCCGGCGGCCAGCAGGGTGCGGATCGCCAGCACCACGTCGTTGAACACGCAGAACCCGGCCGCCGAGTCGGGCATCGCGTGGTGCAGGCCGCCGGCGATGTTCACCGCGTGCCGGGCCGGGCCGTTCCAGACCTGCAGCGCAGCCTGCCGGGAGCCACCGGCGATCAGCGCCGCCGCGTCGTACATGCCCTCGAACACCGGGTTGTCGGCACTGCCCAGCCCGTAGCCGGAGAAGCCCGGATCGGCGCCGGCGGCCCGGACCGCGGCCAGGTAGCCGGCGCCGTGCACGGTGAGCAGTTCTGATTCCGCGGCCGGCACCGGGGCCAGCACCTCCAGCCGGTCAAGCACGCCCAGGTCGCGGGCCAGCGAGATGGTCAGGTCCAGCCGCACCGGCGTCATCGGGTGCTCGCCGAAGTCGTAGCCGAGGTAGCCCTCCCCCCAGACCAGCGTGGTCCGGCAGTCGGATCCGGTGCCCGGTGGCGAGCTCATGGGCTTAAACGTATCCCTCCCGGCGGCCGCCTCCCAGCTGTGCTGCCGAGAGACCGGGCTACCGGTCGCGCAGGGTGTCGGGTGGCGTGCTTGGCTAGGCGTGTGAGGTTGGACATACTCAGGCACGGCGCTTGGGCAACGTCATACGATCGCCCGTTGAATAGAGGAGGCACCATGCCGGTCTCTGTCGAGCTCAGAACGTCGAACCGAGCGGTGGACGACGTCCGCACGCCAGTTCCGTCCTCGCACGGCGAGCGTGGCGGCGTGCCTACCGAAATGCGGCTCCGCAACGATCTCGAACGGCTCGAGCGTCACATCTGCTCGCAGCCGCCGACCGGCCCGGGAGGAACCCCCACCGAGATGCACCAGCTGACCGATGGATTCGCACGATGACCAAGGCTGCCCCCACCGACCGCGGCACCGGCGGCAGGGGTGTCAATGCACCGGGTCGGGCCCGCATCGCAGCCCGGACGCTACGCACCGACCGCTGGTGGATGCCCCAGCTGATCACCGGGTCGGTGCTGTTCCTGTTCGCCATCTACGCGACGGCGCGTGCCTTCCAGAACGGCGACTACTACTCCGAGCCGTACCTGACGCCGCTGTATTCGCCGTGCTTGGGCGTCAGCTGCGTGCCGCACTCCTCTGACTTCGGCACCCCGGTCGGCAGCTGGTTCCCGCTGTCGCCGGCGATCATCGTGCTGATCTTCCCGCTCGGCTTCCGGATGACCTGCTACTACTACCGCAAGGCCTACTACCGGGCGTTCTGGCTCTCACCACCGGCCTGCGCGGTCGCCGAGCCGCACGGCAAGTACACCGGCGAGACCCGGTTCCCGCTGATCCTGCAGAACATCCACCGCTACTTCTGGTACGTCGCGATGCTGTTCTCGGTGATCCTGACCTACGACGCGATCCTGGGCTTCCGCGACGAGAACGGCAACTGGGGCCACATGGGCCTGGGCACCGTGGTCCTGCTGGTGAACGCCGCGCTGATCTGGGCCTACACGCTGTCCTGCCACTCGTGCCGGCACATCGTCGGCGGCCGGCTCAAGCACTTCTCCAAGCACCCACTGCGGTACTGGGCCTGGGGCAAGGTCTCGGTACTCAACGCCCGGCACATGCAACTTGCCTGGGTCTCCCTGGTGTGGCTGGTCGTCACCGACCTCTACATCTTCCTGCTGGCGCGGGGCAGCTTCTCGGACCCGCGGTTCTTCTAGCCGGCCGCCGACCTCCCGCCCGCGTAACGACATCATCGAGGACTGCTGACGAATGAGCGAATACGAAGAGCACCGCTACGACGTGCTGATCATCGGAGCCGGCGGCGCCGGCCTGCGCGCGGCCATCGCCGCCCGGGAAGCCGGGTTGCGGACGGCCATCATCTGCAAGTCGCTCTTCGGCAAGGCGCACACCGTGATGGCCGAGGGCGGCATCGCCGCCTCGATGGGCAACGTCAACTCCAACGACAACTGGCAGGTGCACTTCCGCGACACCATGCGCGGCGGCAAGTTCCTGAACAACCCGCGGATGGCCGAGCTGCACGCCAAGGAGGCCCCGCAGCGGGTCTGGGAGCTCGAGACCTACGGCGCGCTGTTCGATCGGACACCCGACGGCCGGATCAGCCAGCGCAACTTCGGCGGCCACGAGTACCCGCGGCTGGCGCACGTCGGTGACCGCACCGGCCTGGAGCTGATCCGCACCCTGCAGCAGAAAATCGTCTCGCTGCAGCAGGAGGACGGCAACGGCGTCGCCTCGGACGGCAAGCTCAAGGTGTTCGCCGAGCTGACCATCACCGAGCTGCTGCTCGACGACGGCGGCGCGGTGGCCGGGGCGTTCGGGTACTGGCGCGAGTCCGGCCGGTTCGTGGTGTTCCGGGCGCCGTCGGTGGTGCTGGCCACCGGCGGGATCGGCAAGTCCTTCAAGGTGACCTCGAACTCCTGGGAGTACACCGGCGACGGGCACGCGCTGGCGCTGCGGGCCGGCTCCAACCTGATCAACATGGAGTTCGTGCAGTTCCACCCGACCGGCATGGTGTGGCCGCCCTCGGTGAAGGGCATCCTGGTGACCGAGTCGGTCCGCGGTGACGGCGGTGTGCTGCGCAACTCCGACGGCAAGCGGTTCATGTTCAACTACGTGCCGGACGTGTTCCGCAAGAACTACGCCGAGACCGAGGACGAGGCCGACCGCTGGTACAAGGATCCGGACAACAACAAGCGACCGCCGGAGCTGCTGCCCCGCGACGAGGTCGCCCGGGCCATCAACTCCGAGGTCAAGGCCGGCCGGGGATCCCCGCACGGCGGGGTCTTCCTGGACGTCTCGACCCGGCTGCCCGCCGAGGAGATCACCCGGCGGCTGCCCTCGATGCACCACCAGTTCAAGGAACTCGCCGACGTCGACATCACCAAGGAGCCGATGGAGGTCGGCCCGACCTGTCACTACGTGATGGGTGGCGTGCAGGTCGATCCGGACACCGCCGCCGCCGACGGGGTGCCAGGCCTGTTCGCGGCCGGTGAGGTGGCCGGCGGCATGCACGGCTCCAACCGGCTCGGCGGCAACTCGCTGTCCGACCTGCTGGTCTTCGGCCGCCGGGCCGGTGTCGGTGCCGCCCAGTACGTGGCCTCGCTGGGCGGTTCCTACCCGATGGTCAACGACAAGTCGGTGGCCTCGGCGGCGGCTGCCGCGCTGGCGCCGTTCGAGACCGAGAGCGGCGAGAACCCCTACACGGTGCACCAGGAACTGCAGCAGACCATGAACGACCTGGTCGGCATCATCCGCACCGAGCAGGAGATGCAGCAGGCGCTGGACCGGCTGGCCGACCTCAAGACCCGGGCCCGCTCGGTGAGCGTCGAGGGGCACCGGCAGTTCAACCCGGGCTGGCACCTGGCACTCGACCTGCAGAACATGGTCGCGGTGAGCGAGTGCATCGCCCGCGCCGCGCTGCTGCGCCAGGAGAGCCGGGGCGGGCACACCCGCGACGACTTCCCGGCGATGAGCTCGGACTGGCGCCAGCGCAACCTGGTCTGCACGCTCGGCCCGGACGGTGAGGGGCTGGGCGAGATCGTCGTCACCGAGAAGCCGGTCCCGGCGATGCGTCCGGACCTGCTGGAACTGTTCGACCGCGACGAGCTGAGCAAGTACCTGACCGACGAGGAGCTTCCGGTGACCCAGAGCGAGGGTGGGGTATGAGCGAGGATCGCAGCGAGGCACGAGCGAGGACCGGAGCGAATCCAGCGATGAGCGCTTGCGCGAAGAGCGAGGCTGAATCATGAGCGAGGATCGCAGCGAGGCACGAGCGAGGACCGGAGCGAATCCAGCGATGAGCGCTTGCGCGAAGAGCGAGGACACCAAGTCATGACCGAGGCACGCAGCACCACCTACAAGGCGAAGTTCCGGGTCTGGCGCGGGGACTCCGACAACGGCGACCTGCAGGACTACACCGTCGAGGTCAACGAGGGCGAGGTGGTCCTCGACATCATCCACCGGTTGCAGGCCACCCAGGCCTCCGACCTCGCCGTCCGGTGGAACTGCAAGGCCGGCAAGTGCGGCTCCTGCTCTGCCGAGATCAACGGCCGGCCGCGGCTGCTGTGCATGACCCGGATGTCGACGTTCACCGAGGACGAGACCATCACGGTGACCCCGCTGCGCGCCTTCCCGGTGATCCGCGACCTGGTCACCGACGTCTCGTTCAACTACGAGAAGGCGCGCGAGATCCCGTCGTTCGCGCCGCCGGCGAACCTGGAGCCCGGCGAATACCGGATGCAGCAGGTCGACGTGGAGCGCAGCCAGGAGTTCCGCAAGTGCATCGAGTGCTACCTGTGCCAGAACACCTGTCACGTGGTGCGTGACCACGAGGAGAACAAGCAGTCCTTCGCCGGCCCGCGCTACCTGATGCGGATCGCCGAGCTGGACATGCACCCGCTCGACGCCCGGGACCGGCAGCGTGACGCCCAGGAGCAGCACGGCCTCGGCTTCTGCAACATCACCAAGTGCTGCACCGAGGTCTGTCCCGAGCACATCAAGATCACCGACAACGCGCTGATCCCGATGAAGGAACGCGTCGCCGACCGCAAGTACGACCCGCTGGTCTGGCTCGGCAGCAAGATCCGTCGCCGGGAGCCCTGAGTCCCGAACGGTTCTGGCTCGGCAGCGGTAGCAGCCCGGCAGCGTCAGCTGCCAGGCTGTTCGCATCTCAGCCGTGCGAGCGGTGCAGCAGCAGCACCGGCACGCCCACCAGCACCAGCACGCCCAGCAGCCCGAGCAGCAGCAGCGTGCTGGAGGAGCCCGGCCGGCCCAGCGCGTAGCTGGCCGCGACCAGCCCGGCCGCCACCGCCAGTTCCAGCAGGCAGCGGCGCAGCCAGCGGGTGAGCACCACGGTGTGCATCGGCACCCCCAGCGGTACCGCGGCTGCCAGCGCGGTGCTGGTGTGGATCAGGTATAGCGCGAGCGCGTAGCCGGCGGTGGCGGCCAGCGGCGGGCTGCCGTGCGCACCGTAGGCGGCGAACCAGCCGCCGACCGCCGACCCGAGCGCCAGGCCGGCACCGCCCTGGCCGGGGCTGCCCACCGCGACCAGCACACCGAGCACGGTGAGCGCCGTCCACACCGGGTCGTGCGCCGCCGGGATGGTGAGCACCGCGAGGCCCGCCAGCACCGTCACCGCCCGTACCGCGAGGCCGGCCAGGGTGACCTGGCGCGGTTGCCGGACCGCCGCCCGGCGCAGTCCCCGGCCGAGGACCAGTGGCCGGCTCACCGGTGCACCCTGGCCACGCGGGTGCTGCGGCTGAGTCCCACCAACACCTGGTCCAGGCTGCCACTACCGAGCCAGGGCACCACCGGCACGCCGGAGTCGGCCAATGCTCCGGCCAGGTTGTCCCGCTCGATCAGCTGCAGCCGCCAGGCCAGTTCCAGCCACGGCCCCGGCTCGGGCCACACCACCTCGCCCGGCAGCGTGTCGATCACCAGCACCGTCCGGCCGGCCCGGGACAGCCCCGCGGCCTGGGTTGCCGCCGCGTCGCTGAGCAGTGGGGTGAGCAGGATGACCAGCGCCCGGCTGGGGATCTTGGACAGTGCCCGCCCGATGGTCAGCTCGCTGACCGATGCTGCCCGCACGTCCAGCAGCGCCTCCAGGATCCGGAACAGGTGGGTCTGGCCGGCCCGCAGCCGCACCGGCCGGCCCGCCCGGCCCAGGTCCAGCACCCCCACCCGGTCGCCGTTGCGCAGGTAGTGCTCGGCGATCGAGGCCGCCGCGCGCACCGCGACGTCGAGGTTGCTCGCCGCAGCCGCCCCGGCGCTCGTCCCCACCTCCACCGCGGAGTCGAGCACCAGCACCACCTCGGTGTCCCGGTCGGAATAGGTGGTGGTGACGTGCAACCGCCCGGTCCGCTGCGAGACCGGCCAGTGAATCCGGCGCAACCGGTCGCCGGCGACGAACGGCCGGACGCCGGCCGGGTCGACGCCCTCGCCGACCCGGCGCGACCGGTGGCCGCCGACGATGCCGAGCGCGGAGGGCACCACGTCGGTGGCCGAGAACTCCGACCGCTGCGGAAAGGTCACCACCGGCACCACCTCGGGGAAGGTCCGGGTGCTGCGCAGCAGGCCGTGTGCGCCGGTGACCGTCAGGCTGACCCGGCCCACCCGGCTGCGTCCCCAGCGCGGTGCGGCCAGCGGATGCTCGAGCGCCACCTGGGTGTGCGGGGCGGCCGCGGTGCAGAAGTCCTGGCTGCCGTCCGCCGGCTCGACCGGGCCCTCGGCGTAGGTGCGCAGCCGGATCACGTCGACGGCGTCGGCCACCTGCAGGTGCTGGGAGAAGGTGGTGACCTGGCCCTCGAACAGGGTGCCGGTGGCGGTGGCCACCCGCACCACCGGTGCGCGAACCGGCCGGGTCAGCAGCGGCAGTACCACCGCCACCGCGAGCGGTAGCGCCAGCACCAGCAGGTCCTGCCGGCCCAGCAGCACCGCGAACCCCAGCAGCACCGCGGCGCTGCCGACCGTCCCGGCCAGCGCCGCCGTCGGGGTCCACTTCGCCGGCGGTCCGCTGTTCATCACCGGCGGCCCGTCCGCCGGCCCGCTGGTCATCGCCGGCTGGCCGGCTGCATCCGCGGCCGGTCGGTGCCGGTGACCGGCGCCGGCACCTCGGCGAGCACCGCCGAGATCACCTCCGAGGGCATCAGTTGCCGCATCCACATCTCCGGCCGCAGCGTCACCCGGTGCGCCAGCGCGGCCACCGCCACCGCCTTGACGTCCTCGGGGGTGACGAAGTCGCGATGGTTGATCAGCGCGTAGGCGCGCGCCACCAGCAGCAGTGCCAGCGCACCGCGCGGGGACGCGCCGACCAGCAGGTGCTGGTGGAACCGGGTGGCGTCCACCAGTGCCACGCAGTAGCGCCCGACGCTCTCCTCCACCTCGATGCCCTCCACCACCTGCTGCACCGCCCGCAGCCCGGCCGGGTCCAGCACCGGGTCCAGCGTGAGCGCCTCGGCCCGGCGGGCCATCCGGCGCTGCAGCACCTGCCACTCCTCGTCCTGGCTGGGGTAGCCGAACGAGACCCGCAGCAGGAACCGGTCCAGCTGGGCCTCGGGCAGCGGGTAGGTGCCCTCGTACTCGATCGGGTTGGCGGTGGCGATCACATGGAACGGTTCGGGCAGGGCGAAGGTGCGGCCCTCGACGGTGACCTGGCGCTCCTGCATGGCCTCCAGCAGCGCCGCCTGGGTCTTGGGCGGCGTCCGGTTGATCTCGTCGGCCAGCAGCAGGCCGGCGAACAGCGGACCGGACCGGAACGCGAACTCCGCCGTCCGCTGGTCGTAGACGAACGACCCGGTGATGTCGGAGGGCAGCAGGTCGGGGGTGAACTGGATGCGGCGGAACTCCAGGCCGAGCGCCTGCGCGAACGAGCGCGCGGTCAGCGTCTTGGCCAGCCCCGGGTTGTCCTCGATCAGCACGTGCCCGCCGGCCAGGATGCCGGCCAGCACCAGCGCCAGCCGGCCGCGCTTGCCGACCACCGCCCGGCCCACTTCGGCCAGCACCCGGTCGCAGGCCTGAGCGGCCGCCGGCACGCTGGTCACAGCGCCTCGATCCGGGCTATCAGCGCGCTCAACTCTGCCCGGCTGGGCGCCGGGCTGTCCTCGGCCGGTGGGGCGATCGTCATCGACCACAACTGCTCTCCTAGCGCCTGCCGGGCCTCGCCAGGCTGCCTGCCGAGGGAAATGCCGTGCCGCCGGCGCAACCGGTCGGCGGCCAGCCGGGCCAATAACGGCCGGACGTTGCGGTCGTACTTGGCGCCGTCCGTGCTGGCCGCCTCCAGCCGCCGCTCCAGCTGTCGCAACCGGCTCAGGTAGGTGTTGCCGGGTTCGGCGGCGGGCTCCAGGGGTTCGGGCACCGGCGGGGGGATGGCGGCCGTCTCACGCACCAGCTGCATCAGCATCGCAGCAGCCGTCCCGATCCCGGCGCACAGCTCCGGCCGCAGCTGCGTCCCGGCGGCGCCGGCGGTGAGCAGCACGGCGATCCCCGCGGCCAGTCCCAGCCCGGCCGCCAGCAGCAGCCGCCGCACCGGGCCGGACGGTGCCCTAGCCACGGGTCGACCCGGTTCCGGCCGGCTGCCGGGCGGTCAGTTCCGAGCGCAGCCGGACCAGGTCCGTCCGGGCCTGGACCACGGCCTGGTCGGAGATCGGGTGGCTGGAGAACCGGGCCTCCCGGTACAGCGCCGCCAGCCGGTGCAGTGGCTCCTCGCTGAGCGGCAGGGTGGCCAGCAGCCGTTCGACGAGCTCGGAGGAGGTGTCGGCGGGCACCCGGCGCACGCCGGCGGCGTCCACGGCCTGCTGCAGCCGGTGCCAGCACAGGATCACCGCGTCCCGGACGTGCGCCTCGGTCAGGCCGGTCAGGGTGGCCGCCAGCGTGTCCGACACCTGCCGGGCCAGGCCGTCCGGGGTCGGTTCGGCCGGTCGGCCCGCTGCCCGGCGCGGCCGCGGGCCCAGCCGCCAGCGGGGCAGCCGGGGTGCCAGGGTCACCACCAGCACGATGACCGCCAGCAGCAGCACGCCGGTCAGCAGGTAGCCCAGCAAGGACCACGGCATCGAGAAGGTGTGCGCCTTTCCGGGCGGGTGGCCGGAGACGTCCACCGGCGGGGGCGCGCTGCGGGTGATGCCGCGCGGCGCACCGCGCTGGCTGGCCGCCCGGTCGGACCCAAGCGCGGCCGGACCGGACCGGGCGGCCAGCGCGACCAGCGCGAAGCCGGCCACGCTGGCCGCGGCCAGCCAGCCGGTGGCTGCCGGGAACCGCACCGCCGCCACCTGCACCGCCTCCCGTCGCCGGCCGGCCGTCCGCGTCGCGCCGGCTCAGGCCAGCGCGGCGCTGAGATCGGCCAGCAGGTCCTCGATGTTCTCGATACCGACCGACAGCCGGATCAGGTCGTCGGGTACCTCCAACGGCGAACCGGCCACGCTGGCGTGCGTCATCCGGCCCGGGTGCTCGATCAGCGACTCGACGCCGCCGAGCGACTCGCCGAGGGTGAACAGGCTGGTAAGCCCGCACACCTTGAGCGCCGCCTCCTCGCCACCGCGCATCCGGAAGGACACCATGCCACCGAAACCGGTCATCTGCCGGGCGGCCACCTCGTGGTTGGGGTGCTGCGGCAGGCCCGGATACAGCACGCTGGACACCGCCGGGTGCTCGGACAGGAACCGGACGATCCGCTCGGCGTTGGAGCAGTGCCGGTCCATCCGGACGCCCAGGGTCTTGATGCCGCGCAGCACCAGCCAGGCGTCGAACGGCCCACTGATCGCGCCCATCGCGTTCTGGTGGAAGGCCAGCTGCTCGCCGATCCCGGCGTCCTTGGCCACCAGGGCGCCGCCCACCACGTCGGAGTGCCCGCCCAGGTACTTGGTGGTGGAGTGCACCACCACGTCGGCGCCGAGGGCCAGCGGCTGCTGCAGGTACGGCGAGGCGAAGGTGTTGTCGACCACCAGCAGCGCCTGCTGCTGCTGGGCGATGCCGGCGACCGCCGCGATGTCGACGACGTTGAGCAGCGGGTTGGTCGGCGTCTCCACCCAGACCAGCCGGGTGTTGGGCTGGACGGCGGCAGCCACCGCGGCGGTGTCGTGCATGGCGACCGGGGTGAACTCCACCCCCCACCGGGTCAGCACCCGGGCCACCAGCCGGTAGGTGCCGCCGTAGGTGTCGTCCGGCAGCAGGATGTGGTCGCCGGGTGCCAGCAGGGTGCGCAGCAGAGCGTCCTCGGCGGCCAGGCCGGAGGCGAAGGCCAGCCCGCGGGCACCGCCCTCCAGGGCCGCCAGGCACTCCTCCAGCGCCGTCCGGGTCGGGTTGGCCGACCGGGAGTACTCGTAGCCGCCGCGCAGGCCGCCGACGCCGTCCTGCTTGTAGGTCGAGGTCTGGTAGATCGGCACGGTGACCGCTCCGGTCACCCGGTCCGGTTCCTGGCCGGCGTGGATCGCCAGGGAGTTGAAGCCGAGCCCAGCGCCCGAGCCGGTGCCGTCCGTCGAGATAGCCATGGCGCCCAGATTACTGCCCACCTTTCGACAGGGCTTCGGGGTTTCATTGCGCGCAGATCACAGTCTTGGCGCCGAGAACCCCCGACTGCGCGTCCCCGCTGCCCGGTACGGAATGATTCTCTGGATGCTCACCAGCCGGCCCGCCGCGACCATGGCCCTGTCAGCCCTCGCGGCCCTGCTGCTGGCCACCGGTTGCGGCAGCGCGGCCGGCTCCCGGAACCAGGCCGGCGCCGGGAGCACCACGGCGACCCCGGCCAGCACGTCGGCCTCCCCGGCCAGCACGTCGGCCTCCCCGAGCAGCTCAGCGCCGACCAGCCCGACGAGTACCCCCGCCAGCAGTGCCGCCCGCTCGAGCACCGCCGCGCCCCGGCTCTCGGCCGCCCAGCTGGCCGCGAAACTGACCGGGCTGTTCGGCACCGGCGGCAGTTACTCGGTGGCCGCGCTGGACCTGACCACCGGACGGTCCAGCCAGGCCGGGGCGCACGGCGGCATGGTGCTGGCCAGCCTGGTCAAGCTCGACATCCTCGAGACGCTGCTCTACCAGCGCCAGCGCAGCGGCCAGCCGCTGACCGCCGGCCAGGAGGACGACGTCGAGGCGATGATCGAGCACAGCGACAACGCAGCCGCCGACCGGCTGTTCCGGCTGATCGGCCAGCACCAGGGCATGGCCAGATACAACGCGGTGCTCGACCTGCATGACACGGTTCTCGACACCGAGGGGCTGTGGGGGCTGTCGACCACCTCGGCGAACGACCAGCTGCAACTGCTGCAGGCGCTGGTCTCGCCGGGCTCGCCGCTGACTGCGGCGTCCCGCAAGCACGCCCTCGACCTGCTGGGCGACGTGGAGGCAGACCAGCGGTGGGGGGTCGGCGCGGCCGGCGACCGGGGCAGCGCCGCGCTGAACAAGAACGGCTGGCTCGGGGTGGACGACGACCAGGGCCGGTGGGCGGTCAACAGCGGCGGCGTCGTCCGGATCGGCGGCCATCAGGTGCTGATGGTGGTACTCAGCCAGCACCAGCCCGACTTCTCGACCGGGGTGTCCCGGGTGGAGCGGGCGGCCGGCCTGCTGGCCGCCACGCTCTGACCCGTCCCGCGGGGATAGCCCGGCGCTTACTTGCTGATCAGGTAACCCAGCAGGTCCTGCCGGGTGACCACCCCGGCCGGCTTGCCGTCGACGTGCACCAGCAGCGCGTCCGCGCCGCCCAGCGCCTCGACCGCCCGGCCGACCGGCTCGCCCGAGCCGATGATCGGCAGCGACGCCGACATGTGCTTGTCCAGCGGGTCCGACAGCGCCGCCTCGCCGGCGAACAGCGCGTCCAGCAGCGCCTTCTCCGACACCGAGCCGACCACCTCGCCGGCGGTGACCGGCGGCTCGGCGCCGACCACCGGCAGCTGGGACACCCCGTACTCGCGCAGGATGTCGATGGCGTCGCGGACCGTCTCGTTCGGGTGCGCGTGCACCAGCGCCGGGGTGTCGCCGCCCTTGGCGGTGAGTATCTCGCCGACTGTGGTCTCGGCACTCTGGTCGAGGAAGCCGTAGTCGCTCATCCACTTGTCGGAGAACACCTTCGACAGGTAGCCACGGCCCCCGTCGGGCAGCAGCACCACGATCACGTCCTGCGGCCCGGCTCGCTCGGCCACCCGCAGCGCCGCGGCCATCGCCATGCCGCACGAGCCACCGACCAGCAGGCCCTCCTCGCGGGCCAGCCGCCGGGTGATCTCGAACGACGTCGAGTCCGACACCGCGATGATCTCGTCGGCGACGGTGCGGTCGAAGTTGCCCGGCCAGAAGTCCTCGCCGACCCCCTCGACCAGGTACGGCCGCCCGGTGCCGCCGGAGTACACCGATCCCTCCGGGTCGGCGCCGATCACCCGGACCGGGCCGCCGGGCCGGTCGGCCGACTGCTCCTTGAGGTAGCGGCCGGTGCCGGAGATGGTGCCGCCGGTGCCCACCCCGGCCACGAAGTGGGTGATCCGGCCTTCGGTCTGCTCCCAGATCTCGGGCCCGGTGCCCTCGTAGTGCGCCCGGGTGTTGTTCGGGTTGGAGTACTGGTCGGGCTTCCAGGCGCCCGGGATCTCGCGGGCCAGCCGGTCGGAGACCTGGTAGTAGGAGCGCGGGTCCTCCGGCGCCACCGCGGTCGGGCAGACGACCACCTCGGCGCCGTAGGCCCTGAGCAGGTTGATCTTCTCCGGCGACACCTTGTCCGGCAGCACGAAGACGCACTTGTAGCCGCGCTGCTGGCCGACGATGGCCAGCCCCACCCCGGTGTTGCCCGAGGTCGGCTCGACGATCGTGCCGCCCGGCTTGAGCTGACCGGACTGCTCGGCCGCCTCGATCATCGGCAGGGCGACCCGGTCCTTCACCGACCCGCCGGGGTTGAAGTACTCGACCTTGGCCAGCACCAGTGGTGCGGTGGCCGGGTCGAGGTGCCGGGTGATGTTCCGCAGCTGGACCAGCGGGGTGTTGCCGATCAGGTCGACGAGCGAGGTGTAGTAGCGCATGGGGCAAAGGCTAACCTCGGCTCAGCCGTTCGGTGGCACCGACCGCGAGATACAGGAGGCAGCTGGATGAGCCGGGCTTCGCGGGCACGCCGGGTGGCGACCGCTGCCGCCTTCGGGACGGGCAGCCTGGGCGCGATCAGCGCGGCGGTGTACGGCGTGCTGTACGGCGAGTCGAAGCTGGCCCGCCGCCGGATCCAGCCCGCCGAGGCCGACCCGCCGCGGGCCGACGGGGTGTGGACGGCCCCCGGGGTGCCGGCCGGCGCGGCGCCGCTGGTGCTGGCGATGCTGGGCGACTCGTCGGCCGCCGGCTACGGGGTGCACACCGACGTCGAGACCCCCGCCGCGCAGATCGCGCTCGGCCTGTCGGCAATGGCCCGCTGCCCGGTGCGGCTGCGCAACGTCGCGGTGGTGGGCGCGCAGTCCTCGGCGCTGGCGCACCAGGTCGAGCAGGTGCTGCCCGAGCGTCCGGACCTCGCGGTGATCATGATCGGGGCCAACGACGTCACCCACCGGATCCGGGCCGCCGAGTCGGTCCGCCACCTGAATGCCGCACTCGCCCTGCTGGTCGAGCAGGACCTGCCGCTGGTGCTGGGCACCTGCCCGGACCTCGGCACCATCCGGCCGATCGCCCAGCCGCTGCGCTGGCTGGCCCGCCGGCTGTCCCGGACGTTGGCCGCGGCCCAGGCGGTGGCGGTGGTGGCTGCCGGCGGCCGGGCGGTCAGCCTCGGCGACATCCTCGGGCCGGAGTTCGAGAGCAGCCGGGATTACTTCTCCGACGACCAGTTCCACCCGTCCGCGCTGGGCTACGCCCGGGCCGCCGAGGTGCTGCTGCCCTCGGCGGCCGCCGCCCTGGGCCTGTCCACGGTGTCCGAGGCCGCCGCCCCGTTCACCTCCCGGCGGGCCCGGCCGCTGGCCAACGCCGCCGCCCGGGCCGCCGGGCTGCCGGGCACCGAGGTGCTGCCGGCCCAGGTGCACGGCCAGTCCGCCGGACGGCGCGGCCCGTGGGCCCGGCTGCTCCGCCGCCGGACTCCGGCCGTGATACCGCCCACCTCCGGCGGCGCGGGCAACTTCACCCCTGAGAGCATGGTGGCCGGCGATCGGCCGTCGCGCTGATCGCTGTCGCCGCACCCCGCGTTCTGGACAAAGGAGTCCCTGCCATGGCAAGCACCCCGCAGGCCGTCATCGTCGCCGCCGTCCGGTCCCCGATCGGCCGGGCCGGCAAGGGATCGCTGGTGGAGATGCGGGCCGACGACCTGGTCGGGCAGATGATCACCGCGGCGCTGGCCAAGGTGCCGCAGCTGGACCCGCGCGACATCGACGATCTGATGCTGGGCTGCGGGTTGCCCGGCGGCGAGCAGGGCTTCAACATGGCCCGGATCGTGGCCACCCTGCTCGGCTACGACTTCCTGCCCGGCACCACGGTCACCCGGTACTGCGCGTCCTCGCTGCAGACCACCCGGATGGCGATGCACGCGATCCGGGCCGGCGAGGGTGACGTCTTCCTCTCCGCCGGCGTCGAGACGGTCTCCCGGTTCGCCAAGGGCTCCTCGGACAGCCTGCCCGACACCCGCAACCCGCGCTTCGACGAGGCCCGGGCCCGCACCGCGCAGGTGGCCGAGCAGGGTGCCGCGGACTGGCAGGACCCGCGGGAGCGCGGCGAGCTGCCCGACTCCTACATCCCGATGGGGCAGACCGCGGAGAACCTGGCGCTGCTGATGGGCGTCAGCCGCGAGGAGATGGACCACTTCGGGGTGCGGTCGCAGAACCTGGCCGAGAAGGCGATCGCGGACGGGTTCTGGGCGCGCGAGATCACCCCGGTGACGCTGCCGAACGGCGACGTGGTCTCCACCGACGACGGGCCGCGGGCCGGGGTGAGCTACGAGGCGGTCTCCCAGCTCAAGCCGGTGTTCCGCCCGGACGGCCGGGTCACCGCCGGCAACTGCTGCCCGCTCAACGACGGGGCGGCGGCGCTGGTGGTGATGAGCGACCGGAAGGCAGCCGAGCTGGGCATCACCCCGCTGGCCCGGATCGTGGCCACCGGGGTCACCGGCCTGTCACCGGAGATCATGGGGCTGGGGCCGGTGGAGGCCTCGAAGCAGGCGCTGGCCCGGGCCGGCATGTCGATCTCCGACATCGACCTGGTGGAGATCAACGAGGCGTTCGCCGCGCAGGTCATCCCGTCCTACCAGCAGTTGGGCGTCGACCTGGACCAGTTGAACGTCAACGGCGGCGCGATCGCGGTCGGCCACCCGTTCGGCATGACCGGCGCCCGGATCACCACCACCCTGATCAACTCGCTGCAGACGCACGACAAGCAGTTCGGGCTGGAGACGATGTGCGTCGGGGGCGGCCAGGGCATGGCGATGATCCTGGAACGGCTGTCCTGAGCCTTCTCGGCAACCGGCGCGGGTAGCTGCCCGGAACGTGGTGCGGCCCCGCCCCTCGCGCGAACGAGGGACGGGGCCGACTCGAGTGCAACTACTACCGGGACGCCGTTGTCCGGCTCAGTCGTTGCGATCAGGCGTGGTGGTCAGTTGTTGCGACCGGTGAAGTAGCTGAGCAGCCGCAGGATCTCCAGGTACAGCCAGACCAGGGTCACCAGGATGCCCCAGGACAGGTACCAGCCGACCTTCTCGTCCACCCCGCGGCGCACCGACTGCTCGATCATGTCGAAGTCAACGATCAGGTTCGACGCCGCGATCACGATGCACAGCAGGCTGAAGCCGATCGCCATCGGACCGCCGTCACGCAGGCCGAGACCGCCGTCGGTGAAGATGCCCGCCACCAGGTTGACCAGCATCAGCCCGACCACGCCGAGGGTCGAGGCGAACACGATCTTGGTGAACTTCGGGGTGACCCGGACCGCGCCGGTCTTGTAGACCACCAGCACGCCGCCGGCCACCATGATCGTTCCGGTGATGGCCTGCACCACGATGCCGTTGAACCGGTCGTTGAAGAACTCGCTGATAGCGCCGAGCGCCAGCCCTTCCAGGGCCGCGTACAGCGTTGCGGTGACCGCGTTCGCGCGTCCGCTGAAGCCCATGTAGAGGCCGAGCACCAGGGCGCCGATGAAGCCGATCGCCATCACGCCGCCGGCAGCGGAGTCCGGCACCACGAACCAGGCGAAGCCGGCGGCCACCGCCAGGGTGGCCAGCAGCACCACCGAGCGGGTGATGACGTCGTCCAGGGTCAGGTACCGCGAGGGTGCTACCGGCGGGGCCGGCTGGCCGTAGGACGGCTGGGCGTACCACTGGTTGAGCTGATCCGCCGACGGGGGCGGCGGCGCGATGGGACCGTTCGGGCCGCTCGGGCCCTGAGTGCCCACACCGGGGCGTCCGGTCTTCTCGAAACCCCGCAGGACAGGGTTACTGGCCACTGTGTTGCCTCCACCTCGTGAACCCGTGGCCGGTTCGGTACCGGCACGCGTGCGCTTACGTATACATCAACGTTCGACGGTGGTGAGGTAGTTCCCGACGCTTGGGGCTGAGCCATTGCGTACCCCCGGTCGGACTCGAACCGACACTTGGCGGATTTTAAGTCCGCTGCCTCTGCCATTGGGCTACGGGGGCGCGGGAGGAGCGTATGCTTCGACCCCTTCACCCCACGAAACTAGGTAGCCGAGGATGGTGTAGGCGGCAAAGAAGAGGAGCGGCCCAACCAGAGGTCGGACCGCTCCTGCGTCAACGGGCTATAGGCCAGAGGCCCACACCCGACATCGTCAATGATATCTAGGGATCGAGATCTGTCAAGACATTCGGCGTCTCAACGCTTGCCAGGAGGCGAGAGGGTGCAGTATGATCGCGCTCTCTGTAGATTGCAATACTATATTTTGCGCATCTATATCCTTTAAGGACGGATTCGGTCCCCATCCCGTTTCTAATGAACTTCGCGAGTTCATCCTTCGGTCCCCCAGATCCCGCTAAGCCTGCATGCTGCCGGAATTCGTAGGCAGTCGCAGATGTCAGGAGATCTACCACTTGCAGGCCGTCGGACGATCCTGAGTCAAGCCGGCATACAGATACCAACGCGAGCCTCCGCAACCGACGGTTGACATTCGACCTGAGATTCTCCTCAAACAAGATGTGATCTGGAGTCGAATAGTTATCGGCCATCAGTGCCACTAATTCGGGGGGACGGATAACCGCAACTACAAGTTGTTCCGCGAGTTTCCCATAGGCATCCCAGTGCGTACCGAAGCGAGCGATCGGATCATCCTTCGAACGATCCGCAACGAAGCAGAAGAAATCAGGCTCAGACGCGGTCAGGCAGAGCTCTGCCACCTCTTTGTATAAGGAAAGAGTTCCTGCTGTGACATGGGAAAACTTGATCTCTTTGTACCAGTGGTGGCGATCTCGCCATTTCTGGATGGCTCGCAGCATCCGCGATGCTTCAGTCAGCTTCAGAAGACCAACTGCAAAAATTTGATCAGACGCAATCGCTCCGGTCTCATCAAGAAAGGCCGTGGCGCAGGGGTGCTCGCGCCGCAACACCGGTCCACCATTGGCCATGAATGGATGATATCGGATTAGGCGCTCGAACATGGGTCACGGCCCTATGCACGCCCGCCTGCTGATCTGATTTACGACCGGACGCTGGCCTTCTCGAAGTCGGTCCGCGGCGACTGCAGCTGCCCCAGCGAGACCACCTCGCGCGGGAAGAACAGCGCGGCGGTCCAGTCGGCCAGCACCCGCACCTTGCGGTTGAAGGTGGGCACCCGGGACAGGTGGTACGTCCGGTGCAGGAACCACGCGATCGGCCCGCGCAGCTTGATGCCGTACAGCTCGGCCACCCCGCGGTACAGCCCGAGCGAGGCCACCGAGCCCGCGTAGGCGTGCTTGTAGTCCTGCAGCGCCGCCCCGTTCACGGTGGCCACCAGGTTGTCGGCCAGCACTTTGGCCTGCCGGACGGCATGCTGCGCCGACGGCCCGCACAGCGCGTCCGGGTCGGACTTGGACAGGTCCGGCACCGCGGCGGTGTCGCCGGCCGAGAACACCCCGTCCACGCCCTTGACGGTCAGGTTGGCCCGGCACGGCAGCCGGCCCTTGTCGTCGGTCGGTAGTCCCGACTCCGCTGCCAGCGGGTGCGCCTTCACCCCGGCCGTCCAGACCAGCGTGTCGGCCTCGAACGCCTCGCCGTCGGAGAGCTCGATCCGGCCATCGGTCGCCGAATCCAGCCGGGTGTTGAGCCGCACGTCGATGCCGCGCTCGACCAGCCGCTTGACGGTGTAGGCGGACAGTCCGACCGACACCTCCGGCATGATCCGGTCGGCCGCCTCGACCAGCACCCAGCGCATGTCGCCCTCGGCGATGCTCGGGTAGTAGCGGCAGGCGTAGCGGGCCATGTCCTCGAGCTCGGCCAGGCACTCCACCCCGGCGTAGCCGCCGCCGACGAACACGAAGCTCAGCGCCCGGTGACGGGCGGCGGCATCCTCGGTGGAGGCGGCGAAGTCCAGCCGGGACAGCACGTGGTTGCGCAGGAAGATCGCCTCGCCGATGGTCTTGAAGCCGACCCCCTGTTCGGCCAGTCCCGGGATCGGCAGCGTCCGGGCGATCGAACCCGGCGCCACCACCAGCAGGTCGTAGTCGATCTCGTAGGCCTCGCCGGTCTCCGGTTCGATCAGCGCGGTTCGCCGGTCGTGCGAGATCAGGCTGACCCGGCCGGTGATCACCCGGCACTTCTTGAGCACCCGGCGCAGCGGCACCACCACGTGCCGGGGCTCGACGCTGCCGGCCGCCGCCTCGGGCAGGAACGGCTGGTAGGTCATGTTCGGCTGCGGGTCGACCACCACGATCTCGGCCCGGCCGCGGGACAGCTTCTTCTGCGCCCGCAGCGCGGTGTACATGCCGACGTAGCCACCGCCCACGATCAGGATTCGCTTGGGTCCGGCCATCTGCTAGCTCACGTCCCCTCGATTGACCTCTGCTCCCAGGCTACGACCGCTTTCGGAGGCCGCTTACCACCCTCGGGCACGACTGCCACCGGGCCGGACGCCACCCCGACCTAGACTGGTCGCAACGCCCGGCGAGCGACGGGCTCAGAGACGAAGGTGGGGCGACGATGGCTGGCGCAGGGGGCAGGTTCGCGTTCAAGCTGGTGGCGCTCGCGGTGGCGGTGCCGGTCGGCAAGGCGGTCAGCAATGTCACCTCGAAGGCGTGGGAGACCGCCCGGCCAGGCCGGGCCCCGGTGAACCCGCGCGACGCCGACACCAACTGGTCGGACGCCCTGCTCTGGGCCTCGCTGACCGGGTTCGGTGCGGCGCTGGCCCAGCTGGCGACCACCAAGGGTGCCGACACCCTGTGGCGGGCGATGACCGGCCACCCGTCGCCGAAGCCCAAGCAGCTGAGCGACGACAAGGGCCCCAAGGCACCGAGCCTGGTTACCGCCATCAACGCCTGAGCTTCCGACGGGTGTTCCCGCCTGCCGGTCGGCCGACGGTCCCGAACCGGCTGCCGGTCGCGTCAGCCGGTCAGCAGGCTCAGCGCGATGCCGTCCAGGATGTCGTGCTCGCTGGCGATCACCTGCTCGGCGCCGACGAACTCCATCACGGTCCGCAGCACCAACGCCCCACCGCCGATCACGTCCACCCGGCCGGGGTGCATCACCGGCAGCGCCGCCCGCTCGGACCGGGGCATCGCCAGCAGCCGGTCGGTGATCTCGCCGACCCGCTCATAGTCGACGACCGAGCCGTGGATGGCCTCGGCGTCGTAGCCCGGCAGTTCCAGCGCGATCGCGGCGATGGTGGTGACGGTGCCGGCCACCCCGACGAAGGCGGCCGCCTGGCGCACCGGCACGTCGCCAGCTGCCGCCTGCAACGCCTGCCGGACGTCGGCAACCGCCGCCTCGACCTGCTCGGCGGTGGGCGGGTCGTCGCGCAGGTGCCGCTCGGTCATCCGGACGCAGCCGACGTCCATGCTGTGCGCGGCCAGCACCTTTCGTTGCACGGGCGCGCCCAGTACCAGCTCGGTGGAGCCGCCGCCGATGTCGGCCACCAGCAACGGGTCGCCCACCCCGGGCAGGCCCGCCACCGCGCCGGTGAACGACAGCTCGGCCTCGGCCAGGCCGGTGATCACCTCCGGCTCGGCACCCAGGGTGTGCCGCACCATCGCGGTGAACTCGTCGGCGTTGCCGGCGTCCCGGGACGCCGAGGTGGCCACCATCCGGACCCGTCCGGCACCCAGTTCGGCGATCGTCGCGGCATAGTCGGCCAGCGCCTGCCGGGTGCGTTCGATCGCGGCCGGAGCCAACCGGCCGGTTCGGTCCACGCCCTCGCCGAGCCGGACCACCCGCATCTCGCGGTGCACGTCGGACAGCCCCACCGGGCTGCCGTCGGCCACCAGCAGCCGGATCGAGTTGGTGCCGCAGTCGATGGCCGCCACCCGGTTCACGACCGCCACCCCTGCGGCTCGGGCGGGATGGCCGCAGCGGTTTCGGCGGCCGCGCTGGTATCCGGCGGCACGCACGGGCCGGCCAGCCACCACTGGCCCAGTGCCGCCAGCGCCTCGTCGCCGAGCGGGTTGACGCCGGGCCCTGCGGCCAGCGCATGCGCCACCAGCACGTGCAGGCACTTCACCCGGGTGGGCATGCCGCCGGCCGAGATGCCGCTGGTCTCGGGCACCGCTCCAAGCTGCTCCCGCCGGGCCAGATAGGCCTGGTGCGCCGCCCGGTAGCCGGCGGCCAGCTCCGGGTCGGTGTCGAGCCGGGCGGTCATCTCCCGCATCAGCCCGGACGCCTCCAGCGTGGAAACCCCGGACACCGCCCGCGGGCAGGTCAGGTAGTACAGGGTCGGGAACGGGGTGCCGTCCGGCAGCCGCGGCGAGGTCTCCACCACATCCGGGTTGCCGCACGGGCAGCGGTGCGCCACCGCCCGGATGGCACGCGGCGGCCGGCCCAGCTGCTGCCGGACGACGGCGGCCTCCGCCGCGGTCACCGAGCCGGAGCCGTCAGCCGAGCCGGAGCCGTCAGCCGAACCGGCGCCGTCAGCCGGACCGGTCACTGCGAGGCGTCGGTGTCGCGCACGCTGGCCCACAGGGCTGAGTTCCAGCTGGGCCGGTGGCCGGCCTTGGCGACCTGCTCCGCGGGCGCCGGGGCCGGCGGGTCGATCGGGTTACCCTGCGCGTCGAGCACCGTGTAGAGGGTGTCACCGGGGCGGATGTACTGCAGCCGCACCCGGGCCTGCCGGGCCACGTAGGCCGGGTCCTGCCACAGCTCGCTCTGGTGCCGGAGTTCGGCCAGCTGGGCGTTGAGCTGCTGCTGCTGGCGTTGCGAGGCCGCCACCGAGGCGCGCCGGCTCAGGTAGGTCTGGAACGGCGAGGCCAGCACCACCACCAGGAACAGCACCATCGCCGCCACCATCATCCGGCGGCCGGTCAGGGTGGGGGCGTGCAGCCAGCCGGGACGGCGGCGGCCGCCGGGCGTCCGGCGACCTGCCGGCAGCCGGCCGGCCACCCGGGTGTGGGTCGTGCCGGCCATCGGCTAGCTGCCCGCCCGGCGGAACCGCGGGAAAGCGGCGGCGCCGGCGTAGCGCGCCGCGTCGTCGAGTTCCTCCTCGATCCGCAGCAGCTGGTTGTACTTGGCGACCCGCTCCGAGCGGGCCGGCGCGCCGGTCTTGATCTGGCCGCAGTTGGTGGCCACCGCCAGGTCGGCGATGGTGGTGTCCTCGGTCTCGCCGGACCGGTGGCTCATCATGCAGCGGTAGCCGGAGCGGTGCGCCAGGTCCACCGCGTCCAGGGTCTCGGTGAGCGAGCCGATCTGGTTGACCTTGACCAGCAGTGCGTTGGCGGCACCGCTGGAGATGCCCCGGGCCAGCCGCTGCGGGTTGGTGACGAACAGGTCGTCGCCGACGATCTGGATGACGTCGTCGAGCTCGGAGGTCAGGGCGATCCAGCCGTCCCAGTCCTCCTCCGACATCGGGTCCTCGATCGAGACGATCGGGTAGTTGGCGATCAGGTCGGTGTAGTAGGCCACCATCTGCTCGGCCGACTTCGCGCCGCCCTCGAACTGGTAGGCGCCGTCGGAGTAGAACTCGGTCGCCGCCACGTCCATCGCGAACACGATGTCGCTGCCCAGCGTCAGGCCGGCCTGCTCGACGGCTTGGGAGATCACGTCGAGCGCGGTCCGGTTGGACTGCAGGCTGGGCGCGAAACCGCCCTCGTCGCCGAGGCCGGTGGACAGCCCCTGTGATTTAAGAACAGCCTTCAGCGCGTGATATACCTCCGCCCCTTGACGAAGAGCTTCCGCGAAGGTGGGAGCACCGATCGGCGCGATCATGAACTCCTGGACGTCGACGTTGGAGTCGGCGTGCGCGCCACCGTTGAGGATGTTGAGCATCGGCACCGGCAGCAGGTGCGCGTTCGGGCCGCCGAGGTAGCGGAACAGCGGCAGGCCGGCCGAGGTCGCGGCGGCCTTGGCGACCGCCAGCGAGACGCCGAGCACCGCGTTGGCGCCGAACTTGGACTTGTCGGGGCTGCCGTCCAGGTCGATCAGGGCGGCGTCGACCAGGCGCTGCTCGCTGGCCTCGAAGCCGAGCAGTTCGGGGCCGATGTCGTCGAGCACCGCGGCCACCGCCTTGCGGACCCCCTTGCCGCCGTAGCGGGAGTCACCGTCGCGCAGTTCCACCGCCTCGAAGGCGCCGGTGGAGGCGCCGGACGGCACCGCCGCCCGGGCCAGGGTGCCGTCGTCGAGGGCAACCTCGACCTCGACGGTCGGATTGCCGCGCGAGTCCAGGATTTCCCGGGCGCCTACCGCCTCGATGCTGGCCACTGCTGTCCGTCCTCTCGACGTGCTTGCGGTGCCGGTCAGCACCTGCCCCCGGCACCGCGGGCACCGGGTCGCGACCTGCACCGGCAGGCCCGGGTATGAGCCTATCGGGCAGCCCTGACGATCCGGCGCAGCTACTCGCCCGTCGGGCCGGTGAGCTCCTGCGCACCGACCTGCTCCTGCGCCCGGACGGCCTCCCGGTAGTTGCGGGCGCTGTCGCGCAGGGCGTGCTCGGGGTCGATGCCGGCCCGGACCGCGTCGGCCACCACCGCCAGCAGCCGCTCGCCGATGCCGTCGCCGGCCGGCAGCGCGACCTGCAGCCCGGCCCGCTCCGCGCGGCTGACCAGCTTGGCCGCCAGCGCCAGCGCCGGCTGTCCCATCGCCACGCCGTCGGTCGCCGACTCGCGCCGCTTCTCGGCCCTTTTGATCGCGTCCCAGCTGGCCTGCTGGTCGCCGGCGGTCAGCCCGGGGGCCGCGGTGGCGAAGACGTGCGGATGCCGGCGGACCAGCTTGGCGACCAGGTCAGCGGCGACGTCGTCGATGCCGAACCGCTCGCCGGCCGGTGCCTCCTCGGCCAGGCGGGCGTGGAAGAGCACCTGCAGCAGCAGGTCACCGAGCTCCTCGCGCAGTGCCACCGGGTCGGCGGTCTCGATCGCCTCGAGGGTCTCGTACGCCTCTTCGAGCAGGTACGGCGCCAGCGAGGTGTGGGTCTGCTCGGCGTCCCACGGGCAGCCGCCGGGTGAGCGGAGCCGATCCATCACCCGCACCGCCCGGATCAGCTGCTCCCCCGGCGCCACTGATCCGGTTGGTCCGCCCGGGGCGCCGGCAGCCACCGGTTCGGTCACTGCTGGGTCGGCTGGGCGTCACCGGGTAGCGCCGGGTCCACCGACAGCACCGACGGCAACTGCTTCGAGCTGAGACCCTGCAACGAGAGGCTTCGCTCGTCCCAGCTGCCGTAGCGCGGGTTGAGCGACACCTTGTTCTTGATCTTGGCCAGCGCGTCGTTGATCTGCTTGTCGGTGGTCAGCTTGGCGCGCAGCAGGTTGAGCAGTTCGCGGTTGCGCAGGAACACCGGCTCGAACCGCGCAGGCAGGCCGGCCTTGGTGATCTGGTCGGTCAGGTCGGCCTCGGTGGTGCCGGAGAGCGCCTCAGCCCTGCCGGCCGCCAGCTGGGCCTCGGTCACCGGCGAACCGGCCGCGGCCAGCAGCAGCGGGAACACCTGGTTGCGCACCAGGTACTGCAGGACGAAGGTCTTGGCCGGGGTGCTGGTGGAGCCGTCGCCGGAGGAGATCGGCTTGGCGTTGGCCGGCAGGTAGTGCGACAGCTCCTTCTCGGTGATTCGGTGGCCGTCGACCACGGCGGCGGTGCCGGCTTTTGAGTCGCAGCCGGTCAGGCCGAGACCGGCCAGCAGCAGGACCGGCAGCACGGCGAGCGGGCGGAGCCTTGCCGATCGGGTCTTCACGTCTTCGTCTCTCCGAGTTCGTCGAGGTGTGGCGACTGCCGGGGCGCGCGAGGAGCCCTGCCATTTTCGCACGGCCCACGATCCGAGCGGCGCCGACGTCGTGCAGCGTGCTACACCTGCACCGAGGGAGGCCGTTTCCGATGGACAGTGGACAAGCACTGCGCTACGCGCTGGGCAAGCCCGGTGCCTGGTCGGACAGCCCGTGGGGCGAGAACCACGACCTTGCCAAGGTGGGCAGCAAGATCTTCCTGTTCCCCGGCACGGTGGACGGCCGCAGCACCGTCACGGTGAAGAACACCGAGGAGGCGGTCACCGAGCTCAAGCAGCGCTATCCGCAGCTGGCCCGGGCGGCGCGCTACCTCGACAAGCGACTGTGGGTGCAACTCGACATCGACTCGGTGCCCGACGAGGAGGTCATCGAGCTGATCGACGACTCCTACGACCAGGTGGTGGCCAAGCTGCGCAAGTCCGAACGGCCCGGCTGAACCGCCCCGAGGCTCAGGGCCGCTGCCGCTTCTGCGGATGGACGGTCTCGCCGCGTCCGAGCATGGCGACGAACTCCTCGATCCGCTTGGCCCGAGTCTCGGGCCGCTTGGCCTGGCCGACCCGGTAGGTGATGGCGTAGCGGTTCTGCGAGGTCAGCACCTCCCACATCGCCTGCGCCTGCTGGTTGCCGGCCAGTGCCGCGGCCAGGTCGGCCGGAAACTCGGCCGCCGCGGCCCCCGCGTAGGCGGCCTGCCACCGGCCGTCCGCCTGGGCGGCGTCCACCGCGGCCTGCCCGGCCGGCGTCATGCGGCCCTCGGCGGTCAACCGGGCGACGTGCTCGACGTTGCGCTTGGACCAGGCACTGCGGGCCCGGCGCGGGGTGAACCGCTGCCGCATGCTGCCCTCGTCGCGCCGGCCGACCTGGCCGTCGATCCAGCCGTGGCACAGCGCCTCGTCCAGCGCCGCGGCGTAGTCCAGGGCGGTGACCTGGCCGCCCTTCTTGGTCAGCACCAGCCAGACGCCGGGCGAGCTGGCGTGGTTGTCGGCAAGCCAGGCCAGCCAGGCGGCGGCGTCGGGCACCAGCAGTTCTTCCAGCTCGACGGCCACGGGGCCCCGTCCTCCGATCTGCCGTCCGTTACCCACCGATGGCATCCTAGAAAGCGCCGGCCCGCGCGAGCCGCAACCGCAACGGGTATGCGAGCCGGCTCCCGATCCCCGACCCAGGAGGACCCGTGTCCCGCGCAGCAGTTCGACCCCGGATCCCGCTGACCAGGACGGGCCGAACCGCCCTCGGCGCGACCGTCGCCGGGAGCCTGCTGTCCGGCCTGGCCACGGCTCCCGAGCGGGTGAACCGACTCTTCCGGCGGCGGTTCCCCACGGTGGCCGTCACCGGAATGACCGGGGTGGGCAAGACCCAGCTCGCGGACCGCTTGGCGGGGCGGGCATCGGCGGCCGGAACCGCCGAGGTCGGCTCGGCGGTGATGGAACGCCGCACCCGCCGCTCCGCGCGGTTGCAGGGCTTCCGCTTCCTGGTGGTGCCGGGCGACAACGCGGCGACCCGGCTCGGCGCCCTGGACGAGGTGTTCCACGACAACCCGGTGGACGGCGTGATCCACGTGGTGGCGAATGGCTACGCCACGCCGCGGCGTACCGCGGGCACCACCGGCCCGGCGAGTGCGACCCGCGAGGAGCAGCTCGCGGCCGAACTGGAGGACTGGGCGATCACCTCGCACCGGATCGCGTCGCTGGCCGTGCGCCGCGACCAGCCGCTCTGGCTGGTGATAGCCGTGACCAAGACCGACCTGTACCCCGACGAGGTCGGCGACGTCGTGCACTACTACTCCCCGGGTAGCCGGTCGCCGTTCGGCGACAAGGTCGACGAGCTGCGGGCACTGGCCGGCGGCGCGAAGCTGTCGGTCGACGTGCTCCCGGTGTCGAGCCAGGCTGCGCCGGCCGGCTCGGCGACGAGGCCCGGCGAGCTGGTCGACGCGCTGGCGGCCCGGCTGGCCCAGCTCAGCGGCCAGGCCTGATCCGAGCGGCGCCTACCACCCGGTTCAGGGCCGAGTGGGATCGCGTGGCCGCCTGCGCGACGGACCGCGCCGCGCTGGCTGCGGCTGACTCGGTTGCTGCGTCACCGGCGCCAACTCGCGGGCGGTCCGAGCGGCGCGCTTCCGCACGACTTCCAGCGCCTCATCCGAGACACCCGGATGCCCTGCGGTGTCGGCGGAGTGCAACGCGGCGCGCAGGGCCTCCACCGTGCCACTCACCAGACCGGCAACTCGCTTGGACGGCAGCCCCCAGCTCCGGCCCTCGGCCAGCAGGTCCTCGGCGCCGATGTCGGCGTAGTTCACCTTGCAGTTGATGTCCAGTGCGGTGCGGTGCTGCTCATCGGCGTGGTGGAGATGCATCGCGATGTCATATGCGGGAGCCAACGATGCTGTCCCATCCGCATGCCTCAGGAACGAGACGTTCTTGGCGTGGGCGTCACTATTGCCCAGCAGGTAGTTGACGGTGACCAGCCGCAGCAGGTCGTCCGGTTCCGAGCCGCCAGCGCGCAGCACCTCCGCGGCCTGAGCCAGCGAGGGCATCCTGTTGCCGCGCTGAAACTTCCGGAGCGGCTCGGCCGTGTTCAGCCCGATGGCCTGGGCGAGGTCCTCCTGATGGATTCGTCGGATGCCGTCCTTGGTCTCGACGCGGTCATAGCGTCGGACGGCGATGGCACGGACCCCGCCGAAGGTATGGATTTCGGCGTGCGCGGCGGCGAGGCCGGCCGCCCGGGCCAGGTCCAGGCTGAGCACTTCGGTGTCGACCACATCGGCAGCCGGGCTCTCGCGCGGATGGGCAACCTTGACGATCCAGGTCGACGGCGCACCGTCGAGACACGCCTGCCATTGGCCGGAGGCGGTGCGATGAACGGTGATCTTCGGCTGCATACCGGCCAGGGTGCTGCTGTCGCGGCCACGACCAAGCGTCTGTGCCGGCACGTGCCTGATCGCCTCCCGCAATCGCCGTCCCAGCTCGTCGGCATCGAGGTCGACGTACTGGCCGACGTGAGCCGGTTCGGGCTCTGCGAGCGGTTGGAACACCAGGGCGCCGGCTGTGTCGCGGCCGTACCGGGTCAGCAGCCCGAAGCTGTCATCCGGCCGCAGACCCGCTTCCAGGGCGTAGTTGGTCCGGCCGTGACCTTCCGGCAGCAACCCGTCGACGAAGACCTTCACACGCCTGGGGTGGGGCGCCGAGGGTGGTCGGGAGATCGGCAGCAGGTTCGACACGATCCGCGAGTTGACCCCCCATCGCTCGACAGCGGGCCCGGTCCACTCCACAGCGATGCTGTCATCGCCGGCGTCGCGCAGCACCGCGACCTGGGTGCCGTAGAGCCAGACGGCGAGCGGTTCCCGTTCAGTCATCGCTGCGCCTTACCTCGGCGACGGCGTCTCCGGGACCGACCGAGTCGAGGTCGGCTTCAACGGTCAGCCGTGCCCCCAGAGCCCGCAGCAACGCGAACAGGCGATCCTGATGCAGCGTGTGCTTGCCGGTCTCGATTTCATTGACGTACTGGCGACGGACGCCGAGTTGCTCGGCCAGTTCGCGCTGCGTCAGGTGGCGAGCGACGCGCAGATCAGCCAGGAAGTCCCCGAGATCGCCAGGGGTCAGCAGGCGCGCCCAGACCTTGTCCATCGGCCCTCCTCGCTTGTCTGAATATCCGGTCCTCAGAGTAGCGTCTGAATATCAAGACATCAAGGTTTTGTCTGAATATCCGGACCTGAATGAGAAGCTCGAATATCCGGACATCGGTGTCATGCCAGCTCGGGCGGAACCCTGCCTGGGAAGGCCATTCCCGCGCGGTTCTACCACCGCGAGACACCCCGGTCAGCTGGCCGGGTATGGCATCCTAGGACGCCTTCGCCCGGGTTGACGTTCCGGTGAACTGAGCAGATTGGTCATCGTATGAGAGTCGCCCTGGTCCGCGGGTGTGCTGTCGTCCTGATCGCGGGCTTGGCCCTACCCGCTCCGGCCACCGCCGCCGGAACCACATCTCCCGCCCGGCCCGTGCCGGCCGCCCGGACCGGTACCGCCGCCGCAGCGGCCGCCCAGAGCAGCAGCGTGGTACCCGCCGGTGCGCCGGTGGGCGGCAGCCTGGTTCCGCTGCCCGCCAAGCGACTGGTCGACACCAGACCATCCGGGCCGGTGCGCGGCGTGCTGGTGGACGCCTCCAGCCAGGTCGGCACCGGTGCGGTAGCCGCCGTGCTGGCCATCACCGTTACCAACCCGGCCCGCTCGGGCTATCTCACCGCCTACCCCGACGGCGCAACCCCGCCGGCCGCGGCCAGCCTGAGCTTTGCCGCGGGCCGCACCAACACCGGCACGGTGGTCGCCAACCTGTCGAACACCGGCCGGGCCGGCCTCCGGTTGGCGGTACCTGCGAACGTGATCGTCGACCTGGTCGGCTATTTCACCGGCCGCGCCGCCGCCCAGGCCGCCGGTAGCTACCACCCGGTCACGCCCCGGCGATTCGTCGACACCCGGCATGCGGTGGGCGCCCACCCGCTGACCGCCGGAGCATCCGAAAGCGTCGCCGTGACCGGCGTCGCCGGGGTGCCCGCCACCGGGGTGAGCGCGGTGGCGGTCAACCTGATCACGGTCGGCTCCACCGCCAACGGCTACCTGACCGCCTATCCCGACGGCCAGTCGCGGCCCCGCTCGGCGTCGTTGAGCGTCGCTGCCGGGCGGGTGGTCGCCAACCAGGTTTTCGTCGGGGTGGGCAACGGCCGGATCGGGTTGTTCAACGCGGCCGGCACCACCCAGTTCGTGCTGGAGATCGTCGGCTACTTCGGCAGCGCGGCAGGCGGTGGTTACTACCACCCGGTGCAGCCCAGCTACAACGGCGACTCCAACGACCCGGCCCGGGTGGCCGACAGCCGGCGCGATCCGGTGCGCAACGGCGTGCTGACCGTCACCCAGCCGGTGCTGGAGGGCAGCAGCGGCGGTTTCGCGCCGTGGGACTCGACGGTGCCGCCGATCGCCGTTGTCGCCGCCGTCAGCGTGTTCGGCGAACAGGGCACCGGCAGCGTCACGGCCTTCCCCACCGGCAGCACGCCACCGGCCACCACCGACGTGCCCTACACCAGCGGGCAGGTGAGCAACCAGGTGCTGGCTCAGCTGTCGCACGGGTCGTTCTCGCTGCGGATCGCCGGTGCCAGCACCCAGCTGGTCGCCGACATGAGCGGGTACTTCGCCAGGCTCAGCCCGTCCAGCACCGCGGGGCTGTGGGGCTGGGGCTGGAACAGCGCCGGCCGCGCCGATCACCCCTCGTCCTCGGCACCGATCAGGATCGCCCCGGCCACCGGCGTGATCGGGTTGAGCACCACCAACTGGTACGCCAACTACCTGATCCGCGACGACCACACCGTGTGGGGTTGGGGCTACGGGCCGTTCGGGGCCGGCCGCACCTACAGCTCGACGCCGATTCAGGTTCCGGGCGCGACCTCGGTGGTGTCGGTCGTGGCCAACGCGCCGGATGACAACCGGTGGGGCACCGCCTACGCGCTGCGCTCGGACGGCACGGTGCTCGCCTGGGGCCAGAACGCCCGAGGGGAACTGGCCGACGGCAGCACGACCGCGCGCAACTCGCCGGCGGTGATCGTCGGCCTGACCGGGGTCACCCAGATTGCGGCGGGCTGGACGGCCGGCTACGCCCTGAAATCCGACGGCACGGTGTGGGCCTGGGGCGACGGAACCGCCGGGCAGCTCGGCCAGGACATCGTCGGCGGCTACCGCAGCAGGCCGGCGCAGGTGCCGGGCCTGACCGGCGTCGTCGCGATCGCGGCCGACCAGAACGAGGCCTGGGCGATCTCGGCCGACGGTTCCCTGAAGCAGTGGGGTACCTCCTACATGGACAACGGGCCGACCGGGCCGGCCACGCCGTCCTGGACCGCGGGCGCCTGCCCGGCCCGCACGGTCGTCGCCGCCGACCAGCACGGTGCGGTGCTGTGCCAGGACGGCACGGTGTGGGCCTGGGAAGTCGCGGTGTACCAGCCACTGGAGCACGGCGCGCTGATCCCCGGATTGACCGGGGTGACCGACCTGTTCGCCCAGGACACCGCGACCTTCGCGCTGACCTCGTCCGGCACCGTCTGGCGCTGGGGGTACGACTTCTACGACTCGCTGGGCGACGGCTACATGTGGAACAGCGCGACCGGCGACAGCTGGCCCGTGAACTTCACCGCGCCGGCTCCGATGACCGACCTGACCGGCGTTACGTTGATGGGCGGGTTCCGGGAGGGCACCTTCCTGCTGCGCGGCTGACGGTCGTGCGGCTGACGGTCGTGCGGCTGACGGTCGTGCGGCTGACGGTCGTGCGGCTGACGGTCGTGCGAGCATCGGCCCATGCTGGAGGAGCGCCGCATCCCGGTCCGGACGCCCGAGTGGCGGGCCGTCTACGAGCGCATCCAGGTCGCAATGGAGCTCACCTCGCGGCTGAACGTGCTGCCGTTCGGCGACCTTGCCTCTCGGGCGGCCCTGCTCGGCGAACTGCTGGGCACACCGCTGCCCGAGAGCGCCGTCGTCCACCCGCCCTCCTACTGCACGTCTGGCCTGGGCATCTCCCTCGGCGAGCGGGTTTCGTCGGCCAGGCCTGCTCGTTCCTCGACCTGGGCGGCATCACCATCGGCGAGCGGGCGATAATCGCCCCGAAGGTCACCCTGATCACCGAGGGGCATCCAATCGCGCCGGCCGAGCGCTACCAGGCCATCACGGTGGCGCCGATCGTGATCGAGGCCGGTGCCTGGATCGGCGCGGCGGCCACCATCCTGCCCGGGGTGCGGATCGGGCATGACGCGGTGGGTCGATCAGGACGCTCGCGTCGGCCTCATCATCGACACGCTGATCCTCGCTGACCGGTACTTCTGGCGCCGCAGCGTGCCCGAACTATGGTACGAAAACGGCGGAGCATCGCTGCCAACGTTCTTCACGAACCTGGCCCTCATGACCTTCAATGACGCCTATCGGAGTTGGTCGACTACTCACGCCGATAGCCACGCCACGGCAATCGGGCACGGCGAGGCCTGTTTTAACTCCGTCGTCGACGGCGAATTACTCAACGGTCACGAGACCGACCCTGCGACCAACGCCCACGTCCGCGCCGCGCTCCGCGCGGTCGCGAAGCTGGCCACCCACGAGCAGCGCGCCATCTTAGGCTTGCTGCTCCAAGACAAGACCGCCGCACAGATCAGCCAGGAACTCAGCATCCCAGTTCGCAGGGTCGAGACCCAGATGCGCAAATTACGCGCCGCGGTCCTTCGAGCCGTGCAACGAGGTCAGCTCGCACTCCCCGACGGCATCCGCCCCTCATCGGTCACCGCCCGCCGTCTTCACAAGTTAGGCGGAATCGCGGCATGACCAGCTGGAGGCCCACTGTGACCAGCTTCGTCGCCGCCTGTGGCCTTGTCGGCGGCCTCGCGACCGGCAACGCACTCACCGTCACCCTCATCGTCCTCGTCATACTCATCGCTGGCTGGTGGGTGTTGTCCGATGACCGTCGCACCGAACGCGTTTGCGCGATCTTCCGCACCGGCTCCCTCCCGAGTAACACGCCCACCTCTTCCCCCTCGGCGCCTCGGCGACGCTGGAGCCGTCGGCGCGGGCGATGGCCGCCCGGCCCAGATCACTGATTGACTGTCCGACAGGATCCGACCCTCAGTGACGGGTGGTGCGCGCGGTCGCCTCGGCGGTCAGCGGGTCCTCCGGCCACGGATGCTTGGGATAGCGGGCCCGCAGGTCGGCGCGCGCCTGCGGGTAGCCCTGCTGCCAGAACGACGCCAGGTCCGCGGTGATGGCCACGGTGCGGCCGGCGGGCGAGAGCAGGTGCAGCACGACCGGCGCACGCCCGTCCGCCAGCGCGGGGGTCTTCGTCCAACCGAAGGTCTCCTGCAGTTTCACCGCCACCACCGGTGGTTCGGCGCCGTCGTAGCCGACGCGGACCCGTGATCCGGACGGCACGGCCAGCCGGTCCGGCGCCAGCTCGTCGAGCCGGGTCGCCGCCGGCCAGGGCAGCAACCGGCGCAGCGCGTTGTGCACGTCGAGGCGGCGCAGGTCGGCGCTGCGCCGCACCGCGCTGACATCCAGCCACTCGTCCAGGCGTTCGAGCAGCGCGCCGTCGCTGACGTCCGGCCACGGGTCACCGAGCACCGCGTGCAGAAAGCCGAGCCGGGCGCGCAGGTCGCGGGCGGCGTCGGTCCAGTGCAGCGCGGTCAAACCCTGCACACGTAGCCCGTCGCGGACGGCTGCCTGCACCCGCAGCGGATCGGGATTGCGCAGCGGGGCGGCGGATAGCTCGATGGCGCCGAGCCTGTCTACCCGGCGCGCGACGATGGCGCCGTCGGCCCAGCCGATCTCCTCGGACGTGCTGAGCAGGTCGGCGGCCACCGTCCGGGCGGTGGCTTCGTCGATCGGCGCCGCGGCCCTTATTCGGGCGTCGGGCCGGCCGGGCTGCCGGTCGGCCACCGCGATCGCCAGCCACGGGATGCCTCGCAACGGTGAGGATTCGGCGACGTGCGCGCCGGTGCCGCCCGTCATCTGGTAGCTGGTGGTGTCGGCCGCGCGGGCCCGGGCGATCCGGTCGGGGTAGGCCAGGCCGACCACGGTTCCCACCGCGAGGTCGTCCGGCAGGGCGGTGCGGTGCGGACCGCCGCTGCCGAGCCGGCGCACCTCCTGCCGCCACCGGCGCGCCTCGTCGCGGTTCTGGCCTTGGCGAAGTTCGCGGTAGCGGGCGGCCAGGTCGTCGCCGGGGCCGGTCAGCGAGTCGTCGGACAACAGCGCCACGATCTCCCGGGCCCGCTCGGCACCGACCAGGTCCGCGCCGTCGAGGACGGCGCGGGCCAACCGGGGATGCGCGCCCACCGCGGCCATCCGGCGGCCCCGCTCGGTGATGCGCCCGTGGGTATCGGTGGCGTCGAGCCGGTGCAGCAGGGCCTTTGCGGCCCCCAGGGCAGCCGGTGGCGGCGGGTCGAGCAGCGCCAGCCCGTCGCCGCCCGGTGCGCCCCAGGCGGCGGTGGCAAGGGCGAACCCGGCCAGGTCAGCGGTGGCGATCTCGGGCAGCGGGTGCGCGGCGAGGTGGGCGTGCTCCGCGGGCGACCAGCAGCGGTAGGCGCGTCCCGGCGCCTCGCGGCCGGCCCGGCCGGCGCGCTGGTCGGCGGAGGACTTCGACACCCGGGTGGTGATCAGCGCGCCGAGCCCACGGGCCTGGTCGGTGCGCGGTTCGCGGGCCAGCCCAGCGTCCACCACGGCACGCACGCCGGGCACGGTCAGCGAGCTCTCGGCCACCGAGGTGGTGACGACGATCCGGCGCCGTGGGCCGCGGGTGAGGGCGAGATCCTGCTCGGCGCGCGACTGGCGCCCGAACAGCGGGCGGACGTCGGCGGCCACGCCGTCGAGCGCCCGGACGACGCCGGCGATCTCCCTTTCCCCCGGGACGAAAACCAGAAGGTCGCCGTCGGTTTCGGCAAGCGCGCGCCTGGTGAGGTCGGCGACGTGGCCGAGCAGTCGCGGGTCGACGCGCTGGCCCGGCAGCAGCGGCAGCGGGCGCGGCGGCGGCGCCCAGACGACGTCTACTTCGTGCGCGGCGGCGGTGGCGGTGATCACCGGTGCACCGAGCGCGCGGGTGAGCGCGGCGGTGTCCGGGGTGGCCGAGGTCGCCACCAGGGCCAGGTCGGCGCGCAGCGTGTCGCGGACGTCGAGGCAGAAGGCGAGCAGCAGGTCGGCGTCCAGGTGCCGTTCGTGGCACTCGTCGATCACCACGGCAGCGACGCCCGGCAGTTCGGGATCGCGTTGCATCCGCTGGACGAGCAGCCCGGTGGTGACCACCTCGATCCTTGCGCCGCTGGTCCGTTCGCCGCGCATCGCATAACCGACCCGGTCGCCGGGCTGCTCGCCGAGCAGTTCGGCCAAACGCTGGGCGGCGGCGCGGGTCGCGATCCGGCGGGGCTCGGCGACCAGGATCTTTCCGTCCAGGGCATCGGCGAGCGCGAGCGGCAGCAGCGACGTCTTACCCGATCCCGGCGGGGAAACCAGCACTGCCTTGCCGGTGCTCCTGATAGCGGCAATCGTCTCCGGCAGCACCGCCCGCACCGGCAGATCCGCCCCGGGAACCTCGGGCGGTGGCAGCAGGAACGGCACGAGCCCAACGCTAGCCACCGCTGAACTGTGAGCCCCACTAGGCTCCCGGGCATGGCCGACGTGACGATCCTGCACAACAGCGCGTGCTCGACTTCCAAACACTCATTGGCCGTGGCCGAAGAGACCGGAACCGCCGCCGAGATCGTGCACTACCTCAAGACGCCGCTCGACCGAGCGACACTGCTGGACCTGATCGGCAAACTGGAAGACCCGCCTGCAGACCTCGTTCGCAAGGACCCCTACTTCGCGAAGCTCGGCCTGAACCCCGACGACTACGCCTCGCCGGAGGCGGTGGCCGACCTGCTTGTCGAACACCCGCGGCTGATGCAGCGTCCCGTGCTGGTCAAGGGCAATCGCGCCATCATCGGCCGTCCCAAGGACCGCGTGCGTCCGTTCCTGGAGTCCTAGCCGTACAGCCAGGGACGACCCAGGTCCTTCGTCCGGCTGCTACGTCGGCCGCTCGGCGACCACGAAGAGGTTCGCCCGCCGCCAGAATCCACTGCCGGGCGATCCGGTGAAGCGCAGCCCATCGCGCAGGATGATCCGGTCGAAAACCGGCTGCCACCGCCGGGGGGCACCGAGGCCGGCCACCTGCCACCAGCGCCAGAACAGGTTGGCCGAACTCAGCTCCAGCAGCCGGAAGCCGGCCTGGCCGAGGAGTTCGGCCAAGGCGGCCTGTTCGTAGTTCGTGTGTTCCCGCTTGCCCAGCGAGAAGTCGCCCACCATCTCGTCCGAGGTGTCGACGAAGCGCCGGTGATAGAGATCGGCTCCGAACCGGCGCGACCACAACAGCCGGTGCAGCCGCGGCGCTCGGAACTTGAGGTTATCCGGATCGAGGATGGAGAACGCGTGATCGGCCGGCACCGTCAGCACCAGCCGGCCGCCGGGCCGCAATACCCGATACAACTCGGCCAGCAGGTCAGCCTCGACCGGCACATGTTCGAGCACATCGAGCAGGCTGGCGCTCTCGAACCGGGCATCCGCAAACGGCAACGGTCCTCGAATGCCGATCTGCCGCACCTCTACCTCAGGGCAGATGCCGGGCAGGCGCTGCACCCACTGCGGAGCCGGGTCCACCGCGACGCATGGCCGCGACGTCGACCGGGCGAACCCGCAGATGAATTCGCCCGTCTCGAAGCCCACATCCAGGTGCGGACCGGTCAGGGTGGCCAGCCGGTTCCAGGCGAAGTCGTACCGGCGCAGCGGATGTCGCTGGAACGGGTTCTCCCCCACCTTGGGCACCACCCAGTGGGCCGGCCAGTCAGTGGCCTCGATCGACATCGCGTGCCCCTTCTCCATTCGACACCGGTCATCCCCCGGCGGTGGCACGACCGGCGCGGATCGGCTCATCATCTGACAAGGACATCGGCGCCGTACTGCTTTGTGGGAAAGTCGATCCGACCCCTCGATCCCAGCCGATAGACTCCGGCGGCGACCACAGCGGCCGGGACGACGGGGGCGCACCATGCGAGCGCTGATCACCGGCGGGCGCGGTTTTCTGGGGCGGCAGCTCACCGCCCGGTTGCTTGCCCGCGGAGCCGACGTGCGGGTACTCGATGATGGGTCGGGCGCGAGCTGTCGTCGGGTCGGATCGATCGAGAGTATCGACGGATCGGTGCTCGACCGCCCTCTGGTGGATCGGTTGGTGCGCGACCGCGATGTGGTGTACCACCTGGCTGCGGTGGTCGGCGTTCAGCGGGTGCTGTCCGATCCGCTGGGTACCTTCCTGGTCAACTTCGAGGGCACCCGCAACGTCGGCGAGGCAGCGGCCGAGCACGGCGTGCGGGTCGTGTATGCCAGCTCGTCCGAGGTCTACGGGCACACCGGCACCACCGCCAACCGCGAGGACGATCCACCCGTCACCCCGCATCTGCCGCGCGGGCGCTCCAGCTATCCGGTCAGCAAACTGGCGGGCGAGGAGTACCTGCAACTGCTTAGCGAGGGACGCGGGCTGCCGGTGGTGATCGCCAGGCTGTTCAACACCGTCGGCCCGGGGCAATCGCCCGGGGCCGGGATGGTGCTACCTCGCTTCGTCCACCAGGCTCTCACCGGCCGGCCGCTGACGATCTTCGGCTCCGGCGGTCAAACGCGCTGCTTCGCCGACGCCGCAGAGGTGTGCGAGGCGTTGGTCCAGCTGGCCGAGGCGGCCGACTCGACCGGGTCGTCACCGCTGGTGGTCAACGTCGGCAGTGAGCGAGAGATCTCGATACTCGAGCTGGCTGAGTTGGTGCTGGCCCGCAGCGGCAGCCCGTGCGGACTGCACCAGATCAGCTACGACCAGGCCTACGGCGGAAAATACCTGGATCAATCGCGGCGCGTCCCGGATCTCAGCCGGCTGACCCGGTTGCTCGGCTGGCGACCGGACCGACCGCTGCCCGATCTCATCGACGACCTGGTGTCCGCGGTCTGACCAGGCGCCGGCACAGTTCGTTCATGGCGGCGCGTAGCTGTTCGGGCGCGACCGGTTGCGGAACCGGGCGCCGGGCCAGCTCGGCCGCTTGCCCCGGATGCCGAGCGACCGCGTCGGCCAGCTCGGCCAGCTCCCAGATCGCCACCACCGGAGTGGAGGCTTCCTCCCGACGCAGGAAGTCGACCTGGTGATCATTGGCCGCCTCACCCCGGGCCCCGATCCGAGCCACCGCGATCGGCACGCGTCCCCACCGTTGAGCCAGCCGCACGGTATTGCCGGCGTGCGTGATGACGACGTCGCAGGTCCGGATCCGGTGCTCCAACCCCGCCGGAGTCAGGAACGCCGTCGACGGACAGGCCAGCGGTACCTCAGAACAGCCGGATTGAACGAACACCTCGTGTTCGGTGGTCAAGCCGGCGACCGCGGTCAGCAGGCGATCGAACGGCCAGTTGCTCATTCCCACCGTCACGAACACCCGCGCCATCAGTACAGCTCACCCAGGTAGAGCGCGTCCGGATAGCGCTCGGCCAGGCTCGGCTGCTGAACCAGCACACCGCCGGCCAGCCGGGCGCAGAGGCCGGCGGCCAGACCCCGCCGATGCACCAGGTTCAGCGTGTCGATCCAGACACAGGCGGTACGGCTGAGCCGAGCGGCCAGGAAGAACGGCACTGCGGCACCGCTGCCGGCCGAAATGATCACATCGGGCCGCTGCCGCCTGATCATTCTCAGCGCCCGGACCAGTCCGGCCAGCACCTGGACCGGTTGTCGGGCGCCGACCTCGGGCACCCAGGTCACTTCCTGACCGCTCAGCACGGCTTCGGTGTCGGCGGCTCGTACCGCCGCCCACGACACCTCGTGATCGGCCCACCAGGGACGCAGGGCGAGCACATCGAGCAGCACGCCACCGCTGCTGGACACCAGCATCACCCGGTATCGGCCCGCGTCCGGTTCCCGCACCACCCGGCTCACCTCGTCCCGTTCGCTGCCGCCGTCGGAAACACACCCTAGAACCCGCTTGCCGGGATTACGCTTGTTATCTCGATCGATGCCCCGGACAGAGGGGAGCCATGCATCCCACGAGTCTGGCCCGGACAGCGCGGTTCTTCAGCCTGCTGGCGGTCAAAGAACACGTGATGCCGCAGTTGCATGTGCGGCCGCTGGTCGCCGAACTGTTCTTGACCGACAACTGCAACCTCAAGTGCGTCAGTTGCGCGTGTTGGCGGACCACCACCCGGGCAGAGCTCAGCACCGAGGAGTGGCGAGGGGTGCTCGATCAGCTGGCCGACCTGGGCATCATCAAGGTGAACCTGACCGGCGGCGAGCCGTTGTTGCGCCGGGATGCCCCCGAGTTGATCAGCTACGCCCTGGAACGCGGTATCCGAACCGTCCACGTCAACACGAACGCGACGTTGCTGGACCCGCGGCGACGCGAAGCCGTGCTCGCAGCCGGCGCCCGCAGCTTCAACATCTCGGTCGACGGACCGGACGCCACCACCCACGAGGGCGTCCGCGGCGTCCCCGGATCGTTCGATCGCACCATGCAGAACCTGCGGGCACTGATTGCCGAACGGGAGCGCCTCGGGCTGCGGCTGCATCTGAACTTCACCGTGCTGCGCAGCAATGTCGGGCAGCTGCCACGGATCGCCCGGTTGGCTCAGGAGCTGCAGGTGAAACTCTCGCTCAACCTGGCCAACGATCACACCTTCCTGTTCCGGCACGCCGACGTGGCCAGGGCGGCCGACGTCGACTCGACCGAACTGGACCAGGCGCTGACCGAACTGGAAGCCCTGTGCCGGGAGAACGGCAAGCTACTCCCGCGGTTCTCCGAACTTCGCTATCTGCGTCGGCACTTCACCGACGTGGTGCAACGTGACCTGCCGTGCGCAGAGTCGCAGCTGAAGCTGATGGTTCACTCCACCGGAGAGACCGGCGGCTGTTGGGGCCACGATCCGGAGCAGAACGTCCGAACCGCCTCGCTGCGGGAAATAGTCGACGGTCAGCATTACCGCCGCCAACACGCCAAGCTCTACCGCAAGGAGTGCGTCGGCTGTGGCAGCAACTACGCATTGAATTTGCGGTGGCGACCGCGGTCCTACGTCGATGACGCACTCTGGCGGTTGGGCCGACGCAGCCTGGTGCCGGCAGTATGAGCGGTGCGGCCGTTGCTCTGTTCGATTCGTTGGCCGAGAACTACGAGCGGCACTTCGCCGAACCGCACCGGCGGGCCTATGACGACCTGGCCTGGGAGCTGGTGTCGGCCCGGCTCCCGGACCGGCCCGGCACGATCGTCGACGTCGGCTGCGGAACCGGTCGGTGGGCTCGGCGACTGCTCAGGCTCGGCCACCGGGTCATCGGAATCGAGCCGGCGCCGAAGATGGCCGCCCGGGCCGAGACGCTGACCGACACCGGACGCTTCACCCTGGTGCGCTCGGATCTGGAGCACGCGGAGCTTCCGGCCGCGGGCGCCGACCTGGTTCTTGCCATGGGCTCGCTGCAGTACAGCCAGGATCCGGCCGCGGCTCTGGTCCGCCTGGCCGCCTGGGCCCGTCCGGGTGCACGTGTGTGCGTGCTGGTGGATTCCCTGATCGGCCTGGTCGCCGAGCTATGCCGGCGCGGAGAGACCGATACCGCCCTGCGGCAGTTGTCGCATCGGCGGGGACGATGGCGGATCGGCGATCAGCAGGCCGACCTGACCTTGTTCGACGCGGCGGAGTTGGCTGCTGCCTTCGCCGCCGCCGGGCTTTCGGTCGAGAGCCGCGCCGGCCTTCTGGTCGGAGCCAGCCTGTTGGGTCGGACTGAGCTGATCGACGAACTCACCCGAGACTTCGCCGGACGGCTGGCGATCGAACGGCGACTGAGTGCCAGGCCGGAGCTGACCGACCTGGGCAAGCAACTGCTCGTCATCGGTCGCCGAGAAACCAGTCCACGCAACTAGCCACCAACTCGGCCTGGGCAACCGTGAGTTCGGACGACATCGGCAGCGCCAGCACCTGATCACCCAGCACCTCGGTCACCGGGAGGTGACTCGGCTCGGCGTGGCCCTGCCAGTTCAGCCGATGCAGCAATGGCGCGTAGTACGGCTTGGTACCGATGCCGCGGCCGGCCAGGTGCCGGGCCAGGGCATCTCGCCGTCCGTCGGCGACGCGCACCGTCCAATGCACCCAGGCATGCAGGTTGCCGGGCGCCACCCGCTGACCGGTCAGGTTTGCGTGCCGGGCGGCCAAGTCGGCGTAGACGCCCGCCACCTGGTGCCGGCGCGCCACCAGCGTCGGTAGATGCTGCACTCCGTCCAGGGCCACGATCGCGGCAAGCTCCGGCAGCAATGCCGATCGCAGCCAGTTCTGCGGGCCGGTGAGCCGTTCGACCGCGTCCGCCGCTACCACCACCGCGCCGCCCGCACCGCCGGCCGAGACCACCTTGGCGAAGCTCATCGAGAACGCATGCGCATCGGCTTGGCTTCCGACCGGCCGGTGCTGGTACTCAGCACCGAGCGCGGGCGCCGAATCGGCCACCAGCACGGTGCCGAAGCGGTCCCGTACCTCGAGCAGGGCGCGGTAGTCACACGGGTTGCCCAGGGCATCGACGGCCACGACCACCCGGGCCGGCTGCCGGTCCAGCGTCCGGGCGAGTGCGACCGGATCGAGCGTCCAGGTGTCCGGATCGACATCGCAGAACACCAGCCGATAGCCGAGCTGGCGTACGACCTCAGCGGTGGCGTTGAAGGTGAAGGACGGCAGTACGGCGACCTCGCCCGGCCGGGCCGGCCCCACCGTCGCCCGCAGCGCCAGCCGAAGCGCCTCCGTGCCCGAAGTGGTCAGCAGCAGCGCCCGGTCCGGCGGCAGGGCCAACGCGTCGGTGAGGGCCTCGGTCAACCGGTCCGTCCATTGGTTGCCGTGCTTCACCCGGCCGGACCACAGGGCGGCCTGCTGCCGGTATGACACCACGTCAGGTTGTTCGGGCCGCGGCGGCAGCACCACCTCGATCGGCGGTTGGGCGTGCGGTCCGCCATCGGCCAACACTGCACGGACGTGGGCCGACACCTGCGGCCGCAGCGGCGGCAACGCACCGAGCAGTTCGGTCAGCCGGCCGGTGTCGACCTCCTGATCGCGATCGGCGCTGCCGGCTGGCCGTACCTGCACCGGCACGCGACAACCGGCCGCATCCGATACGAGCTCAGCCAGCTCTGTCAGGCAGATCGCCGGCTGGCCCACGTTGTAGACACCGGGAGGAACCGCCTGGCGCAGGATGTGGCCGAGGTCAGCCACCGAGAGCAAGCTGCGGCGGACATCAGCGACGGCCAAGCCTCGTCGGGCCAGCGCCCGGGCGGTCAGGTCGGCGACCAGCCCGGGCTGGCCCGGCCCGAAGACCTCGGCCAGCCGCAGGATGGTCAACCGCGGAACAGCCTCGCCGAGCAACAGCTCCTGGGCCCGCTTGGCTTGCCCGTAGACCGCACTTCGACCGGCCGCGTCCGACAGTCGGCGGGCCAGCCCGAGGTCGGGTTCGGCTGAGCCGGCCCGGGCCCGCGCGTCGGCACACCATTCGCGCAACGCTGAGTCGGGCCAGGCAGGTTCTGTGGCGGTGGCTTCGGAAAGCGGGCCGGTCGCGGCACCGTAGACGGCCACGCTGGATAGCAATGTCACGGTTCGATCGGACAGTTGCGGCAGCAGCCGGGCGGTCAGCATGGCCGTGGACAGCACCACCGTCCAGGGATGCCGGCGTTCGCGGTTTCCACCGCCGGTCGCCAGCACCACCCGGCCCGGCGGCACCTCAACCGGCTCTCGAAGAAGGTCGGCCCGCAGGAAGTCTGCGATCAGCGGCCGCAGCGCGGGTGCCGGCTCCTGCCGGTCCACCACAGTGACCGGGGCTCCACCGTGGGCAAGAACTCGGATGAGGCCGGCACCGAGACCACCGGCTCCCCCGACCAGCACCAGCGGTTCTTCGTTCACGGGCGATCAGTGTGCCCGTCAAACCCCTCTCCCGCAGCCAGATCAGACGGTACGGTGCACAACGTCGCGGCGAGGCGGGGCATCGGTGCGCAACCTAAGGTCGGTCGTGGTCGCTGATTTCACACACCTGCAGCCGGTGGCGGTGCTCGGTCTGGGTACGGTCGGCTGGCCGGTGGCTCAGGCCGTGACCGCGGCCGGGCATCCGGTGCTCGGCTTCGACATCGACACCGGCCAGGTCGCCGCGCTACGACGCGAACTGGCCGAACACCCCCCGGCCGGCCAGCTACACCTCGTTACCCAGCCGGCCGCACTCGCCGCGGCCGGTACCTATCTGATCTGCGCACCGACCGACGTGAGCGAAGGCCGGCCGGAGCTGTCCGCGGTGCTGGCCGCGCTGGATCTGATCGCCGGCCTGCTGCAGCCGGGTGATCTGGTGGCGGTGGAATCGACGCTACCTCCGGGAGCCACCGCGCAGCTGCTGGCGCCAAGACTGGCCGGCCGCTCGGGTCTCACGCCGGGGACCGACTTCGCCTTGGTCTACGCCCCGGAGCGGCTCGACCCGGGCAACGCACACTTCGGCGTGCGCAACACTCCGAAGCTGCTCGGTGGCCTCACCCCGGCGTGCACCGAGGTCGGCCGGATCTTCTACGAAACCGTGGTCGAGACCGTGACGGCGGTGACCCACGCCGAGGCCGAGCTGGCCAAACTCCTGGAGAACAGTTTTCGGCAGGTCAACGTCGCCCTGGTCAACGAGTTGGCCATGTTGTGCGCGGCCACCGGCGTCGACGTGCACACCGTGCTCGACGCGGCGGCCAGCAAGCCGTTCGGCTTCATGCCCTTCCGGGCCGGCCCCGGCACCGGTGGCCGTTGCATCCCGCTGGCGACCGAATACCTGACCGCGGCGCAGCGATCAGCCGGCCTGACTCCGCGACTCACTCAGGCGGCGATGACGGTCAACCAGGCCATGCCGGACTTCGTGGTCCGGCGGTTGGACCAGCTACTGGCCGGGCAGGGTCGTCCGATCGCCGGGGCGCGGGTACTGGTTGTCGGCTTGGCCTACAAGTCGAATGTGGCCGACGCCCGGAACTCGAGCGCCGCGGCGTTGGTTCGGTCGCTGTCGCGGGCGAGAGCCATCGTGCATGGTTACGACGAACTGGTTCCGGTCTTCGAGGTGGACGGCCGGCCGCTGGCCCGGCTGGCCCGGCTGTCCGAGTTGCGCGAGCCGATGGACGCAGCGATTCTGCATACCCACCATCGGGACCTCGACGAGGCGGAGTTGACCCGAGCGGCTCGGATAGTGCTGGACACCCGCGGCACCTTGGATCCGACGGCCGAAAATGTCCACCGACTGTGACCGTCCCGCGGCCCCGGACCGGCATCAGCGCGCCTGCCGCCAAGACCCTTGCTAGAACCGCTCAGGGCATCGTCACCGGCTGCAGCACGATCGGGTTGTGGACGGTGTAGTCGAGCTCGTCGGCCTGCAGGGTCGGCGGCTGGGTGAGGGTGTCCATCACCTTGGGCACGGTGTTCGGGTCCACCGTGCAGTGCGGGTCGGCCGAGGCCGCCGCGCACACCCCGAAGCTGTAGTCCCCAGGGGTCGGGGTGAAGGCCCGTGCGTTGTCGCTGGAGAAGCCGTCCTGGCCGGTCAGCGTCACCGTGAAGCCCCAGCCGGCCGCCGGCGTCCCGCCGAGGGCCGCCTTGGTGACCGAGAAGGTGATGTAGCGCGAGATCTGGTTCGCGCTGATGGCGATCGACCCCGGCGTCGCACCGGTGGCGTCGATGAACCGCTGGCCGAAGCCCTGCACCTCGAGCATCCGGCTCCAGGCCCCGGCCGGCGCGATCGTGTAGTTCCGCTGCGGGAACGACGCGGCCGTCGAGGTCGGGCTGGCACCGGGCTGGTGGACGTAGACGTTGATCAGCTGCGCACCGAGCGGGCTGCCGAAGGTCGGGCTGAGGTCGCGCGTCTGCACCCGGAAGGTCACCGTCGAACCGGTGTCGTACACCTGGAAGTCGGTCATGTCGTAGGCACCGGCGTGGAAGTCGCCGGCCTTGGGGTAGGCGTAGTTGCCCGGCCCGTTGTCGTCGCCGGTGGGGTCGGCGGTGTCGAAGAGCAGGGTGCCCTCCACCACGTCCTCGACGACCGTGCGGGTGGTCTGGGCGGTGGCCCCGTCGGCGGTGGTCGCGGTGATGACGATGGTGTTGGTGCCGGTGGCCAGCGTCACCGCTTGGGAGAACGACCCGTCCGGGCCGGCGACCGTCTGCGCCCGGGTGGTCGAGCTGCCGTGGTCGGCGGCGACGTCGACGATGTCGATGGTCGCGCCCGGTGCCGCCGTTCCGGTCACGGTGACCGACCCGGTCCCGGCCGACTGGTCGGCGGGCGAGGTCACGGTCAGCGTGGTGGCCCGCTGGTGGTGGGTGACGTAGCGGTCGACGGTCTGGCGCGGCGTCTCCACGCTGCGCCCGGCGGTCAGGTCGGCCACCAGCCGCACGAACGAGCCAGCCCCCCAGGTCAGCGGTGCCGCCGATCCGGCGGGCTTTCCGTTGACGAAACCGATCGAGGCGACGGTCGGGTCGGTGCCGTACGGCGAGGCCGGCACGTCCGCGGCGTCCCAGTCCTGCTCCGGCACCAGGCCGACCCCGGCTGAGCCCGCCATGATCGCCCTCAGCAGCGTGCCGGCCTGCGAGGCATTGCCGGTGACGAGTTCCTGCTGGGCGCGCTCCTCGGCCAGCACCGGCCAGATGTGGCCGGTGCCCTTGTCCGACGGCGCCCACGGGGCACCCTCGACCGGGCAGTTGCCCGAGGCCACGTGGCAGTCGCCATAGCCGTCGCCGTTGTAGCGCAGCCAGCCCGGGCCGCTGGCGGTCGTGGTGCCGATGGTGGCGTCGACGACCTCAAGCGAGTTGGCCACGTCAGCGTCCGAGGCCGGCAGCTCGCCGAGCCGGACCAGTTCGAGGAAGCCGGCGTCGATCACCGAGCGCTGGTCCAGGGTGGCGCCGCCGTTGCCGACGTTGTAGCTGATCGCCGCGTTCGGGTCACCGGTCTTGGAGAGCCTGATGAAGTACGGGCTCGCCGACTTGGGACCGTTGGTGGTCACCGTCCACTTCTTGATGTTGCGCTGGTACTCATCCGCCGTCGCCAGCCAGACCCGCGCCTGGGCCGCGTCGCCGTGCTGCCGGGCGATGGCGGCACCGGCCACCAGGCCGGCGATCTCGGCCGCGATGGTGGAGGGCGAGTACCCGGACTGCTCCTCCCAGCGCTCCGGCCCGGCCGCCGGGCCGTGGCTGATCAGGTAGGACGCCGCCGCCTGGATGTGCGGCCACAGCGCGTCGTCGCGGGCCAGCCCGGACTGCAGCGCCATCAGGATCGGGTAGGCCACCTCGTCCAGCTGGGTGTTGAACGAATCCGGCGCGAGCTTGCCGTTGACCAGCGAGTTGCGCGGCATCGAGCCGTCCGGCTGCTGCTGCTTGAGGAACAGGAACCGGGTGGCGGCCCGCGCGGTGGCGGTGTCGCCGTCGGTCAGCAGCGCCGTCCAGGCCTCGTACAGGTCACGTGCGAACACCTCGCGGTAGGAGCCGAAGTAGGTGTTGGCCGGGTCGCCGGCCGAGACGGCCTGCCCCCACGGCGAGGCCAGCGACGCCACGATCGCACCGGGGAAGGTCTTGTCCTCGCTGGCCTTTACCACATTGGCCGACAGGTAGTACTGCTTGACGGCGGCCGCCGCCTGGCTGCGGCTCAACCCGGCGAACCGCTTGGCAGGCCGGTTGAGGCCGCGGTCGTAGGCTGCCCAGCCGCGCTGGTAGCGCTCGGTCAGCTCGTGGAAGTTCTCACCGACCGAGGCCCGCGCACCGGACACCGCCGCGGCCTGGGTGCTGCCGAAGCCGAGCGCGAGCGTCACGTCGTGGTGACGGCCGAGGTCGAGGCCGGCGGTCTGGGAGACGTTGCCGCCCTGCGCGGTGTCGGTCGCGGTGAGCCGGCGGTTCGCGTCGAGCTGGACCAAGCCGTCGCTCGGAGTTCCGACGAACCCGCTGCTCACCTGCGAGAACGGCCGGTCGGCGCGCAGCGCCAGGTAGCTCGGGACGGCATAGTCGCGGTTGGCGGCATTGGTTGCCGTTACCGTGTCGTAGGAAACCGGAACGGCCGTGCCGGTGCTGCGGTCGACCACCGCACTGTCGGCACCGCCGTTGCCCGAGCCGCCGCCACCGTTGCCGCCGGCGGTGGCGTCGAGGCGGACGTAGAGGCGGTAGTTGCGCGCTGCCGGGATGAGCGGCTGGTAGTCGGTGTGCAGGACCACCGAGGCCCGGTTGGGGTCGGTCAGGTAGGTGGTCACCAGCCGGTACGCCCGGGACTTCGCCGTGGTGGTGACCGTGCAGGTCATGCCGGTGGCGTCGGAGGCGACGGTGTAGGTGGTGTCGCGGGTCTGCAGGTCGGTGAAGGTCTTGGCGTCGGTGACGATGTACTGCATCGTCTCGACGTTGGTGGTGTCGATGGTCGGCGCGTAGACGTCGGACAGCACGCCGTCGGCGACGGTGTACCAGATCTTGGACGTGGTGTTGCGCGCCGTTCCCAGGCAGTCCTTGCGAGCCAGGTCGAAGTGGCTCAGCGCGCCGGGACCGTCCATGGCGGTGCCGGCGGCTGTGGCGTTCGCCGGGATGAACGGGATCAGCAACGCGGCGGCCGTGGCCACCGAGGCGATCAAAACCGAGGCGGCCCGTGTGCGCATGGTGGTGCTCGCTTTCCGAATACGGGGTAGTACCGAACGACCAAGATCCGAGGGCCAATCTCGTCGCCCGCGCGGTGGTTGTCAACCTGTACGAAATCGCTTACCGCCGCATCCCGGCGGGCGGCGCTGGGTCAGTTCGCCAGCACGGCCTTGAGCACCGGGCCGAGGATCGCCTCCAGCAGCTCCGCACACCAGGTCAGCAGCGGCTGGTCCCGCAGCGGCTCGCCGCCGAACTTCGCCTCTGCCCAGCTGCCGTCCGGCTTCACCACGCCCTTGGGACGGGCCGCCGCCATCGTCGACACTGCAGACTTATAGATCGCCTTGTCATAGGTCCGCTGCAACCGCACCTGCGCCGACTCCGGCAGCAGCACCGGCGAGAACCGCACCGACTGGCCCTGCAGCGACACCTCGGTGATACCGAACTTGCGGCACACCACCTTGAACCGCGCCACCGCGAGCAGGTTCTCGACCTCGATCGGCATCGGTCCGAACCGGTCCAGCAACTCCAGCCGCACTGCGTCGACCGCCTCGTCGGTGGCAGCCGCCGCCAGCGACCGGTAGGCCTCCAGCCGCAGCCGCTCACCGGGCAGGTAGTCGTGCGGCAGGTTGGCGTTGACCGGCAGGTCGACCTTCACCTCGCTGAACTGCTCCTGCTGCTCGCCGCGGAACTCCGACACCGCCTCGCCGACCAGCCGGACGTAGAGGTCGAAGCCCACCCCGGCGATGTGACCGGACTGCTCGCCGCCGAGCAGGTTGCCGGCACCGCGAATCTCCAGGTCCTTCATGGCGACCTGCATGCCCGCGCCGAGCTCGGTGTGCTGGGCGATGGTGGCCAGCCGGTCGTGTGCCAGCTCAGTGAGCGGCTTCTCCGGCGGGTACAGGAAGTAGGCGTACCCGCGCTCGCGGGCCCGGCCCACCCGGCCGCGCATCTGGTGCAGCTGGGACAGCCCGAAGGTGTCGGCCCGGTCCACGATCAGGGTGTTGGCATTGGGGATGTCCAGGCCGGACTCGACGATGGTGGTGGAGACCAGCACGTCGAAGTCGTTCTGCCAGAAGCCGACCATGATCTTCTCCAGCGCGTCCTGGCCCATCTGGCCGTGCGCCACCGCGATCCGGGCCTCGGGCACCAGCTCGGCGAGCTTGGCCGCGGTCCGGTTGATCGACTCGACCCGGTTGTGGATGAAGAACACCTGGCCGTCGCGCAGCAGCTCGCGCCGGATCGCCGCCGAGATCTGCCGCGGGTCGTAGGCCCCGACGAAGGTCAGGATCGGGTGCCGCTCCTCCGGCGGGGTGAGGATGGTGGTCATCTCGCGGATGCCGGTCAGCGACATCTCCAGGGTGCGCGGGATCGGTGTCGCCGACATGGTGAGCACGTCCACCGCGGTGCGCAGCGACTTCAGGTACTCCTTGTGCTCGACGCCGAAACGCTGCTCCTCGTCGACCACCACCAGGCCCAGGTCCTTGAACCGGACGGTCTGCTGCAACAGCCGGTGGGTGCCGATCACGATGTCGACACTGCCGTCGGCGATGCCGGCCAGGATCGCGTCGACGTCGGCGTTGTGGGTGAACCGGGACAGCTCCTTGATGGTGACCGGGAACTGGTTCATCCGTCCGGCGAAGGTCTGCAGGTGCTGGTGGGCCAGCAACGTGGTGGGCACCAGCACCGCCACCTGCTTGCCGTCCTGCACCGCCTTGAACGCCGCCCGGACGGCGACCTCGGTCTTGCCGTAGCCGACATCGCCGCAGATCACCCGGTCCATCGGCAGCGACTTCTCCATGTCGCCCTTGACCTCGTTGATCGCGGCGTACTGGTCGGGCGTCTCGACGTAGGGGAAGGCGTCCTCCAGCTCGCGCTGCCACGGGGTGTCCGGGCCGAAGGCGTGGCCGCGGGTGGCCATCCGGGCCGAGTACAGCCGGATCAGCTCGGCGGCGATCTCCTTGACCGCCTTGCGCGCCCGACCCTTGGTCTTGGCCCAGTCCGCGCCGCCCAGGCGGGACAGCGTGGGCGCCTCGCCACCGACGTACTTGGTGACCTGGTCGAGTGAGTCGGTCGGCACGAACAGCCGGTCTCCCGGCTGGCCCTTCTTGGCCGGGGCGTACTCGATGATCAGGTACTCCCGCTCGCCGCCGTTGACGGTGCGGCGCACCATCTCGACGTAGCGGCCCACCCCGTGCTGCTCGTGCACCACGTAGTCGCCGCTGGCCAGCTGGATCGGATCGATGGCGTTGCGCCGCCGGGACGGCATCCGGGACTTGTCCAGCGTGGTCACACCGCGCTGGCCGGTCAGGTCGGACTCGGTGAACACGGCCAGCTTCAGCTCTGCCGAACTCAGCCCGCCCTCCAGGTGGCCGGTGGTGACGGTGACCACGCCGGCCTCGAGCTTGTCGATGCCGGGCACCATCCGCGCCGGCACCCCGGCACCATGCAACCGCTCCAGGGCCCGCTCGGCGGTGCCGTGGCCGTCGAAGACCAGCGCCAGCCGCCAGCCGTCCCGGGCCCACCGGTCCAGGTCGCCGAGCAGCGCCTCGGTGTCGCCGCGGTAGGTCGGAGCGGCCTCGAACGAGGAGTCCACGGCGGCCACCGTGGTGAAGTCGGTGCCGGCCTCGGCGACCAGCTCGTTGTCGGTGCTGAACGGCGACAGCGACCACCACGGCATGCCGAGCTCGTCGGCCGCCTCCCGGACATCCTCCAGCGACCGCAGCGAGGCCGCGGCCAGGTCCACCGGCGCCTTGCCGCCACCGGCCGCGGCGGCCCAGGACGCGGCCAGGAACTCCTCCGAGGTGGCCACCAGGTCGGCGGCTCGGGCCCGCACCCGCTCCGGGTCGCAGACCAGCACCGAGGTGTCGGCGGGGAACTCGGCCAGCACCAGCCGCAGCTCGTCGACCAGCACCGGGGCGAGCGACTCCATGCCCTCGACGGCGTTGCCCAGGCTGATCGGCTCGAGCAACTCGCCGAGTTCGGGATGGTCGGCCAGCAGGGCTGCCGCCCGGGCCCGCACCTCGGGGGTGAGCATCAGCTCCCGGCACGGCGGCGCCCAGACCCCGCCGGAGGCGATCTCCAGCGAGCGCTGGTCGGCGACCTTGAAGTACCGGATCTCCTCGACCTCGTCGCCCCAGAACTCCACCCGCAGTGGGTGCTCCTCGGTCGGCGGGAAGACGTCGAGAATGCCGCCGCGGACCGCGAACTCGCCACGTTTCTCGACCAGTTCGGTACGCGCGTAGCCGGCCGCGACCAGCGCGCCGACGATCTCCTCGAGTTCCCGACCGGCGTCACCGACCGAGATGCTGACCGGCTCCAGGTCCCCCAGCTCGGGAACCTGCGGCTGCAGGACGGACCGGACCGGCGCGACCACCACGCTCAGCCGGCCGGTGGTGGGATCGTCCGGGTTCGGGTGCCGCAGCCGGCGCAGCACCGCGAGCCGGCGGCCGATGGTGTCGGCGCGGGGTGAGAGCCGTTCGTGCGGCAAGGTCTCCCAGCCCGGGTAGAGCGCCACCTCGTCCGGCGGCAGCAGGCACTGCAGGCTGGCGACCAGGTCCTCGGCCTCCCGGCCGGTGCTGGTCACCGCCAGGACCGTGCGCCCGGCTCGACCGGCCAGGGTGGCGATCGCCAGCGGGTCAAGCGCGTCGGGTCCGGACAGCGCGAGCGGCCGGGCGCCGGGGCGGCCGGCCGCGGAGATCACGGTGGCCAGGGCGGGGTCGTCGAGAGCGGCATCGATCAGTCCCGCCAAGCTCATGCTTCGAGCTTACGTGCCGGCACCGACAGCTCTCCACCATGCCGGTCGGCGCTGGTGCCGGTGATGCTCGCAGGCTTGGTCAGCAACTCGACCCGAGCTACTCCAGGCACCAACTGCGCGTAACCTACGTGTTACGCTTCTTTAAAGTCTAGGAGGATCGATGAGGGAGCGCAGCGCGTTCTGGGCCGACCACGAATCGGCGATGGCGAACCCCGAATACCGGCATCACTTCATTCTCGAGTCCCGGCGCATCGCGGCTATCGACGCCATCGTCAACGCCTTGGACGAGATCCGCGAGCAGCAAGGTATGTCGAAGGCAGAACTGGCCAGGGCCATCGAGCGAGACCCGGCGGCGGTGCGCCGCCTGCTCACGACCGGGCAGGCAAACCCATCGCTCGGGATGGTGGCAGAAATGGCCGCGGCACTCGGCTACGACGTGGTGCTCAAGCCCATGAGCAAGCCGGATCGGGAGGCCGTCACCCGGCCCCTGCGGGAGCTGGCGAGCCGCTAGGCGAGTGACCGGCGCTCGCGCAGGAAGCACTCATCGCGCAACTGGCGCACCCGCGCATAAACCCTGTCCGGCATCACGGTGCGGAACGGTTTGGCCGCGCCCTTCGAGCAGGACCAATAGGGGTGCGCGTGGCTGTCCCCTGGAATCGAGGCCTTTCGTGTCGAGAACACAGAACAGCCGGTAGTGCGTGCGGTTGGGTGGCCCGTCGGCGCGCACCTCGTAGATGCCTGCCATGTCGCCGCTCATCGCCTCCCATTTGCCACCGCCGGCGAACCGGTGCGGCGGTGCTTGAGCAACAGCCAGAACGACGGCCCGCAGCCGGGCGGCGACCGCCGTCGGTACGGCGTTCAGAAAGATCTGGGCCGGGACGACCCGGTCGGGGTCGTCGTCCTGATGCCGGCGCAGGTAAGCGATCTCATAGGCACCATCGGAGGCTCGGGGATTGATTGCCGACGCCGCGACTGGCGATCGGTTCCGGCGCGACACGACGCACGACGTTAGCGATCTTGAACGGTCGTGGGGTTGGGCTGCGCTCGCCTGTGGACAACGTCGAAGGCAGGGGTCGACGGCGAAGGCGGCGCACGTCACAGCGCGAACCGAAACGAGTAATGTCAAACGCTTGTAAATAACCGTCTTTGACCGCTACATTACGCCTCGCGGATTCGGGGGAATCGAATGTACGGTCCATCGGGCGTGCGCTGCGCGCCCCGGCAAGCACTGAGCGGGGCCGGCATGCGGCTCCGCTCCCATGCATTTCCCACCGCCGCATTCGGCCTGCTGGCACTGCTGTCGACCTGGTGGCTGCCGGCCGACGCCGCGCTGGCCGCGAGCTATCCGCCCACCCTGGGCTGCGCGGTCACCGGCTCCGTCACATCCGGCGGAATCGAGGTGCAGGGCGTCGGATTCCGCACCGGTTCCCAGGTGCGGATCAGCGCCGCCGGCTCTGTCGTCCGGGCGATCGCCGATGCCACCGGCGGGTTCGAGACCTGGCTGCCCGCCCGGACAGCGGCCGCCGGCAGCGCGCTCACCGCGACCGGCCCGGGCTGCACCGCGCACGGCTCGGCAGCCGGCGATTCCTCGACCCAGCCGGGCAAATCTCCATTCCCGGGGCAGCCGGGCAGCCCACCCGGATCGATCCCGCCGAACGCAGCCATCGCTGCGCAGATTCCGGTGGTACCGCTGTCCCACGTGCCGTCTCGGCTGTTCCTCGGACTGGCCGGCGCAGTGCTGCTGGCCGGCGCCGCCCTGACCGGCCTGACGGGGCGCTGGGGCCACCGCGCCGAGGGCCGGCCCAGCCCGGGCGCCTCGGTGTCCGGCAGCGTGCCGGTCGCTCCGGACCATGCCTGACGGCAGGTCCCAAGATTTCCGTGACCTGCAGTAACTAAATTCGTCGCCCAGTACTACTTCTTGTAATTAACCTTAATATCACCCGAGTAATTCGCTCCGGAAATTACCCGCCAGCCGCACCCGAAAGGACTGCATGCTCTCGGCCGAACCGCTGCCCGGCACCGGACGTAGCCGGCAACACGCAACGGTGCGCTACGCCCTGCTGGCGGCATCGGCCGTGGCCCTGGCCGGCCTGCTGTGGCTGGCCGTCACCGCCGAGCTCGCCCGGCACCAGGCGCAGGCCGGCCAGCAGGCGGTCGGCCGGCTGCGCACCGCGCTGCTCCACGGCGACCTGCCGGCGGCCCGCACCGCGGCAGCAGAGGTGACCGGGCACGCCCGCTCCGCCCACCGGCTGACCACCGGGCCGGCTTGGTGGGCCGGCAGCCGGATTCCCTGGCTCGGGCAGCCGGCCCGCTCGATCCGTGGCTGCGCCGCCGAGGCCGACCAGCTGGGTTCCCAGCTGCTGCCCCCGCTGCTCACTGTGGCGGACACCCTGACCCCCAGCAGCCTCATCGACTCCGGCACGGTGCGGCTGCAACCGCTGGTCGATGCCGCCCCCGTCCTGCGGCAGGCCGACGAGCAACTGCGGGTGGCCGTCGCACAGCTCGACCGGTTGCCGTCCGGCACCTGGCTGGCGCCGGCCGACCGCTCCCGGGCGAACCTGCGTGCCAGCCTGGTCCAGATCGCCGATCGGGTGCGGCCGGCCAGCCGGGCGGCCGGGATGCTGCCTGACCTGCTGGGCCGCGCCGGCAGCCGGCGGTACTTCGTGGGGCTGGAGAACGAGGCCGAGTCCCGCGGCATCGGGGGCATTCCCGGTGCGTTCGCGATCGTGACCGCCGACCAGGGCCGGATCAGCTTCGACCGGTTCGACAGCGACACCGCGCTGAGCCGGGTGCGCACGCCTGCTGCCCTGGCCCGCGACCTGGGCAGCGAGTACACCGATCGCTACCGGGCCGCCGAGCCGACCAGCACCTTCGCCAACTCCACCATCAGCCCGGACTTCTCCGAGGCCGCCCGGATCTGGGCGGCGATGTGGCAGGCCGCCACCGGCCAGCGGATCGACGGGGCGCTGGCCATCGACCCGACGGCGATCTCCTATCTGCTCGAGGTGACCGGCCCGGCCCGGCTGCCCGACGGCAGCAGCCTGGCCGGGGACGAGGTGGTGAGCCTGACCCAGCAGGTGCTGTACCGAACCCATCCGAACAAGGCCGCCCGCAAGGCCTACCTGCTCGGCATCGCCCGGGCGGTGTCGACCCGGCTGCTGTCGGCGCACGGCTCGACCGAGCTGGTCCGGGCCGCCGCCCGGGCCGCCGACGAGCACCGGGTACTGGTGTGGAGTGCCGATCCGGCCGTGCAGCAGCAGCTGGCCGACAGCCCGGTGGCCGGCCTGCTGCGCGCCGGACCGGGCTACCTGGCCGGTTTCAGCACGGTCAACGCCACCGGCGGCAAGCTCGACTACTACCTCACCCGGTCGATGACCTACTCCCGGCAGGGCTGTGCGGCCGGCAGCACCAGCACCTCGACCTTCACGCTGGCCAACGAGGTGCCGGCCGCCCCGCTGCCCGGCTACGTCACGCTGCGGCTGGACTCCCCCGGCTACCGCACCCGGCCGGGCGACAACAAGGTGCTGCTCAGCTACTACGGCACACCGGGCTCGCAGATCACCGCCGTCACGCTGGACGGCCGGCGGGTGGTGGCGATGCCGGCGTCCGAACACGGCCTGACGGTGCTGAGCCTGCCGGTGGAACTGGCTCGCGGCTCGCGGCACACGGTGACGGTGACCGCGGTGGAGCCGGCCCGCGCCAACCGGACCGAGATCCTGCGGCAGCCGGCGGTGCATCCGGTGTCGGTGACGAGCCGGCTACCCGACTGCGATGCCGGCGCCGCGCCGTCCGGCGATCGCTGACCGCCCGGCAATCGCCTAACGCGCAGGCCCATTCTCAGGCGCGCGGGCCGATCGTCAGGCACGCAGGCCGATTCTCAGGCGCGCGGGCCGATCGTCAGGCGCGCAGGCCGATCTCGATGTTGAGGGCCTGCCGCAGCATGGTGGACGAGGTGTGCACGGTGTAGGGCAGGTAGAAGACCTCGACGCCGACCTCGGCCATGTCGCGCTCCAGGCGGGCGCCCTTCTCGGTGCCGCGCCAGTCGTCGCCCTTGATCAGCACGTCGAAGTGCAGCTTGTGCCACATGTCGAGCTTGGTGGGCACATCCTCCTCGACGGCCTCGTCGACGTAGCGGATGCTGCTGACGATCTCGAGCCGTTCGGCCAGCGGGATCACCGGGCTCTTGCCCTTGGCGCGCCGGCTCAGGTCGTCGGAGACCACCCCGGCGATCAGGTAGTTACAGGCCAGCCGGGAGTTCCGCAAGATATTCAAGTGCCCGATATGGAACATGTCGTAAACGCCGGGGGCGTAGCCAACCCGTCGAGGTCCCCCCGAACTCAGCGTGTCCACGACTACCCGTACCTCTCCGTGCTCGCCGAAGCACCGCGTGCAAACAGTGTTAAGATTAGTCCATCGTACTGCCGATGTCTTGCTTTACATGCACTTTACGAAAAAGCAATCAGACCCACCGGGAAGAGCGGCTGGACCCATGACAGATACCTGGTTGGTGGCGGGCGGCGCGGGCTACATAGGGGCGCACGTGGTGCGCAGCCTGCAGGCCGGTGGGATCGGCGCAGTCGTGCTGGACGACCTGAGCACCGGCCGCTCGGACCGGGTACAGGTGCCGTTCGTGCGTGGTGACATCGGCGATCTCGACCTGGTGACCGACGTCCTGCGGCGCCACCGGATCACCGGCGTGATCCACCTCGCTGCCGACAAGCAGGTCGCCGAGTCGATGCTCCAGCCGCTGGGCTACTACCGACGCAACGTCTTCAACCTTGTGCAACTGCTGACCGCGATGGACCGCGCGGAGGTCGACCGGCTGGTCTTCTCCTCCAGCGCCGCGGTCTACGGCATGGTCGAGGCCGCGCTGGTGAGCGAGGATCACCCGACCCGGCCGATCAATCCGTACGGCGAGACCAAGCTGGTCGGCGAGTGGCTGATCCGCGACCAGGCGCGGGCCACCGGCCTGCGGTTCGCCGCGCTGCGTTACTTCAACGTGGCCGGCACCGCAGCACCCGAGCTCGCCGACACCGGCCGCACCAACCTGATCCCGATGGTCTTCGACGCGCTGGAGCGCGGCGAGCGACCGATGATCTACGGCTGCGACTACCCGACCCCGGACGGCACCTGCGTGCGAGACTTCATCCACGTCGAGGATCTGGCCGACGCCCACGTCGCAGCCATTGCCGCGCTGGACACCCCGGACGCGGCACAGGTCTTCAACGTAGGCTGCGGGCGCGGCTACTCAGTACGCGAGGTGATCGACACGATCGCCGAGGTGGCCGGGTTCAACATCGAGCCACGATCGGGCGATCCCCGGCCGGGCGATCCGGCGATGGTGGTGGCCGACACCCGGCTCATCAACACCGCACTGGGTTGGCACCCCCGCCACGACCTGCGGGAGATGGTGCGCAGCGCCTGGCACGCCCGGTCCCTGCAGTTGTCGGTCACTCAGGGCTAACACCAGCCTTCCGCACGACCCAAAAGGGCTTCCACGACATGGACAACACCGCGCTCCTGGCGCCGGACGGCTCCGCCGGAGCCCGGTTCGGCTATGCCCGGTCCCGGCTGGCCGGCGCCCAGAAGTCGACGGCCTCGGTGCCGGCCTACCTGCGCTTCGTCAACCGCAGGGCCGGCGGCGTGCTGGCAGCACTCGGCTACGCGCTGCGGCTCTCGCCCACCCACCTGACCCTGCTCAGCTCGGCGGTCTCGTTCTGCGGCATCGCGGTGCTGGCGCTGCACGCCGCCACCGTGCCGGCCGGCATCGTGGTCGCTGTGCTGCTGCTGCTCGGCTATGCCCTGGACTCGGCTGACGGTCAGTTGGCCCGGGTCCGCGGCGGCGGCAGCCGGGCCGGTGAGTGGCTCGACCACGTCGCCGACGTCGCCAAGATCAGCTCGCTGCACAGCGCCGTCGCGATCGCGATCCTGCGCTTCTTCGACCTCGACTCGCTGCTGTACCTGCTGGTGCCGATGGTCTTCGGCATCGCCAACATCACCCAGTTCTTCGGCATGATGCTGCGCGACAAACTGACTGTCGTCGATCCCGCCGGCGCCGGCCGGGGTGGCTCGTCCTCGCTGCTGGTCGCGCTGCTGCTGCTGCCGCTGGACCACGGGAGCCTGGCGCTGGCCTTTCTGGTGCTCGGGGTGCACACCCTGTTCCTGTGGGTCTACGGCCTGCTGGCACTGGCCACCGTGCTGTTCGCCGCCCGCTCGCTGACCAAGGCCTACCGGGGGCTGCTCGAGACCGGAGCAGCCCCGGAGCCGGCGAGCTCGGTGCGGCAGCCGTGACGGTGGCCGGCACCTCCCGGCCGGCGGCGAGCCCGCTGGCGGGAGTGGCCCGCGGCGGCAGCTTCGCGGTGCTGGGCACCGGCGCCGGCTCGGTGTTCGGCTTCGTGCTCACCCTGGTACTCACCCACGGACTGACCACCACCACCGCCGGGCAGTTCTTCAGCGCCACCGCGATCTTCCTGGTGCTGCAGACCTTCCTGTCCTTCGGGGTGGGCGCCGGCCTGGTGCGCTTCGCGCCCAGGTTCCGGGCGCTGGACCGGCAGGCCGACGTGCCGGCGTTGCTGGTGGTCGCCTTCGTCCCGGTGCTGGTGCTGGGAGTGCTGGGCAGCGTGGCGCTGTGGTTCGCCGCGCCGGCGCTGGCTGCCCGGATCTCCCATGACCAGACGGACGCGGCGTTGCACAGCATCCGCCTGCTGGCGCTGCTGTTCCTGCCCGGCGTCGTCGAGGTGGGGGTGGTGGAGTCCACCCGGGCGTTCGGCAGCGTGCGCAACTACGTGCTGCTGCAGCAGTTGGGCATCCCGGCTGCCCGGCCGGTGCTGGTAGGCATCGCGGTCGCGGCCCACGCGCCGCTGTGGGTGGTGGTGCTGGCCTGGCTGACCCCGCTGATGCTGGCCCTGGCGCTCGCGGCGCTGCTGCTGGCCCGCCGGATGCGTGCGCTGTTCGGGTCCCGCCTGCCCTGGCCGCCCCGCACCACCTCGGTGCGCGACATCGCCGCCGAATACTGGAGCTTCACCGGCGCCCGCGGGTTGGCCGGGGTGATGGAGATCCTGCTGAACTGGCTGGATGTGCTGCTGGTGGCAGCGCTCGCATCACCGGCCCAGGCGGCCATCTACGCCGCGGCCAGCCGGTTCATCACCTCGGGCACCCTGGTGCTGCAGGCGCTGCGGGTGGCGATCGCGGGCGACGTCAGCGCCGCACTGGCCCGCAAGGACACCGAACGGGTCAGCCAGATGTACTCGGCCGCTTCGCAGTGGGTGGTGCTGTCGTCCTGGCCGCTGTACCTGGTGATGGCGGTGTTCGCACCGACGGTGCTGCGCATCTTCGGCGCCTCCTACCCGGCCGGTGCGCACGCCATGACCGTGCTGTGCCTGGCAATGCTGGTCAACCTGGCCGCCGGCAACGTGGGCACCGTGCTGCTGATGGGCGGCCGCAGCAGCTGGGTGCTGATGGACAAGGCCGCCAGCCTCGCGCTGAACGTGGCGGCCAACCTGGTGCTGGTGCCGCGGTTCGGCATCACCGGTGCGGCGGTGGCGTGGGCGGTGACCATCGTGCTGGACAGCTCGCTGGCCTTCGGCCAGGTGCGCTGGGGGATGCGGATCGGCGGCAGCCTGCGTGGCCTGGTGCTGGCCGGGCTGCTGGCGCTGGGCTGCTTCGGCGTGCTGCCGGTAGCCGTCCGGCTGCTGGCCGGCGGCTCGCTCACGACGATGTCGGTAGCGATTGTGCTATCGCTGGCGCTCTACCTACCGATGGTGTGGATACGCCGGGACACCCTCGGCGTCCGGATCCTGCTCGACGCGCTGAGGCGGCGCGGCCGGGCGTCCTGATCCGGCCAGGCGGCGCGCGGCACCGTCCGACCGGCTCTCGCCGAAAGTAACCTAAAGTTGACAGAGTCGGGGTAGCAGGTCGTGAGGGGAAGCGTGAGCGCCATGTCAGACCGGAACGCCGGATGACCGGCGCGGTGCCTGCCGCCGAGCCACCATCGGCGGCAGGCCAGTCGGTGGTCACGATGGGCCAGTTCTTCGCCACCCTGCGCCGGCAGCTGGCCCTGGTGCTGGGCCTGACCCTGCTCGGGATCGCGGCTGCCACCGCACTGCTCTTCGCGACCCCCAAGACCTATCAGGCGACCGCGCTGGTGGACGTCTCTCCGACCTCGGGCGGCGGGTCGTCCTCCTCGGTCAGCACCATCACCGAATCGCGCATCGTCACCTCCACCTCGGTGGTGCAGGCCGCCCAGCAGACGTTGGGCTACACCGGCAACCTGACCGACCTCGCCGCCCAGGTCAACGTCACCTCACCGTTGGACAGCCAGGTCCTCAACATCACCTTCTCCGCCGCGTCCGCACATGGCGCCGCGGCCGGGGCGAACGCTTTCGCCCATGCCTACCTGGACTACCGGGCCCAGATCGCCCAGCAGGACATCGCCCGCCGGATCGGGCGGGTGCAGTCCCAGATCGCGGACCTGCAGAAGAAGCTGGCCGCCCTAAGCCAGAACGACACCCAGCGTGGCTCGCTGCAGAACCAGATCCAGCAGCTGCAGAACCAGCTGAACACCTACCAGACCTCGGTCGTCAATCCGGGCCAGCTGGCCGGCGAGGCGGCCGACCCGGGCGCCCCGAGCTCGCCGAACAAGCCGCTCTACCTGGCCGGCGGCCTGCTGATCGGCCTGCTGGCAGGCATCGTGATCGCCCTGGTGCGCGACCGCCGCTACGACCGGGTGCGCAGCGCCGCGGAACTGCAGCACAGCGTGGGCGCCCCGGTGATCGTCGAGTTCGGGGTGGCCGAGGGCAGCAGCTCCCGACCCGGGCCGCTGGCAGCCACCGCCGCCACCCGCGGCACCGAGGCCGACGCCTACCGCACGCTCGGCACCGCGGTCGCCGCGCACTCCCCCGACAGCCAGGTGGTACTGCTGTGCGGAACCGGGCAGGACGGGCTCAGCCTGGCTCCGCTGAACCTGGCTTCCACCTTCGCCCAGCAGGGCCTGGAAACAGTCCTGATCGGCCCGGACGCGGCGGTCCGACCGGCTGTCGAACTGCTCGACGTACCGGCCTCGACGGCGCCCTCCGGCGCCCCGCTGGCCGATCAGCTGGTCGGAGTGCCCGAGTTGGCCAAGCTGCGGGTGCTGTCGCTGGGCGACGAGGTCTCGCTGGGAGCGACCCTGCGAGCGGTCGGCGACACCCTGGACGACATCTTGCAGATCGCTGACATCGTGGTGCTGGACGGCATCAACGTGGAGCTGCCGAGCAGCACGGTCCGGCTCGGCCGGGTCGCCGACGAGGCCGTGGTGATCGCCTATCGCAACCGCTCCACCCATGCCGCGCTGGCCCGGCTGGGCCGCCAGCTCAGCCAGGTGGGCGTGCCGGTGCTGGGCGGCGCACTGCTCACCCGTCGCACCCGGCTGCGCCGCCGGGACGGTGAGTCCGGCGGGGGCCAGCACGGCGCGGGTCGGACCGACCAGCCGACCGGCTCGTACTTCGAGTCGCGGCCGGGCCGCTCCGCCGAGACCGACCTGCCGGCAGAGCACCGGCCAGCCGGCTACGACCCGGCCGACACCGACCTGCCCCCGTACGACCCGGGCTACGGCTCGACGATCGAGGCATCCTCGGCGCAGGGCTCGACGGCCGCACATTCGGCGTCCCGGTCGTCCGGTTCGGCGGCCCGCGAGGTCGCCTCGGGACCGGCCCGGTCGCGGTCGGCGTCCGGCAGGAGAAGGTAGCCCCTGCATGCGCGTGCTGCTGGCCAGCTCCACCGGTGGACATCTCGGGCAGCTCGACGCGCTGCGGCCGTGGTGGTCTGGGCACGAGCGGCACTGGATCACCTTCGACAAGCCGGACGCCCAGGCGATGCTGGCCGGCGAGGCGGTCACCTGGGCCTATCACCCGACCACCCGCAACATCCCGAACCTGATCCGCAACTTCGGCGTGGCCTGGAAGACGCTGCGCGCGTTCCGGCCGGAGGTGGTGGTCTCGACCGGCGCGGCGGTTGCGGTGCCGGTGTTCTACCTGGCCCGGCTGATGGGCATCCGCACCGTCTACGTCGAGGTCTACGACCGGATCGACAGCGCCACCTTGACCGGACGGCTGTGCCGGCCGGTGACGGACCTGTTCCTGGTGCAGTGGGACGAGCAGCTCCAGCTCTATCCGAAGGCCACCAACATCGGCCCGTTGCTATGAGAAACGCTCCGTTGGTCGGCATGATCACCGTCGGCACCGACCACCACCGCTTCGACCGGTTGATGGACTGGATCGAGCGATGGAACGCCGGCCACCCGGGAGCGGTGCGCTGGGTCGTCCAGCACGGTTCGACCCGCCCGCTGGCCGGCGCGGACAACTTCGCCATGAGCCCGCGCGCCGAGCTGCTCGACAGGATGCGCGCCGCCGACCTGGTGGTCACCCAGGGTGGTCCGGGCGGCATCATGGACAGCCGGGCGTGCGGCATCATCCCGATCGTGGTGCCCCGGCTGGCCCGGCTGGACGAGGTGGTCGACGACCATCAGGTGGCCTTCGCACGCCAGCTGTCTGCAAAGGGCCTGGTGCTGGCGGCCGAATCCGAGCACGACCTGCACGCCGCGCTGGACCGCGCGGTGGCCGACCCGGACGCCCTCGCGGTCGGCGACACCGCCAGTGACGTGAGCCGGACGGTGGCGCGCTTCGCCGACGAGGTGGCGCGGTTGCTGGCCCGCAAGCCGGCTCGGGCCGGCCGCTGGGTCAAGGCCAGGCAACCGGCCCGCTAGACCCTGCGGGCCGATCCGACCGGTTGTCGCACCACGGCCGGCGCCGGCGCGCCGGCTCGGACCGGGACGTCGCCGCGCCGGCTGCGCAGGGCCAGCGCGGCAGCGCTCATCACCACCGCAAGCTGGATGCCGTCGTAGCCGTAGTAGAAGAACGTCGCGAACGCCACGAACAGCGTCGCGTGCACCCACAGCTCGGCCTGGCCACGGGTCCGCCAGCTCTGCAGCACCACCAGGCCGAACCAGCCCAGGAAGAACGCCAGCGCGATAAAGCCGTAGCTGAACATCACGTTCCAGACCTGGCCCTGGGTGCCGATCGAGACGTCCACGGTGCCGGACGGCTGCGGCGCACCGTGCCCGAACACCGGCGAGTTCACCGCCCCGTCGAAGGCCTCCCGGTAGATGGTCTGGCGTCCCACGTTGGTCTGGCTGTAGTGCAGCCGTTCCTGCAGGCTGCTCAGTACCCCGGAGGCCACCGCCACCGTGATGCCGACCGCGGCGCCGGCGAGCACCGTCACCAGCGGCACCAGCCGGCCGCGGGCGGCCAGCCGGACGGCGGTATAGGCCAGTACCAGGCCGACCGCCAGGAACATGCCGCGGTTCAGGGTGGCGAAGGCCGGCAGGCAGGCCGCGGCGAGCAGGCCGAAGATCGCCAGCCGCCAGACCGGCCGCCGGAAGGTCAGCAGCGCCGCGATCGACAGCGGCACCAGCAGCGCGACGTTGCACCCCCAGCTGTTGGTGTAGGGGAACGGGGCGCTCGGGCGGTAGAAGGTGCGCGGTGAGCCGTACGGGCGCTGCACCTCGGCGAAGGCCGGGTGCACCAGGGCGTGCACGTACTCGTTGTTGCGGATGTTGAGCGGCAGCAGGGCCTGCACCGGGGTGGACAGGCTGCCGCGCGGCACCAGCATGCCGAGATAGCCGCCGGCCACCACCACCGCGAAGAACAACACCAGCGCACGCAGCACGACGCGGCGATCCAGCCGGGTCCGGCCGTTGTAGAGGTAGAGGAAGACGACGGTGCAGCCGACGTAGTTCGACATCCGGACGCCGAAGCCGATCAGCTTCGAGGAGGTGGACAGTTCCAGCGCGGCGGCGCAGGCCCAAGCCACGAACCCCAACCACAGGAAGAACGCCGGCGGCACCTCGACGTCACGGCGCTGGATCAGCAACACCAGCATCGGGATCGCCACCACCGCCACCGCGAAGGCGCCCAGGCCCAGCAGCCACCAGAGCGGGAAGCCCGCGAACAGCAGGTAGACCGGCCACGCCGGTAGCTCCCGGGCGCCGGGAAGAGACCTGCTCAGGCCGGCGTCATCTCTGCGATCGTGTCCGGGAGGCATCGCAGCCGTCTCAGATGCCGCGGCCGAACCGGCGGGCGGTGGCCAGCACCCGGTCCGCGCTGACCAGCCCGCTGGCCACCACCAGGGCGGCATAGCTCTGCCGGGCCCGGCGTGACTTGCGCAGTGACCGCACCGCCCACCGCGCTGCCGGGCCGCGATTACCCAGTGCGGCATGGGAGAACGCGATCTGGCCCTCGATCCTGGCCAGCCCCGCCGGGTCCTGCCGGAACTCCGGTACCCGCTGCAGCAGGTAGGTCAGCGCCTCGTTGATGGTCTGCCAGCGGCTGGCGAAGAACGACGAGTCGTGCAGGTAGACCCGCGACTGCGGCTGCTGGACGCACACGATCGGCCCGCGCCGGGCGGCCCGCAGCAGCAGCTCGTAGTCCTCGGCGTAACCGCCTGGCAGTTGCTCGTCGACCAGGCCGATGTCGGCCAGCAGTTCGGGCCGCGGGATCAGGTAGGTGGAGGCGTTGGCCTCCAGGTGCCGGTCGTGCAACAGGTCGGCGAAGGTCAGTGCCGCCAGCTCCGCCTCGCGCGGGATGTCCTTGCCACGGTAGGAGTAGACGAAGCCGGACGCGGCGGCACTGGCCTCGGGATGCTTGCGCAGCAGCTCGACCTGGCTGCGCAACTTGCCCGGCAGCCACTCGTCGTCGTCGTCGCAGGAGCCCACCAGCTCCCCGGTGGCGGCGAGGTAGCCGGTGTTGCGGTTGCCGGCCAGCCCCGGCGTCCGGTTGTTGACCAGCACCTGCACCGTGCGGCCGGCACGCGGCCGGACGTCGGGCGGCACCGGATCGGTGCCGTCGTAGACCACCAGGCACTCGATCGGGCCCGGGTAGTCCTGGTCGATCACCGACTGCACCGCCCGGCGCAGCAGCTCCGGCCGGTTCTTGGTGGGGATCACCGCGGTGACCAGTGGCCAGCTCGCCGGATCGGTGCGCCAGCCGGCTGCGGGAACGGAGCTCATGTCGCCGGTTTCTCCGTTCTCGCCCTCGGGAATCATCGCCATTGGTAGACCCTTACCCAGTCCACCTGCATATCGGCAGGAAGAGCCGTCTTCGAATCCGGACTGCCGGGAAAAGTTCCGCCGACCGCAAGATTGAGCCGGATATAGAACTGCCCGGCGAACGCCTCGTCGATCCAGGGCGCGGAGTCCCGGTTGCGCTCGAAGGTCAGCTTGCCGTCGACGTAGAAGCGGACCACGCCCGGATCCCACTCGGCGGCGTAGGTGTGAAAGCCGTCGGAGACGCCGCCGGCCACCGGCACCACCGTCGACTGCTTGGGATAGGTGCCCTTGCCGTCGTACCAGAGGGTGTGGTGCACGGTGCCCGCCTCGGGGTGGGACGCCGAGGCGGTGCCGATCGCCTCCATGATGTCGAGCTCGCCGTCTCCGGTGCCGCTCTCCGGACGCATCCAGAACGCCGGCCACAGGCCCTTGGACTCCCCCGGCGCCAGCGGCAGCTTGGCCCGCATCTCGAACCGTCCCTGGTGCCAGGCCGCCTTGCCCTCGGTGCTGAGCATCGCCGAGGTGTAGTCGCGCCCGTTCGGGAACCGCCGGTCGTTGTCGCCGCAGATCACCGGGATCTTCTCCCGGATCGCCCGCAGGGTGAGCAGGCCACCGCTGACCTCGACATTGGCCTTGCGGGCCATCAGGCAGGCCAGCTCCTTGTTGCCCTCGCCGAAGGTGGAGTGGTCCTCCGGGGTCCACTTGCCGGTGTCCAGGGCGTTGCCGTCGAACTCGTCGGACCAGGTCAGCTGCCAGCCCGGGCGGTCGTCGTGTCGCGACACCAGCACCGCGGTGACGGTGCCGGCCAGCAGGACCGCGAGCACCGCCAGCACCAGCCACCGGCGACCGGGCCTGCCGCGGGCCGGGCGCCCGGGTGCGGGCAGCTCGGGCAGGCTGTCGGGCCGTGTCGCTGTCAGGTCGTCCATCCCCAGTCCGTCAAAGCCGAGGTCCCGGCCCGTGATACGGGCCGGGACCTTTCCAGCTTATGTCACCGGTGGGATCTCAGTGGGCTGCGGCTCGCTCAGCCCTTCTGGTACACCCGCACGTAGTCGATCACGTAGTCGCTGGCGCCGAGCGGGGCACCGATGACCGGCTTGCCGTAGTAGGCGGGCATGCTGCCCCCGACCTGCAGGTTCAGCCGGATGTTCATCGGCTCGCAGAAGGTCGGGTCCAGCCAGGTCAGCTGCGACTGGGTCTTGGTGAACACCAGCCGGTCGTCGACGTACCAGCTGACCACGCCGGGCTCGCGGTCCACCGCGTAGGTGTGCCAGGTGGTGTTGAGGCCGCTGGGCAGGATGTCCTCATGGCCGGCCTTGCCCATGCCGCCGTCGGTGGACTGGTGGATGGTCTGCACGGACTTGGTGGGCAGGCCACCGACCGCCTCCATGATGTCGAGCTCACCCTTGTTGGTGTTGTCGCGCAGCCAGAACGCCGGCCACATGCCCTGGGCGGCGGGCAGCTTGGCGCGCATCTCGATGCGGCCGTACTGCCAGGACTCGCGGCCGATGGTGTCGAGGTAGCCGGAGGTGTACTGCCGGGTGGTGCTGCCGACGGTGTAGGTCTCTTTGATGGCCCGCAGGGTCAGTGCGCCGTTGCTGACGAAGACGTTGTCCGGCCGCGAGGTGACGATGGACTCCTCGTTGTTGGCCCAGGAGTTGTTGCGGACGTTCCACTTGGCCCGGTCGATGGTGTTGAAGTCGTCGGAGAAGACCAGCTTGTAGCCGGTCGGCGACGGTGCCGAGCTGGTCGGTGCCGGCGTCGGTGCCGGGGACGAGGTGGTCGGTGCCGAACTGGTGGGTGCCGAACTGGTGGTCGGGGCCGAGCTGGTCGGGGCCGGGGCCGAGGTGGTCGGTGCCGGAGCCGAGCTGGTCGGGGCCGAGCTGGTCGGGGCCGGAGCCGAGGTGGTCGGGCTCGGCTTCGGCCGCTTGACCGGCGCCGGCAAGCTCGGCATCGACACCAGCACCAGGCTCGGCTCGCTGACCAGCAGGCTCTTGCCGCGCGGCAGCGCCCAGGCCAGCACGTTGAAGTCGATGGTGCTCTGGTTGGCGGCGGCGGTGTAGGTGGTGCTGACATGCACCCAGCCGGTGGTGCGCAGCCAGGAGCTGGTGATCTTGGAACCGCGGAACAGCATCCGCTGGTACTCCATCATGCGCGCGGCCGAGGTGAGGCCCGGCGCATCGGTGCTGATCCACGCACTGGCCTGGTAGGTCGCGCCCGCCACGGTCTCGTGCACCGTGTTCACCCGGTCGTTGAGTGCCAGGGTCAGCGGGGCGTTGGTGGTGTTGCGCATCCGGATGGCGCGGTTGCCGTCGTGACCGGCTACCACCGACAGCGCGCCACCGGTCCGGGTGAACCAGCCGGCGGCACCCTTGGTGAAGCCGGGGTCGGTGACCAGGTTGGCGGTCGAGGCGGACGCAGGCGAACTCACCGAGAGGTTTACCGCGGTCACCGCACCGGCACCCACCAGGGCGACCAGGGCCGCGCTGACCCAGGGCTTCCTCTTGGTGGTGCTCGGGCGAACGCTGCGACGGCCATCCGTGGTCATGATTACTCCTAGTAGTCAGGTACTGCCTCTATCGACAACACCTCTCAGGAGCTGAGAAGTTACACGGAGTAATTTTCTTGGCCGCGCCGACATGCCGGAGCCAGCCTGGGCGGCATGCTGAAATGCCGGAATTCGCAGGGTTGTAGCTGGCTGAGAGGCCGCAGTTTCGGCGTATACCAGCAAGGCCTGGCCGGAGTGGGCTATTTCACAAAGTTGGCGGCAAGCAGTTACTTACAGTGATGTAACTTGCTCCGTGATAGTCACGCCGAACCGCCCTGGCCTTGGCAATGACTACAGCCGGTCGCAGCCTCGGGCCGGGGTGGGTGGCGACTGCAGGCACCTGGCATGCGCCGGAGCCCCTCCTGGCATTGCCAGGAGGGGCTCCGAGGTGGTTCGGGGACGCCGGTCAGGCGTCCGGGTTGCTACTGGCCGTCGCGGACCGCCAGGTCGTCGAACGAGACCGACTTGGCGCCGACGTTGGTGCCGCCGCGGACCATCGACAGGAACAGCTGCCCGGCCGCCGTCACATCGGTGTCGGTGGCGGTCGCCTTCCAACTGGTCGGCTCGGCGGTGCCGTCGGTCCAGATCTTGAACTGGATCGTCGAACCGCTGACCCGCAGCCGCAGCCACTGCTTGGCGGTGGTCAGGCTCTGGCCGCCGGCCACCGACTGCACCGTGCTGGTGACGCTGTTGACGTTCTTCTGGACTACCACCGTGGCCGAGTTGGACTGCAGCTGCAGGCCGTAGCCGTTCTTCGGCCGGTAGGCGTTCTGCCAGCCGCCCGAGCCCCGCAGGTAGACGCTCAGGTAGCTCAGCGCGGTGTTGGACGACCAACTGAACGAGGTCAGCAGCTCGCTGTCACCGCGGGCCGCCAGCCCGCTCAGCTGGGCCCGGCTGTAGGCGCCAGAGATGTCGTCCACCGCCAGCCGGCCGGCACCGGACTGGGTGTCGGTGGTGCCGCTGGCCGCCCCGGTGGTCCAGGACGCCGACCACGGCGCACCGTCGGCGGCGGTGAAGCTGTCGCTGAACAGCGGCGGCGTGACGCTCGGTGTGGTCACCGACAGCGCCGGGCTGTCCGGGCTGGTGTTGCCGGCCGCGTCGTAGGCCCGCACCGTGTAGCTGTAGGTGCCGCCCGGGGTCAGGCCGGTGTCGGTGTAGCTCAGCGACACGGTCTGGCCGACCTGCACGCCGTCGCGCAGCACCCGGTAGCCGGCCACGCCCCGGTCGTCGGTAGCCGCCGGCCAGCTCAGGCTGACCGCCGTGGTGGTGGTCCCGGTGTTGGTGGGCATGCCCGGCGCGCCGGGCGCGGTGGTGTCGGCCGGCACCGTGACGGTGATCGGAGCCGACAGTCCGGTGTTGCCGGCCGCGTCCTTGGCCCGGGCCTGCAGCGTGTGGCTGCCGACCGCGGTGGCGTTCCAGGTGAAGGTGTACGGCGCGGTGCTGGAGGTGCCGACCACGGTGCCGTCCACCAGCAGGTCCACCGAGGTGACCCCGGTGTCGTCGCTGGCGGTGGCGGTGACCGTCACCGGGCCGTACGCGGTGCTGCCGTCGGCCGGGCCGGTGATGGCCGCGGTCGGGGCGATGCTGTCCGGAGCCGCCACGGTGACCTCGTTGGAGGTGGCCGACCGGTTGTCGCCGGCGTCGACCGCCCGCACCCAGTAGTTGGCCGGCAGCGCGCCGGTGGTGTCGATGTAGGACAGGCCGGTGGTGGAGATGATCACCCGGTCGTCACGCATCAGCTCGTACTTCACCGCGCCACCGGAGTTGTCGGTGGCCGCGTCCCAGGTGAGCTTGGGGCCGGTCGGGGTGCTGGTCATCCGCAGGTTGCCCGGCACCGACGGGGCGACCGAGTCCCGCGGGCAGAACTTGCCGAAGCCGCCCAGCCACTGGTACCCGGTGCCCTGGAAGGACCCCTGCTTGAAGTCGCCGCCGAACCACAGGCAGCCGTTGGAGTCCGGGGTCAGCTCCCAGCCACCGATGCCGGAGCGGGTGTCGAGGGAGATCGGATAGAACTCCGGCAGGTACGCACCGGTCTGCTCGTCCCAGGCGCCGATGTACTGGATGTTGTTGACGTCGGAGGCGTTCGGGATCGGGTTGGAGTAGTCAAAGGTGCCGGAGTAGGCGTAGTTGCCGCAGTGACAGCTGGCATACACCACCCCGTTGGAGATGCCGATGGACTGGATGTCACCACCGGCCCTGGTGATGTTCGAGCTCAGCCGGGTGAAGCTGGTGCGGTCGTACTTGCTCAGAATGTGCTGCGACCCGCCGAGCCACACATCGTTGCCGGTGCCTTCCTTGACCGCCTGCTGGTAGTTGTGGGTGCCCGAGCCGAGGCTGGACTGCCAGGACGACGGGATGCTCGCCGCGCCGGCAGCGGTGCTGATCACGCCGAAGCGCGGCGACGCGACCCCGTTGACATTGTCGAAGTAGCCGGAGAAGTAGACCCGGTCACCCTGGGCGCTGGCGTCGAGCTCGATGATCGAGCCGTCGAAGTTGGGCTTCCAGGTGCCGTCCGGCTGGCCGTCGGAGACCCGCAGCCGGGCCGCCCGGCCGACCGTGACCGGCCCCTTGACCGGAGTGCCGCCGGTGACCCGGTTGAACCGGCCGCCGATGTAGAGCCAGCCGTCCTGGTAGTCGATGGCCTTGACCTGGGCCGGGGTGTTGAGCTCGGTGGTGACGAAGTCGACCGAGGCGTTCCAGCTGGGCACGGTGGCGCCGGTGACCGGGTCCAGCTCGACGATCCCGTTGTCGGCGACGCCGTTGACCATGGTGAACTCGCCGCCCACCACCAGCTTGCCGTCCGGTGTCGCCTGCAGGTCCCACACCATCGCGTTCACCGACGGCCGGAAGCTGGACAGCCACTCGCCGGTGGTGACGTCGAAGCCGGCCAGCCAGGGCTGGGCGATCGACTCTCCCGGACCGGGGTTGGCGCCCTTCTGCACGTTCTGGAAACCGCCGCCGACGTACATCACGTTGCCGATCTGGGCGAAGGTCTCGACCTCCATGTTGAGCTCGCTGACCGCACCGACGATGCCGGTGACACCCCACGGGGTGGTCGGCGAGGTTTCCGAACTCGCCAGCGGACGCACCGTGCTGGCCGGCAGGCCGGCGGCCGGGATCGGGGTGAAGCCGGCGGTGGTCAGCTTCGGCCGCAGGAACACCTGGCTGAACGGCAGCGCACCCTGCTCGTCGGTGAACTGCCACAGGTAGCTGGTGGCGTTGTTCTGGCCGACGATGTTGGAGTTGTAGACCCTCTTCTTCTGCACGGTGGTGTAGCCGCCGGGGCCGTAGCCGAAGCCCATCTTGTAGTTGTGCAGCTGCGCCTCGGTCGTGTAGAGCCGGAGCAGGTTCTTCTCCGAGCTGCTCGCCGCCCACGACTGGGTGTTGCCGCCGCCGTAGCTGACGCCGTCGGCGGTGACGCCCGGGGTCAGCACGCCGCCGCCGATCGCCCAGGTCCAGTTGGGCCGGTTCGAGGTCTGGATGCGCAGCTCCTGGTAGGCCGAGCCCGCGATGTCGGTGGCCCGCCGCACCCGGATGCCGTCGGAAAGGGCGTCCACCCGGCCACCGCCGAGCAGCCCCTGCACGGTCGTCGCCGGCAGGGTGGCCGGGGCGAAGGCGCCGGTGCCGGTCGGGGTGTTGCGCAGCGACGCGATGCTGCCCTGGCCGTTGTAGGACCAGGTCCAGCCCTCGCGGCCGCGGCCGATCAGCACCCAGCCGCCACCGTCGGTGGTCTGGTCGCAATAGAACTGCTGCGGCGCCACCAGCTGCACGGTCTGCAGCCAGTAGATGCCGTCCGGGCTGGCCGGGTTCTGCTGCTTGATCGCCCAGCAGGACGGCGCGGCCAGCGCCGGCTGCGAGCCGTCCAGCACCTGCCCGGGCGGGGTGGCGGCGACGGCGGCCGGGGCGCCCAGGGCGACCCCGGTGATCAGCCCGCCGGCCAGCGTCGCGATCGCCAGCAGGGCGCGACCGCGCCGCAGCCGAGCGCCGACGGCCGTCGGGCCCTGAACGTTGCCACTGCTGAGCATCGTTTCTTCCTCTACCTGACACGTGCTTGACAAGAGTGTGGACGGAGCGTTTTGATGCGATCACACCGCGTAAAATCGGTGCTAAAGATAGACCCAGGGTAGCTCAGTACCACGAGCGGTGTAAAGCGGGAATGAAAGCATTTTGTCCTTAGAAGATAAGGACAAACTGTGATTACAGACCGTTACTAGATGCTCACACTCCGCAGTAGCCGATCGCCGCCGGGTCAGGGCGTCGCTCGCACCGCCATGTCGTCGAAGGAGACCGCCTTGGCGCCGACATTGGTGCTGCCGCGCACCACTGACAGGAACAGCTGGCCGGCCGCCGTCACGCTGGTGTCGGTCGCGGTCGCCTTCCACGCCACCGGCTCGGTGGTGCCGTCGGTCCAGATCTTGAACTGGATGGTCGAGCCGCTGACCCGCAGCCGCAGCCACTGCTTGGCGGTGCTGACCGCCTGGCCGCCGGCCACCGACTGCACCGTGCTGGTGACGCTGTTGACGTTCTTCTGGATCACCACGGTGCCCGAGTTGGACTGCAGCTGCACGCCGTAGCCGTTGCGGGGCCGGTAGGCGTTCTGCCAACCGCCCGAACCGCGCAGGTAGACGCTCAGGTAGCTCACCGCGGTGTTGGACGACCAGCTGAACGAGGTCAGCAGCTCGCTGTCGGCCCGGGACGCCAGCCCGGTCAGCTGGGCCCGCCCGTAGGAGCTGGCCACGTCGTCGATGGCGATCCGGCCGGCTCCGGACTGGCTGGTCACCGTGCCGTTGCTGGTGCCCGTCGTCCAGGCCGGCGACCAGGCTGCGCCGTCTGCCGAGGTCCAGCTGTCGGAGAACAGCACCTCATCGGCCGGCTGGGTGGTCACCGAGACGGCCGGACTGTCGCCGCTGACGTTGCCGGCCGCGTCGTAGGCCCGCACCGTGTAGCTGTAGGTGGTGCCGGCGGTCAGGCCGGTGTCGGTGTAGCTCAGCGAACTGGTCTGGCCGACCTGCACGCCGTCGCGCAGCACCCGGTAGCCGGCCACGCCGCGGTCGTCGGTGGCCGCCGGCCAGCCCACGGTCGCCGACGTGGTGGTCACGTTGCTGCTGGTCGGCTGGCCCGGGGCGGCCGGGGCGGTGGTGTCCGGCGGCACCGTCACCGTGACCACGCCCGAGAGCCCGACATTGCCGGCCGCGTCGTGCGCCCGTGCCTGCAGGGTGTGGCTGCCGACCGCGGTGGCGTTCCAGCTGAACGAATACGGAGCGCTGGAATCGGTGTCGATCGCCGTGCCGTCCACCAGCAGGTCGACCGCGGTCACCGCGGTGTCGTCGGACGCGGTGGCGGTGACCGTCACCGGCCCGTACACCGAAGCTCCGTCGGCCGGGGCGGTGATCGCCGCGGTCGGCGCGGTGGTGTCCGGCGCGACCGCGGTGACGTGCACGTCCGCCGAGGTACCGGTGTTGCCGGCCGCGTCGTGGGCCACGGTGCGCAGGGTGTGCGGCCCGGCCGAGGCCGTCCAGCTGAAGCTGTACGGAGCCGTGCTCGAACTCGCCACCGTGCTGCCGTCGACCTGCAGGTCCACCGAGGTGACCGCGACGTTGTCCGAGGCGGTGGCGCTGACCGACACCGGGCCGGTGCCGACCGTCGCGCCGTCGGACGGCGAACTGATCGCGGTGCTCGGCGCCACGGTGTCCGGTCCGCTACGGCCAGACGCGGTGTAGTGCGCGTCGATCCGGGTGGCGGTCAGCGGGGCGTCGTAGACGGCGACCTCGTCGATGGTGCCGGCGAAGTACGCGCTCGCCGGCTGGTCCGGCCAGGCGTTGAGGTTGTCGCCGCCGACCCGCCAGTAGCCGCTGTAGGCCTGGTTGCCCGACACCGCGTTGCTGCCGATCAGGTGGTTGTCGACGTACATCGACATGCCGGACGGCCCTTGCATCGCCACCACGTAGTGCCACTGGCCGTCGTTGTAGGCCGTCGGCGTGGTGACCATGTCGAAGCTGCCGTTGTAGACGCCGAAGATCAGCCGGCCGTCGTTGGTCATATAGACGTGCTTGTCGTAGTTGCCGCTCGAACCGGTCTGGGCGTTGCCGAAGCCGACCAGCTTGCCGCCGCTGGTGGTCGTGGTGTGGAACCACAGCTCCAGGGCGTACTGGCTCGGGCCGCCGATCTGGCTGGACGAGGTGACATTGCCGGTGCTGCCGTCGAAGGTCACGGCGTGCCCGACGGCGCCCAGCGCACCCGCAGCGCCCTGGGTGGTGCCGCCGACGTAGTTGCCGGTGCTCGAGTTGTCGGTGCTGTCGGCCGCGGTGGGCGCACCGCCGGTCTCGTCCAGCCGCCAGTACGAGGCCGGGGCGTCGTTGTAGACGGCCTTGCCGTAGTCGTCGGTCGGCACGGTGGAGGCCGGCGGGGTGCGCCCGGAGGCGGCGTAGTGGCTCTGCACGGCAGCCAGGCTGAGCGGGTGGTCATACACCGCGGTCTCGTCGATGCTGCCGTTGAAGAAGACGCTGGCCGGCTGGTCGGGCCAGCCGCCCAGGTTGTCGCCGCCGACCCGCCAGTAGCCGTTGTAGGCCTGGTTGCCGGTCTGCCCGTCGTGGGCGACCTTGGCCCCGTCGACGAACAGGTTCAGCCCGTTGCTGCCCTGGCTCGCGACCACGTGGTGCCACTGGCCGTCGTTGTAGGCGGCGGCCGAGGTGACGGTGTCGGCGAAGCCCACCCAGACGCCGAACTTCAGCCGGCCGTCGGAGGTCAGGTAGACCTGCTTGTCGTAGGAGCCGCTCAGTGCCGGGTTGCCGCTGAAGTCGTAGCCGCCCTGCCGGTCACCGAAGCCGATCAGCTTGCCGCCACTGGTGCTGGTGGTCTTGAACCAGGTCTCCACCGAGTAGCTGCTCGGCGACGGCAGTTGCTGGGAGGTGGCGAGGAAGCCGGTGGCGCCGTCGGTGCTGATGGCGGTGTTGCCGCTCACCGCGCCGGCCTGGCCGTAGCTCACGGTGCCCTGGGAGAGCCCGGCGTTGTGGCTGGTGCCCGAGTCGGCCAGCACCGGACCGGCGTTCTCGCCGTAGCGCCAGTAGATGGTCGGGGTGTCGTTGTCCACGGCCGCCTCGTAGGCGCCGCTCGCGGTGCTCACCACGGTCACCGACCGGCTGGCCAGCGAGCGCGGGCCGACGTTGCTGCCGTTGGTCTCGACCGCGTCTGCGGTGTAGGTGTGGCTGCTGCCCAGCGGCAGGCCGGAGTCGATGAAGCTGACCACCGGGTCCCGCCAGAACAGCGCGTGCACCGGCGTGGTCGAGATCGGCGTGCTGCCGCCGTCCCGGAAGATCCGCACGGTCACGTCGGTGTCGTCGATGTCCAGCGGGGCCTGCACGTAGACGGCCACCTGGCCGCCGGGCAGCGCCACCGCGCTCGGGGTGGCCGGCCGGGCCGGCGCGGTCAGGTCGCCGGTGGCCGGGGAGAACCGGGCGAAGCCCTGCTGCGGCTGGCCGTTGACGGTGGTGAACTCGCCACCGACGAACAGCTGGCTGCCGTCGGTGGCCATCACCCGCGGGCCGAGGCCGGCACCGCCCGGGCCGCCGTTGGTGTTGGCGTACCAGCTGGCCAGCAGGCCCCCCGAGGTGCTGCGCGAGAGCAGGTGCCGGGACAGGCCCTTGGACCAGCCGATCTCGGGGAAGGCGTCCGGGTCGATCGCCATGTCGCCGCTGCAGTCGTGGCTGTGCGAGCCGGTGTAGAGGATGTCGCCGATCGGCTGCACCGCCTGGGTGGCGCCCAGGCACAGGCTCTGCCAGCGCAGCGAACCGTCGGCGCTGTTCGCCGCGAAGGTGCCGTCGAAGCAGCCGCCGCCGGTGCCCTCGACACCGAAGTAGGCACCCGTCGCGTCGGTCTTGATGGACTTGCCCTCGACGATGCAGGCGTCGGTCTTGGGCGGGATCACCGACGCGGCCGGGAACGGCAGTGCCGCACCGCTGGCCGGGTCGATCATGGCCACCGCGTGGTAGGCGGGATCGCCGTTGACGCTCAGGAACGCACCGACCAGGAAGAGCCGGTCGCCTGCCGGGGTCAGCGCGATCTGGTAGACGACGTTGTCGGGCGTGGTGGTGAAGGTGGCCAGCGCCGCGCCGGTGCTGGCGGTCAGCGCCGCGACCCGCCGCTCGGTGCGGCCGCCGATGGTGGAGAAGTAGCCGCCCACGTAGACGGTTGCGCCGAACGGCGCGATACCGGTCACCCGGCCGTTGGAGTTCGGGTTCCACGAGGTCAGCGCGCCGGAGGCGGCGGTGAACGACGCGATCCGGTTGCGGGTGGTGCCGTCGATGGTGGTGAAGTCGCCGCCCAGGTAGAGCGTCGAGCCGTCGGCGCTGGCCGTCAGCACCGACACCGCGCCGTTCAGGCTGTGGTTGAAGGTGGTGATCAGCGCGCCGGTGCTGGCGTTGAACGCCGCCAGGTTGCTGCGGGCCACCTCACCGGTGCCGGCCGCCGCACCGGGCGGGCGCACCGACGTGAACGAGCCACCGACGTAGACGATGCCGTTGGCCGCGGCAATCGCGTTGACCGCGCCGTTGGTCTGCCAACTCGATGCGGCGTTGCCGGGCACGGTGCCCTGCAGGGCGGCGGCCGGTGTGGCGACCGTGAGCCCGAGAACTGCCGCGGTGGCCGCGGTGAAGGTCGCCAGCAGGCGTCGAACGCTCATGAATATCCCCCGTTGGAACACCGAGCCGGCTCTGGCTTCTCAGAGCGCGCGGTGCGGTCACGCTGAAAGGTGTGCGAATTCAGTACGAAGTGCTGTAGTACCCGTCAGCGGAGGGTCGGTGTTTGCCCGAGTTCGGCTCCGGACTACCCCCGTTAGTGCCTTACTTTAGCCTTATTAACACAGGGTAAACAACTCTTACCCTGGGTGCGCGACTCAGTACGCTCCGGAGCCGCGTGCCACGGCCCGAACGGTCTTCCACAGGATGAACAGGTCCTCGCTCAGCGACCAGTTCTCCACGTAGCGCAGGTCCAGCTGCACCGACTCGTCCCAGCTCAGGTCGCTGCGGCCGCTGATCTGCCACAGGCCGGTCAGGCCCGGCTTGACCAGCAGCCGGCGGTGCACATGGTCCTCGTAGCGGGCCACCTCGAGCGGCAGCGGCGGCCGCGGCCCGACCAGTGACATGGTGCCGAACACCACGTTGATCAGCTGGGGCAACTCGTCCAGGGAGTACTTGCGCAGGAACTTGCCGACCCGGGTCACTCGCGGGTCCTCGCGCATCTTGAACAGCACCCCGTCGCCGTGGTCGCTCTGCTCGCGCAGGCTGGCCAGCCGCTCTTCGGCGTCGGCGTACATCGACCGGAACTTCAACATCACGAAGGTGCTGCCGGCCCGGCCGACCCGGACCTGCCGGAACAGTGCGGGGCCGGAGCTGGTCAGCCGCACCGCCAGCACCAGCGCCAGGAACAGCGGCGAGAGCAGCACCAGGGCGACGGCGGCCAGGCTGCGGTCGAAGGCACCCTTGAGCACCCGGCGGAACCCGGTGAACTTCGGCTCGTCGACGTGCAACAGCGGCAGGCCCGCCACCGGCAGGATGTGCAGCCGGGGACCGGCCACCTCGGTCAACCCGGGCGAGACCACCAGCTCGGTCGAGCTGCCCTCCAGCTGCCAGGACACCCAGCGCAGCTTCTCCGGGCCCAGCGCGCCGGAGGAGACCACCGCCACCGTGTCCGCGCCGGACAGCCGCACCGCGCTCACGATCGAGTCCACGTCACCGAGCAGCGGGACGTCGGCCTCGGCCAGGGTGTCGATGGTCAGCATGTCGGCGACCAGCTCCGACGGCACGCAGGCACCGGCCACCCGCAGGCCGGCGTACTGGTCGCGGCGCAGCACCGCGCTGAACTTGGTGATCGCCTCGGAGTCGCCGACCAGCAGCACCGACTTCAGCGCCCGGCCCCGAGCCCGCTGCGCGTGCAGCCACTTACGGGCGGCGTACCGGGCCACCAGGTTCAGACCCAGGGCCAGCGGCAGGGCCACCAGCACGAATCCGCGAGCCAGGTCGGCGTGGGTCACGAACGAGGCGAAGCTGATCAGCGCGGTCAGGTACAGGAAAGCCCGGAAGATCCGCTGGAACTCCGCGGCACCCACCCCGACCAGTCGCGGGTGGTAGCCGTGGTTGACGCCGATCAACGCGACCCAGGCCAGCGGCAGCACGGCTGCCACCGCCACGGTCGGGATCGGCGCGCCGGCCGTGCCGAACCGGAGCAGGTAGCCGATCCCGACGGCCAGCCAGGCGGTGACCAGGTCGGCGACCAGCAGGCCACCCTGGTACTGGCGCAGCCAACGTGAGCGACGGCGGATCGCGCCGGTGTCGTCCGGAGCCGGCTCCAGCGCGCTCGCGTCGCCCCAGTCGGGCAGGGCCGGCGCGAGGCTGTCCGACGGGGCGGTGTTCACCGCGGCAGGGTCCTGCGCGGCCTCGGGCGGCGATCCGGTCGCCGGGGTAGCGGCGACGGCGAGGCCACGCGACCCCGACACATCGCCATCATCTCCAGTTACAACCTCTAGGCCCGACCCGAACATCTGTCCCCCGTTGACACACAGGCGGCGAGCCGCCCACCTCTGTTGTGCGTGACCGGAGCGTTTTGTCCGGCTTCTTCGTGGTACGACCTCGATAACGCACGGAGGGGCAAATCAGTTACTTGGCGTCGTCCCCCCGATCGACGTTCGTAACACAACGTTTATAGCCGGTGAAGTCCTTGTTTGGGAAGCGCTAAAGTCCTTTACCTGTCTGGAAATTTTATCCCAGCGTTCACTTTTGCGCTCTTCGTAACCGGGTGTCTGCGCAGGGTGACGGAAATCCTCCTCGCGTGCTCTGCCCTTGGCGTGACCAAGTCGTCGGCGACCGCCGTGCCGGCGTGCGGGAGGATTGCCCGGTGACACCGCCCCAGCCAGCGCAGCAGTCAGCCGCCCAGCCCGGCACCGGGGACGACGACACCCCACTGCGCCGGGATGTGCGCCGGGTCGGGCAGTTGCTGGGTGACTCGCTGGTGCGCCAGCACGGCGCCGAACTGCTCGAACTGGTGGAACGGGTCCGGGCCCTGACCAAGCAGAGCAAGGAGGCGGCCCGGATCTCCGACCGCACCGCGGCCCGCGACGAGGTCCGGGCGCTGCTGGCCGGGCTACCGGTCGAGACCGCCGCGGCGCTGGTGCGCGCCTTCTCGGCGTACTTCCACCTGGCCAACGTCGCCGAGCAGGTGCACCGGGTGCGCAGCCTGCGCGACCGGCCGGCCGAGCAGGGTTGGCTGGCGAGCTCGGTGGCCGCGGTCGCGGCCAAGGCCGGCGCCGACGGACTGGGGCGGGCTGTCGAGAGCCTGGCGGTGCGCCCGGTGTTCACCGCCCACCCCACCGAGGCCAGCCGCCGCTCCATCCTGAGCAAGCTGCGCCGGCTGGCCGACGTGCTGGCCGACCCGACCGAGCCCGGCAGCACCGCCCGGGAGCGCCAGGACCGCAACCTGGCCGAGATCATCGACCTGATCTGGCAGACCGACGAACTGCGCCGGCACCAGCCCACCCCGGTGGACGAGGCCCGCAACGCGGTGTACTACCTGCAGGAACTCATCGACGTCACGGTGCCCGACCTCACCACCGACCTTGCCGGCGAGCTCGCCCGGCACGGCGCGCACCTGTCCGCCGACGCCCGGCCGCTGACCTTCGGCTCCTGGATCGGCGGCGACCGGGACGGCAATCCCAACGTCACCGCGGCGGTCACCAACGAGGTGCTGCGGCTGCAGCACCAGGTCGCCGTCCGGGCGGTGCTGTTCGACCTCGACGCGCTGATCGCCGAGCTCTCCTCCTCCAGCGAGATCGTCGGGGTGTCGGCCCGGCTGCTGGCCTCCATCGAGGCGGATCTGGCCAACCTGCCGGAGCTGGACCCCCGGATCCCGGTGGTCAACGAGACCGAGCCGTACCGGCTGAAGCTGTCCTGCATCCGTCACAAGGTGCTCAACACGCGCCGCCGGATCGAGGCCGGTACCCGGCACCAGCCCGGCCGGGACTACCTGGGACGGCAGGAGTTACTGGACGAGCTGGCGCTGATCGCCGACTCGCTGCGCGACAACTGCGGTGCGCTGATCGCCGACGGGTTGCTGGCCCGGGTGCGGCGGACCGTCGCGATGTTCGGGCTGCACCTGGCCACCCTGGACATCCGCGAGCACGCCGACCCGCACCACCACGCCGTCGGCCAGCTGATCGACCGGCTGCAGGAGGAGCACTGGCTCTACGCCGACCTGCCGCGCGACTACCGGCGCCGGCTGCTGTCGAAGGAGCTGGCCTCGCGCCGACCGCTGGCCTCGACCCCGCCGCCGCTGGACGCGGCCGGTGCCGGGACATTCGCGGTGTTCACCGCGATCCGGCAGGCCCTGGACACCTACGGCGTGGAGGTGATCGAGAGCTACATCGTCTCGATGACCCGGGGCGCCGACGACGTGCTGGCGGCGGTGGTGCTGGCCCGCGAGGCCGGCTTGGTGGACCTGCACGGCACCGACCCGGCCGGTGCCGGTTCGGTCGCCAATCGGCGTCCGGTGGCCCGGATCGGCTTCGTCCCGCTGCTGGAGACCGTCGAGGAACTGCGGCGCAGCGGCGAGGTGCTCGACGAGCTGCTGTCGGACCCGACCTACCGGCTGGTGGTGCGGCTGCGCGGCGACGTGCAGGAGGTGATGCTCGGCTACTCCGACTCCAACAAGGACGCCGGCATCACCACCTCGCAATGGGAGATCCACAAGACCCAGCGCACCCTGCGCGACATCGCGGCCCGGCACGGGGTGCGGCTGCGACTCTTCCACGGCCGGGGCGGCACCGTCGGGCGCGGCGGCGGACCGACCTACGACTCGATCCTGGCCCAGCCCTGGGGAGTGCTGGCCGGCGAGATCAAGTTCACCGAGCAGGGTGAGGTGATCAGCGACAAGTACTCGCTGCCCGATCTCGCCCGGGAGAACCTGGAGCTGACGGTGGCCGCGGTGCTGCGGGCCTCCACGCTGCACCTGGCACCCCGGCAGCGGGCCGAGCAGCTGCAGACCTGGGACCACACCATGGAGCTGGTCAGCGAGGCCGCCTTTCAGACCTACCGCGGATTCGTCGACGACCCCGGCCTGCCCGGCTACTTCCTGGCCTCGACACCGGTCGAGCAGCTGGGTTCGCTCAACATCGGCTCCCGGCCGTCCCGCCGGCCGGACTCGGGCGGCGGCATCAGCGGCCTGCGCGCGATTCCCTGGGTGTTCGGCTGGACCCAGTCCCGCCAGATCGTGCCCGGCTGGTTCGGAGTGGGCTCCGGCCTGCGGGCCGCACGCGAGGCGGGCATGGCGAACGCGCTGGCGGACATGCACGCCAACTGGCACTTCTTCCGCACCTTCGTCTCCAACGTCGAGATGACGCTGGCCAAGACCGACCTCGAGATCGCCTCGCACTACGTCTCGACCCTGGTGCCCGAGGACTTGCGGCGGCTGTTCGAGGTGGTCCGGGCCGAGCACGAGCTGACCGTGGACGAGGTGCTGCGGATCACCGGCGAGCAGTTCCTGCTCGACGACCAGCCGCTGCTGCAACGAACGCTGAGCGTGCGCGACGCCTATCTCGATCCGATCTCCTACGCCCAGGTGGACCTGCTGTCCCGGGTGCGCTCCGGCGAGGCCGGCGAGGCCCGTGCAGCCGGCCAGGCCGGTGCAGCCGACGAGCAGCTGGGCCGGGCACTGCTGCTGACCATGAACGGGGTCGCCGCCGGGTTGCGCAACACCGGCTGACCCGGCCCGTCGAACGGTCGCCGCGCCACCCGGCGGTTGCTGAACGGCGTGTCCGAAAACCGCCAGTCCAGCGCCGCGTGCCAGGGCAGACTGGACCCATGCCGATCGACGAGGACGCCGCCTACCGGGCGGTGCGCAGCCGGGACGCCCGCTTCGACGGGATGTTCTACACCGGCGTCCGGACCACCGGCATCTACTGCCGGCCGTCCTGCTCGGCGCGTACCCCGCACCGGCGCAACGTCGGCTTCTACCCCAGTTCCGCAGCCGCCCAGCGGGCCGGGTTCCGGGCCTGCAAGATGTGCCGGCCGGACGCCACGCCCGGCTCGGCGGACTGGAACAGCCGGGCCGACCTGGTCGGCCGCGCGGTACGGCTGATCGCCGACGGGGTGATCGACCGGGACGGGGTGGCGGGGTTGGCCCGGGCGCTCGGGTACTCCGAACGCCAGGTCAGCCGCACCCTGGTCGAGGCGCTCGGCGCCCCGCCGCTCGCGCTGGCCCGGGCCCAGCGCGCCCAGACCGCCCGGATCCTGCTGGAGAGCACCGACCTGGCTGCCTCCGACATCGCCTTCGCGGCTGGTTTCGCCAGCATCCGGCAGTTCAACGACACCGTCCGCGAGGTGTTCGCCAGCACCCCGAGCCAGCTGCGGGCGGCCCGTAACGCGGCCGGCGGCGAGCCCGGCACCATCGATCTGCGGCTGGCCTACCGGTCCCCGATGGACCTGTCCGCCACCCTGCGGTTCCTGGCCGGCCGGGCGGTGACCGGGCTGGAGAGCTATGACGGCACCACCTACAGCCGGACGTTGCGGTTGCCGCACGGGGCGGGCCTGGTGGCGCTGACCCCGGCCGCCGGCTACGTCGCGGCCCGGCTGCGGCTGCTCGACCACCGTGACCTGGCCGCCGCGGCGGCCCGGGTGCGGCGGCTACTCGACCTGGACGCCGACCCGGTCGCGGTGGACGACGTGCTGGCCGGCCAACCCGCGCTGGCCGCCCTGGTGGCCCGCCGTCCGGGTCTGCGTTCGCCGGGCGCCGGGGACGGTTTCGAGATGGCGGTCCGGGCGATCGTCGGGCAGCAGGTCTCGGTGGCCGCCGCCCGCACGGTGCTGGGCCGGTTGGTGGCCGAGCACGGTGCGCCGGCCTTCGACGGTGCCGACTGGCGGCTGTTCCCGGAGCCGGCGGTGCTCGCCGCGCTGGACCCGGCGATCCTGCCGATGCCGCGCGCCCGCGGCCGCAGCCTGGCGGCACTAGCCGCGGCGATGGCCGACGGCAGCCTGGTGCTGGACGCCGGCTCGGACCGGGCCAGCACCCGGGCCGCACTGCTGGCACTGCCCGGCATCGGGGCGTGGACCGCGGACTACCTGCTGATGCGCGCGGTCGGCGACCCGGACGTCTACCTCGGCACCGACCTCGGCGTCCGGCAGGGCGTGAGCCGGCTGGGACCGGCAGGTGCCGGGCTCGATCCGGCTGCGACCGCGCCGTGGCGCAGCTACCTCACCCACCACCTGTGGGCCGGTCTGGCCGACCCGGTCGGTGATCGTGAACCGATTTCCCTACCAGACAAGGACATCTGATGATGCACAGCTATCTCGATTCACCGCTGGGCCCGCTGCTGCTGACCGGCGACGGGGCGGCCCTCACCGGGCTCTACACCGACCAGCACGGGCGAATCCCGGCCGAGCTCGGCGAGCGGGCCGACGAGGAGTTCGCGCAGGCCCGCGCCCAGCTCACGGAGTACTTCGCCGGCCGGCGCGACACCTTCGACCTGCCGCTGAACCCGAAGGGCACCCCCTTCCAGCAGCGGGTGTGGCAGGCGTTGCGCCGGATCCCGTACGGCAGCACCGCGACCTACGGGGAGATCGCTGCCGAGCTCGGCAATCCGCTGTCCGGCCGGGCGGTCGGGGCGGCCAACGGACGCAACCCGATCTCGATCATCGTGCCCTGCCACCGGGTGGTGGGCAGCGACGGCAAGTTGGTCGGCTACGCCGGCGGATTCTCCGCCAAGCGCTGGCTGCTCGACCACGAGCTGGCGACGGCGGGCCGGTTGGTTCCGACCGGCTGAGGCGTTGCCGAGCGCGAGATCACCGGTGGCTACCAGAGCCGGTCGATCTCACCTGGGTACAGCTCGATGCGAGCGTGGTCGAAGCTGGCTGCGTGCCGGCGGGCGTGCCCGGTGAACAGCTCCCCCAGCACCACCTTGTCGAACCGGTCGGAGGGAAACGGGTTCTGCGGTGTGCCGCCGACCAGCACCGTGCCGGGCAGCAGCCGCCAGCCGGCCCGCGCATAGAAGGCGGCCAGTGGCCGGTCGCAGCTGAAGATGCCGAGGTCCGCGCCACCCGCGGCGATCCGTTCACGGGCTGCGACCACCAGCCGGTGGCCGTGGCCCTGGCCGCGGCAGGACCGGTCGGTGACCACCGCGGACAGCCCGCTGGCCGAGAATCGCAGGCCGGCGTGGGAGATCTGCTTGGACAGGACGGCCAGCGAGCTCAGCACCACCGCGCGGTCGTCGACGAGCAGCAGGAGCACCGGTCGCAGTGCCGGGTCGTGGCCGGTCACCGGTTCGCCGGGGCCGCGGGGCCAGGCCTGATCCCGCAGTGCCTCGACCTGCACGCGCAGGGCGGCCGGCACCGCGTGCTGCGGGAACGACAGGACGCGCACCGGGTGGGCCCGGCCGCTACCGCACGGACCTCAGCTGACGGTGACCGCCTTGCAGCCGAGCCGCGGGTTGCCGGTGCCCAGCCGCACGTTCAGCGCGTAGACGCACACGGTGTGCCGGCCGGCCGGCACGCTGCCGACCGTGAAGGCGAAGCCGGAGTTCGGCCCGAGGTGGGTCGCCGACGCCACGTCCGGCCGGGCCACCCCGGTGCGGTACCTGCCGCGCATCCGGCCGTCGACGTAGACGTCGATGTTGAGCAGGTACGTCGGCAGGTCCGGGTCGGCCGCCCAGCCGCGCGGGGTGACGCTACCCCGGCCACCGCTCACCGAGTCCAGGTAGCCCTTCGGGTTGTGCAGCGCCGCCGCGGCATTGGCCTGGTTGACGATGCTCATCGCCTGGCTACCCACCCCGATCGAGATCACCGGGTGCGCGGTCGGGTTCAGCCAGCGCATGATCGAGTCCAGCGAGGCGGACGGCACCGCGACGCAGCCCAGGGTCGGCCGGCCGTTGGCGATGTGCAGGAAGAAGCCTGAGCCCGCGCCGGGCACCACCGGGGAGCGGTTGTAGTCGATCACCACGGCGTGGGCGTACACCGCGCCGGTGTAGTAGAGGTTTTCCGAGTTGCCGCCGGGTGAGTTGGTCTGCACCACATGGGTGTTGTAGGCGGGCGAGGACGGCAGTTCGTTCCACCAGTCCCGCGGGCCGGCCTGGAAGTACGGCAGCCTGGTGCCGTTGTTCGCCCGGTTGCCGAAGGCTTCGGTCAAGCCGAACACGCCGGCCGGGGTGACCGCCTTGCCCTCGCTGGCCTGCCCGACGCCGCGGGCCCCGATGTAGGCGGTCACCGGACCGGCCGCGTGCCAGAAACCACCCAGGCTGGAGCGCTGCCACAGGTCCAGCTTGGCGGTGGTGGAGGTCGAACTCGCGGCCTGCACGGTGATGACCTGGTTCGGCGGGGTGGCCGCGGCGGCCGGTGCGGTATGCGGCACCAGCGCGCCGGTCACCGCGAGGACGGTGCCGGCCACGCCGGTCAGCACGGCGGTCAGGACTGCGAGGCTGGCTTTCATCGTTCTCCCTGTGCCCGCCGGTACGCCCGGCCATCTCTCTCGGAACCAGCCGGAACCGTATCGCACCGGACGCCGTCCGGCTGGCTGAGCGGTTCCTGCGCCGCGCCCGTTCCCGAAGACCCGCCGGTCAGTCGGCGGTGAAGCTGCAGAGGGCGAGCAGGCCCAGGGCACCCTGGAAGGGTGAGCGCCAGTGTGGAACGGCAGCGCCGTCGAAGGCCCGCAGGTGGTCACGCGGAACCGGCAGGCTGGGCTGCCCCGCGGGAAACACGCCGTCCGTCCGGGCGAGTTCGAGCACCGCGGAGCTGGGCGCGCCGGCAAGGCCCGGAGCCCATCCCATGTCAGCCAGGTTCCCGAGCAGGTCGAGCACTACCGTGACGGCGACCTTCTGGGTGTCGCGGTGAATGCCCAGGTAGTCCCCCGATCGGTAGACGTTGTAGCCGGCCCGGCCAGGACGCAGGTCTGCGATGCCGGTGCAGGCACGCATCGTGGCCAGCAGCGTGGGCGAGCACTGGATCGCCTGCAGCACCCGACCCGCAGAGCTGAAGCCGAGCCGGCGATCGGTGGTGACGCTGCCGTCCGGGTTCTGCACCAGACCGGCATCGACGATGGGTTCCACCCGATCCAGCAACGAGAGCGCTTCTCCACGCAGCGCCAGGACGAGGTCGATACCCTCGCTGAGTTCGACCTCCAGCCCGACAGTCCGGTCGCGGCGCCAGTCGCCATGGCGGTGGGCGACCCCGGCCACCAGGTCCGGCACCGCGTGTTCGATGCCGGCGACCTGCACGGCAGTCACCGCCCCAGCTCCCTTCGCATGGAGTCGAAGAACTGCTCGCCGCTCGGTGTCCAGTCCGCATGATCGGTGAGAACTCGCAGCGCCGCGGCAAGATCGGCTGAGTTCCGTGCGAGCAGTTGCTCGGCCTCGACGGATTCGTACCCGGTGTCGAGCAGCTTGGTGAATCCGCGCACCACCCGGTAGAGCGAGATCGCCGCGTGCAGGCTGCCAAGCATCGGTCGCGGCTCCCGGCGCAGCGGGTGCACGGCACGGTCGTCGGGGTTGTTCAGGTAAGGCGAGTAGGACGACTTCAGGTACAGCACGGTGTGGCCGGTCTCGTGCAGCAGCGTCTCGTAGGCTCGCTCCACCGACGTGACATAGCCGGTCCCCACCAGCATGCAGCCGAAATACCGGTGCATCGCACCCGAGCGGTAGTCCGCGCCGCTGACATAGATGTAGTTGGACACCAACACTGTGGTCTCGACCGCGGCTTGCGGCCATGCCAGGTTCAGCAACCGCATCGCCTGGGACATGCACTCGACGGCATTGGACGCGGCGGCCGGGCTAGCAAGCCGAACCACGGTTCCCTCCTGCACGTCGCGGACATCCTCGTTCACGGTCGCCACGATGCCGTCAGCCCAGGAGAGCCGGCTGTCCGCCGTGACGGTCACTGCCGAGCCGGGACCGCGGTTGCGGGCGATCAGCGCATCGAGGTCTGCCGTCGAATCCAGCCAACTCGCCGTCGAGGCCACCCCACCGGGAGCGAGGACGTTGAACAGCTCGGGTCCCAGCCAGCCACCGATCCGCTGTCGTTGGTCCTCGGTGAGAACGTCGTTGCGGTCGATGCAGTAACGCATGTAGTTGCGCGCGTAGGCGGCGGTTCCTTCCGGATCGGCGTCCGCGGAGTCCAGGTACGAACTGGCGAAAGTGGTCATGTCACGAACCTTTCGAGAAGCGAGGGGAGAAGTGGCTGGTCGCCTGTATCCGCCAACCGGCGGATGGGGAGCCGGCGAACGGGGCGGGCTCCCCCCCACCTCGATGTCGGCGCGAGCGATCGGCCGGCGGGGTGTCGCACGAGCGCGAATCAGCCGTTGTCGACGGTCTTGTAGAGGATGTACCAGGCGGCCGGTTCGTTCTCCAGCGTCTCGTCTACCTCACCGGGTAGTGCGATCCGGGCGGGTTCGTTGCCCTGCAGGGCTTCCAGGGCCCGACCGAGCATCGCCTCGTGATCTGTCAGCGCCCCGGGTCGTTGATCGGTGATGGTGTCCATTACGTCCTCCTCGGTGAATCTTCGGTCTGGTGACCGGAAGTGGCATCAGCACACCCGCAGCCGGTTATGTGCCCGTTACGCCTGCAGGTCCGGGCGGTGGCGCCACGACGGCGCCACGACGGTCAATCGATCGTGAAGCTGCAGGTTGCGAGGAGGCCAAGCTCGCCGGGGAACGGGGGGCGCCAGTGCGGAACGGTACGGCCGTCGAAGGCACGCAGGTGGTCGTGCGGCACCGGCAGGCTGGAGTAATCCTCCGGAAAGACACCCTCATTCCGAGCGAGATCGAGAACGTCGCTGGCTGTGGCCCGCGCATGCCGCGGACTCCACCGCATGGCGGTCAGGTTGCCCTGTAGGTCGACCACCATGGTGACCGCCGCGCGCCGGGCATCCCGATGGATGCCGAGGTAGTCACCGGACCGGTAGAAGTTGTAACCGGCCTGGTTCGGGCGTAGGCCTGCCAGACCTGTCCATTCGCGCAGCATTGCGAGCAGCGTCGCAGAATGGTGGACCGCGTCCAACACTCGGCCGGCAGGGCAGTAACTGAACCGGGAATCGGTGGTGACGCTGCCGTCCTGATTCTCCACCAGCCCCGTGCTGGTGAAGAGAAGTGCTTGGTCGACCAAGGTGAGCGCTTCGGCGTACAGCACAGGAACGAGGTCGATATCCCAGCCGAGGTCGATGTCGAGCTCGAAGGTCCGGTCACGGTGCCAGTCACCGCACCGCAGCCGAGCGCTCGACACCAGATCCTGGCGTCGTCGGGTATCGGACCCGACCTCGGCTTGCACGCCGGTCATCGGTCACGTTCCTGTCGGCTCGCGTCGAGTGACTCGAAGTTCTGGGGGTGGCCCGGGCAGAAGCGGGTGGAGGTGATCACGGCTGGCAACTCTTTTCAAGACTGGGAAGGAGAGGGCTGAGGCTGGCCGCTCTGCCACCTACGCGACCCGCCGACCATCAGAAAACCGGTAATCAGCAGGATGCCGACCAGGTAGACAGCGATATTCATCCGTGCGGGGAACGCCAACGAGACTGCGATGCCGGCCGCCACGCCGAGGATTCCGGCAACCTGCAGGGCCGTGTTGGCCGATGCCAGGGTTCGTGCCACGGTGCTCACGCCGCACTCTTGCTGCAGCTGGCCGAAGACTGCCGCGACCACGATCGTGCCGCCGAATGAGGTCAGCAGTTCGTAGCAGACGATGGCTACTGCCGCCACGGGCCCGGGCACTGCCAGCAGCAGGCTCAGGATGCCTGCGGCGGTGGTGAGCGTGGCCAGGGCGAGGCTGGCACGCAGGCCGAGCCGGGAGGTGAGCCGGAATACCAGATAGCCTGCGAGGATCCCGCCGAGTGCGCCGGTGGCGAGCAGCAGCCCCACCAGTCCGGCCGGCACTCGCAGCTGTCTAAGGACGAACGGCACGAATACCGGTTCGACCACCGAGTTCACGAATGCGAAGGCCGTGACGATCCACAGGGCCGGCATCACCGCCAACCGACCCACGATCGCGCGGTAGGGCTCGTGCGGCGGTCCTGCAGGCTTGCTCCGCAGCCCACGCCAGCCGCCGATCCGGCCCGCGTCCGGTGCTGGCGCGGCTTCCGGGGACGAGTCGGTGGCCGGCAGCCGCACCTTGTTCAGCAGGCCGGGCGCGATCAGCATGGCCACGGTGGCGGTGAACATCGCCAACGGTGCCGGAACGATCGAGACCAGGCCGCTGGAGACTGACTGCGACACGGTGGAGACCCCGCTGCCCAAGCCGTTCAACCGGCCGATGATTCCGCTGCGCCGGTGCGGTGGCGCTAACTGGTTGACGATCGCATGGCCGAGACTGCCTCGAAACACCGATATCAACGAGTACAGCGCCACCGCCAGGTAGAGCGAACCGATCGACAGCCAACCGGCCAGGTACAACAGCGGGACGATGGTCGCCACCAGGGCCGACACCAGGCAGGTCAACGGCAGGATCTTCAGATGGTCTCGCCGCCGGTCGGCCCAACTGGCGAACGGAACCTGCAGTCCGACTGACAGGACGAGATAGATCAACGTCAGCAGGCCCACCTGGCTGGTGGTCGCCCCCAGTGTCACCACCCCGATGATCGGCGCCAGGATGACGGTGGTCGAGCCTGCTGCGCCGACCAGCGCCAGGCCGCTGAGGTAGTAGCGGACGTTGCGGACCTCGAGCGGGCCGGGGCCTGAGCCGGCGTCCTGCCCGCGGCGGGGTTCCGGCGCGACCGCACCATGCACCGGGACTGACCGGCTCTCCGGCGCCCGCGGCGCCTCCACGGTCAGGGTCGCGGTGCCGGCGGGCCGCTCTGGACCATCCGCGGTGGGCATGCCGGGCTCACACTTCGGTCAGGCGGGTCGGGCATCCGGAGCTGCAACAGTCCCCAGTGATGTCCTGGTCGCGGATCAGCACCGGGTGGAGGATGCCCTGTAGCGGGCTGAAGTTGCCCAACTGCACCACCTCACCGCTGCTGGCCAGGTGCACCGCACCGCCCCGGGTGACGACGTCCAGATGGATCTCGGCGTAGTAGTCGACGCTCTTACGCCGCTGGTTGTGCTGGCCGAATCCGATGTGCAGCCCGGGAAACCGCTCGTTCATGTGGGAGTTGTCGGACACGAAGTCCTCGATGCCGTCGTTGGTGCCGAATCCCAGCTCGCCGACGAACCGGCCGTTCTCGCGACGGAAGCATCCGTCGACGAGGTACTCAAGTTCGGGATTGTCGCAGGCGAAGTCGACGGCAACCGAATCCTCGATGGTGATCTTCAACGGCTGGGCGCCCAGGCGCATGTCCATCCGGGTCACGATGTTGCAGTTCAGGGCACCGTCAGCGACCAGGGTGCCGTTGATCTTGGCAGGATAGGTAGCGATTTCGCCCGCGGGCAGGATCATGAACGCGCCCGGTCGCCAGGCGCCACGGTTGCTGATCCAGTCGTAGCGGTCATGGTCGAGCTCGATCTCGACGTCGGTGCCGGCATCGGTGGTGACCCGGATCGTCGTCTCCGACCGGAACTTCTCCAGCAACGTCGCGTTGCGCAGCGAGAGATCGCGTGGCATCCGGCTGAGTCCGTACTCGAACAGCTCGTCCGAGGCGCTGATGATGCGTACCACCTTGCACTTGTTCTTGCCGTAGACATCGAAGAGCTCGGCGAACAACGGGAAGTGCGACATCGAGTCCTTTTCCAGCGTGAACACGATGAGCTTGCCCCGCACGGACTCGCGTGGTGGCAGCGCGGCGTACAGGTGGCTGCGCAGTTCGGGGTCCAGGAACGGGCGCATCGCCACGGCGCTTACCTCGATGTTGCGTTTCTGCAGTTCGACGATGATGTGCGCGGCGTAGGTACGGCTGTTGGCGGCGTACACCACGACCGCCTGGTCAGCAGGCCCGATCGAGGCGTAGTTGTCCAGCAAGCTGGTGACACCGGCGGACACGCTGCGTGGCGACGTCACTGCCGGTGCATTCGCGATTGTTGTCATGTCAGTCCTTTCACGTTGAGTCGGCCGCCGGTGGCCAGGCACCCACCGTCCAGGGTGTCGAGCGGTAGTTCCGCTGCTCGACACCCTGGACATGGCTGGTGCTGGCGATTGGCTGGATCAGTTCTCGGCAGGGGTCTTGTAAGAGATGAACCAGGCGGCCGGCGCACGCTTCAGGGTCTTGTCGACCTCGTCCGGCACCGCGATACGGTCCGGCTCGTTGTCCTCCAGAACGGCCATGGTGCGCTGGAGCACGTCCTCGTGGGCGGTGACAGTGCCGGTCTGCTGGTCGGAGATATCCATGCTGTCCTCCTAGGTGTCACTTCAGCCCCGATGGCTGAAGCAGGATCAGCAAATCCCCGGCCGGTTATGCAGCCGTTACGCAGACAGTGTCCGATACCCGGAAGGCCGAACTCCGACCAGCCGGCTCATGGCCGGCGGACATCCCGGGTCAGGAGTGGAACTCGTTCTGGGCGGCCTCCAGGCCCTTGGCCAGCACCGCCTCCACCGCGTCGGCGGCTCGGTCGAAGAGCACCGCCAACTCCTTGCGCTCGGCCGCGGCGAACTCACGCAGCACGTAGTCGGCCGGGTCCTGCCGGCCGGGCGGCCGGCCGATGCCGAACCGCACCCGCAGGTAGTCCTTGGAGCCCAGGGCCGCGCTGGTGGACTTGAGGCCGTTGTGGCCGCCCTCACCGCCCCCGCGCTTGAGCCGCAGGGCGCCGAACGGCAGGTCCAGCTCGTCGTGCAGCACGACGATCCGCTCGACGCCGATCTTGTAGAACCGGCTGACCGCCACGATCGGGCCGCCGGACTCGTTCATGTACGACCGCGGCTTGGCGAGTACCACCGGCTGGCCGGCGAGCCGGCCCTCCACCACGTCGGCCCGCGCTTTGTGCGCCTTGAACGACTGGCCGATCCGGGCCGCAAGCTCGTCAGCGATCAGGAAGCCGGCGTTGTGCCGGGTCCCGGCATACCGAGGGCCCGGATTGCCGAGCCCGACGATCAGGTAACGATCGTCGGTCATGGCAGTCCGGGCCTCGGGTGGTGGGGTACCGAACCAGCGCCGCAACCAGTGCGGGCCGGAACGGCGATGGGTGGGATCCGCCGGCTGGGTCAGGACTCGTCAGCCGCGGCGCTGTCCTGCTCGCCGCCCTCGCCCTCGGCCTGCTCGCCGGCCTCGGCCTCGTCGCCGGCCGGCTCTTCGACGATGCCGAGCTCGGCGATCGACGCGGCGGTGTCAGCCTCGATGTCCTCGGCCGTGGGTGCTGCGACCACGTTGAGCAGCAGCGTCTCGGCGTCGGTCACCAGGGTGGCGCCGGACGGCAGCGACAGGTCGCCCGCGGTGACGTGCGAACCCACGTCCAGGCCGTCAACCGACACGTCGATGCCGGTCGGCAGGTGGGTGGCCTCGGCCTCGACCTGCACGCTGGTGTGCTCCTGGCCGAGCATGGCGCCCGGCGCGACGTCACCGGTGACGTGCAGCGGCACGTCGATGGTCACCCGCTCGCCGCGCCGGACCGCGATCAGGTCGACGTGCTCGAAGTCCCCGCGGATCGGGTGCCGCTGGATGGACTTGGGAATGGTGAACTCGTCCTTGCCGTCCAGGGTCAGGGTCAGCAGCACGTTGCCGCCGCCGTGCCGGATGGCCTGCGCGAACTCCCTAGCCGGCAGCGACACGTGCCGCGGGTCGGCGCCGTGGCCGTAGATGACGGCCGGGATCTTGCCGGAACGACGGGTACGGCGAGCGCCACCCTTGCCGAACTCGGTACGGACTTCGGCGGTCAAGCGAACTTCAGACACGGTGGCGCTCCTGTTGCAGAATGTCGACGGACGGTGCTTGGGTCGGGTATCGGTTGCGGGCAGTCGATCGCGGTGTTGCCCGATCGCGCGGCAGTCCCGGGCTCGCGAGGGAAATCCCTCACGGCCGCGACAGGTCAGCAACGCAGCGCCGGCAAGCACCGCGTCGATAACGGATTTCCCTGCAACAGCCTGCCGAAATGCATTGCCGGCTGTTGCGGAGGGCTCCCCTCGCCGAGGCAACCCTGCAAGCTTACAAGGGCACTGCCGCAGCGACGAAATCGGGGCGCGCACTAGCATCGCTGCCGTGTCCCAGACTGCCGGCCAGGTGAGCGTCCGGGTCCCCGCCAAGATCAATCTGCAGCTGGCGGTGGGCCCGCTGCGCGCGGACGGCTTCCACGAGATCGGCACGGTGTTCTGTGCCCTGGACCTGTTCGACGTGCTGACCGCTGCTGCCGCCGACGACCTGTCGTTGAGCGTGGCGGGACCGGAGGGAGCCGGGCTGGCCACCGACCGGGCCAACCTCGCCTGGCGGGCGGCTGAACTGCTCGCCGAGCACGCCGGCGTTGCGGCCCGGGCCGTCCTGAGCATCGAGAAGAACATCCCGGTGGCGGCGGGGCTGGCCGGCGGCTCGGCCGACGCCGCCGCCGCGTTGCTGGCCTGCGACCGGCTGTGGGGGTTGCACCTGCCGGCCGGCGAGCTGGCGGCGTTGGCAGCCCGGTTGGGCAGCGACGTGGCGTTCGCACTGCTCGGCGGCACCGCCATCGGTGCCGGCCGGGGCGAGCGGTTGCAGGCCGTCGAGGGCGCGGCGAGCTTCTGCTGGGTGCTGGCGGTCGCCGACGGCGGCCTGAGCACGCCGGCCGTCTACGCCGAGCTGGACCGGCAACGCGACTCGCAGCCAGAGGGTGCTGGCGGTGTAGCCCCGGCCGATGCACTGGCCGCCGCCGGGGTGCCGGCCGCGGTCACCAGCGGTGATCCCGAACTGCTTGCCGGCCGGCTCGGCAACGACCTGCAACCGGCAGCCCTGCGACTCGCCCCGTACCTTGCCGACACCCTGGCCGCCGGCCAGCGCTGCGGTGCACTGGCCGGCCTGGTCTCCGGCTCCGGCCCCACCTGCGCCTTCCTGGCCCGCGACGCCGAGCACGCCCGGACGCTGGCCGCCGCGCTGGCCGGCACCGGCACCTGCCGGCAGGCGCTCGCGGTGACCGGCGGCACCGCCCGCCCGTCGGTGCTGGGCTGAGGTGCGGGTTCGGCATGGCTAATCCGGTCAATCTCGTCAACCTCGAGAACGTCGCCAAGAGCTATGGCACCACCACGGTGCTGGAGTCGGTGTCGCTCGGCATCGCCAGCGCCGACCGGATCGGCGTGGTCGGGCGCAACGGGGGCGGCAAGTCGACGCTGCTGCGGATGATCACCGGCGCCGAACCGCCGGACTCCGGCCGGGCCACCGTCACCGGAGGCCTGCAGATCGCCACCGTCGCCCAGTCCGACTCCTCCGCCCGGCTGGCGGCCGGGGCCACCGTCCGGGACCTGGTGCTGGGCGACCTGGCCGAGCACGTCTGGGCCGGCGACGCCGCCGTCCGATCGGTGCTGGCCGGGCTGGGACTGGCCACTCTCGGCCTGGACAGCCCGGTGGACCGGCTGTCCGGCGGTGAACGGCGCCGGGTGTCGCTGGCCGCCGCGCTGGTCACCGACGCCGACCTGCTGGTGCTCGACGAGCCCACCAACCACCTCGATGTCGAGGGGGTCGGCTGGCTCGCCGAGCACCTGAACAACCGGCGCGGCGCGCTGCTGGCCGTCACCCACGACCGGTGGTTCCTGGACGCGGTGTGCACCCGCACCTGGGAGGTGATCGACGGCACGGTGCGCAGCTTCGACGGTGGTTACGCCGCCTACGTGCTGGCCCGGGCCGAGCGGGCCCGGCAGGCCGGTGCCAGCGAGGCACGCCGGCAGAACCTGCTGCGCAAGGAGCTGGCCTGGCTGCGCCGCGGCGCGCCGGCCCGCACCTCCAAGCCCAAGTTCCGGATCGAGGCCGCCGAGGCGCTGATCGCCGACGTCCCGCCGGTGCGCAGCAGCGTCGAACTGCGGGCGCTGTCAGCCCGGCGGCTGGGTCGCAGCGTCTACGACGTGCAGGACGTGACGCTGTCGGTGGGCAGCGGCGGCGAGGCCCGCACCCTGCTGGCGGGCGCGACCTGGCACGTCGGTCCGGGTGACCGGATCGGGGTGATCGGGGTCAACGGCTCGGGCAAGACCCACCTGTTGCGGTTGCTGGCCGGCGAGCTGGCGCCCGATGCCGGCACGGTGCGGATCGGCCAGACCGTCCGGGTCGGCTACCTGTCCCAGGACGTGACCGAGCTGCCCTCGGACCTGCGGGTGATCGAGGCGGTGACCGAGGTGCGCGGCACCGCGGTACTCGACGGGGTGGAGCTGTCGGCCGGGCAACTGGCCGAGCGGTTCGGCTTCGCAGGAGAACGCCAGTGGACGCCGGTCAGCGACCTGTCCGGCGGCGAGCGTCGCCGGCTGCAACTGCTGCGGCTGCTGCTCGGCCAGCCGAACGTGCTGCTGCTGGACGAGCCGACCAACGACCTGGACACCGACACCCTGACCGAGCTCGAGAACCTGCTCGACTCCTGGGCCGGCACCCTGGTGGTGGTCAGCCACGACCGGTATCTGATCGAGCGGGTCTGCGACTCCACCGTGGCACTGCTCGGCGACGGATCTATCGCGGCGCTGCCGGGCGGGGTCGAGGAGTACCTGCGCCGGCGGACGGACCAGCAGGCCGCCCGCGCCCAGGCGACGAAGGCCCAGGCGGCGCAACCGGCCGGCGCCGAGCGCAAGGTGGACCCGCGGATGGCCCGCAAGGAACTGGCCCGGCTGGAGCGCGAGATCGCCAAGGCCGAGCGCCGGGAGGCCGAACTGCACCAGGCGCTGGCCGAGCACGCCACCGACTACACCCGGATCACCGAACTGGACGGCGAGCTGCGCACCGTGCTGAGCACCAAGGAGGCCGCCGAGCACCGCTGGCTGGAGCTGTCGGAGGAGCTGTAGCGCTAGCTGTCCAGCGACAGGTGGGGCTTGGCCTCCAGGCCCCGCAGGCCGTTCCAGCCCAGGTTCACCAGGTGCGCGGCCACCTCCTCGCGGCGCGGCTTGCGCACCTCCAGCCACCACTGGCCGGTCAGGGCCACCATGCCCACCAGCATCTGGGCGTACATGCCGGCCAGCTTGGGATTGAGCTTGCGGGCCCCGAACTCCCGCACCAGGATGTACTCCACCTGGCTGGCGATGTCGTTGAGCAGGCTGGAGAAGGTGCCGGTGCTGGTGGCCACCGGCGAGTCCCGGACCAGGATCCGGAAGCCGTCGGTCTGTTCCTCGATGTAGGTCAGCAGCGCCAGGGCCGCCTGCTCGACCAGCGCCCGCGGATTGCTGCCGGTCAGGGCCGAGGTGATCGCGTCGGTGAGGTTGCGCATCTCGCGATCCACCACCACCGCGTACAGCCCCTCCTTGCCGCCGAAGTGCTCGTACACCACCGGCTTGCTGACCCCGGCCCGGGCGGCGATCTCCTCGGTGGAGGCGGCCTCGAAGCCCTTCTCGGCGAACAGCGCCCGGCCGACGTCCAGCAGTTGCTCGCGCCGCTCCTTGCCGGTCATCCGAACCCGGGGCCTGCTCTGGCGCTCAGTCACCGGGCCCATTCTTGCAGTGCGGCGCGCCTCGGGTGCGGCGGCGGCTTCACCGGGCTGCCGCTCATTGGGATCATGGGCGGATGACCGACTCGCCGAGCGCCACCGCACCGGAGCAAGCCGAGCACCCGGACGGCACGGATCCGCTGCTGGCCGCGGCCCGGCAGGCTGACGCCGACGACCAGCTGGCCGGGCTGCGGGAGCTGTTCGAGCTGCCGGACGGCATCGTCTACCTGGACGGCAACTCCCTGGGCCCGCTGCCGAAGGCGGTGCTGCCCGCGGTGACCGACCTGGTACGCCGGCAGTGGGGCCAGGACCTGATCACGTCCTGGAACGTCCACGACTGGTGGGGCCTGCCGGGCCGGCTCGGTGACCGGCTGGGTGCGCTGATCGGCGCGGCACCGGGCCAGGTGATCTGCGGCGACTCCACCTCGGTGCAGCTGTTCCAGGCGATGGTGGCGGCCTGCCGGCTGCGGCCGGGACGCACCCTGCTGCTGACCGACGGGGCGAACTTTCCCAGCGACCAGTACCTGGCCGATTCGGTGGGCCGGATGCTCGGGCTGCAGGTGATCCGGCTGCACCCGTCCGAACTCGCGGCCTACCTGGCCGAGCACGGCGAGCAGGTGGCGGCGGTGTCGTTCTCGCTGGTCGACTACCGCACCGGCGAGCTGTTCGACGCAGCCGGGCTCACCCGGCTCGCACATGCCTGCGGCGCGCTGATGGTCTGGGACCTCTGCCACGCCATCGGAGCGCTGCCGGTAGCGCTGGACGAGGTGCAGGCGGACCTGGCGGTCGGCTGCAGCTACAAGTACCTCAACGGCGGCCCAGGCTCGCCGGCCTTCATCTACATCGCGCACCGCCACCAGAGCGAAGTCGACCTGCCGCTGACCGGCTGGACCGGCCACCGCGACCCGTTCGGCCTGAACGGTGCCTACCAGCCGGCCGAGTCCGTCGAACAGGCCCGGATCGGCACCCCGCCGTTGCTGTCGATGGTGGCGTTGCAGGCTGCCCTGGGTGCCTTCGACGGGGTGGACCTCGACCGGTTGCGGGCCAAGTCCCTCGCGCTCACCCAGCAGGTGATCGACTTCGCCGACCAGCGGCTGGCCGGGTTCGGGGTCGAGGTGGTCACCCCGCGACAGCCCGAGCTGCGCGGCTCGCAGGTGTCGCTGCGGATGCCCGAGGCCTACTCGGTCTGCCAGGCGCTCATCGAGCGCGGCGTGATCGGCGACTTCCGGGCACCCGACCTGCTGCGGCTGGGCTTTCCGCCGATGTACCTCAGCTTCACCGAGGTGCACCGGGGGATGCAGGCGCTGGCCGAGCTGCTGGCCGACGGCAGCTATCGCGAGCCCCGGTTCGCCCGCCGGGCGGCGGTCACCTGACCGCCACCCGCGTGCTGGTGCGGTGGCAGCGCGGTCAGGCCTGCTGCTCGGCGGCCCGGCGGGCGGCCAGCTTGTCGAACCGTTCCCGCTTCGGCCACCGCACGTCGCTGGCCCAGCCGAGCTTTTCGAACAGCCAGATCGTCCGGGCCGAGATGTCGAGCTGGCCGCGGTCCACCCCGTGCCGGGCACAGGTCGGGTCGGCGTGGTGGCTGTTGTGCCAGGACTCGCCGAAGCTGAGGATCGCCAGCGGCCAGAAGTTCGCCGACCGGTCCCGAGAGGCGTAGGGCCGCTCGCCGATCAGGTGGCACACCGAGTTGATCGACCAGGTGACGTGGTGCAGCAGGCAGATCCGTACCAGCGAGCCCCAGAAGAACGCGGTCAGGGCACCGGTCAGCGACCAGCTGAGCAGGCCACCGAGCACCGCCGGGGCGATCAGGGTGAAGGCCACCCAGCGCGGGAACTGGCGGTCGATCCGCACCAGGTCGCGATCGGCCAGCAGGTCGGGGGCGTACTTGTCCTGGTTGGTGTGCTCCGGGTCGAACAGCCAGCCCAGATGGGCGAACCAGAAGCCCTTCATCAGGCCGCCGAACGAGTCGCCGAACCGCCAGGGCGAGTGCGGGTCGCCGTCCCGGTCGGAGAAGGCGTGGTGACGACGGTGGTCGGCGACCCAGCGGATCACCGGGCCCTCGATGGCCAGCGAGCCGGCCACCGCGAGCGCGATCTTGAGACCGCGGTTGGCCTTGAACGCGCCGTGCGTGAAGTAGCGGTGGAAGCCCACCGTGATCCCCATGCCGGAGACCGCGTAGAAGACGAGCGCGACCAGCACGTCGGTCCAGCCGATCCCCCAGCCCCAGGCCAGCGGCACCGCGGCCAGCAGGGCCAGGAACGGCAGCAGCACCACCACGTACAGCGCGATCTGCTCGCCGTTGCTCTTGTGTCCGGCCAGCACCGGCTTGGCGCCGGTGGGTTCGTCCGCCGAGCGGTCGGCATCGAGCGTCTCGTGCGTCTGGTCGAGCATCGTCATGGGCTGTCCCCTTCTCCAGTCGCGGCAGCTGCTGCGTGCCGGCGCAGTGGTTCGACCCGGCGGGTCCGCGGGCCGAGCGGCCCTTGGTTACTCCACCGTAACTTACGGCACCGTAGGTTAGTCAAGTCTGACAGCCCGGCTCGCCGGTGGGTAAGCTGTCCGACGTCGAGTGGCCACCGTTTCTTCGATGCCGGCCACGCAGTGGGAGATGGGGTAATCGGCAGCCCGCCGGCCTTTGGAGCCGTGCAGTCTGGGTTCGAATCCCAGTCTCCCAGCTCTGCTCAGGCGTCCGTGTGTCGAGAGCGTTCCGTGCAAGCTCGCGGTCCGAGGCGGGGCCGGTGGTCGGATAGGCTCCGCACGTGACCGCCAGCGACGCCTCGATCGCGCGCCCACCGCTCACCGTCATCGTGCTGGCTGCCGGTGAGGGCACCCGGATGAAGTCGCCGGCACTACCCAAGGTGCTGCATACCTTCGCCGGCCGCTCACTGCTCGGCCATGCGCTGGCCGCGACCGCCGGGCTCGGTGCCGAGCGCACCGCCGTGGTGATCGGGCACCGCCGCGACCAGGTCGCCGCCCACCTGGCCGAGATCGCGCCGGACGCGACCCCGGTGGTGCAGGAGCAGCAGAACGGCACCGGGCACGCGGTCCGGATCGCACTGCAGGCCCTGGCCGCCGACCGCCCGGTCACCGGCACCGTGCTGGTGCTGCCCGGCGACGCCCCGCTGCTGTTGCCCGAGACCCTGGCCGAGCTGCTGGCCGCCCATCTGGGTAGTGGAGCCGCCGCCACCCTGCTGACCAGCGAGCTGGCCGATCCGACCGGGTACGGGCGGATCATCCGGTCCGGCGCGGCCGACCGCCCGGATGCGGTGCTGCGGGTGGTCGAGCACAAGGACGCCGACCCGGACGAGCTCGCGGTGCGCGAGGTGTCGGCGCTGGTCTACGCCTTCGACGCCGGCCTGCTCGCCGACGCGGTCGGCCGGCTCAGCACCGACAACGCCCAGGGCGAGGAGTACCTGCCCGAGGTGGTCGGCATCTTCGTCGCCGAGGGCCGCGACGTGCGGGCCCGCACCGCGCCGGCCGCCGAGATCGGCGGGGTCAACGACCGGTTGCAGCTGGCCGAGGCGCACCGGGTCTACAACCGGCGACTGCTCGAGCAGCACATGCGGGCCGGCGTCCGGGTGATCGACCCGGCCACCTGCTGGGTGGACGCCGGGGTGCGGTTGGAACCGGACGTGACGCTCGCCCCGAACGTGCAGCTGCACGGCGCTACCGAGATCGCCGCCGGCGCCACCATCGGTCCGGACAGCACCCTGACCGACACCGTGGTCGGGGCGGGCAGCTCGCTGAACCGCACGGTCGCCAACAAGGCACGGGTCGGAGCCGGCGTCACCGTCGGGCCGTTCGCCTACCTGCGGCCCGGCACCGAGCTCGCCGACCGGGTGCACATCGGCACCTACGTCGAGATCAAGGCCTCCGACATCGGCACCGGCAGCAAGGTGCCACACCTGAGCTACGTGGGCGACGCCAGCATCGGCGAGCACAGCAACATCGGCGCCGCCACGGTGTTCGTCAACTACGACGGGGTGCACAAGCACCGGTCCCGGGTCGGCGACCACGCCCGCACCGGTGCCGACAACATGTTCGTCGCGCCGGTCACCGTCGGCGACGGCGCCTACACCGCGGCCGGCTCGGTGATCACCTCCGACGTCCCACCCGGGGCTCTGGGGGTGGGTCGGACCCCGCAGCGCAACGTGGCAGGCTGGGTGGCACGCCGGCGGGCAGGCACCAGCTCCGCGGCTGCGGCCGAGGCAGCAGGCGGTTCGACCGGCGGGCCGGCGGGCGGTGCGGAGCCCGGCCGGGACTCCGCGAACGGCACGAGTGGGGGCAGCACGGTATGAACAACCTGCAGGTGGAGAACCGCAAGAGCATGACGCTGTTCTCCGGCCGCGCCTTTCCGGAACTGGCCGACGAGATCGCCGGCCACCTCGGCATCCGGGTGACCCCGATGACCGCCCGGGACTTCGCCAACGGCGAGATCTTCGTCCGGCCCGAGGAGTCGGTGCGCGGTTCGGACGCCTTCGTCATCCAGTCGCACACCACCCCGATCAACCACTGGGTGATGGAGACCCTGATCCTGGTCGACGCCCTCAAGCGCGCCTCGGCCAAGCGGATCACCGTGGTGGCGCCGTTCTACCCGTACTCGCGGCAGGACAAGAAGCACCGCGGCCGGGAACCGATCTCGGCCCGGCTGATGGCTGACCTGCTCAAGACCGCCGGTGCCGACCGGATCATGTCGATCGACCTGCACACCGCGCAGATCCAGGGCTTCTTCGACGGGCCGGTGGACCACCTGTTCGCACTGCCGCTGCTGGCCGGCTACGTCGCCGAGACCTACGCCGACGAGCAGCTGACCGTGGTGTCACCGGACACCGGACGGGTGCGGGCCGCCGAGCAGTGGGCCGACCGGCTCGGCGGGGTGCCGATCGCGTTCATCCACAAGACCCGGGATCCCAACGTCGCCAACCAAGTGGTCGCCAACCGGGTGGTCGGCGACGTGGTGGGGCGGCTGTGCATCCTGGCCGACGACATGATCGACACCGGCGGCAGCGTGGTGAAGGCCGCCGACCTGCTGTTCGAGGCCGGCGCGGCCGACGTCATCATCGCCGCCACCCACGGCATCTTCTCCGAACCGGCCGCCGACCGGTTGAAGAACAGCAAGGTCCGTGAGGTGGTCATCACCAACACGCTGCCGCTGCGTCCGGAGCAGCGCTTCGACAAGCTGACCGTCATCTCGATCGCGCCGATGATCGCGCGGGCCATCAAAGAGGTGTTCTCCGACGGCTCGGTGACCAGCCTGTTCGACGGCCGCAGCTAGCTTTCGTTCTCAGGCGATTCGCCTTCAGTCAGGCGATTCCGGCTTCGGCGTCCCGGGTTCCGGCTCGGGCCTCGGCGATCCGGGCGAAGGCGGCCACGTCGACGGTTTCGCCGCGCGCGGTCGGATCCACGCCGGCCCGGAGCAGCAGTGCCTCGGCCGCCGCGCCGGAGCCCGCCCAGCCGGCCAGTGCCGAGCGCAGCATCTTGCGGCGCTGGGCGAAGGCGGCGTCGATCACCGCGAACACCTCGTCCCGGCTCGCGCTGGTTGCCGGCGGCGTCGTGCGGGTGAACCGGACCAGGCCGGATTCGACATTGGGCACCGGCCAGAACACCGAGCGCGGCACCAGGCCGACCCGGGTGGCCGGCCCGTACCAGGCCAGCTTCGCGCTCGGCACGCCGTACACCTTCGAGCCGGGCGCGGCCACCAGCCGGTCGGCGACCTCGAGCTGCACCAGCACCAGCCCGTGCCGGATGGTCGGGAAGGCGGCCAGCAGGTGCAGCAGCACCGGCACCGAGACGTTGTAGGGCAGGTTGGCCACCAGCGCCGTGGGCTGCGGGTCGGGCAGCGACCGCACCGACAGAGCATCGGCCTCGACGACGGTGAGCCTGGCGGTGAGGTCGGGCAGGAACCGCGCCACCGTCAGCGGCAGCTCGGCGGCCAGCCGGCCGTCGATCTCGACGGCGGTCAGCTCGGCGCCGGCCGCCAGCAGGCCCAGGCTGAGCGATCCGAGGCCGGGTCCGACCTCCAGCACGTGCTCGGCCGCCTTGAGCTCGGCGTCCCGGACGATCCGGCGGATGGTGTTCGGGTCGTGGACGAAATTCTGGCCCAGGGTCTTGGTGGGACGGATCCCCAGCCGCTCGGCCAGCTCACGCACCTGCACCGGCCCGAGCAAGTTAGTCACGGCCGAAGTATGCCCATCGAATCTTCACTGCCCCGCACCGGCTGCATGAGCGCGCTAGGCAGTGCAGTCATTGAGGTCCACGCGCAGCCCGCAACGCCGACTGTCGCGACCCAGGACAAGGTATCTGCCTCGCGAATATCACCACGGCAACGACGGCCAGGCTGTACTTGCATCAATGAGCGGATGGTGCCACCCGCCCCTGACGCTCGGACCTACTGAAATTCGCTGCACGAAAGCAGCGATGCCCGGGTGCGGTGGGCACCCGGGCATCGGATCGAACTAGGAACGCGGCCTCAGCCGCGAACCGATCAGTACCAGTCGGTGGCCTGGGAATGCGCCCAGGCGCTGCACGGGCTGCCGTACACGCTGGCGATGTAGCCCAGCCCCCAGCTGATCTGGGTACGCGCACTGGTCTGCCAGTCGGCGCCGGCCGAGGCCATCTTGCTCCCAGGCAGCGCCTGCGGGATGCCGTACGCGCCGGACGGGTTGGCCGCGTCGGTGCGCCAGCCGCTCTCCTTGTTCCACAGGCTCACCAGGCAGGAGAACTGGTCACCGCCCCAGCCACGGGCCGCCACCATCTGGGAGGCGATCTGCTGGGCGGTACCCGCCGGCACCGGGCCGGCCTGCTGGGTGCCGACCGCGGTCTGCTGGCTCACCGGCGACTTGACGAGCCGGTTGTCATAGACCGTCCGGCCGACCAGCTTGCCGTCGACGAAACGCAGCTGGTAGGTCATCTGGCGCACGCCGGTGCGCCCGGCGCTGAGCACCGCGCTGCTGCCGGCCGGCCGGTTCGGGTCGTCCTGCCGGACCACGTCGAAGGGGATGTCCTGCCGGACCACGGAGTACTTGTAGGACACCCGCTGGACGGTGACGACCTGCCGGTCGCGGATCGCCGAGGTCAGCGCCGGCGAGACCAGGTCGTGTGCGCCCAGCCGCAGGTGGGCCTGGGCCAGCGCCTGCTTCACCGTCGGCCCGAAGGCGAGCACCTGCAGCGTCTTGCCGTCCGCCCGGAAAGTGAGCAGCTTGGGCGAGGTGATCGACAGGCTGGTGGCGCCTGCGTCCAGCCGCTTGGAGCGCGAGACCGACACCAGGTTCTGGGTGCCGTAGCCGAGCTGGTTGAGGGCCTCGTCGACCGAGTCGGCGTTCACCCAGACATCGCGCGCCTTGCCGTTGACCGTCAGGTGCAGCAGGTGGCCGCGGCGCACCACCACGGAGTCGCCGTCGGACACCGCCGCGCTCTCGTCCGGCGCGACCAGGTCGTGCGCACCGACCGCGACGTGCGCGGCCTGCAGCACCCCCTCGACGTCCGCGGCATCGGTGTGTACCTGGCGCAGCTGGCCGTCCACCCGAAGGTTGACGGTCTTGCCGGTGGCGGTCACCCAGCTGGCGGTGCCGCCGAGCAGGCCGGCAAGCACCAGGCCGTACAGGCCGAGCTTGAGATTGCGATGCAAAACAGAAACTCCTCAATCAATTCTGTCGGCGGCGCGCAGCGCACATTACAGCGCACCGGAGCGCCACGTTCCCCGTTCGGGTCGCAGCCGAAACTCCAGCGCTCGCCGGTGTGGAAATCAGATGGAAAGAAACCGGCCGAGCGAGCTACAAGCGCTGCCCGCAGACCGGCCACGGGCTGGCACCCCGGGCGTTGTACAGCCTGGTCGCGATCGCGATCTGCTGCTCCCGGGTGGCGAGGTCGGCACGCTGGGCGTACGCGCCCCCGCCGTTGGACAGCCACGTTCCGTAGTCGAACTGCAGGCCCCCGTAGAAGCCGTTGCCGGTGTTGATGTGCCAGTTGCCGCCGGACTCGCACGCGGCGACCGCGTCCCAGTTCAGCCCGTTGCCGGACGGCACCGGCGGCGGCGGCGCCTTCGAGGGCGCGGGCGCGGGTGCCGGAGCAGTGGTGACCACCGGCTTCTGCTGGGTGCCGACCTTGGTGACCTGGTCCACCGGCGCCGAGAGCACCGAGCTGGTCAGCAGCACCCGGCTGGACAGCTTGCCGTCGAGGTAGGTCAGCCGGTAGCGCAGCTGCTTGACCCCGGTCCGGCCGGCGGTGACCAGGTTGCTCTCACCGACATAGCTGCCGGCGTCCTGCTGGGTGATCCGCTGGAAGCCGACCGGCACCGACACCACCGAGGTGGCGTAGCGGACCCGCTGAATGCGGATCACCTGGTTCTGGTGCACCAGGCTGCCCCGGGGCGCGGAGAGCCGGTCCGCGGCGTTCAGCCGCACCTTGGCGTGTTCCAGGGCCTCGGCGACCGTCCTGGTCGCGGTGGTCGTCATGGTCCGGCGGTCCACCAGGATCACCACCTGCTTGGGGGTGTCCAGGGCCAGCGAGGTGGCCGCGCCGCGGGCCAGGGTGTCCAGCCGCATGGAGCGCGACACCGACACCACGGCGTCGGAGTTGTAGCCGAGCTGGGCCAGCGCCTCGTCGACGGAGGCGGCGTTCACCCAGACGTCGGAGGTCTTGCCGTTCACCGTCAGGTGCAGCAGGTGGCCGCGGCGCACCACGATGGTGCCGCCGTTGCCGATCGAGGAGCCGAGGTCCGGAGCGACCAGGTCGTGGCTGTCGACTGAGACACCTGCCGCGGACAGCACGCCCGAGACGTGCTTGGCGGTAGTGGAGATGTGCTGAACGTTCCCGTCGATCTTCAGGTCGATGGTCTTGCCGGCGGGGGCGATGGCCCAGGCGGCGGTGCCCCCGAGGACTCCCGCCATCACCAACCCGTACAGGCCGTACTTCACGCTGCGACGCAAGAAAACCCCTTGATCGTGTGCGGCCACTGTCGGCCTGTCGCGTTCTGCTCGGTCACAGCACCGTAACGGCCGAAGCGTAGTACGACCAAACCTGATGTTGCTTCCTGCGTGCTGAATCGGGCGTTACCACCCGAAAAGATGTTCGCCAGTCGCAGACAGTGTGGCACAGACCACAGCCTCGTCTAGATTTTTGAGCGCGGATAATCTGCGCACAACGTGCGGAATAAGGTATGGGGCGTTCGGCCGCCCGCGATACGGGTGCGGGGTGAGGAACGGCGCGTCGGTCTCCACCAGCATCTGCTCCAGCGGGGTGACGGCGGCTGCCTCGCGCAGTTCCGGCGCATTGCCGAAGGTGAGGACGCCGGAGAAGGACAGCAGGTACCCGGCAGCCACGCATTCCCGGGCCATCTCGGCGTCGCCGGAGAAGGCGTGGAACACCACGCCCGCCGGCGGGGTCCCCTCCTCGCGCAGGATGCGCAGCACGTCGGCGTGCGCGTCCCGGTCGTGGATCACCAGCGGCTTGCCGACCTCCTTGGCCAGCTCGATGTGCCGGCGGAAGTGCCGCTGCTGGTCGGCGGGCTCGGTGCGGTCCCAGTAGTAGTCCAGGCCGGTCTCCCCCACCGCCACCACCCGGGGATGGCGCAGCAGGTCGGCCAGGTCCCGGTAGTGCGCCTCGGTCAGCCCGGCCACCTCGGTCGGGTGCACCGCGAGGGCGGCGTAGACGTCCGGGTGCTCGGTGGACGCCAGCGCCGAGGCCCATTCGCCCACCTCGCAGCCGACGTTCACCACCCGGGTGACGCCGACCGCCGCCGCCTCGGCCAGCACCGCCGCGGTGTGCTCCGGGCCGGCCGGCTCACCGCGCCGGGACCGGCCGGCCCGCGCCGACATGGCGTCGAGATGGCAGTGCGAGTCGAACACCGTGCCGGCCAGCCGCTCCGGCGCGGGCGGCGGCTGGTCCTTGCTCGATCGACTGCCGTCCGGGCGCGCCTGACCGGTCGAGCCGGCCGTCATGACTCGGTGAGCCGGGCCAGCTCCTCCTCCACCACCGAAGGGTCGAGCTTGGCGATGATCGGCGTGGGGGCCGCCAGCGGCCGGCCCACCTCGACCGGCTGCGACCCCCAGCGCGCCTCGGTCCGGTAGTCCCCGGTCAGCACCGAGTAGGACGGCGAGCCGACCGCGGTGGGCTCGTCCACCTCGACCAGGTCCGGCATCGCGGCCCAGCGGCCGGTGCCGCCGAGCGCCTCATGGACCTTCTGCGAGGTGCTCGGCAGGAACGGCGTGAACAGCGTCTTGAGGTCGTCGACCACCTGCAGGGTGGTGTGCAGCACCGAGGCCATCCGGTCCGGGTCGGAGTTCTTCAGCTTCCACGGCGCGGTGTCGGACAGGTACTTGTTCGCCTCGCCGACCACCCGCATCACCTCGCCGAGCGCCGCCTTCTGCCGGTTCCGGCCGATCAGCTCGCCGACCGTGTCGAAGGCGGCCGCCGAGGCGGCCAGCAGCGTCCGGTCGACCTCGGCGAGCTCGCCTGCGGCCGGGATCGAGCCGAGGTTCTTGGCGGTCATCGACACGGTGCGGTTGACCAGGTTGCCCCAGCCGGCCACCAGCTCGTCGTTGTTGCGCCGGACGAACTCCGCCCAGGTGAAGTCGGTGTCCTGGTTCTCGGGCCCCGCGCTGGTCAGGTAGTAGCGCAGCGCGTCGGCGTCGTAGCGGGAGAGCATGTCGCCGACATAGATGACCACGTTGCGCGAGGAGGAGAACTTCTTGCCCTCCATGGTGAGGAACTCGCTCGACACCACGTCGAACGGCCGCTTGAGCGCCCCCAGCTCGCCGGGCGTGCCGCCCTTGGCGCCGATGCCGGAGTAGCCGAACAGCATCGCCGGCCAGATCTCGGCGTGGAAGACGATGTTGTCCTTGCCCATGAAGTAGTACTGCTGCGCATCGGCGCCGTCGGCCCACCAGGCCCGCCAGGCGTCCGGGTCGCCGGTCCGCGCCGCCCACTCGATCGAGGCCGACAGGTAGCCGACCACCGCGTCGAACCAGACGTAGATCCGCTTGTCGTCGCGGTCCTGCCAGCCCTCCAGCGGCACCGGGATGCCCCAGTCCAGGTCGCGGGTGATGGCACGCGGCTTGAGGTCGTCCAGCAGGTTCAGCGCGAACTTCTGCACGTTCGGCCGCCAGTGCGACTGCCCGCGCAACCAGTCCGAGAGGACCTCGGTGAAGGCCGGCAGGTCCAAGAAGAACTGCTCGGTCTCGACGAACTTCGGGGTCTCGCCGTTGATCTTGGACTTCGGGTCGATCAGGTCCGCCGGGTCCAGCTGGTTGCCGCAGTTGTCGCACTGGTCGCCGCGCGCGCTCGGGTAGCCGCAGATCGGGCAGGTGCCCTCGATGTAGCGGTCCGGCAGGGTGCGGCCGGTGGACGGGCTGATCGCACCCAGCTCGGTGCGCGCGAAGATGTAGCCGTTGTCGAGCAGGCCGCGGAACAGCGCCTGGGTCACCCGGTAGTGGTTGGTCGTGGTGGTGCGGGTGAACAGGTCATAGGACAGCCCCAGCTGCTGCAGGTCCTTCGCGATCACCAGGCTGTTGCGGTCGGCGAGCTCGCGCGGCGAGACGCCCTCTCGCTCGGCCTGCACCTGGATCGGGGTGCCGTGCTCGTCGGTGCCCGAGACCATCAGCACGTTGTTGCCGGCCATCCGGTGGTAGCGGCTGAACACGTCGGACGGGACGCCGAAGCCGGCGACGTGCCCGATGTGGCGCGGGCCGTTGGCGTACGGCCAGGCCACCGCGGTCAGGATGTTCTTCGGGGCTGTATTGGTCACGTCCCCAAGCCTAGTGAGGCGGATCCATCCGGATTTTCCGCACCGACGCCGGCCGGCCCGCGGCTCAGCCGTCGCGCTTGGCCGCCACCACCGCGTCGAAGACCACCCGCTTGGCCACCCCGGCGGCCGTCGCCACCTCGGCGATCGCCTGCTTGCGGTCCTGGCCGGCCTGTTCCCTGGCCCGGACCTGCTCGGCCAGCTCCGCCGGGTCCGGGTCCGCGGCGCCGGCGGTCCGGCCGGCCACCACCAGGGTGAGCTCGCCCCGCACCTCGCCCGCCGCCCACGCACACAGCTCGGCCAGCGAGCCGCGCACCACCTCTTCATAGGTCTTGGTCAGCTCCCGGCACACCGCGGCCGGCCGGTCGCCGCCGAGCGCCTCGGCAAGGTCGGCCAGCGACGCCGAGATCCGGTGCGGCGACTCGAAGAACACCATGGTCCGCCGCTCGCCGGCGAGCTCGGCCAGCAGCCGGCGCCGCTCGCCGGCCTTGCGGGGCAGGAAGCCTTCGAAGCAGAACCGGTCCACCGGCAACCCGGACACCGCGATCGCGGTGGTCACCGCCGACGGCCCGGGCAGCGCGGTGACCGGCAACCCCGCGGCGATCGCGGCCGCCACCAGCCGGTAGCCGGGATCGGAGACCGACGGCATGCCGGCGTCGGTGACCACCAGCACGTCCTGGCCGGCCTGCAGTGCTGCGACCAGCTGGGGTACCCGGGCCTGCTCGTTGCCCTCGAAGAACGACAGCACCCGGCCGGCAACGGTGACCCCGAGGTCGGCAGCCAGCCGGTGCAGCCGCCGGGTGTCCTCGGCCGCGATCACCGCCGTCCCGGCCAGCGCCCGGGCCAGCCCCGCGGAGGCGTCGCTGGCCCGGCCCAGCGGCGCACCGGCCAGCACCAGCCGGCCCGACCCGCCACCGGAGGCCGGTGCTGCCGGCGGCGCGGGTGGTTCAGGCGGTTCAGTCATTGGCCGGTTCCATAACCGCAGACCCTACGATCACTCAGGTGACCACCGCGACGCTGCCGACCGCGCGCACCGGCCCGGTAGCGCAGCCGGCCCGGGTGGTCCCGCCGATGCTGCGAACCTGGCGGCCGGACTCGGCGCTGCACAGCTGGCTGTGGACCCTGCTGGTCACCGCGCTGGCGGCTGGCACCCGGTTCTGGGCACTGGGCTTTCCGGAGGGCAAGAGCTTCGACGAGGTCTACTACGCCACCGAGGCGCAGGAGATGCTGCGGTACGGCTACGAGGACAACCGCGGCTACATGTTCATCGTGCACCCGCCGCTGGGCAAGTGGCTGATCGCGGTGCCGTCCTGGTTGTTCGGCGACGACGCGGTGGGCTGGCGGGTCGCCCCCGCGATCGCCGGCACCGTCAGCGTGCTGATCCTGGTCCGGCTGGCCCAGCGGATGTTCCGGTCCACGCTGCTCGGGGTGATCGCCGGCGGCCTGCTGGCCCTGGACGGCATCTCGCTGGTGATGTCGCGGGTGGCGCTGCTCGACATCTTCCTGCAGACCTTCGTGCTGGCCGGCTTCGCGGCGCTGGTGGTCGACCGCGACCAGGTCCGGGCCAGGCTGGGACGGCTGTACGCGGCCGGCGTCGACCTGAGCTACCAGGTGCCCTCGCTGGGCCCGCGGCCGTGGCGGCTGGCCGGCGGGGTGCTGCTCGGCCTGGCCCTGGCGGTGAAGTGGAGCGCGCTGTCGTACTGGCTGGGTTTCGCGTTGCTGTCGGTGCTGTGGGACCGCGGCGCGCTCAAGAGCGCCGGCGCCGAACAGCCGTGGCTGGCCACTTTCCGGCGCTCGGTGCCGGCCGCGATCGGATCGCTGCTGGTCACCCCGGTGGCCGCCTACCTGCTGAGCTGGACGGGCTGGTTCGTCGGCGAGAACTCCTGGAACCGGCACTGGGGCGACACCCATCCCGGCACGGGCCTGTTCAGCCTGCTGCCGTCCAGCCTGCGCAGCCTGCTCGACTACCACCACCAGGCCTATGAGTTCCACAGCCACCTCTACGACCCGCATGCCTACAAGGCCAATCCGTGGTCGTGGCTGGTGCTCGGCCGGCCCACCTCGTTCTACGCACCGTCCGGGGTGACCGGCTGCGGGGCGCCGACCTGTACCCGCGAGATCCTGCTGATCGGCACCCCGCTGATGTACTGGGCGTTCCTGCCGGCGCTGGTCTGGTGCCTGTGGCACTGGGCGACCACCCGCGACTGGCGGGCCGGCGCGGTGTGGCTGGCGTTCCTGGCCGGCTGGGGGGTCTGGCTGCAGAACACCCGGCGGACCGGCTTCCTGTTCTACATGACCCCGCTGATGCCGTTCCTGGTGCTGGGGCTGACCCTGGCCGTCGGGGCGATGCTGTCCCGGGCGCCGGAGGACGTCGTCGCCAAGGCCGGCTCGCGACCGCGATCGGGCCGGCCGGCGGCCGGCCGCACCGACGGGCCACGGGCGGTCGGCCTGCGCGAGTGGATAGCGCTGCAGGGCATTCCGCTCAGCCGGCTGGTGCGCACCGTCGCGGTGGCGTTGTGGCTGGGCGTGGTGATCGCCGACTTCGTCTGGATGTGGCCGATCTTCACCGGCGGCATGCTCACCAACCACGAGTGGCAGCTGCGCATGTGGCTGCCGGGCTGGATCTGAGCGGGCGGTGCGAGTTCTGCTGACCGGCGGCGCCGGCTTCATCGGCCGTCACCTGCTCACCGAACTGCTCGGCCGCGGTCACCAGGTACGGGTGCTGGACTCGCTGCGACCGGACGTGCATGCCGATCCGGCGCCGGCGCTGCCGGCCGAGCTGGTTCGCGCCGACGTCCGCGACCCGGACGCCGTCGACGGCGCGCTGCGCGGGATCGAGGCGGTCTGCCACCTCGCGGCGAAGGTGGGCCTCGGGGTGGACGTGCAGGACCTGCCCGACTACGCCTCGTCCAACGACCTCGGCACCGCGGTGCTGCTGGCCGGGATGGCCCGGGCCGGCGTCGGCCGGCTGGTGCTGGCGAGTTCCATGGTGGTCTACGGCGAGGGTCTGGGGCACTGCCCGGAGCACGCCGAGGTGCGGCCCGGGCCGCGGGCCGAGTCCGACCTGGCGGCCGGGCAGTTCGAGCCGCCGTGCCCGGTGTGCGGGCTGGCACTGAGCCCCGCCCTGGTGGGCGAGGACGCCCCCGTCGACCCGCGCAACGCCTACGCCGCCAGCAAGTCGGCGCAGGAGCAGCTGGCCTCGTCCTGGGCCCGGTCGACCGGTGGGCAGGTGACGGCGATGCGCTACCACAACGTCTACGGCCCGGGGATGCCGCGCGACACCCCGTACGCCGGGGTCGCGGCGATCTTCCTGTCCGCGCTGCGCTCGGGCCGGGCTCCCCGGGTGTTCGAGGACGGCGGCCAGCGGCGGGACTTCGTGCACGTGCGTGACGTCGCCGCCGCCACCGCGACCGCCCTGCAGGCTCCGGTGCCGGACGGCGACCTGCGGGCCTACAACGTCGGCTCCGGCACCCCGCGCACCGTCGGCGAGATGGCCGGCGCGCTCAGCCGGGCGGTCGGCGGCCCCGAGCCGCAGGTGACCGGCGAGTACCGGCTGGGCGACGTCCGGCACATCACCGCCGACTCGAGCCGGCTCGGCACCGAGCTGGGCTGGCGCCCGGCGGTGGACTTCGCCGACGGCACCGCCGAACTCGCCCGGCAGCTCTGAGCCCGGCGGTCCTTCCGACGACCGCTCAGGCCAGCACGGGCAGCTGGATCACGAACGAGCAGCCGCCGTCGACGTTGGCCACCCGGACGGTGCCCGCGTGCGCCTCGATGACGCCGCGGGTGATGGCCAGGCCCAGGCCCGCGCCGGCCGGGTTGGCCAGGTGCGGGGTGCGGGCCGGCTCACCGCGGAACCCGACGTCGAAGACCCGCGGCAGTTCCTCCTCGGGGATGCCGCCGCACTCGTCCCGCACGGCGACCTCGGCCACCTGCGCACCGGCCCGCACCTGGACGTCGACCGTCCCGTCGACCCGGGTGTGGCGGATCGCGTTCGCGACCAGGTTGGTCAGCGCCCGGTTGAGTTCCGGCCCGTTGCCGACGATGGTGACCACCCCGTCGGCGCGGCCCGCCAGCCGGACCCGCTGTGCGGCGGCCAGCGGCTCCAGGGACGCCACGCAGTCGGAGACCAGGTCGTCCAGCGAGATCTTCTCGACCTGGGCCGCCAGGCCGCCGGAGGAGATCCGGGACAGCTCGAACAGGTCCTCGACCATCGTGGAGAGCCGGTCCACCTCGGCGTGGATCTGCTTGTAGAAGGTCTCCGGCGCGGCGACCATGTCGTCCTCCAGCGCCTCGGCCATGGCGCGCAGGGCTGCCAGCGGGGTGCGCAGGTCATGGCTGACCCAGGCCACCAGCTCCCGGCGCGCCGACTCCAGCGCGCGCTCCCGATCGCGGGACTCGGCCAGCCGCGCCGCGGTGTCGGCGAGCTCGGTGCGCAGTTGCTCGATCTGCGGAAAGGACACCGATCGGCCCTCGTCGGGCAGCCGGCCGTCGGCCAGTTCGGCGATCGCCCGGCGAAGCGCCCGGTTGTCCCGGTAGAAGCGGCGCGCCGCGGTGGCCGCCGCGGCCGCTGCCACCAGGCCAGCGATCACCGACATCGAGATCGCCATCGGCGCGACGCTGCTGGACAGCAGCATCTCGTGCACGCTGCCGACCAGCGACGCGACCGACGCCACGGTTCCGGTCAGCACGATGGCGGCCATCGTCCAGCCGACCGAGCGGCGCTGCAGCGGATAGCTGACCAGCCACACCGCCAGGCCACCGGTGGCGGCCCAGCCCAGCCCGACCAGCAGGCTGTGCAGGTCCGGGCTCATGCTCGCTCCATCCGGTAGCCGATCCCCCACACCGTCTGGATGAGGGTGGGCAACCTCGGATCGTCCTCGATCTTCTCGCGCAGCCGGCGCACATGCACGGTCACGGTGGACTGGTCGCCGAACGTCCAGCCCCAGACCTCGCGCATCAGCTCCTCCCGGCTGAACGCCTGGCCGGGGTGGGCCATCAGGTATTCGAGCAGGTCGAACTCGCGCTGCGTCAGGGCCAGCTCGCTGCCGGCCCGGCTGGCCCGCCGGGCGCGCGGGTCGAGCGCGAGCGGGCCGACCACCAGTTGCTGCACCGAGCCGCCCGGCGGGCCGCCGCGGCGCAGCAGCGCGTCCACCCGCAACACCAGCTCGCGCGGGGAGAACGGCTTGGTGACGTAGTCGTCGGCGCCGACCTCGAGCCCGGCGATCCGGTCCTCCGCCTCGCCGAGCGCGGTCAGCATCAGCACCCGCAGGTCCGGGTGGTCGGCCCGCAGCTGCCGGCACACCTCGATGCCGTCCAGCTCGGGCAGCATCAGGTCCAGCAGCACCAGGTCCGGCGGGCACGACCGCACCTCGGACAACGCGTCCGCCCCGTTGCTGACCTGCCGGGTACGGTGACCGGCGCGGTCGAGGTAGCCGACCACCACCCCGGCCAGCGTCGCGTCGTCATCGACGACCAGAACCTCTGCCACCCTCCGATCCTAGGGTCACCCCGCGCGGGGGCCGCGCGAGTTTCCCCGGATGGTAAGAAAGCCGGCCGACCGCGTTCCGTAACGTGAACCGGGTGAGCGACCCCGTACTCGACATCGTGCTGCCCTGCCTGAACGAGGCCGAGGCGCTGCCCTGGGTGCTGGACCGGATACCGGACGGCATGCGGGCCGTGGTCGTCGACAACGGCAGCACCGACGGCTCGGCCGAGCTGGCCCGCGACGGCGGAGCACTGGTGGTCCAGTGCCGGCAGCGGGGCTACGGCGCGGCCTGCCATGCCGGGGCCCAGGCGGCGACCGCCGCGCTGGTGGCGTTCTGCGACTGCGACGCCACCGTCGACCCGGCCGTGCTCGTGGCGATGGCCCGGCAGATCGCCGACGGCGACGCGGACCTGGTGGTGGGCCGGCGCCGGCCCACCACGCCGCGGGCCTGGCCGCTGCACGCGCGGCTGGCCAACCGCGAACTGGCCCGCCGGGTACGCCGCCGCACCGGGGTGCCGCTGACCGACCTCGGGCCGGTGCGGGTCGCGCGCCGGCTGCCCTACCTGGCGCTGGGGATCGCCGACCGGGGCTGCGGGTACCCGGTCGAGACGGTGGTGCGGGCCGCCGACGCCGGCTGGCGGATCGTCCAGGCCGACGTCGCCTACCTGCCGCGCTCGGGACGTTCGAAGGTGACCGGCACGCTGCGCGGGACGCTGGACGCGGTCCGCGACATGTCGGAGGTGCTGTCGCGGTGACCGGCCTGCCGCGGCAGTTCGGCACCATGATCGTGCTGGCCAAGCAACCGCTGCCGGGCCGGGCCAAGACCCGGCTGACGCCGCCGCTGCGTCCCGAGCAGGCGGCCGGCGTGGCGGCCGGTGCGCTGACCGACACCCTGGCCGCAGCCGCCGGGGTGGCCGCCGAGACCCACCTGCTGGCGTTCGAGGGCGACCCGGACGGCTGGTTGCCGGCCGGCTGGCGGCTGCACCGCCAGCCGACGGGGACGCTCGACGTCCGGCTGGTGGCCGCCTTCGCCGCGGCCCGCCCGGGGCGTCCGGCGGTGCTGGTCGGCATGGACACCCCGCAGTTCCGGGCCGAGCAGCTCGCCGCGTTCGACCCGGCACGTTACGACGCCTGCCTCGGCCTGGCCACCGACGGTGGGTTCTGGACCATCGGCTTCGCCGATCCGGCCGCCGCGGCGCCGGCGATCGGCGGGGTGCCGATGTCGCGGGCCGACACCGGGGAGATCCAGCTGGCCCGGCTGCGCGAGGCCGGACTCCGGGTCCGGTTGCTCGACGAGCTCAGCGACTTCGACACCTTCGACGCGGCCTGTGCACTGCTCGGCCAGGCGCCGGACGGTGCGTTCGCCCAGGCCATGCGCCTGCTGCCGCAACCGGCGGGCAAGCCCGGTGGATGACGGCGCGCTGCACCCCTACGAGCATTCGCTGCGCACCAGGTCGCGGCTGGCGATGGTGGACGGCACCGGGCGGCAGGTCGCACTCGACGTCGCCCGCTGGCTGGCACCGGCGGACTCGGCCGACGACACGGTGCTGGCCCGCTGCACCGGCCCGGTGCTGGACGTCGGCTGCGGCCCCGGCCGGCTGGTGCGGGCGCTGTCCGAGCGCGGCATCGCCTGCCTGGGACTGGATGTCGCCGAGACCGCCGTCGGCATCACCCGCGGCCGGGAGGTGCCGGCCCTGCTGCGCAACGTGTTCGCCCCGGTGCCCGGTGAGGGCCGCTGGCCGACGGTGCTGCTGATGGACGGCAACATCGGCATCGGCGCGGACCCGGGCCTGCTGCTGGGCCGGATGGCCGGGCTGCTCGCCGGCACCGGGCAGCTGATCGTCGAGACCGACCCGGACCCGGACCTCGACCTGGTCTCCACGGTGCGCTTCCTGGTCGAGGGTGAGCCGGTCGGGCCGACCTTCGGGTGGGCCGAGATCGGCCTGGAGGCGCTGCGCCGTCATGCCGAGCCGGCCGGGCTCCGTCCGGTCGAGACCTGGTCGGCCGGTGGCCGCAGCTTCGCCACCCTGGCCTCCTGCCGCACCCTGACCAGGTAGGCCAGGCCGGTCACCGCGGCGATCGCGGCGAGCAGGATCAGCAGGTTGGCGAGGTAGTTGCGCTCGAGCAGGGCCTGGCCGGGCTGGGACTTGCCGTGCCGGTAGATCAGCGGCGCGGCGACCAGCGTCACCAGGCCGGCGGTGATCAGGCCGCCCTGCAGGTAGGCCCGGGCCCGGCCCGGCACGAACCTGGCCAGCAGCCAGCCGACGCCCACCACCAGCCAGGACAGGATGCCGTCATGCAGGACGAGGGCCGCTAGCAGCCAGATGCCCAGTTGCTTGGGCTGGGTGGCCTGGGAGTACTGGAAGATCCGCCAGGCGCCGTAGCCCAACAGCAGCACCCCGACGGTGCCGAGCAGCCAGCGGGCGGTCCTCACCGGCCGACCTCGATCCGGGTGAGCCATTTGGTGTTGAATACCCCGGCCCGGTCGGGTGCGATCAGTCGCAGCGGATAGCCGTGGTCGACGGTCAACCGCTGGCCGTTGAGGTGCGTCGCCAGCAGGGCGGCGTGCAGCTGTGACCCGGAGATCGCCGAGCGCCGGTAGGGCCCGTCCGGTTCCAGCGAGGTGAGCACCACCCGCGAGTCGGCGTTGCCGCCGGCCCGGGTCACCAGGTCCATCAGCTCGACGCCGATCCACCGGGCACCGGCGCTCCAGCCCTCGACGCAGGCGATCGGCAGCGACCGCTGCACCCCTGGCAACGCCTCCAGCTCGTCCAGGGTCAGCTCGAACGGCGTCGGCCCGGTCACCCGCAGCCGGTAGGTCGGGGCGACGGCGAGCTGCCGGACGCCGGCCTGCGCCGCGGTGCGGTTGATCGGAACGCCGAGCGGCGCGCGTTGCGGATCCCGCACGCCCAGCAGGGCCACCGGATGCAGCGGGGTGAGGGCCTGCCCGGCCGTGGTCAGGGCCACGATGCCGGCACCCGCTCCGCCGGCGATCAGCACGCCACGGCGGGTGATGCCACCGGCCGGCACGGTCTCGGGGTCCGGCTCGGAGCCGGCCTCGGGAGCCGTGATGCGGCCGGCAACGGGGTCGGCCAGGCCGCGCCGGATGATCGGCAGCTTGACCGCGATGTGCAGCAGCAGCGAGCCGATCACCACCCAGGCCAGCCAGTGGTGGACGTCGATGAAGGAGAACCGCCACGGGTACCAGGTGAGGATGTTCAGCAGCCCGATGCCGACCTCGACCAGCGACGCGCTCACCAGCACGGCGATGCTCAGCCGTTCCAGGGCGTGCACCACCGACCGCGCGGGTGGCCATTCGAACAGCTTGGGGAACACCGACCACAGCTTGGTGATCAGCAGCGGTATCGACACCAGGCCGGTGATGACGTGGGTGCCCTGGCTGAGCCGGTATCCCCAGGCCGGTGCGGCCGGGATCGGGAGCCAGCCCCAGGGGGCGTACTGGTAGTGGCTGAGCAGGCCGGTGACGAAGCACAGGCCGAACGCGATGCCGAGCGCCGACCCGACCCGGGCGGTGATCGCCTCGGACCGCACCCCGTCGCCGAACACCGGCCAGAACGGCGGCCGGCCGGCCGGCAGCAACCTCCGCCCCGATCGGGTCTGCGCCTTCGGAGAGGAGTCCATGCGGCTGAGTCTGCTGCATGCACGCCCGGCCAGGGCTTACGAGATGAGGAACGCCGGCACCCGTCCCCGCCACCGCCGGACGGGCGGCTGGCAGGCTGGGCCAGGTGACAGCGGCCGCGAGCACCGGAACGCGCCGCCGGCTGCTCGGTGCCGGACTGCTGATCGCCCTGGGCCTGCTGGCCGGCCTCTACGGTTACCTCGCCCTCGACTCCGACCTGCCACACCGGGTGCTGTGGCAGCAGTCGGTGACTCTCGGGCCGTACCTGGTCGCGGTGCTGCTGCTGGCCCGGCTCCGGCTGGCCGCCCGTCCGGCCCTGTGGTTGGTCCTCGGGACGGCGATCGTCCTGCAGGTGCTCGCGATGTGCACGCCGCCCGGCTCGTCCGACGACGACTACCGCTACCTGTGGGACGCCAAGGTGCAACTGGCCGGCATCGACCCCTACCGGTACCCGGCGGCGGCAGCGGAGCTGGAACAGCTGCGTACCCCGTTCTTCTTTCCCGACCGGGTGCACTGCGCGTGGCCGGTCGACAAGGGCTGCAGCGCGATCAACCGGCCCGAGGTGCGCACGGTGTACCCGCCGGTCGCCGAAGGCGCCTTCGTCCTGGTGCGGCTGGCCTCGCTGGGCGGCCACGGGGGCCACCACCCGATCCAGCTGGCCGGTGGCCTCGGCGCGGTGGCCGTGGCGTGGCTGCTGGCCCGGCACGCGCTGGCCCGGGGCCGGCCGCTGTGGCCGGTCGCGCTCTGGGCGTGGTGCCCGCTGGTCGCCACCGAGTTCGGCAACAACGCCCACATCGACTGGCTGGCGGTGCTGCTGTGCGTGCTCGCGTTGCAGGCCGAGGCGGTGCGCCGGTCCCGGTTGGCCGGGTTGCTGGTCGGCGCCGCGATCGCCACCAAGATCTACCCGGGCCTGGTGCTGGTGTCGTTGCTGCGCCGCCGGCCGGTGCCGGTGCTCGGCTGCGCGGCCGGGCTGGTGGCGGTGAGCTACCTGCCGCACGTGCTGGCGATCGGGCCTGACGTGCTCGGCTATCTGCCCGGTTATCTGAAAGAGGAGCGCTACACCAGCGGCGGCCGGTTCCTGCTGCTCCAACCGTGGTTGCCCGATCCACTGGTCACCCCTGCCGCGGTGCTGCTGCTGGCAGTCGCGGCCCTGTGGGTGTACCGGCGCACCGACCCGGACGCCCCGGAGCGCTCCGCCGTGCTCATGGCCGGCGTGGTGATCCTGCTCAGCACGCCGTCCTACGGCTGGTACGCGCTGTTGCTGCTGGCGCTGGCGGTGCTGTCCGGAGCGCTGGAGTGGTTGCCGGTCGCGATCGCGCCGAGTTTCTTCTACCTCATCGACAGCGACTTCCACCTCGGCGCCGGCTTCGGCTCCGCCGTCTACGGCGGTGCGCTCGCGGCCACCGTCGCCCTGATCGGGCTGCGGCGGCGGTCGACCGCGCGTGGCCAGCGGCAAGTTTCGGTATTCGCACCCGTTCGATGGCACCCTTGATGCATGGCCATGTCATCGAATGTCTCCGCGAACATCCCGCGTCCCGGGCTCGACCTGGAATACCCGATGTCGCTGGGGGTCTACGACAGCTACGAGCAGGCGCAGAAGGTCGTGGACTTCCTGTCCGACAACGAGTTCGAGGTCCAGAACATGGCGATCGTGGGCACCGAGCTCAAGACCGTCGAGCGGGTCACCGGACGGATCACCCGGGGCAAGGTGGCCGCCGCCGGCGCCATCTCAGGCCTGTGGATGGGCCTGTTCGTCGGGCTGGCGTTCTCCATCTTCGGTAACGGCAACCAGCTGGGCTTCCTGATCAGCACGCCGATCTTCGGCGCGATCTTCGGCCTGATCTGGAGCCAGATCGGCTTCACCGCGGTGACCCGGGGCGGCACCCGGGACTTCTCCTCGGTCAGCCAGGTGGTGGCCACCAAGTACGAGGTGCTGGTCGAGCACCGCTTCGCCGAGGCGGCCCGGGGCCTGCTCGCCACCATGCCGGCCCGCTGATCTGCATGGGGTCGGCCCGCTGATGTGCAGGGGATCGGCCCGCTGACCGCCGGGGTTCCCCGCCGCTAGCCGGACTGCTCCAGCACCCGGAACGCGATACCGGCCCGCACCAGCCGGTCGATCAGCGGCCGGCCCATCGCGACCGCCGGGGTCAGCTGGCCGGCGGCAGGCGGCAGGTCGTCGAAGGTCACGCACAGCGCTGCCTCGGCGAGCATCTTGGCGGTCTCGTCGTATCCCGGCTCGCCACCGGCCACCTCGGTCACCACCCGGCAGGCACCGGCAGTGGCGGTGAAGCGCATCCGGAACCAGCCAGCGGCCCGCTGCTCGGCCGTCGGCCCGGTGCCGGGCTGGAAACGGCTCAGCAACAGCCGGCGGGCCGGTGGCAGCTGGGCCAGGCCGGCCAGCGCCGCGAGGCCGAGCACGCTGCCCACCGCGACCGGCAGCGTGCGCACGCCGGCGTAGTGGGAGTAGCGGAAGTCCGGCCCGTAGCCCGGCAGCGCCCGGCCGGAGCGGGCCACCACCTGCGGGTCGATGGTCGGCAACGGCAGCAGCCACAGCTTGCCCTCCCGGCGCGGCCGGGTGCGGACCGCCCGTACCCGCCGGTCGGTCGGCCGCGGCTCGAGCTCCCGGCGGGACCGGGCCGCCGCGGCCGACTCCCGGGTCCGGGACAGCGCGGTGACGGCCGAGTGGACCGTGCCCGCCGACGGCCGGCCGCCGGCCCGCAGCACCCCCTCGACCGTGATCGGCACGTCGTCGGGCAGCAGGCCGACAGTGAACAGCACGCCGAGGTCGTGCGGGATCGAGTCGAAGCCGCAGCAGTGGATCAGCCGGGCGCCGGTCTGCAGTGCCTGCTGGTGGTAGCCGGCGTACATCCGGTCGACGAACTCCGGCTCGCCGGTCAGGTCCAGGTAGTCGGTGCCGGCTGCGGCACAGGCGGCCACCAGCGGCTCGCCGTGCTGCAGGTAGGGGCCGACGGTGCTGACCACCACCCGGCTGGCGGCGGCCACCGCGGTCAGCGTCGCCGGGTCGGTGGTGTCGGCGGGCAGCAACGGCAACCGGGCCAGTCCCGGGTCGAGGGCGACCAGCTCGTCGCGGACCGCGGCCAGCTTGGCGGCATTGCGACCGGCCAGCGCCCACCGGCAACCGGCCGGGGCATGCCGGGCCAGGTAGTGCGCCGTCAGCCGGCCGGTGAAACCGGTGGCGCCGAACAGGACGATGTCGTAGCTGCGGTCAGGCACCGGGCCGCCCCCTGATCTCACCTCGTCGAGGACCAGCTGTCCCCGGTTCCCCAGTGTGCCGGGCCGCTGCGGCGTGGTGGCCCCCGGTGCGGCGTCGGCCGAATGGCCGAACCCTCCGAAATGGCTAAAAGATCATTCTCAAAGCTATTGCCCGTTAAATTGGATACGCCTAATGTGTGGTCTTCCACCCGCATCACCCGCGCCCGTCGGAACCGCTGTAGCTGCCGACCTTTCGCCTGTACCTCAAACCTCATTCGGCAGTCGCCGGCTGCTCCGGCCTGCCGCCGTCCGGTCGCCTTTCCCACGCGACGGCACCGGCCATCCCGTCCGCCAGGTATTTCTCTGTAGTCATCTCGGGGGTCAGAATGCAGTCACACCAGAGCCTTACCGCCGCCTACCTCGAAGGGTGCTCGGCCGCCGGAGTGCGCGCCGGCGAGATCACCAGCACCGTCTCCGACAGCGTCACGGCCACCAGCTACGGTGCCCGCGCGCTGACCCGGCCGGTGTTCCTGGGTGCCGACGAGCACCGCCGGCTGACCGAGGACCTCGCCAACATCCACGACGCCGTGGCGGCCATTCCGGCCCGGCTCTTCGACGGGGACCTGGCCCGCTTCGGCCGCGCGGTCGGCATGACCGATCGGCAACTGGAGGCGGTGCTGCGCAGCCACCGGGCGGTGCCGCCCCGGCTGTCCCGCGCGGACCTGGCCATGGGCGAGTCCGGTTTCCAGCTGATGGAACTCAACATGGGCAGCACCATCGCCGGCTTCGACAACGGATTCCTCAACGAGGGCATGCTGGCGAACCCGTTCATCGCGCGGTTCGTCGCCGAGCACGGCCTCGGTTACCTCGACACCGTCGCCGAGCTGGCCCACACCATCCGGGACGAATGCCAGGTGCCCGACGGCAGCCGGCCGATGATGGCGATCGTGGACTGGCCGGACAGCTACCTGACGCTGGAACCGCAGCTGCGCAAGAGTTCGCAGTTGCTCGCCCGGCACCAGTTGGACCCGCATCCCTGCCATATCGGCGAACTGCGCTTCGGCGACGGGGCGGTGTGGCTGGGCGAGCGGCGCATCGACATCATCTACCGGCTGTTCACCATGACCGACTGGCTGTCCGATACCGGACCCGCGCTGATCGAGCCGGTGCTGGACGCCGTCGCGCGGGGCGAGGTGAAGATCTTCACGCCGATGGAGGTCTACCTCTACGGCAGCAAGGGTGCGCTGGCGATGCTGTCGGACGAGGCCAACCGGCACCTGCTCAGCGAGGCCCAGCGGCAGAGCGTCGACCGGCTGCTGCCGTGGACCCGGATGCTGCGGCCCGGTCCGGTCACCGTCGGCGGCGAGCGGGTGGACCTGGAGCAGTACGTGCTCGGCCATCGCGAGGAGCTGCTCCTCAAACCGACTTTGCTCTATGCCGGCAAGGGAATCGTGCCCGGCTGGCAGACCGGGGCCGCGGACTGGCGGGAGCAGATCGCGGCGGCGATGGGTGGCCCGTTCCTGGTGCAGCAACGGATTCGCCCCGTGGTCGAGTGGTTTCCCGGTGACGACGGGCTCGTGCCGTGGACGCTGGTGTGGGCGGCGTTCACCATGACCCGGGGCGCCGGCGGCCTCTACATCCGTGGTGCCCGGGGCACCGTGCCCGGCGTGGTTAACATCGCCATGGGGGCGACCGGCACCTGCTGCTTCGTCGCCGGCGCCGAAGCCGCCCCGGTGGCGGAACCGGTGGCCGAGGCAGCCGCCGTCGGCTGAGCGCGCGGTCCGGGCGGGCGGTCCCGCGGCCGGCCGGGTGATCGCCGGTCGGCGGGCCGCAGCTGAGGTTGCCGGCCACCGCATGGCAGGGTTGCATCGTGACCATGTCCGCATACCTGCCACCGCCGAGCACATGACGCGATCCGGGCCGGGGCCGCACGCGGCCCTGCTGGCGGCGCTGCGCGAGTTGCGCACGGTGGCCGCGGACCTGCCGCTCCGCCTGCAGACGCCGGACGCGGCCGAGGCCCGGACCCAGCGCGACCAGCTGGTGTCCCAGCTCTCCGACTACCTGATCCCGCGGCTGGAACAGCAGGACGCCCCGCTGCTGGTGGTGATCGGCGGCTCGACCGGAGCCGGCAAGTCGACCCTGGTCAACGCGCTGGTCGGCCACCAGGTCAGCCAGGCCGGCGTGCTGCGTCCGACCACCCGGTCGCCGGTGCTGGTGTTCGCGCCGGACGACGCCGGCTGGTTCACCGGCGACCGGATCCTGCCTGGCCTGGCCCGCACCACCGGCCCGGACGTGGCCGGCGGCGAGCCCGGCCGGTCGCTGCGACTGGTCTCGGCACCGTCGCTGACCTCCGGACTTGCATTGCTGGACGCCCCCGACGTGGACTCCTTCGTCGAGGCGAACCGGGAACTGGCCGTGCAGCTGCTGGCCGCCGCCGACCTGTGGCTGTTCGTCACCACCGCCGCCCGCTACGCCGACGCGGTGCCCTGGGATCTGTTGCGGGTGGCCCGGGAGCGGGCCACCGCACTGGCCGTGGTGCTGGACCGGGTGCCGCCGGAGGCGCTCGGCGAGGTCGAGGCCCACCTGCGCCAACTGCTGGACCGCGAGGGTCTCGGCGACGCCCCGCTGCTGGTGGTGCCCGAGGCCCCGCTGGCCGACGGCCGGTTGCCGGAGGCCGCGGTGGCCCCGGTACGGAACTGGATCGGCGCGCTGGCCGCCGACGCCGGCGCCCGGGCCGAGGTCATCCGGGCCACCCTGACCGGCGCGGTGAACAGCCTGCAACTGCGCGGCGCGGCGCTGGCCTCGGCGATGGACGCCCAGGAGCGGGCCGCCCGGGAGCTCGGGCAGGACGTGCTGAGCGCCTACGACGAGGCGCGCACCTCGGTGGGCAACGAGCTCAGCGGCGGCACCCTGCTGCGCGGCGAGGTGCTGGCCCGCTGGCAGGAACTGGTCGGCACCGGCGAGCTGATGCGCACCCTGGAGTCGAAGATCGGCTGGGTGCGCGACCGGGTCGCGGCGGCGGTGCTGGGCCGGCCGTCGGCCGCCGCGCCGGTGGAACTGGCGCTGGAGAACAGCCTGGAGGGCCTGCTACGCGACGCCGCCGAGCGGGCCGCGGCGGCCGCCGCCGCGGCCTGGGCGATCCGTCCGGACGGCCGGGCGCTGCTGGCCGCCAGCCGGGTCGAGCTCGACCGGGCGGCCCCGGACTTCGCCGGCCGGGCCGAGCGGGCGGTCCGGGCCTGGCAGGGTGAGGTGCTGGAACTGGTCCGGGCCGAGGGCGCGGACCGCCGGCAGCTGGCCAAGCTCGCCTCCTACGGCGTGAACGGGGCCGGCTCGGTGCTGATCGTGGCGTTGTTCGCCCAGACCGGCGGCCTGACCGGTGGCGAGATCGCGATCGCCGGCGGCACCGCCGCGCTCAGCCAGAAGGTGCTGGAGGCGATCTTCGGTGACCAGGCGGTCCGGTCGCTGGCCACCCAGGCCCGGCAGGCACTGCTGGCACACGTCGACACGCTGCTGGCCGAGGAGGCGGAGCGGTTCTCCCGGCTGCTGGCCGAGGCATCGCCGCCGCCCGGCGCGACCGGCCGGTTCCGGGCCGCCGTGCAGGCCGTCGACGCCGCCCGCGCCGGGCAGGCCGGAGCGTGAGCCGCCGGACCGACGAGCTGGGCGCCCGGCTCGACGCGTTGGACCGGGCGGTGCGGCTGGCCGGCCAGCGCTGCGACCCGGCGCTGCTGGCCCCGGCCCGCGCGTTGCTGGACCGGGCCGCGGCGCGCCGTCGGCTGTCGCCGGACAGCACCGTGGTGGCGCTGGCCGGCGGCACCGGCAGTGGCAAGTCCAGCCTGTTCAACGCGCTCACCGGCAGCCAGCTGGCTGCCACCGGAGTGCGCCGGCCCACCACCAGCCGATCCCGGGCGGCCCGCTGGCCGGCCGCCGACGGCACGGCACCGGACGGCGGCACCGAACTGCTGGACTGGTTGGAGATCCGCGACCGGCACCTGCTCGCCCCGGCGGACTCGGCGGACCCCTCGCTGGCCGGGTTGGTGCTGGTGGACCTGCCGGACTTCGACTCGACCGCCGCCGCCCACCGGGCCGAGGCCGAGCGGATGACCGGCGTGGTGGACCTGCTGATCTGGGTGCTGGACCCGCAGAAGTACGCCGACGCGGCGGTGCACCGGCGCTACTTGCGACCGCTGGCCGGGCATCGCGAGGTGATGCTGGTGGTGCTCAACCAGGCCGACCGGTTGGACGCCGACGCCCTGGACGCCTGCCGCCGCGACCTCGGCCGGCTGCTGGCCGACGACGGCCTGGCCGGGGTGCCGGTGCTGGCCACCTCGGCCACCCGCGGGGACGGCCTGCCGCAGCTGCGTACCGCGCTGGCCGACCGGGTCAGCACACGCAAGGCTGCCACCACCCGGCTGCACGCCGATCTCGACGACGCGGTCAGCGCCCTGGAACCGCTGTGCGCGCAAGAATCCGGCGCGGGCCGCCGCGAGGTCGGCCGCAGCGAGGACCGGCTGGTCGCGGCACTGGCCGCCGCCGCCGGGGTGGCGTCGGTCGCCGACGCCGCCGGCCGCTCCTACCGGATGCGGGCGACCGCCAGCGTGGGCTGGCCGTTGACCCGGTGGTTGGCCCGGTTGCGGCCCGACCCGCTCCGCCGGTTGCACCTGGCAGCCGGCTCCACCGGCCTCACCTCCCGGCCGGAGACCACCGGTGCGCAGCGGGCCCAGGTGTCCAACGCGGTGCGGGAACTGGTCCGCGACCGGACCCGGGGGCTGGCTCCGGCCTGGCAGGCCTCGGCCGCCGCAGTGCTGGAGTCCCGCCAGCAGGAACTGCCGGGCCGGCTCGACCAGGCGGTTCGGTCGGCGAAGCTCTCCCAGGCCGACCGACCGGCCTGGTGGACGGCGGTGCGCGGCCTGCAGTGGCTGTGGTTGCTGGCGGCGGTCACCGGTGCGATCTGGTTGGCCGGGCTGGCGGTGCTGGCCTACCTGCAGCTGCCCGGGCCCAGCCTGCACGTCGGTCGCGCGCCGGTACCGACCCTGCTGCTGCTCGGCGGCCTGCTGCTGGGCCTGCTGACCTCGGCGCTGGCCCGGCCGTTCGTGTCCGCCGGCGCCGGCCGGCGGCGAGCCCGGGCGCGCCGGTCACTGGACGCCGGGGTGCGGCAGGTGGCAGGCGATGAGGTACTCGCACCGTTGCAGGCGGAGCTGGAAACCGCCACCGCCTTCTGCCGGGAGTTGTCGGCCGCCCGCCGCTGAAAGGCGTTCCCGGCTTATCCGCAGCTCATCGGAAACACCAGGTGCACGCACCCGTTCGTAACGGTCGGCCACAATTCTTGAACAATTCTTGAGGAACGCGCATTCGGCCGCTAAACCGGGGCGGCATTACATGTGCGGCGAATGTGCTCTCGATTTAAGAACACCGGATGTGCCTGTGCGGCAAGGACAATCGGAGTCGGTGGGGACCCGCTCTGGCGAATTCGAGATGTTTTCCGAGGCTATTGTCAAACGCATCAGGAAGAGTACGGTGCGCTGCATCCACCCTTTTTGAAAAAGGAGCAGCCATGCACCTTATCCGATGGTCGGTGAAAACGACCGCGACGGTGGCCGCGTCCGCGACCCTGCTGGCCCTGAACCTGCCGGCCGCGCATGCGGCGGTTCCGTTGACGCAGATCATTACCGATCCGTTCACCAACAGCACCAGCCAGCACAAGACCGAGGTGGAGCCGGACACCTTCGCCTACGGCAGCACCATCGTGGTCGCCGCCCAGAGCGGTCGGTTCAACAACGGCGGCGGTTCTGACATCGGCTACGCCACCAGCACCGACAGCGGCGCCACCTGGACCCAGGGCACGCTGCCGGGCATCACCAACAACGACGGCGGCACCGGCAGCTTCCAGCGGGTTAGCGACGCCAGCGTCGCCTACGACGCCAAGCACAACGTCTGGCTGATCTCCTCGGTCCCGATCACCTCGTCGGTGACGGTGCCGAACGTGTTCGTCAACCGGTCCACCGACGGCGGGCTCACCTTCGGCAACCCGGTGACGGTCGCCAGCGGCAGCACCAGCTTCGACAAGAACTGGACCGTCTGCGACAACACCGCGACCAGCCCCTTCTACGGCAACTGCTACACCGAGTTCGACGACAACGCCGCCGGTGACCGGTTGAAGATGTCCACCTCCACCGACGGCGGCCTGACCTGGGGTGCGGCCAAGAACACCGGCAACAGTGCCACCGGGCTGGGTGGCCAGCCGGTCGTGCAGCCCAACGGCACCGTGATCGTGCCGTCCGCCAACGCCAGCACCAGTGCGATCATCGCGTTCCGCTCGACCGACGGCGGCGCCACCTGGAGCTCGACGGTGACGGTCGCGACGGTGTCGGACCACACCTCGGCCGGCAACCTGCGAACCGAGCCGCTGCCGTCTGCCGAGATCGACGCGGCCGGCAAGGTCTACGTCGCCTGGCAGGACTGCCGGTTCCGTTCCGGCTGCAAGGCCAACGACATCGTGTACTCGACCTCCACCAATGGCACCACCTGGACCGCGGTCACCCGGATCCCGATCGACACCACCACCAGCGGTGTCGACCACTTCATCCCGGGCCTGGGCGTGGACCCGACCACGTCCGGCAGCACCGCCAAGCTGGGCCTGACCTACTACTTCTACCGGACGGCGGCCTGCGGTACGAGCTGCCAGCTCGAGGTCGGCTACATCCAGTCCAACAACGGTGGCTCCACCTGGAGCGCGCACACCGACGTGGCCGGCCCGTTCAGCATCTCGCTGACCCCGAACACCACCCAGGGCCGGATGGTCGGCGACTACATCTCCACCTCGTGGATCGGCGGCAAGGCGGTCGGCGCGTTCGCGGTAGCAAAGACCCCGAGCGGCTCGGCCTTCGACCAGGCGATCTACGTTCCGGCCACCGGCTTCACCGCGGCGGCGGGCTCGTTCGTGGCTACCTCCAGCGGTGACCACGCCCTGCCGAATGCGGTGTCCGACCACGTCTCACCCAAGGCACCGATCCGCAACAGCTGACCCGCACCGCACGGATGGGCGGCCGCCGGTCAGTTCGCTGACCGGCGGTCGTCCGTCAGGCCAGCACCTCGTCCTTGGCCTTGTCCTTGACCGACAACGACGGGGCATCCTCGCCGTCGGAGTCGGCATCTCCGCCCTCCGGCACGTGCAGCACCACCAGGTCGTCGAGGTCGAGATGGGCCAGCTGCACCTGGGCGCGGAAGGCCCGGAAACCGTCCTCGATCGCGGCCACCAGCTCCGTTTCGGAGAACGCGCCGCCGAAGATGTCGGTGCGGTTCATCAGCACCGGTGAGAAGTCGCAGTCACGCAGCAGCCGGTTCAGCAACACCATGGTGTTCAACCGGCCGTTCGCGTCGTGGAAGTAGTGGCCGACATGCAAGGCCCGGACCAGCCGGGCGATGGCACCCAGCGTCGCCCGGCGCTTGACCACCTCGGCGGCCCCACCGGCAGCGACCGTCTTGATCTCGGTGTAGTAGTCGCGGAACAGCGTGCTCACCTCGCCGCTGGCGGCCGACTCCTCGCGGTTGGTGGTGACCAGCAGCTGAGTCGAGTTGTCGGCGCTCACCCTGACCACCCGCAGGCTCGAGGAGAAGTCGGTCAGCGGTCCCTGCCCCTTGTAGATCTCGCGCAGCGAGAGCCACACGACGGGAGCGCGGTCGACGGTGGAGCTGAACCGGCCCTCCTCGTGTCCTTCCGCGACCTTGTCGTTGGCGTTCCTGACCTGGGCGTCGCGATCCGGGTCGTCCGGGAAGATGCCGATGGTCGACATGCCCGCCTGGTTCAGGCCGAGCATGCCCTCGTCGCGCAGCTCCTCCAGCGCCTTGGGGTTCGGGAACTCACCGTGGGTCATGGGGAACTGGATGTCCTTGGCCGACAGCTTGTGCGGCACCGGGCGGAAGGCACCGTTGTCGCCCTTGGACAGGGTGTCCCGGGTGACGGCCTGGTGCATGGCGTCGTAGTCGGCGAAGCTCAGCTCGTGGCCGTCGGACTTGGCGACGTAGGTCTCGAAGGCCCGGCTCATCGCCGCGTAGTACCCCGGCGACTGGTCGCTGTCGAAGCGCAGGGCGTTCGCGTCGTCGGACTTGCTGAAGTCGTGCTTGTCGCCCTCGATGAACAGCTTCCACCACTCGTCGCGTGGCAGGTTCTCCAGCTCCGGCTGGGCACCGTCCTCCGGGGCGGCAGCCTCGGGTGCCAGCTTGTCCAGCGCGCGCTGCACCAGGCTCATCGCGAGTGTCTCGTGGTCGTCGGGGTCGAACACGGTGCGATGCAGGGCGCCCAGCAGGTTCTTCAGGGTGGCGATGTTCTTCGCCGCCTGCAGCTTGCCGACCCAGGCCTCGAAGGCGACCCGGTCTGCGGTGTCGTGGTCGCCGCCGAACACGGCGTAGCTGCCGTTCTCCTTGACCATCATCCGGCGCACCGGGCCGGTCGGGCGCGGCAGCCGGCGCAGCTCGGGCGGGTGCGGGCAGCCGGGATGCTGGTGACTGTCCGGGCCGGCTACCGGTGCGGGCGCTCGCTCGACGCGGTCGGCCTGCCGGCGCAGCGCCGACAGCACCCCGTCGGCAGCCCGGTCGGCAGCGGCTTCGGCCGGGTCGTCCGCGCGGCCGATGGTGCCGCCGCTTCCGGAGTCCGGCTGGCCGATGTGGCCGAGTTCGTGGGCGATCAGCCGCTGGCCGTCGGGCTGGTCCGGGCGGTAGGAGCCGGCCGAGAAGTAGATGTCGTGCCCGTGGGTGAAAGCCACCGCCTGCACCGAACGGGTCAGTTCGGCGGCCTCGGCGTCGGCATGCACCCGCACCGGCGACAGGTCGTGACCCAACGTCTCGCTCGCGCTGGCACTCAGGTCGTCGGGTAGCGGCTCGCCCGAGCCCTGGTTGCGGCGCAGCGCCCCGAGCACGTGCTGCGGAATGGCGCTGCCGCCGAGCGGATCGGCCTCGGCGTTGCCGGCGGCTCGCCGGACCGCGGAACCGACGCTCAGCCCACCCAACGGCAGCAGCATCCCAGCCGGCTGCTCGGCGGCCGGCTCGCTCTCGACGGATCGGTCCAGAGCCTGGGCAGCATCGGAGGCCTTCCCGTCCCGAGCAGCAGCTTTCACGCGACAGCCTTACCTAGAGCTAACATCCCGTCGGCGAGCACCGTACCGCTTTGTCGGCCTTGCGGTAGTCAGAACCCGCCATTCGCGTGCCCAGGTGCCGTGGGTCGCTCGCCGGACTCAGATGCTGATGCCTCGACGGGCCAGGAAGACCTGCGGGTCGACCCGCGGGCCGAACATGCCACCGATCCGGATCTCCAGATGCAGGTGCGGTCCGGTGGACTGGCCCTCGCTGCCGACGTAGGCGATCTTCTGCCCCACCGAGACGTACTGGCCGGTCGAGACCGCAAGCACCTTCATGTGGCCGTAGATGGAGGTGAAGCCGTTGCCGTGGTCGATGACCACCCAGTTCCCGAAGCCGGACGCGGGACCCGCCGCGACCACCCGCCCCGAGCCGATGGCATAGATCGGGGTGCCGTAGCCCGCCGCCAGGTCGTCGCCGGTGTGGAACTCGCCCCAGCGCATGCAGAAGCAGGTGGTCATGTAGAAGCTGCCGGCGGGCAGCGGCAGCGTCCACGGCTGGTCGCCGGACGGCGGCGCGGCCGACGGCAGCGACACCGAGGCATGCTGTTGTTGTTGCTGGCGCAGGGCTTGCTGGCGCGCCCATTCGGCTGCCTGCCGGGCCCGCTCAGCTGCCTGCCGGGCCCGCTCAGCTGCCTGCCGGGCTCGCTCGGCCGCCTGCCGGGCCCGCTCCTCGGCCTGCCAGCGCTCGAAGGCGCGGCGCTGGTTGGTCAGGGTGGCCAGCCGCCTGGCGGCGGCCGCCGTCTGCGCGGTCAGCTGGGCGCGACGCCGGTTGAAGTCGGCCTGCTGCTGCCGGAATGCGGCCAGCTTGGCCATCGCCCGGTTCTTCTCGTCCTCGGCCTGCTGCTGCAGACGTTCGGCCCGCTGCAGGGCGCGCTTGCGTCCGGCCTCGGCGTTCGACAGCGCCACCGTGTTGGTCTGCGCGGTGGCCAGGTGCTGCTGCTGGGCGGTGCCGAGGTAGCGCTGGTAAGCCATCGCCTCCAGGGCGCTGTTCGGGTCGGTGCTGGACAGCAGCGCGGTGATCGAGGGCTGGTGGCCGTAGACGTAGGAGGAGAAGACGTAGTCGGCGATCTGGTGCCGGGCCTGGGCCACCGTGGTCCGGGCGGTGTCGACGGCCTGGTTGGCGGTGGCGACGTCGGCGACCGCGTCGGCCAGCGCGGCGTTGGTCGCGTCGTAGGCCGCGATCGCGGCATCGGTGTCGGCGGCGGCCCGGTCCAGCTGGCCCTTGAGCAGCACCAGCTGGGCCGTCACCGAGCCGAGCTGTTGCGCGGCCTGCTGCTTGCTGGCCTGGGCGGCGGCGAGTTGCCGATCCGTGGGGTTCACCGGTTTGCCGGCCGCCCGGGCCGGGGTGCTGAGTCCCAGCAGCAGGCCGAGCACGGTTGCGGAGGCGAGAGCGGCGCGGGAGCCGGTCCGGCGCGTGCTGCGCAAACCCACCCGGTGACCCTCCCTCGTTGCTGCCGACGGCACGACTCGTAGGCCGCGCGTCAGAGCATGACACACCAGTCACATCTGTGCCGCGAGCCTCATCCGTCACACTACGGCGAGTTTTCCCGGCCGGCCCCATCCTCACAGCCGGGAAACTCGCCCTGCCTTTTCCATCGGCCGGGAACGGCAGGGACTTGAGCCTGGCTGAAGAAACACCCCCGACGCCGGTAGACCAGCATGGCGGCGGACGTAGCGGCAACCACCGACCAGTATCGCGAACTCAGCTCCTGTCCATCCGCAGGAAAACCTCAGGACAAGCTCAGGGAACACAGCAGCTGAGGCGCTACCGAAGCCGTTCCACGGGCTGAGCGGTGATCTCGGCGATCAGGTCGAAATCCTTGTCGACGTGCAGCACAGTGAGTCCGGCCAGTTCGGCGGTCGCGGCGATGATCAGATCTGGAATCGACGGCGCACGGTGCTGACCGCGCTGGGCCAGCAAATGCTGCACCTCGACGGCTCTCGCCTCAACCCGGGCGGTCATGTATTCGATGGGCATGGCCGCGACCGGAGGCCTGGTGAGCTGTTGGCCCAGGTCCTCTGCGGATCGAGCGGAATATCCGACCTCCAGAACCGTGACGGTGGCGATCCGCACCAGGCCCCGTTCGATGCGAGAAGCCCACTCAGGACCATCGGGGCTTTCGCCGAGCCGGACCAGCGCCGATTTGTCGATCAGCCACCGGCGAGGCTCACCGCCCGTCACGACCAGGCCTGGCGCATCACCTCTGGGTCAGCAAGATCACCGAAGGTGGCGGTGAACCATTGCAGGTCCTCCAGAGTGACCTGTACCCCCGAGCGGTGCGCGTCCTGAGCGAGGTGCCGACGGAGGTACTCGTTACGGGAAAGGCCGAGGGTCGCCGCATGTGCATCCAGGGCGGCCAGCACCTCGTCAGGAACGTCCCGAATCAAGATGTCAGGCATGGCCACCTCCGCGATAGCTAATGATATCACCCTACCTTACGGGGTTTCATAGCCAGCGCAGCACGTTCACCCGGATGGCGCCGGCAGCCTTGTCCAGGCCGGCCAGGCACTCCGCCTCGGTGGCGGCGACCGTGGTGATCAGCGCGTACCGGCCGGGGATGTGTCCGTAGGGCGGCAACCGCAGCTCGTGGCCGGGCAGCACCACCGGCATAGCGCTGTCGACCTCAGCCGGCAGCGCGGCGGCGTCGATCTCGACCGAGCGCAGGATGCAGTCCCGTTCCGGATAGAGGAAGCGCACCGCAGCGACCCGGTCCTGGGTCGGTGCGAAGTCCGGACGCTGCCCGCGGGCCGCCGCCGCGACGGCCGCCCCGATGTCGATGCCAAGCGCCAACCTAGCCAGATCCGGGATCCGGTCGCCACCCACCCGGGCGTTGATCTCGACCACCTTCGGCCCGTCCGGGGTCAACCTCAGCTCGGTGTGCGTCCAGCCGGTGGTGTAGCCGACAGCGGCGTGGGCAGCCCGCAGCACCCCGAGCAGCGCGGGGTCGTGCAGTAGCGGATCGTCGGCCCGCACCAGGTGGCCGACCTCTTCGAAATAGGGTGCGAAGCCGGTCTGCTTGCGTGCGACGAAGCCGACCGCCGGTTCCCCGTCCAGCCACGCGGCGTCCACGCTGATCTCGGGACCGTCCAGGTACTGCTCGACCAGCACCTCCGCCCCGGGCACCTCCGAGCTGCCGTCGGTGCGCGCTCCCCGCGCCACCCGGAACCGGCTCGGCAACTGGTCGGCCGAGTCCACCCGGACCACGCCGATGCTGGCGAACAGCCCCCGCGGCTTGAACACCAGCGGGTAGCCGAGCTCGGTCGCGGCCTGCCGGGCCTGGGGCAGCGAGGCCACCAGCACCGATTCCGGCTGCGGCACCCCGGCCGCCCGCAGCGCCTGCCGGGTGGCGTGCTTGTCCCGGCACAGCTGCACCGCCTCCGGCGGGCTGGCCGGCAGTCCCAACCGCTGGGCCAGCCGGGCGGCCTGCACCACCAGGATGTCGTCCCAGGTCAGCAGGCCGGCCGGCCGCAACTGCTGCGCCGCGGCGGCCAACGCCTCCAGGTCAGCGAGGTCGAGCACCGTGTGGCCGGCGAGGTACTCCCGCTCCCAGGTCGGCTCGCGATCGGAGAACAGCCACACCTGCCGGTCACGTGCCACCGCTGCCAGCAGGTACTCCCGGTACACCGGCATCCGCCGGTGAGCCAGCACGATCAACATTGGCGAACCCCCGCCTCTCCCCCGCTTGTTCTTCCGCCGCTCGCGTTATTCCGCCGGCTGCCCGAGCACCTCGGCGAGCCCCCGCACCGTCCGGTTCAGGTACAGCTGGCGCAGCGGCGGGGTGGGCAGGCCGGCACCGCGCATCGCCGCGAACAACTGGACGCCGAGCAGCGAATTGCCCCCCAGCGCGAAGAAATCGTCGTCCAGGCCGACCCGGAAGCCGAACACCTGCTGCCACACCCGGTGCAGCCGGCCTTCCAGGTCGGCGGGATCCTCGACCGCGTCGCCGGCCGGCGGTGCCGCGGTGATCGGCTCGGGCAGCCGGGCGGCGTCCAGCTTTCCGTTCGGGGTGAGCGGCAACGCCGGCAGCGCGGTCAGGGTGCTCGGCACCATGTGCTCGGGCAGGAATCGCGCGGCATGCTCGCGGACGGCCTCGACGCTGCCACCGCCCAGCACCAGGTAGCCGTCCAACCTGGCGTTGGCCGGGTTGGACGGGTCCTCGCGCAGCAGCACCGCCGCCGCCCGGACGCCCGGCGCGTCCAGCAACCGGGCCCGGATCTCGTCCAGCTCGATCCGGAAACCGCGCAGCTTGACCTGGTTGTCCAGCCTGCCCAGGTGTTCCAGCCGGCCGTCGGGCAACAGCCGGCCCCGGTCACCGCTGCGGTACCGCAGCTCGTGCCGGTCGTCCGCCGGGTCGGGGACGAAGCGCTGCGCGGTCAACTCGGGCCGGCCGAGGTACCCGTCGGCCACCCCGGCGCCACCGACGTAGATCTCACCGGCCACCCCCGGTGGCACCGGCCGGCCGACCGGGTCCAGCACGCTCAGCCGCCAGCCGGGCAGCGCCCGGCCCACCGACCTCGACCCGGCCAGCGCGTCACCGCGGCCCAGGGTCTGGGCGGTCACGTGCACGGTGGTCTCGGTAATGCCGAACATGTTGACCAGCCGGCACTCCCGTTCCGGGTGGCGGTCGAACCAGGCCAGCAACGGCCGGGTGTCCAACGGCTCGCCACCGAAGATCACCAACCGCAGCGACCCGGGCAGCGGGTGCCGGCGATCCACCTCGGCCAGCTGGCTGAACGCGCTCGGGGTCTGGTTGAGCACGCTGACCTGCTCGGCGTGCAGCAGAGCGGCGAACTGCTGCGGATCGCGGGCGGTCCAGTGCGGCACCACCACCAACCGGCCGCCGGTGGTCAGGCATCCCCAGATCTCCCAGACCGAGAAGTCGAAGGCGCTGGAGTGGAACAGCGTCCAGACGTCGCCGGCGTCCAGCCCGAAGTCGTGCTCGGTGGCCGCCAGCAGGTTTGCCACGTTGCGGTGCGGGACCAGCACTCCCTTAGGACGACCGGTGGAGCCGGAGGTGTAGATGACGTAGGCGGTGTCGTCGGGAGTGCCGGGCCGGTCCGGCGGGGTGGTCGGGCCACCGGCCGCCTGCAGCTCGGCGGGGGCCAGGGTTCTGACGCCGGGCAGCTGTGGAAACCGATCGGCGATCACCACAGCCAGGCCCGCGTCGGTCGCGGTGTAGGCCAGTCGCTCGTCCGGATAGCCCGCGTCCATCGGAACGTAGGCCGCACCCGCCTTGAGCACCGCCAGCAGCAGCACCACCAGGTCGAGCGAGCGTTCCAGGCAGACGCCGACCCGGTCACCGGCCCGGACCCCGGCCGCCCGCAGCGCATGCGCGGCCCGGTTGGCGCGCTCGTCCAGTTCGCGGTAACTCAGCCGGTGCTGCTCGAAGCACAGCGCGACGGCGTCCGGGCGCAGTTCGGCCTGTGCCTGTACCGCCGCTTCGATCCGCCAGCCGACGACCCTCGGCACCGGACGGCCCCGGCCACCGAGGTCGGCCAGCTCACCCAGCTGCTCGGCGTCGAACAGGGCCAGCTCCCCGATCAGGTCGTCCGGGCCGGCCGTCGCCAGGCTGCGACAGGCGGTGCCGAGCATGCCGACCAACTGCTGTGCCACCTCCGGCGCGAAGGCACTCTGCCGGTGCCAGCAGCTGCCCGGCAGGGTGCCGTCAGCACCGGGTTCGCCGACCCAGATCGCCAATGGATGCACCGGATCCAGGAACGGCCGCACCGGCCCGACCGCGAGCCCGACCACCGGCACCGCGTCGGTCACCGGGTTCTGGAGGGCGTGTCGCACCGCCGCCAGGTAGCCGGCCACCGGAGTGCTGCCGGCACAGTCGAAGTCCGCGCTGTGCATCGGATCGAGCCCGATGCTCGCCCGCTCCGACCCGGTGCAGCGGGCCAACACCAGGCCGAGCGCACCGGTCAGCAGGGCGGTTTCTACCGTCGCGCACAGGGTGAACGGCAGCACCCCGGTGCCCTCGGCGCCCGGTCGGCCGAGCCCCCAGTCCGGTGGCTCGGCCTGGTCCAGCCGGGCCAGGCCGGCTCGCAACCGCTGGTGCAGCTGGGGATCCAGGGCCGGCAGCGCAGTGCCGGACAGCACCGCATGCAGCACGGCGCGCGGGCCGGCGACCGCCCGGTGCGCCACCACGACCAGCTCGACGACCTCGTCGGCATGGCGCAGCAGCACCAGCCGGACGCCCGGTCCCGTCACCGGGTCGACCGGCCGGGCCAGCTCGCGGTCCCGGCGCCGGGCGGCCAGATCGGAATCCACCGGTCCGGGCAGCAGGTCCTGCCAGAGCCGGGTGCCGGTGGTGCGGCGCACCCGCTCGGCCAGGTCGTCGAGGTCGGTACCGGGGTCGAGCCGGGCCAGCACGGCCTGGCACAGCCGGCCCGCCTCGGTGCCGGCGCGACCGTCGGCAGCCGGCGGAAAGGTTCGCAGGTCGACGGTCATCGGCTGGTGAACCCGCCGTCGACGGACACCACGCTGCCGGTGACCTGCCGGGACTCGTCCGAGGCCAGCCAGAGCGCGGCGCCGGCGACGTCGTCCGGCTCGACGAGGGCGTTCATCGGCTGGGCGGCGACGAAGGTCTGCTCGTGCTCGGCCACCGGAACGTCCAGCGACCGGGCGATCTCGGACAGCATCCGGCCCTCCACCGCCGGGTCGTCGCGCACCGACCCGGGGCACAGCGCGTTCACCCGCACCTTGAACGGCGCCAGGTCCAGCGCGGCCGCCTTGGACAGGCCGACCAGCGCGTGCTTGGCGGTGACGTAGCCGGCGAAGTTGCGGTAGCCCACCAGCCCCGCGGTGGAGGCGACGTTGATGATGCTGCCGCACCGCTGGGCGCTCATCGCCGTGCCGACGGCCCGGATCACCCGCCAGGCACCGGAGACGTCGACGTCGAGCATCAGGTCCCACTCGTCGGCCTCGATGTGGTGCACCGGCTTGCCGGACGGCGCCGCGATGCCGGCGTTGTTGAGCACCACGTCGATGCGGCCGAACCTGGCCAGCGCCAGGTCGACGGCGGCCTGCACCGCCTGCAGGTCGCGGACGTCGGCGGCCACGCTCAGCACGGTGGCTTCCGGTCCGCCGGCCTGTCGGCACAGTTCGGCGGTGTGCTCCAACTGGCTGGCGGTGCCCAGCGGATACGGCACGCCTGCCAGGTCGTGCGCGATGTCGAGCAGCAGCAGGTCGGCGCCGGCCCGCGCGAACGCCACCGCACAGGCCCGTCCGATGCCGCGCGCCGCACCGGTGACAAGCGCCACCTTGCCGGACAATCGCTGGTCCGAGCCAGTCAGCGTCGACGCACCGGTCACCGCAGCACCGCCAGCTCGGAATCCATCAGCCGCACCAGCTCGGCCGGCGAGTCGACCAGGTACATGTGGTTGCCCGGCACCTCGCGCGACTGGCAGCCGGCGGACGTGGCCGCCTGCCACTGCGCGGCCTGCTCGCGCGAGACCAGTTCGTCCTCGCTGCCACGGATCGAGGTGATCGGCACGTCGAGGGTGTCGCCCGGCTGGGCCAGGTAGTTCTCGTGCATCTCCACGTCGGCGCGCAGCGTGGGCAGCAGCATGTCGCGCAGCTCGGGGTGTTCCAGCGCCGGGTGGCTGTAACCGGCGAAGCCGCGCACCTGGCGCAGAAAATCCTCGTCGCTCAGACCGGTGGCCCGTACCTCGCGCCGGGTCCACGGCCCTGGCGACCCGCTGACGAAGACCCGTACCAGGTCCGGCTGCGGAAGCCGGCGCAGCCGGTGCGCCAGCTCGAAGGCGAGCACCGCCCCGAGGCTGTGGCCGAACACCGCGACCCGCTCGCTGCCGGCCACCAGGTCGAGTGCCACCGGCAGCAGGTCGTCCACCGCGGCCACCGCGTCGGTGAGCGGCAACTCGGCGAAGCGCTCCTCGCGGCCGGGCAGTTGCAGCGGCACGATCCGGGCCGTCTGGCTCGGGTACTCCTGCGCCCGGCGGAAGGCGGACGCGCCCGCCCCGGCGAACGGCAGGCACAGCACCGGAATCTCGGCCATCTCAGGCCTCCCAGTCAGACGTCGCGGCCTGGGTCTGCCGGGCGGCCCGCAGGACCAGCTCGGCGGTGGCGTCGGGGTTGGTGCGCACGAAGTAGTGGCCGCCCTCCGGCACCCGGCAGAACCGGACGTCGGAGGCGAGCGCCTGCCAGCCGGCGTAGTCCTCGCCGGCCCGGGCCAGCCCGCGGTCGTCGTCGGCGGCCACCACGGTCACCGGGGTGGCGAGCTTCCAGCCGGCTACGTCGGAGACTGCCCCGATCAGATAGCGGTAACCGCCACCGACGTCGTGCCGGAAGATCCGGCCCATCCGGTCGGTGTGCTCGCTGTCCAGGCCGTCCAGTTCGGTGTAGCCGGTCTCGGTGACCATGTAGCGGATGATCTGCTCGTCGGTCCAGGTGTCCATCACGGCGATGTTGTTCGCCATCTCGGGAACTCCGGGCAGCAGCTTGGACCCGAGGAACACCTCCCGCAGGTCGAAGCCCCGGTCCTCCAGCACCCGGGCCAGTTCGACGGCCACCGCCGCGCCACCGCAGTGTCCCCACACCACCAGCGGCAGGTCGGCCTTGGCTTCGATCTCGGCAACGGTACGTCGTACCGCCTCGTCGATGTCGACGAATTCGCCGTCGGAGACCGGCGCGTGGCCGGGCAGTTCCAGCCCCCACACCACGATCTCGTCGGTCCGTTCGGCCAGCGCGTCCGCCAGCGGCTTGAAGTTGATCGGATGCCCGCACGGGTGCGGCACGCAGATCAGCGCCCAGCGGGCACCGGCCGCGGTCGGTGAGAGCAGCTGCAGCAGCTCCTCGGCGGGCTGCTGACGCCGGCCGGCCAACCGGGCCAGCTCGTCCAGCACCGGGTGCCGGGTGAGGTCGCCCAGGGTGACCAGCCCGTCGAGTTCCAGCACCACCCGCAGTGCCGACAGCGAGTTGCCGCCGAGGTCGAAGAAGTTGCCGGACGCACCGATCTGGCCGACCGGTAGGTCCAGCACGCTCGCCCACACCGCGGCGATGGAGTCCCGGATCGCCCGGTGTGCCTGGTCATTCGCCGGTGCAGGTGCTGGCGCCGCGACCGGCTCGGCGGGCTCGTCCGCTGCCGCCGAGGTCGCGGCCGTACCGATCAGGGCCGCGTCCTCGGCGGCCAGCGGTGGCCGGCCGGCGTGCGGCGCCGCGGGCTCGGCAGCCATCAGTTCCAGCACCTGGACGAAGTAGCCACCGATCCGGTCGATCTGCGCCTGGTCGTAGAGATGGTCGTGGTAATGCAGGCACAACCGCAGCTCGTCGTCGGTGTAGTGCCGGGAGAACTCGGTCCGGAACGCGAACTCGGTCTCGGAGTCCACCTGGATCTGCAGCAGCGAGAACTCCGGCAGCTGCTGGAGATTCTTCATCAGGTAGAAGTGGGTGAAGTTGAAGGTGGTGTCGAACAGCGTGCGCTGGGTGCCCAGATCCTGCTTCATCCTGGCCATCGGGTAGCGGCGGTGCGGCAGCAGGTCGAGCTCGGCCTGGTACACCCGGCCGATCAGCTGGGCCCACGACTCGCCGGCCGCGGCAGGCTGGTCGGGTACCACTTGCAGCCGCAGTGGCAGGCTGTTGAGGTGCAGCCCCAGCGTGGTCTCGGCAAGGGGCAGCTCCGGACGGCCGCTGTGCTCGTAGCCGGTGGTGACCTCGGCCTGCCCGGATACCAGCGACAGCACCTTCAGGTGCGCGGCCAGCAGCACGTCCTTGAACGGAACCGACAGCGCGTCGGCCAGCGCGGCGACCCGCTGGGTGAGTCCGGCGGGCAGCGACACGTCGCGCATCACCACCCGGAAGTCATCGGTGTCCTGGGCGCCGGGCCGGTGCGGCACGCTGGTCGAGGAGGATCCCTCCAGCATCCGCAGCCAGAAGTCCCGGGACGGCACGGAACGCAGCGCCTCGCGCTCCAGGCCGATGAAGTTGCGCAGGTGGTTGTCCACCGTCGGCTGCCGGGACGGCTCCGCCCCGGCACGTAGCTGGTGGTAGAGGCTGAACAGCTGGGTGTGCAGCAGGCTGATGCTCCAGCCGTCCAGCGCCGAGTTGTGCTGGCTGACGGTGTAGCGGTACGCCTCGTCGGAGAGGATCTGCACGTGCAGGGTGACCAGTTCACCCTGCTCCCAGTCGAAGCGGCGGGCCTTCTCGGTAGCCAGCCAGTGCTGGTGCCAGTCAGCCTGGGCGCTCGGATCGAGTTCGCGCAGGTCCACCACCGACAGCGGTGGGCGAACCTCGCGGTGCACCACCTGCAGGAACTCGCTGTAGCCGGTGAGGTGGTAGGTGGTGCGCAGGATCGGGTGCCGCAGGCTGAGCAGCCGCACCGCCTCGGTGAAGGCGGCCTGGTCGAAGGCGCCGTTGATCGAGTAGCTGAGCACGTCGTGGTACTGGCCCAGGCCGCCGGTGATCTCGGTCTGGAAGATCAGGCCGGCCTGCAGCAGCGACAGCGGGTAGGCGTCCTCGGCGTCGTCGGGCAGCAGCGCCCGGTCCTCAGCCGTGATCAGCTCGAACGGCTGGAAGCCACCGCGGGCCGCCACGTCAGCCTGCTCGGTGACCGTTGCGGCATCGGCGCCGGCTGCGATGCTCTCGGCCAGCACCGCGATGCTCTGCGCCCGGAACAGCTGCGCGAAGGTGAAGTCCAACCCGGCGGCCCGGGACTTGGCCAGCACCTCCACGAAGTGCATCGAGTTGCCACCGAGGGCGAAGAAGTTGTCGTGCACCCCGATCCGGTCCTTGCCGAGCACCTCGCGCCAGATCTGCGCCAGGATCTGCTCGGCGGGGGTGCGCGGCTCGACGTGGCTGGCGGTCCTGACCCGGGTCGCCTCCGGGCCGGCCAGCCAGGCCCGGTCGAGTTTGCCGTTCGGCGTCAACGGCAAGGCTTCCAGCGCCAGGATCCGGCCCGGTACCTCGTGCTCGGGCAGCGCCTGCCGCAGGTGCTGCTTGAGCACCGACTCCGGCACCTGCTCGCGCAGCACCACGAACCCGCGCAGCGAGGTCTGCCAGCCGTCGGCGACGGCCACCACGGCGGCGTCGGTCACCGCCGGGTGGGCCCGCAGCCGCTCGGCGATGCCGTCCGGCTCCACCCGGAAACCGCGCACCTTGACCTGCTGGTCCACCCGGCCCAGGTAGTCCAGCCGGCCGTCGGGCAGCCAGCGGGCCAGGTCTCCGGTGCGGTACAGCCGCCGCTCGCCCACCGCCGCACCGTCGACGAAGCGTTCGGCGGTCAGCTCCGGGCGGTCGAGATAGCCCCGGGCCACGCCGACGCCGGCCACGTGCAGCTCGCCCGGCAGGCCGACCGGTGCCGGCCGGCCGCGTTCGTCCAGCACGTGCAGCCGGAGATTGTCGATCGGCCGGCCGATCGGCACCCGGGCCAGCCCCGACGTCCCGCTGGCCGGCTGGCAGCTGACGTCCACCGTCGCCTCGGTGGGGCCGTACAGGTTCACCAGTTCGGCGTCCGGAAGCAGTCGCTCGAACTGGCCGACCTGGGTCGGGGTGAGCGCCTCGCCGCTGGCGAAGACTCGGCGCAGGCTCGCCAGCCGGCCCGACGCACCGGCGCGCTCGGCCCACACCAGGAACAGCGTGAGCATCGACGGCACGAAATGCACCGTGCTGACCTGGCAATCCTCGATCACCGCCGCAAGCCGCGCCGGGTCCTTCTCCGCACCCGGCTCGGGCAATGCGAGGGCGGCACCGGTGAACGACCACCAGAACAGCTCCCACACCGACACGTCGAAGGAGACCGAGGTCTTCTGCACCAGCACGTCGCCGGGCCCGATCGGGTAGGCGCGCTGCATCCAGGCCAGCCGGTTGACCGCGCTGCGGTGCTCGACCAGCACGCCCTTGGGATCCCCGGTCGAACCGGAGGTGTAGATCAGGTAGGCGAGGTCCTCGGCGCCGCCCCGCGGCTCGACCGGTCCGCGATCGGCGCAGTAGCTCGCCGCGGCATCCAGTTCGACTACCGGGGTGTCACCGGTCAGTGCGGCGAACCGGGCCTGGCCGAGCACCAGGTGCGCTCGCGAGTCGGCGAGCAGGTAGTCGATCCGGGCGGCCGGGTAGGACGGGTCGACCGGCAGGTAGCCGGCTCCCGCCTTGAGCACCGCCAGGATGCCGACGATCAGCTCCGGTGACCGTTCGGCCAGCAACGCGACGACCGTGCCCGGACCGACGTCGCGACCGCGCAACGTGTGTGCCAGCTGGTCGGAACGCGCGTCGAGCTCGGCGTAGCTCAGGGTGCCGGCCGGGCCGATCAGCGCAGGCGCGTCCGGGGTTGCCGCTACCTGCCGGGCGAACAGTCCGTGCAGGGTGGCCTCGGTGTCGAAGGGTTGTTCGGTGTCGTTGGCGGCGGCGACGATCGCCTCGTCCTCGGCGGTGCTCAGCTGCAGGTCGGCCACCGGACGGTCCGGCTCGGCGGTGGCGGCGTCCAGCAGCAGCAGGTACTGCCGGGCGATCCAGGCGACGCCGGCCTCGGCATAGCGCGCCGAGTCGTAACCGGTGCCGAGCAGCAGCACGCCGTCGGCGTGGTACCCGGCAAACCGGACGCCGATTCCGCTCGGGGCGGCCGGCGGCTCGGCCACCAGCTCCACCCGCACGTCGGCGGCGTTCTCGGCCAGGGTCGCGGTCTGGACGGCGGCGGCCATCCGGCCGAGCAACTCGCGCAGCGTGCCCGTCGGGTCGGTGCGGACCACCAGATCGCCGGGCAGCGCGAGCGACACCTCCTCGGCGCGGCTGTAGCGACCGAGCAGGGCTGCCGCGGCGGCGGCCAGCACCACCTGCAGCATCTCCTGCCTGCCGCGGCTGATCCGGTCCAGCCGCCCGGCCAGCTCGGCGGGCACCGCTGTCGGAGCCAACTCCCGCCAGTGGCTGGTGGCCGGCCCAGAAGCAGCGGACCCGATCGGATCGGGCGCGATGCCGGTGGCGAAGTCGTCGGGAAAGGAGATCACGCTGGCTGACATGAGACGTCCTAGGGCGGGAATCGGTCGAGGGGGTGGGCGGATCGGTCGGCAGGATCAGAGGTCGAAGTCGAAGGCGGCGGCGACGGCCGTGAAGGCACCCACCGGGGTCGCCGGGTCGGCCAGCACCGTGTCGAGGACGTGCAGGAAGTCCTCCCGCCACTGCTCCATCCCGGTGCGGCGCAGCAGGGTGCTGGAGTAGTGCCAGGCGACCCGCAGGCTGTCGCCGGTCTGGAAGATCTGCATGTTCAGGTCGAACGCGCTCTGGCCGGTGGGTTCCAGGGTGACGTCCACGCCATGCCCGGCGAAGTCGGCATGCAGGTAGCGGCTGCTGTGCAACGCGATCAGCGCGTCGAACAGCGGGGTCCGGCGGTAGTCCCGCCGCGGGTCGGCCAGCTCGACCACGTCGGAGAACGGCAGGTCGGAATGCGCGAAGGCGTCCTCGGCGGTGCGGGCAACCGAATGCAGATAGTCGGTGAAGCTCGACTCGGCGGCGACGGTCAACCGCAGGCAGACGGTGTTCGCGAGCATGCCCACGGTTCGGTGCAGGCCCGGCGCGGTCCGGCCGGACACCGGGGTGCCCAGCTGCACGTCGGCCGATCCGGTGAGCCGGGCCAGCACGACGCCGTGCGCCGCCGCCAGCACCGCGAACAGCGAAACGCCCTGGCTGCGGGCCAGTTCGCGCAGCGCGCTGGTCCGGCTTCGGCCCAGGTCGAAGTTCAGCACGTCACCGGCCAGCGGCCGCAGCGGCGGCCGGAGCGCTGCCAGCGGCAGGTCGGCTCGCTGCGGTGGCACGGCGAACACCTGCTGCCAGTAGCCGCGCTGCCGCTCGCGCAGTTCCGCCCCGCCGGGTCCGGCCAGCCAGCTCGCGTAGTCGCGGTACCGCACGCCTTGCCGGGCAACCGGCTGGTCGGCGTACAGCGCCGCCAGGTCGGTCAGCAGCACCTGCAGGGAGAACCCGTCCACGATCAGGTGGTGCAGTTCCAGCCGCAGCCGCAGCCGGCCTGCCGACCGGCGCAGTTCGGCCCGCCACAGCGGGGCGCGGTCCAGCTCGAACGGCCGGACGTCCGGGCCGCTGCCCGGTTCGTCGATCACCGGCACCGGCAACGTGATCGCTGGCTCGATCCGCAGCCGCACCTCGCTGCCGTCCAGCACGAAGCAGCTGCGCAGCGCCTCGTGCTGCTCGGCGAGCCGGCGCACCGCCCCGACCAGCCGGTCCGGATCGGTGCCGGACGGCAACTGCACGCTGACCGGCACGTTGTAGTGCACCGCCGACGGATCCTTGAGCTGTTCGAGATAGAGCTGGCGCTGCTGCGGGGTGACCGGGTAACTGTCGGCCTCGCCGGCCGCCGGAATCGCCGGCGCCGCCGCTGCGTCGGCATGCCGGACCAGGTCGGCGAGCTCGGCCAGCGAACCGGCGTGCAGCACCTGGCTCACCGGCACCTGCCGGCCCAGCCGTTCGGCTAAGCCGCCGGCCAGCAGGGTGGCGGTGAGCGAGTCCGAGCCGAGCTCGCGCAGGTCGTGCTGCATGCCGATGCCCACCATGGCCAGGGCATTCTCGGCCAGCTCCACCAGCGTCTGCTCGAATTCGTCGCGCGGCGCGAGGTAATCGGTGCCGGTGACCAGCTGGGCAGCTTCCGGCTCGGGCAGCCGGGCGCGGTCCAGCTTGCCGCTGGCGTGCAACGGTAGTTCGGGTAGCTCGATCAGGTAGGCGGGCACGGCGTGCGCCGGCAGCAGCCGCTGCAGGTACGCCCGCAGCCCGGTCACCGGACGGCGCGCCACGTAGTAGCCGCACAGGTACTTGTCGGCGCCGCTGGGCCGGGGCCGGGCGGTCACCGCGGCGTCGGCGACATCCGGATGGCCGAGCAGGACGTTCTCCACCTCGCCGAGTTCGATCCGGAAGCCGCGCACCTTGACCTGCTGGTCGCGGCGGCCGAGGAAGTCCAGGGTGCCGTCCGGCCGGAACCGGCCGAGGTCCCCGCTGCGGTACATCCGCCCGCCGCGGAACGGATCTGCGAGGAACTTCTCCGCGGTCAGCTCGTCCCGGTCCAGGTAGCCCGCGGCCACCCCGGCCCCACCGAAGTACAGCTCACCCGGCACGCCGACCGGGCACAGGTTGCCGTCCGGGTCGAGCAGGTAGGCCGTGGAGTTCGCGATCGGCCGACCGATCGGAATGGCGGCCCGGTCGTCGAATCCGGCGCGCTCGATCCGGTGGGTGAGGGAGTAGGTGCCGTTCTCGGTCGGCCCGTAGGCGTTGATCAGGACCAGGTCTGGACAGGCCGCCAGCACCTTCGCGACGTGCGGCGGCGACAGCACGTCCCCGCCCGTGTAGAGCTCGCGCAACGGGGCGAAGGCGGCCGGGTCCTGTTCGACGATCTGGTTGAACAGCGGTGCGGTCAGCCACAGGCTGCTGATGTGCTCGGCGACCAGTTCTGCCCGGAGCGCCGCCGCGCTGAACAGCACGTCGGTGCCGACCAGGTGCAGGCTGCCGCCGTTGAGCAGGGTGGCCCACAGCTCGAAGGTGCTGGCGTCGAAGGAGATCGACCCGGTGAGCAGCAGCCGGGTGTGCGGCCCGAGGTCGGAGTACTCGACGCCGCGCACCAGCCGCACGATGTTGCGGTGGGTGACCCGCACGCCCTTGGGACGCCCGGTGGTGCCGGAGGTGTAGCACAGAAAGGCGACCGCCTGGTCGGTGGCAAGGTCGGGCACGACCGGTTCGACCAGTTCAACGGGCGATGCGGCGGTGGCCGGGTCCAGCACCGTGCCGTCGAAGGTGGCGTCGAAGGTGGCGTCGAGGGGCGAGTCGGTGACCAGCACCCGGACCCGGGAGTCGGCGAGCAGGAACTCCACCCGGCCCTGCGGGTAGTCCGGGTCGATCGGCAGGTAGCCGGCGCCGGCCTGGAGGATGGCCAGCACGCTCACCACCAGGCTCGGGGTGCGGCCGGTGCGCAGTGCCACCAGGTCCCCCGGGCGGACGCCGGCGGCCCGCAGCGCGCCGGCCAACCGCTCGGCCCGTTCGTCCAGCTGGGCATAGCTGATGCGCTGGTCGCGCCAGCTGACCGCGAGCGCGTCCGGGGCCCGGCGAACCTGTTCGGAGAACAGCCGGTGCACGGGCACGTCGGCGGGGTACGGCCGGGTGGTGTCGTTGAACCGGTCGAGGATCAGCGCCTGATCGTGCTCGTCGGCCAGCCGCACCGTCCGGATCGGCTGGTGCTGCTGGGCCAGTACCCGGCGCAGGTGCTCCAGCAGGCCGGACCCGGTGCTCGGCGAGAACAGGCCGGTCCGGTAACCGATCCGCAGCTCGGCGCCGGCGTGTAGCACCAGGTCGGCGCCGGCGAGCTCGCCCGGTGGCTGGTCGGTGAACCGCACCGGGGTATGCCTGATCGGGCCGTAGCCGGCACTGACCGGCAGCTGCCCGCCGGGCAGCTCCGGGTCGATCGTCAGCGCCAGCGCACCGGCCTCGCCGGCCAGCTGCACGTCGAGCAGCAGCTCGGACTGGCCGGTGTACTTGTAGAGCAGCACGGCGAACGCGGCGAGCACCGCGTCCGGCCGGTGATCGTCTGCGGGTGCCGCGACCCAGGCCAGCGGCGACGGCCCGGCTGCCGATCGGGGGTGATCGGGGATCAGCTCGACCGGTTCGGGACCTGACCGGCGATCGTGCCCGGAGTTCGAAGACCGATCCGGCTCAGGACTCCACCGTGGCCGGCCGGCGGTCGACAAGGGCGTTCACCCCCAGCCGGAACGGCACGTTCCGGAAGATCAGGATGGTCAAGAAGCCGGGTGACGCGGCCAGGATCGTCATCACCACGATCAGACCGGTGTAGTGGTTGCCACTGAGCAGGATGCCGCCGAGCGCGGCGCCGACCGGCAGCGAACCTGCCATCGTGGTGCGCATCATGGTCATCGCCCGGCCGCGCATCTCCGCGGGGGTTCGGGTCATCCGGACCACCCCGCCCAGCACCGTCATCGGTGCGGACAGCACGCCGATCAGGATCAGGCCGAGCGAGATCACCGGCAGGTGCCGCGGCAGCAACAGCAGGAAGGTGGCGCCGGTGACGATCTGCAGCTGGCCGATCCGCAGCATCTGCTTCTCCGAGGTCTTGAGCGCTCCGGAGACCAGCGAGCCGATCAGCTCGGCGGCGGCGAGCACCGCCAGCAGCAGGCCGAGGATGCCGGCGCTGTCGGCGAAGGAGAACTTGGCCAGCCAGGGCAGCGCCACCAGCAGCGCGCCGGAGGCCATGTTGAACAGCGCGAACGACAGCGTCAGCAGCAGCAGGAACTTGTCGTGGATGAGCATGTCGAACACCGGCGCCCAGCCCGAAACGCGCTTCGTCGCGCCGTCCTCGACCCGGGCCGGGCGGTCCAGCGGGGCGGAGATCCGGCTGATCAGGTAGGCGAACAGCAGGTAGGTGGCGGCGTCGAGCAGCAGCACGTTCGCCGAACCGATCAGGGCGATCAGCAGTGCACCGATCGCCGGGCCGGCGACGTTGGCGGCGCCCATCGCAGTGGATTCCAGGCCCATCGCTGCCTGCAGCTCGGTGTCAGGCACCAGCTCGGGGATCACCGCCGGGGTGCCGGCCAGCGGAATGATCTTGAGCAGCCCGTAGACCAGGGCCACCGCGTAGAGCTGCCACATCGCCAGCACGTCGAGCGCGGCCGCCAGCGGGATCAGCGCCACCACGACGCCGCGGAACACCGAGTCGTAGATGAACAGCTTGCGCCGGGAGAACCGGTCCAGCAGCGGGCCGATCACCGCGCCGCCGACGATCACCGGCAGGGTCAGGCAGACGCCGAGCACGCCGAGGCCACCGGCACCCGCCCGGTCCACGGTGATCCAGGCGAGCGCGGTGTAGGTCGCTCCGTCGCCCAGCAGGTTGAGGGTCAATGCCGTCCACAGCAACCGGTAGTCCCGAATCCGCAGGACAGCAACGTAGGCCTTCACAAGCAACCCTTTCGACACGTCAAGGACTGGGCACGCCCGACCGGCGTGCCCGGTAGACACCAAGCGCGCATACGATGACATCTTTTCTCGCGGCGGTCATCAGTCCTTGTCGAGATTGAGATCCGAGCTTTGATACCTGCGGGTGCCGGGCCGGCTCGCTGTGCAAACCGGTGCTCGGCACCCACGGGCGGGACGGGAACCTTCGGTGTGCGAGGGTCGTGCCATGACAAGCTCAGAGCAGTCCGAGACCGACCCGGCACCGGTGGGCCGGCTGGCCTCGGTCTCCTTGGACACCACCGACCCGGGCCGGCTGGCCGACTTCTACGCCCGGCTGCTGGGCATGAAGCGGATCTTCCAGCGCCCGGACGGCAGTGTCATAGCGCTGTCGGACGGCCGCATCGCGCTCACCGTGATGTACGCCGCCGACCACGTGCCGCCGACCTGGCCCGAACCCGGCCGGCTGCAGCAGATGCACATCGACATCGCCGTGACCGACCTGCCGGCGGCAGTGGCCACCGCGCTGCGGCTGGGCGCCGTCGAGGCTGCCCACCAGCCGGGCCCGGAGGTCTGGCGGGTGCTGCTGGACCCGGCCGGGCACCCGTTCTGCCTGACCACGGCGGGCAACGACATCCAGCTGTAGTCACCGGCTGGCTGCCTGCTGCCGCAGGTACTCCCGGCAGTCCGGCAGGCCGCGCGCGGTGATCAGGCCGTTGATGTTGTAGCAGTGCAGCGCGCCGCCGAAGGACTTCAGCAGCCGGCCGACCGGGGTGTCGTACTTCTGCGCCATGTAGCGGTAGTTGGCGCGGGCCTGGTAGTTGAGGTCGCCGGGCTTCTTGGGGTGCGGGTAGTGCACCGAACTCGCCGCCCGGTTGAGCACGAACCGCGCGCCGTCGAGGTACAGCCGGTAGCCCAGGTCGATGTCCTCGCCGCCCCAGCTGCGGAACTGCTCGTCGAAGCCGCCCACCGCGCGCAGCCGGTCGGTGGGCGCGGAGACGTTGCAGGTCCAGTAGAAGACCCAGGGAGCCGGCAGCCGGTCGAAGTCGTTGTCGGGGTTGGCGTAGAACGCCTCGCGGGTGTCCGCCCACCGTCCGCTGCGGCGGATCAGCTCGATGCCGGCGTCGAGGTCGTTCGAGTCGAGAACGGCGCTGAGTTCGTCGATCTCGCTCGGAGCGCAGTCGAAGCCGAACACGTAGCCGCAGACCGCGACCGGGGTATCGGACTCCTCATGACTGCGCAGGTGGGCGGCCAGGCCTCGCGACTGCAGCAGCACGCCGGTGTCGACCATCACGCACACCTCGCCGGTGGCGTGCGCGATGCCCACGTTGCGGGCCTGCGCCACCCGCCAGCCCTCGTCCGGCTGGAAGAAGTACCTCAGGTCCAACCGGTCGGCGAAGCCGGCGGCCACCTCGGCGGTGTGGTCACTGGAACCGTCGTCGACCACCAGCACCTCGAACTCCTCGTGCGGCAGGCTCTGGGCCACCAACGAGTTCAGGGTGCGACGCAGCAGTTCGGCGCGGTTGTAGGTCGGGATGACGACGCTGCACCTAATGGGCACGGGTCGCACTCCTGGATCGCTCGGGGTCCGGGTCGGCGCGGATTCGGCGCGATCCCGGACCCCGAGTATGTCTGCAGCGGCGACCCGCGGACAAGACAGACCAGCGCGAAAGGGTTCCTAGTACTCGTAACAGCCGTGGATCGCCGGGCCGCCCTGGCTCCAGATGATCTCGTCATACCGGACCCAGCCGCCCGCGCCGGCGCTGGTGTTGCGGACGTAGAAGAACGGCGTGCCGAAGCTGTTGTTGAGAAGGCAGAACATGTCGATGCCCTGGCCCGCGAAGGCGGTGTTGACCACGTTGCAGTCGTCGTACGGACCGCGGTGCAGCGGGCTTCCTCCGAAGGCGACGCTCCGGAAGCTGAAGTAGCCCCCTTCGTAGACGTCGCGCGGCTGGGCCCAGCCACCACAGCGGGCCGGATCGGCGCCGGCCGGACCAGCGGGCACCAGCAGGGTGCCGAGGGCGAGCAGAACCGTTCCTACCGACGCGAGCAGACGAGATCTCATACCGATTCCTCTCGGGGGTGTGGGGGTACGGGAAATGTGGTGCTTCGACCCCGTCCCTGGCAGGACCTTCGAATAGAAGTTAGGCAAGCTTTACGAATGGTCACGGCGGCGGCGCGGGCGGCTGGCATTCATGGAAATGACCACTATGCAGACACCGGCACGAGTGGGATAGTTACGTCGCCATCCGGCCGGAATTGGCGGATTCTATTCCATCTCTCCATCAGGAGTCACAGATGAGAATGGCACGTCGCTGCCTGTCCGTCTTCGCTGCGATCGCACTGGGCCTGCTGTCCGTGCAGGCCACCGCCGGGGCCGCCCCGAGGGGTCGCGGCACGACGGTCTCGGTGCTGGGATCGACCAGCTACGAGTACGTCAAGTCTTGCTCGAACACCGCGCCGTACCCGTGCGGCACGTACAACCAGCAGTTGCAGTTCACCATCTACACCACCAACCAGGGCAGCGCCCCGATCACCGTCGGCTACCAGACGGTGGACGGCACTGCCGTCGCCGGCAGTGACTACCAGGCCATCTCCGGCACCGTCACCATCCAGCACGACTTTCCGCAGGCCTACGTGCTGGTCACCCTCGTCGACGACGGGGTGAGCGAGCCGAGCGAAACCCTGCAGCTGAAGCTGACCAGTTCCAGCTCGCCGGCCGACATCAGCTCGGTGGGTACCGGCACCATCTCCGACGGCGGCCAGATACCTCTCGACTGCAACCTCGGCAAGACCGCGCCGAACCAGGAGTCGTTGACCTGCACCAACCGACCGGCCGGGCAGACCTGGTACCTGGACGTCGACTGCCACTACCCGCTCGGCGACCCCGAACTGGTCGGCAACCAGGTCACCGGAAACGGAACATCCGCCGGCACCTGCAGCTTCGGCAACACCTCCGGCTACCCGTACTTCCAGACGGTGTAGTTCCTCGGGCCCTTACCCGGTCGGTCGGGGCAGGCCGATCGGGTTGGGGTAGGGAAGGACGCCGGCAGCAGCCACGGCCAGCGGCGCCAGCAGTTGCACCAGTCGGCGCTGCTCGGCCGGGCCGAGCGCGGTCCAGGGTTGGGCGGCCAGTCGGTCGGTACGATCCTCCACGGCTTGATGGGCAACCTGTCCCTCGGAGGTGGGCCGGCCGTCGCCGGTCAGCCAGCCGCGTCGCACCAGAACGTGGGCGGCGGCCTCCCACTCCCCGTCGGTCCAGCCTCGGCTGGGCTGCAACTGCTCGCGGCCGCCGTGCAGCGCATCGCGCAGCACCAGCGCCTGGCAGCCGTCCAGCTCGGCGTCGACGAGGGCGACGATGTGCCCGTCGCCGCGGTGCTCGCGCAGCACCGTGGCGGCCTGCCACAACCGGGCGAGCGGGTCGGCGGGCCGAGGAAGCGCGGCGTTGGCCGCGCCGAGCACCCGGCCGTCGGTCACCGCCGCCCCGGCCGCCGTCTCGAGCAGGGCCGCGGCGGCCGCCCACCGTTCCGGCTCGTCGGGCAGCACCTCGTGCAGCGCGGCCACCGCGCCGTCGAGGCGGGCGGCAAGAGCCCGTTCCGGCGACGCGCGCTGCCACACGTCGGGCACGGCCCGGGCCACCATGCCCGGGGCGAAGGAGAAGAACGCAGCGGTGACCGGCGCGGCCGTCACCGCGCCGAGCGGAGCGGCTCGTCCGGCGAAGTAGCCGCGCCAGAAGCCGCGCAGTCCCGCGCTCTCGAAGGCGGCCCGGGCTTGGGTGCCGAAGTAGGTAAGTGCGTGCAGTGGCTCGTACAGCTGCCACAGATGGCGGGCGGACTCGGCGGCCGGGCCTGAGTCGTCCGGGTGTTCTAGTGGGTCAGCAGCGTCAGACACTGTTCCGGGCTTTCCACGTGCGCGTTGTGGCCGAGGCCGGGCAGGGTCAGCACGGGCACACCCCACTGCCGGAGCTGCTCGTCGCTGTTCATCGGGTCGTTCGCGCCGCGTGCCAGCGTGACCTGTGCCGGGGAACCCGTTATCAGGCCGGCCATGTCCGGCGCTCCGACGCCGAAGGTCTTCGGGTCCAGCGCGAGGCGCCAGCGCCCGTCGTGGTGCAGCAACCCCTGCGTCACTGCCGGATCGTCGGCGGTCAGCAGGCCGGTCAGCCCGGACACCCGCAGGTAGCGCTCGGCCGCCTCGCCGCGCGAGTCGAACCAGGTCACCGGACGGCTGGCCAGCGCCTGGGCCTTGCCGAGCTCGTCGTCGGTCCAGGCGACCTTGATCCCCAGCCCGACGACCTTGGCCACCGGTGCCGTGGTGGCCAGTGCCAGGCCGACCACCCCGCCGAGGGAGTGGCCGAGCACGACGGTGCCTGGTTCCACGAGGGGCTGCACCGCGCCGGCCAGCGCGTCGAAGATGTAGTCCGGCAGCGGTGCCGAGCCGCCGTGCCCTGGCAGGTCGGGAGCCAGCCAGCGGCCCGGCCAGCGCTCGGCCAGCACCGGTTGCCAGCCGGCCCACACGTCGCCGGTCGCGCCGAGCCCGTGCAGCAGGAGCAGCAGCGGGTCACCGCTTCCGCCGCCCAGCACCCGAAGATCGTCCATGCCGGGATTCTGTCACCCCGGCGACGACGCCCGCGGATGATCGGTAGCGGCGACGGTCAGGCGGTGGCGAGCGCGACGCGGCCGTCGGGGGAATCGGTCGACCCCTTGACCTCGTGGGTTATCGCGGTGAAGCCGGCGGCGGTGGCGAACCGGGTGAGTTCGTCGTCGGTCTCGTACAGCCGGTGCCCCGCCGGCGGAAAGCGCTTCTGGGCCTGGGCCGGCATGTGCTGCCTCAGCTGGTAGCCCAACGCCACGAGCCCTCCCGGACGCAGGAAGCCGCGGATCAGCGTCAGCTCGGCGACCGGATCGCGCCAGAAGTAGATGACGTGGTTGGCCATCACGAGATCAGCCGGTCGGCTCGCCTCCAGGGCTGAGGTGCCGCCTTCGACAAGGGTCAACCGCCCGGCTGCGATCGCGCTGGAATTGCGCTTGCGACTGTGGGCGAGCATGACCGATGAGCGGTCGACGCCCCACACGTGAGCCTGTTCGAACTGAACCAGCAAGGCCTGCAGACCGATACCCGGCCCGGGCCCGAGTTCGGCGACGCGCTGGGCCGGACCATCGAGGTGATCGCCGGCCTGTTGGACCACCCACCGACTCAGCTCGGCGTTGCCCTTGGCCATGACGCGGCCGACAAGTGCGCCCAGCAGGCCGCGGGGATGTCCGAACTGGTGCGCCAGGCCCATGGCCGGAGTATGGCACCCGGCGGGTCTGGGTTTCGATCGTTTGCGGAAAGGCGCGGCCGCTGCGGGGTCGCTGCTGGCTGACCAGTCTGCCGGTTCGGGATCCGTTCCCGGCGTGCGGTCAGGCGTTGCGGACGGCGAGCTCGCCCAACTCGTCCCACCCGGTGCGGCCCTCGAGGTTCTGACTGATGATGCGCGGCGTCTCGACCAGGTGCGGCGGCAGGTCACGCTGGGCGGCCTTGAAGTGCTCGGAGTTCACGTGCTCGCCCCCGGCGTCGCCGTCGCGGAACGCCTCGACGAGCACGTACTCTCCTGGGTCGTCCAGGCTGCGCGACCAGTCGAAGAACAGGCAGCCGGGCTCGGCCCGGGACGCCTGGGTGAACGCCCGGCTGATCTCGGGCCACGCGTCGGCATCCTCCGGCCGTACCCGGAACTTGGCGGTGATGAAGATCAAGATGCTGCTCCGATTCGGTGTGGTGGGCGAACGGGTGACCCTGGTCGCCGCCTTATCCGGTCAGGCCGTTGAGAACCTCGACCAGCTGCTTCTCGGTGTCGTTGCCCAGTTTCTCGAAAACGAGTTTCGCCACCGGAGCCGCTGCCTTGGCGGCGCCGTGCCATTCGACGGTGTTGGTGTAGGTGATGTCGGAACCGGTGCCGGTGGCGGTGACCTCGATCAGCTCGGTGGAGGTCGCCGTGTCGTTGCGCCCTACCAGCACGACGCGGTCGTCGGTGAGTTCCTCCAGGGTGTAGATCAGTTCGGTGCTGATGCCGGCGATCTTGGAGACGTTGCGCCATGACGAGCCGACCCGAACCGGTCCGCTGTCCTGCCGCGTGCACTCCTGCGTGCCCGGATCCCACTGCTCTGCATGGCTGAAGTCCGCCAAGTAGGCGATGACCACGCCTGCCGGGGCGTTCACCGAAAAGCTGCGCGTCACCGTCGTCATGAATTACCTACTCTCTCGACCGCCGGCCGCATCCTGGTCCGAGGACTGCTCGGCCGGCCTCCAGTATGGCTCCCGTGCCGAACGGGTATCGGTCGACCGGGGCTGGTGAGGAGCGGCTCTCGGGCCAAGCTGACGGGACCGCCGTCGCCCCACAACGGTTGCCTGGACTTCATCTGCGAACGCGAACACAAATCATCGGGAAGAAATGGCTACCGCAGTGTGTCGCGGTCCACACGAGCCACCGGAGCTAGTTGTCTCGCCCGAGTGTGCGCAGCTGCGCGTCCACGTTGAAGTCCATCGCCCGCAGCTTGGCGTATGCGTGGTCGCGGGTTACCTCGTCGAACAACTCCTCGTATTCAGGGTGCAGTACCCACATCTCGACGCTCATGTCAAGACGACCCATCTGTTTGAGCCGCCACAGCCCATCTGTTCCATCCGCCATGACGAGCCGGCGCGCAACGGTCACTCCATCGCCCTCGTCGATGAGCATCTGCCGGAAGCGCGTTGCGTTATAGCCGAGCATCGCCAAGGTGTTTACGCCTTCGTGCATATAAGCGGTGAACTGGTTCCTGAGCTGGCGGAGTTCCTGATCTTCGGTCACTGCAGTTCGCCGCCCTGCCGAAAATATGGCGCGGTCAATCGCCATCGTTGTGCTGGGAGGTTTAACACCCGCTCAACGACTCTTTGTTCAGCGAGGTGGTTCAAGGCGCTCCTAAGTTGTCCACAGTTGCGTCAAGGGTTGGAACGGCTACTGACGACCAGCCATCCTCGTACTCCAGAGGGCTGCATAGCTACCAGCTTCGGGTGTCGTCCACGGAGAAACGACCCAGACGTGGGTGATTGTTGAGGGCACGATAGGCGCTCGCCCCCGGCAGAACGATGCTGATCCGCGAAAGCACGCTCTTGGCTACTAGCCGGCGGCGCCGACATACGGGTCGTGATAGGACACTCCTCATTGCATGAGCGGCTCAGCGGAGATCTGCCGGCCAGTCGCAGCGGGTTAGCAAGGCACGGTGGTCGTCGTACGTCGGCACGTGCTCGCCGCGCTCCCCCTCGCAAAACCCCTCGTGTACGAAGGCGTCGCCCAGCGCTTCGTAGTACGGGCGCTTCCACGCGTAGCCGTCGATGCGGGTCACCGACTCGTCCAGCACGTAGGGCGTGGGCGTGGACCACAGCAGCAGGCCGCCGTTGCGGGTGCGCCGGCGACGCACGCCCACCTTCTCAAGGCGGGCGCCCCACCTCTCGACGTAGGCGGGTCCGAGGTAGTCGAGCCAGTGGACGTCGGGCAGGACGTGGTTGAGCTCGTGGTACGTCGAGTCCACCGGACGCCGCACGATCGACCCGGTGCGGCGGGCGGCCATGGCGAGGTCCACCCGCTGACGCAGGATGGGAGTGTGCGTCGCCCACCCGAGGTAGGCGTCGGCGGCCTCGCAGAGCGCGGCGAAGAGTTCGGCGAAGCGGTCCAGCGCACCGTCGTCGACAAGCAGCGGGTCGCGCACGTCGAGCTCGAGGTGCTGACGCACCCGCCGGCCCGCAGTGGGCTCGCGGTCGTAGGCATCGATTCGGCCGGACACCAGACGGGGCTCGTCGCTGAAGAACCACATGCCGTCACGCTTGCGCTCCCATCCCTTGAACCAGGCGACGAGCGCGTCGGCGGTCCCGGCGACCTTCGTCCGCCCCGGGTCCCGCGGTCCCCCGCGGGTCGGCCGCCACGGGCCAGCGCCGTCGAGCACGGCGCCGACCCCGGCGAGCCACTCGGCCGTGACCGGTGCAACGGCCGAGAACAGTTCCCCGCGGACGAACTCGCCTGCGTCCTCGCTCAGCTCGGTAGGCATGCCAGCACTCTGACAGAGCCCGCCTTGATCGCATCGATGAGGGGCCCGGAGAGCTTGGTCGTCCCGCGCGTGATCAAGGTCAGCGGCGCACCGCTCTCTCGCCCCATGACCATGTCGCGCAGCTGCTGGGTGAAACTCTGCTTGGCGGTGTTCTTCACCTCGAAGAAGTCCCCCGCCTCGTTGATGAAGTCGGGCTTGCGGCCGCCGACCTCGATCCCCCGGTGGTTCTTGTCGAGACCGAGCAACTCCGACATGAAGTCCTCGGCCGCCTGGCCCATGCCGTTCGGGCCGGTTCCGGCGCCGAGCACGCCGATGGCCGCGCCCACGAATTGGCCACAGATGAAGTTCCCGACCTCGTGGTAGAGCTCCGCTCGTGCCGCCGACGTGCGCGCGAGCATGCCGTACTCGCCCGCCTCGCTCATCCCGCTCGGGTCGACGAGGTTGCAGGGGTCGTTGCGCACATAGCTGTAGGCGTTGAGCGACGGCAGCGGGTCCTCGCTGACGAAGCGGCCGATCGCCGGGTCGAGGTAACGGGCCCGCGCGTAGTGCAGGCCGGTCGAGGCGTCGTACTGGTGACCGGTGAAGCCGTACGTCGCGTCGGCGACGCCGCCGGCCGGGACACCGAAGGCGCTCCATGCCGTGCGAGCCGTGACTGCGCCAGACGCGTCTGTTGTCGCGACCGTCGAGCCCAGCCCGTCCTGCAGCTGGTAGGACGCCACGCCGCCGCGCCGCGAGCCGAGCACCAGGCCCGCGTCGGGCGAGACCGTGTGCGTCGCCACCAGCCCGTTGTCCGCGCCGTACTCCGCGACCGGGTTGCTGCCATCCCAGCCGAACCGCCGGATCGTGCCGGCGTCGTTCACCTCGACCCGCCGTCCGAGGGCGTCGTAGGCGTATGCGGTTGTCCGGCCGTCGGGCGCCCGCACCGAGAGCAGCTCGCCGCGCGCGCTCCACGTGTACGTCGTTACCTTGCCGGTCGCGCGCTCCGTGCGGGTGAGCAGGCGCCCCTCGCCGTCGTAGCCGTAGTCGTACGTGCCATCGCGCTGCAGCCGGTGCGAGGCGTCGTAGACCGCTTGGCCGACGGCGGTGCCCGGCCAGCTCGTGCGGTTGCCGCCGGCGTCGTAGGTGTACGACTCGTCGGCCAGGGGCGAGGCCGCCGGGTTGTCGACGCCGGTGAGCCGGCCGAGCGCGTCGTAGGAGTAGGAATGCAGGCCGTCGAGGTCGGTCAGCGACGTGCGCCGGCCGGAGGGCTCGTAGGTGTACTCGGACCGGGCTAGCGTCGCGCCGCCGGTCGACGTGGCGACCCGGCTGGCCAGCTCTCCCGTGGTCGGGTCCCACTTCAGCGCGTCGGTTACGCCGTTGGGCCGGCTCAGCGAGGTGACCCGGTCGTCATCGTCGAAGCCGAACCCGAACCTTCCACCGGCGGCGTCGACCACCGACGCCAGCCGCCCGCGGCCGTCGTAGCCGAACGATGTCGTGCCGCCCGGGCCGGTCGTCGCCGTCGGCGCACCCGTCCGGTCGTAGTCGAACGTCAGCGCGACGGTCGGCAACCCGGCCCCGGCCGCACCTGTCGTGGTCTGTGCGACCAGGTTGTCGGCGAGGTCGTAACCAAAGCGCACGGCGCCCGTGGCGTTCGCCGCCTCAACGAGCCGGCCCGCGCCGTCGTAGCTGAAGGTGCGCACCGCGGTGCCGGCCGTCTCGCGCACGACCTGGCCGTTGCGGTCGTAGTCGAAGGTCGTGGTGGTGCCGGTGCGGTCGCGGATCGTCCGCAGCCGCGACGCGGCGTCGTAGGTGTAGGTGATACGCCGGTTCGCCCCGTCCACCGCGGCCGTGCGGCGCCCGAGCGCGTCGTACTCCCATGTCTGGGCCTGTTGCGCCGGGTCGACGACCTTGAGCAGGTCGCCGCTGCCGTCATACTCCAGCGTCGTGGCCGCGGCCGCGCCGTCCTTGATCGAGGCGACCCGACCCGCCGCGTCATAGGTGAGCGCCCGCGTGGGCGTGCCCGGCTGAACCACCGACACCACGCGCCCCTGCGCGTCGTACGCGCGGGTCTGCAGCAGCGCGCCGTCGCGCCGCAGCTCGGTCAGGTTCCCACTGGAGTTGTAGGTGAACGTCCACCCCGCCGTCCCCGCCCGCTGCTGGGCTACCAGCAGTCCGCGGTCGTCGTAGGTCACCGATGTCGTGGTGCGCCCGTCGGGCGCGATCTCGCGGACGGGCAGGCCGTGCTCGTCGTGCTCGAGGCGCCATGTCCGGCCCTCGGCGTCGGTGTACGACGCCAGGTCCCCGCGCTCGGTCCAGGTCGCGCGGGTCAGCGCCCCGCCGGGTCCGGTCTCGCTCGTCGGGTGGTTCAACGCGTCGTAGGTCCACTGCGTGGTGTGCGTCTGGCCGTCGGCGATCCGGTCCTCGCGGGCGAGGTTGCCTTTCTCGTCGTAGGTCGTGAGCGTCGTCATACGCCCGTCGGGCGAGGTCACAGACTCACGCCGGGCGCCGGGGTCGCTGCTGATCTCGGTGCGGTTACCGGCCCCGTCGATCACCGCGGTAACCCGGCCGTCGGTGTACTCGAACCGGGCCATCACCGAGGCGTCCGGGCCGGTCACCTTGTCCAGATAGTGCCCAGATAGGTAGCTGTAGCCCGTGGCCTTGCCCAGTTGGTTGGTCACCTTCACGAGGTCACCGGCGGCGTCGTACTCGTAGTGCACGCTCTTGCCGTCCGGTCCGGTGACCGTAGTGATCCGGTCCTGGGCGTCACGCTCGAACTGCACGGTCGGACCTTGGCTGGAGGTGATCCCGTTGCGGCTGAACGTGATCACGTTTCCGGTGCGGTCTTCGAACCGGCTCAGGCCCGTCCCAACCTTGAGCGAATACTTCGTGCCGACCCGGTCGGTGAGCACGAACTCAGTCGGGTCATAGACGCCACCGGCACCGAAGGCGCCACCGTTGAGATTCCCGTTGGACCAGAACAGGCCATTGTCGAGGGCCTCCAACGTCGAGGTCGTACCCGGGCGGCCGGTGAACTTCGCGCTGGTGAGCCCGGTGAAGAACGTGGAACCCTTCTCCGGGGTCAGGTCGAAGTACTCGTTGCGGCCGTCGGGCCAGGTGACCGTGACGACGTGCGGCCGGTCGGCGCTGAAGCACAGGGTGGAGAAGATCAGGCCGCCCCCGCAGCTCTCCATCTTCCAGCCGCCAGCACCGAGGGGACCATTGCTGGAAAGCTTGAAGTCGGCCAAGGCCATGGTCCAGCCGACGCCGAAGTCGCCCTTGGCCTTGTCGAAGCTGTCGTAGCTGCGCTGCACCTGGATGGGCAGCCCGGCCACCCCGACCGTCAGGTCGGTGAGGGTCGTGCGGTACCGCCCGAGCTTCATCTCCCCTTCGACGATCACGCTGCTCGTCGAGGTGCTGCGGAGCCCGGCATCGGTGACCGAAACGATCCGCACGTCGTAGAGGCCGTTGGCCAGGACGGTCGGGTCGATCGTCGCCGCGACGGCGGTCCCGGTGCCGGTCGCCAACGTCGTGGCAGCACCGCCGGCGGCGGGCACGATCTCGACGCGCCAGCTCGCCACCCGGTCGCCAGCGGGCGGGGTCAGGGTCGCTGCCAGGTCGGTCGGGGCGGTGATGCGGGTGCCGTCGCCGGGGGTCAAGCCGGAGACGGTCGCGCCTGGTCCTCCGGTCCCGGGGTCCGTGCCGGTGCCGCCGCCACCGGCGGTCGGCGAGGTCCACGTCATCCCAGCGGCATTGGAGACGGCCGGGTCGCCGGCGATGAGCGCGGTGGCGATGGCGTACTCGGTGCCCGTGGCGTGGGCGACGAAGTCGAAGTCGGCGTGCCCGGCGGCGTCGGTGCGCCCGTAGTAGGTGCCGGCGTCCGGGCCGGCACCGATGTCGAGGGTGACGTCGACGCCGGGCCGTGCGTCGCCCGCGGCGTCGGCTGCGGACACCGTGAGGGTGGCGTGGGTGCCGACCTCGTGGCTGGCCGACGCCGGGGAGATGAGGAGATAGTTGGTCGGCGGCACGACCCGGGTGGGGCCGGCGACGGTGCCGGGCGTGGCAAGGCTGATGACGTTGCCCGCGAGGTCGGCGTCGAGGACGTCGAGACCACAGGTGTCGTCGAACCTGTTGTGGGAGAAGTTCCCGTTGAGGTCGGACTGGTTGAGCCCGATAGCCAGCCCCTGCGGGGTGATCTTGAAACCCGACTCGGCTTCGTCTAGGCCGGTCGGAGCGCAGCCGACGAACTTGAGCCGGTCGTGCGACGTGAGGGCGCTGGCGGGCGATCCCTCGGCGAAGGCCACCAGGCCGCCACCGTTGCGCAGGTACCCCTGGATGTCGGTCGTGCGGGCATTGAGGATGTCGAGCTCGGATTGGCGAAGCCACCCACCGTGATCAGAGGCGACGACCACCACGTCGTACCTGCCGAAGTCGACGGTGCGCAGGTCGAGGACGCCGTTACCGGCGGTGCCGTCGTCGGCGACGTCGAACGACGTGAAGCCAGCAGCGCGCATGCCCTGGCGGGAGTCGATATAGGCGCTGCCTGGATTGCGCGTGTCCGTGACCAGGAGCATCGTGGGGTTGCTCTTGCGGCCGGTCACGTAGGCGACGGCCTGCTGGATCATGTGCCGGGCGCCGGCCGTGTTGCCGCCCTCGACCGCGTGGAAGTCCGGGTCGTGACCGGTCAGGAAGACGCGCCCACCGCCCGCCGCGCCGGGCTCACCGGCGTGGGTCAGCACGAGCGACATCGACTCGCCCGCGCGGACGAAGTAGTCGAGTTCGAAGTGGTATCGGCCGGCCGCGGGGAAGTTCAGCGTCACGGGGTACGTGCCGATGGCGCCGGCGCTGTTGTGGGCCGCCAGCACGGGCAGGCCGTCGAACGGCGTGGTCGTCGGCGCTCCGTCGAGGGGACCGCTGCCCCGGGTGGCGCCCTCGACGCCTAGCACGAAGCCGTCGTCGGAGATGACCGACAGGGTCATCGGGCCGGCCTTCGCGACGTCCAGAACTCCGCTGAACACGGCCTGGAACGAGCTCAGGTCACCGGTGCCCGCGGCGTGGTCGCGGACTGCGGCGGGCAGGGTTCCGGCCGGTTTGGCATCGGGTCCGACCAGGACGTCGGTGAACGGCCGCGTCGTCGGGTCGGCACCGGCCGTGCCCGGGAGCACGCCGGCCGGTGGGTTGAAGTCGATGGCCGGGAAGGACTGGGTGAAGACGGGGATATCGCTGGGCTTGGCGGTGAAGCCGGTCGCGTCGTCGGCGGAGTGGAAGAACCGGCCGGAGACGCTGCCGAGCGTGACCGGGTGGTCGGAGGCGGCCATGACCTGCGAGTCGGCCGCGTCGTCGGTGGGACCGAAGCGGACGGTGGAGCCGGGTGAGGTCCAGGTCGCGGTGGCGGTGCTGTGGATCGGGCCGGCGGCGGCGGGGTGGGCGACGCCGTGGGCCACCACCGACTCCCCGGGCGCCAGGGAGCCTGGCACGCCGGCGAGGGTGACCGCGCCGAGCCCGCTCACGAGCAACTCGGTGCGCAGATCGGTGGCCGGTGCGGTGCCGGCGTTGGTCAGGCGGACGTCGAGGGCGACGTCGTTGCCCAGTGTCGAGGTGTTCGGCGCGACGATCTGGACCTTCACCAGGCCGATGCGCTGGTGGCCCCGGACGAAGCTCGCGGGGGCGAGGACACGGCCGATGCCGGCGACGCCGTCGCCGTACGCCGCGCCTACGACGAGACGCCCGTCGAGCGCGCCCAGCCGAGTGAGGTAGGCGGCGCTGGTCTCACCTGCCTGCCGGTCGGCCGGGCGGGGCAGGGTGCTGGTCGCCGTGAGGGTCGCGGCAGCACCCGGACCGAGCTGGGCGAGGGCGGGCAGGTCGGCCTTCGAGGCGCTGACCGCGTCGCCGACGGCCGGGATCAGGGTGGCCCGGCCGTCGCGCACGATGCCACCGGAGCTGCGCAGCTGGTCGATGAGATTGTCGGCAGAGCGAGTGAACACCCGGGCACGGGTGCCGTCGGTCGTGAGCGCCACCCGGGCGCGGAGCGCCGACACGGTTGTGGCGTCGGTGAGCCGGGTGATCTCCGCCGGGGTGAGGGACACCGTGGCGACGCCACTCCACGCGGCCACCGAGCCGGCGCTCACCGTGGTGCCGGTGACGGCTGGGGTGTAACTGGTCCCGGGTGAGCTGATCGCACGCGACTGCAGCGACAACCGGCCACCGGTGGCGGCCAGCGGCGTCCACTGCTGGGTCGTCTCGTCGAAGTACTCCAGCGAAGCCGAGACACCGGTGACCTTCAACGCGGTGGTGCCCTGGTCGGCCACGCCGTAGAGCACCGGGACCGCCAGCAGCGAGCCGGTGTTGGTCAGGTGGGCGGTGTAGCCGACGGTGCCGCCCGGCGCGACGTCGGCCCGGTCCGCCGCCACGTCCGTGCTGAGCTGCGGCACCACGGCGGGCGGCGCGGCGACCGGGATCGTGTTGTTCTGCTGGGTGTTGTAGACGCAGTTGGCGGTGCGGAAGGTGTTGCCGGTCCCGCTGATGCTGACGTTCTGCCCGAGCAACCCGCAGCCGAAGGTGTGGGTGCTGCCGGACACGTCGATGCCGCCGCTCGGCGCGAAGACGACCCCCTCGACGCTGGTGCCGCTGCCGGCGATCTTGACCGCGTGCGCCGAGCCCGATCCGGAGATGAACTGCACGCTGTCGTCGTAGGACGTCATCGTGTCGTCGGTGGTGACGATGTCGATGCCGCCGGTGGCGACGAGGGTGACCTTGCGACCGTCGAGCACGCCGTCGCGGATCCGGACGTCGCACGGTACGTAGTGCACGCCCTCGCTCAGCGGCGCGGTCGGCTGCCAGCCACTGGGGGTGCACCTGGCCGAGTCGTTGACGTAGGCAGCACCGAGCCGGCGGGCCACCGGGCCGCCCGGCGCGTAGTCGGACAGCAGCCACGAGACGGGGTACGGCGCCACCGCGGTCTTCACCGCGGCGGGGTCGACCACGTGGCCGGAGCCCGAGACGACGAGCCGGCTGGCGTACTCGGTGCCGCCGGTGAGCCGCTTGGTGTTGCCGGAGACGCGGATCTCGCCGTTGGAGTGGACGAGGCCGTCGATCGTGGTGGAGTCGCCGGTGAGGTCGACGCCGAACTTCGCGGTCTGCGAGGCGGCCCACAGCGACGGCACGAGCTGTGGTGTCGCGCGACCGGCGCCACCGACGTCGACGGTGGTCCGGGAGACCTGGGAAACGCCGCCGTCGTCGTCGGTCACGGTGACGGTGACGTCGAAATGGCCGAGCGCGGCGTAGACGTGCCCCGCGTAGGCGTAGCCCCAGCCGGAGCCCTGCAGCACAGGGAGATCCTCGATGGGGGTGCCGTCCCCCCAGTCGTAGTGCGCGGTGTGGGTGTCGACGACACCCGGGTCGGTGAGGGTGGTGGTGACCATGGCGAGCTTGTCGTCGGCGGACGGCTTGGCGCCCGTGGCGATCACCGGCACGGCGTTATGGACTCGTACCACGGTGGTGTCGGTGAAGGTCTCACCGGCCGCCTGAGCGGTGACCTTGATGCTCGCTGGCTCGTTCGTCAGGTCGGACCCGCGGACGACCAGGGTATCCCTGGCCTCTCCTTGCGCATTGGTGAACACCAGCCGGC
>Ga0207708_10000026_pt1 | contig 168232 bp, 131 predicted proteins | sample KBSK5101metaG_FD_184340 | JGI IMG/M metagenome (GOLD analysis project Ga0207708, IMG submission 184340) | Corn, switchgrass and miscanthus rhizosphere microbial communities from Kellogg Biological Station, Michigan, USA - KBS K5-10-1 metaG... | ecosystem: Host-associated > Plants > Roots >...
CCGGTGGTGAACAAAAGCGTCGATAGAACTCTCCTGCCTTGCGCCGCAGGGCCAGCCTTGCTGGGCGAAGCCGCCATGAGGCGCAAGGATCAGAGAGGCCGTTGGGGTGAGGTACCCAAATCCGGCTAAGGACACCCACCTGTCCCACCAGTTGATTTTGCCCCCTCTATCAACTGGGCCGGATCAAACGCTCACACGAGGAGTTCCCGGTTTTCTTGCCATTCATCAAAGTTGCTCATAAAATCCGCAACGTATGTAAATAGCAGCAGCGTTTTGACGACGCGGCGAACTATACTCACTCTACAAACAGAAATCCTTAGATCGATATCAAAGAGTTATTAACTCTTTCTCAATGCACTTATGCCTCATAAAAAATCTGCACAACTTCATTTGAGATCTCGGCATTATTTGACTCTTTATCAGAAAGTGTTTTTGAGAACTAAGAGCGGGACGAACTATGACTCACAACGACCTGCGCACGAATCCGGACCGGTGATCAGACGGAACTGGACCAGAATGGAAAGAATGAAATCTAAACAAGCTAAAACGGCGATTGGGCACAACACAACAACCCGCGTTACAACTGCGCCGGAAATGCGTCGCCCTGGTTGAGAACAATGAGCAACAATAATCTTTGTTACGAATTCGGACCATATCAATTCGATCCCGGTATGCGCATCCTCACTCGTGATGGTGACGCTATCTCACTCACACCGAAAGCCACTGAGATACTGCTCGTGCTCTTGAAACATGCCGGGCAATTGGTTGAGAAAGATGAAATGCTCAACGAGGTCTGGCCCGACACGTTTGTCGAAGAAAATAACCTCACGCAGAATATTTTTACCCTGCGCAAAGCTTTAGGTGACGACCGCACTGGTCCAAAGTACATCGAGACCGTCGCTCGCCGTGGTTATCGCTTTTTGGCCACCGTCAGAACCGTGTCGCACGATGGAAATGCATGGTCTCAGCCAACGGGAGTCGCCCCTCAATCGCCGGTCGTCGCAGTCCTCCCCTTCATCAACAACACCGGCGACCCCGAACTGGAGTATCTCGCTGACGGCATCACCGGCAACCTCATCAACAACCTCTCTCGCATCACGCAACTCCGCGTGATGTCGCGAAGCAAAGTGCTCCGGTACAACGATAAAGACGTGGAGCCACAAAGGGCCGGGAAAGAACTTCAGGTGGATGCGATATTAGTGGGAAAGATCGACGCACGTTCCTCCGGGTTGACCATCAATGTTGAACTAGTAGACGTAGCAACTGGTTGGCAATTGTGGGGTAATACCTTTGATTCGGAACGAAAGGACCTCCTCGAAATCCAAGACAGTATTGCCAAGCAAACACTGACCACTTTGAAACTAAAATTAACTGGAGATGACGAGCGACAAATTACTGCCCGCTATACTGGGAATGCAGAGGCGTATCAATCATATCTTGAAGGTCGATATTACTGGAGCAGGTACACTAAGAAAGGGATTGAGAAGGCCATCAACCACTTCAGGCGGGCTATTGAACTCGACCCCAAGTACGCCTTGGCTTATGCAGCCATAATTGATTGTTATTTGCGCCTTACGACTAACTACTTGCCAGCGGAAAGTAACTTCCGTCCGTTATCAGAAGTTAACCGCGGTCAAGATTCTGAGGGGGCCAGGGGATCGGACGCACGTATAAAACTTCGTTTCGAGTGGGACTGGAAAGCGGCCGAGCGTGAGCTTCGTAGGGCGAATGATCTGGGGACTAACTACCCTGCACCCTACCAATGGTACGCCGCATATCGATTCTCGATGGACCTTTATTTAAGTAGCTCAATGAAGGGCCAATTCTCAGTCGAGATTCTTGAGTCCATTCATGTACCCCAACTTTATTTCAGAACCTTGAGTCCCAATGAAGATAGTCAAATCCTTTGTACCGTGGCTCGAGAACAAATCGAAGTGGGAAATTACGACGCAGGCTGCCTTATGCTGAAAAGGTATTGGATACCTGGGGAGTGGCCTAAACTTGATGGTTTGACTTCACATTCAGCAGCGGACTTGCTATTCACAGCTGGTTCGTTGGCTGGTTGCCTTTCGAGTACGGGTCGAATTCAAAAGGGCCAAAAGCACGCTGAAGCTTTGCTGAGCGGATCTATTGGAATTTTTGAACATTTAGGGGCCAAGAGAGCAACTGCGGAAGCAAAGATTGAACTTGCCCTGTCTTACTACAGACAGGGATTGTTTGATCTTTCATCAAAAATGCTGCTAAAGGTCATTCAAGAACTGCACACTGTTGATAACGACCTAAGGTGCTTGGCCTTGATTCGATTGGGAGTGGTAGAACGACATGCCGGGCATGTTGCCGATTCACTATCTAGGCTTTCGGCAGCGAACACCGTTATCGACCAAAGTGGGCCACTGATTACCGGACGTTATCACCAAGAACTTGCGACTGTTCTGAACGATGCAGCTATACGAGAGAACCGCTCAGAGTATACAGAAGCAATTCAAACTAATTTCGCACAAGCATACTACGAATTTGAGGCTATTGGACATCTGAGATATACGGCCGTCGTAGAAAACAATCATGGATATTTCCTTCTCGACTTGGGTCTTTTTGATGAAGCTGAAGCTCATCTTTTGCACGCCCAAGAACTCTTCGAACGGCTTGACGACAAAATTCGGAGGGCCCAAGTGGATGACTGCCTCAGCAAGCTTTACATGGCAACAGATCGGTTTGAGTTGGCTGAATCTGCAGTCGAACGCGCTATCCTCTCTTTGGAGGCAGATGACGAAGAAGCACTGTTGGCAGAGGCTCTAACTACTAAGGGGCGGCTCTTTTGCAAAACCAATCGCCATTCCGAGGGACGACAGATTCTGGAAGGTGCTTGGCGAATAGCTGAAAGGTGTGGTGATAATGAAGGTGCGGGTCGCGCGTTACTGACCTTAATTGAGGAAACACATACTCAAATAGATGCAGCAGAACGGCGTCGTATGGTATTACGAATTCGTAAACTATTAGAGAATACGCAACAAGCATCCACACGTACACGGCTTACGGAATGCCTGAAAACAATTTTCTAACAGATCAGCCGTTAGGTTGACGCAGTCATCGCTTAACACGTAGGAAAACTCCCTCGCAGTGCTTCGCCTGGAAAAATAAAACCTCTCAAAAGGTTAGAGGACTCAGAATTAGCAAACACCCACTTCTGAAGAATGTTAACCAGTTGATTCTGGTTCATAAGATCTCCCCTCAAGCGGCATACTCATTGCTTCGTTATTGATTAAAGCCGCCATATGTGCGGACTTTCATGCATTTTGACTGATCTTTGAAGAATGAAGCAGCATATTGACCGAGCTGGTTTCAAGTTGAAGCTTTCTACCAAATCAGATTGGTAAGTAATGACCAAAAGCCAGCAAGCAACTCTTCTTGGATGCGAAGTCTGGAACCACTCTCATTCGGGATGATGCTAAATCTTGATCCGCTAATCGCCCCTGTTGAGCCGCCGCTGATCGTTCCAGTTCTGCCGCCGCTGATCGTTCCAGTTCTGCCACCGCTGATCGTTCCAGTTCTGCCGCCGGAGATGGTTCCAACTGCGGTTGTACGTCCCCCGGAGATAGTTCCAGCTGAAGCGATGGTCGTTAGTGATAAGGTCAACACGGTAGCCAACGACATTTGTTTAAGGGTTTTCATTTTATTCCTCCTGGCGAATGGTTTATTGCTTGGGGTCATGCGGGTGGGATAGGGCTTGGTAAGCTTCATCTCATCCGCTTGAAATATCTAGATTCGTTCTCCCCAGTTTCAAGACTTATGCCACGAATAATCTAAGTGTGGCTAACTCAAGAAACCCTTTCTTTGTAGGAGTTTGGACAAACGGAGTAGATATCATGACTTTTGAGGCTCCATTGTGTAGGTGCTAGACAATTAGCGAGGAACAAGCTTACTTGGCCAGATAACCCCTTTATTTAGCAAAAGATACGGAACCTACAAAGGTTCTGGGGCTGGTGTATACCGGGGTACCACTGAGTACCCTCTAGTCACTAATTAACAAGTTCCACCGAATCCAATTGAATACTCCACTCTCAATCCATATAGATACGCCCGAACTGACCCAGAGCGAGCGGGTTTTGGCCTGTTGCGCCATTGCGAAAGAAAAACTTGAGACGGGAGACTACGATTCGGGATGTGCAGCATTGGAACCTTGGTGGGCATTAGGACAGTGGCCGCATCACTCGGGGTTGACCGACGGGGCAACAGCCGAATTGCTACTTGTGGCCGGCACCCTAAGCGGCTGGGTGGCTAGTTCGCAGCAGATTCCTGGTGGAAGAAAACCTGCTGAAGCGCTGTTAAGCGGAGCGATAGCGGTTTTTGAGCAGTTGGGAGAGACAAAACGGGCTGCTGAGGGCCGCATCGAATTAGCGTGCTCATATTACCATCAGGGTGCACTGGACTTGGCCCGCTCTACCTTGCACTACGCACTCCAGTGTTTAAGTGAGGACGAGCACGAGCTCAGAAGCGTTGGTCTAATCCGCCTTGCGGTTGTAGAGCGCTTGGCTGGACGTTTGCACGATGCTCTTCTCCAACTCGAAGAGGCCACACCTTTGCTTCAAAGTTCTGCTGATTGGCCAAAGGGGCGGCTCCATCTGGAAGTTGCAAATACGCTTAAAGATTTAGGTCTGGCAGATAGCCAAAAGGGATTTTTCGAGAAGGCCCTCGTGCATTACCGGCAGGCGCTAAACCATTTCAAGCGGGTTGGAAATCATAGATACACAGCCATCGTTGAGAATAATCGCGGCTTATTGCTCTTGTCTCTGAAAAGATTCGATGAAGCTTGTAGTTATCTCCTCCGCGCTCGAAAGCTATTTGAATTGCTTCACGACAGTGTGAGGTGTGCACAGGTAGATGAAACATTGGCTCAACTCTATATCGCCTCTGAGAAATATGATTTAGGTGAGCGCGCAATTAATCTTTCCATAGATACTTTGGAGATCAGTGGAGAAGATGCATTTCTTGCTGAAGCTCTGACTACGCGCGGAATTGTGCTCTGTCGTCTAGGAAGGAAAAACGAAGCTAAACCTAATTTCGAAAGGTCTCAAAGAGTTGCTGAACGTTGCGGAGATTACGAAGCAGCAGGCAGGGCGTTGTTGATTCTCATTGAGGAGATGTGTGACCAGTTGGCCGATGATGAGCGGCGGGAGATTGGGGCGCAGGCGAATCAATTGCTCGCGAATTCGCAGCAACATGCTACCCGGGAACGATTGAAGAAGTGCCTCGATATGATTGCTGAGGCTCACTCGCGTTACGAGGCCCAGCGCGAACAGGAGATTCACGCGCAGAAAATGGCCGCCCTCGGCGAGTTGTCCTTCGGCGTGGCCCACAACGTTAACAACACCCTCACGGGCATTTTGGGCCGCGCACAGCTCATCCTTCGCAACAGCAACGATCCCGCCAAAATCGAAGCCGGCCTCGAACTTATCATCAAGAGCGCGGAAGACGGCGCTCACATTATCCGCCGTATTCAGGACTTCGCTCGCCAGCGCCCGAGCCGCGAATTCGAAACCGTGGCCATAGCCGAACTACTCAAAGACGCCTGCGAGATGACGCGCCCGCGCTGGGAGTCGCGCTCGGAATTCGCGCCCATTCGCTTCGCTCTGCACGGCGACTGTAAAGCCTACGTCAACGGCGACCCGGTCGAACTCCGCGAGGTGCTGGTGAACATGATTTACAACGCCATCGACGCCATGCCCTCGGGCGGTGAAGTACGCGTCTCTGCCCAGGAAAACCGTGATCGCGTGGTGCTGCATATCACCGACACCGGAACCGGCATGACTCCCGAAGTCAAACAACGACTCTTCGACCCGTTCTTCACCACCAAGGGCAAAGCAGGCACCGGCATGGGCCTGGCCGTCAGCTTCGGTATCATCCGGCGCCACGACGGCTTGATCGAAGTGGATAGCGAACCCGGCCGCGGCACAACTTTCAAGATCTCCCTCCCGAAAGTGATGCCTGAACTACCGCAGGCCGAGGGCATCACCACTCCCGCAACTACGACCACAAACACTGAAGACAAAGTCCGCGTAATGGTCGTCGACGACGAAACACACGTTCGCGAGGTTCTGATCGAGGCGCTTGAAGCAGAAGGCTGCGAGGTGGTCTCAGCCCAGAGCGGCGAAATAGCCCTCGCGCTCTACGACCAGTACGAAGGTAGGTTTGACGCCCTGTTTACCGATATCGGCATGCCCGACATGAGCGGCTGGGAACTGGTCACCGAAATCAGGAAGCGCTCACAAACCATGCCAATCGCAATTATTAGCGGCTGGGCCGATGCGATTAGCCTCGAAACGAAAAATGAAGTTAAGGCTGACTGGGTAATTGCGAAACCGTTCGATATCGACAAGATCTGCAAGCTTGCGGAGGAGATCACTCAACGTAAAAACAGCGGGGTGAAGGCCTAAGCGCTGACACTGAGATCGTGGCGCTCGAGCTTGAGGTAAAGTCCACGGCGAGTTAGACCAAGTTCACGAGCAGCGCGCGAGATGTTGCCGCCATGCCGGCGCATTGCATCAGCAATCATGCGTCGCTCAACTTCCGCAAGCGCATCGGCAAGCGTGCCTGTTCTTTGCAGGTTTGTTGACGACGGCATCGAAGCGAATGACGCCGCCGAAGGAGTAGTAGGTGAAGAGGTTCGTTTCAGTTCGGGCGAAAGATGCTCAGGGGTGATGATCGTGCCATCCTCAGAACGAGCCACGGTGCGCTGAATCTCATTACAAAGCTGCCGCACGTTTCCAGGCCAATCACTCACCATCAACAGATCCACCGCCTGCGGCGTGATCTGAATGTCTTTCCGACCAAACTTTGCCGAATAATGATTGACGTAGTAGTTGACGATCGTCGGGATTTCCGAACGGCGTTCGCGCAGGGGCGGTACACGCAAGCGAATCACGTTGAGCCGGTAATAGAGGTCCTCACGAAAACGTCCCTGTGCCACCATCTCCTCAAGGTCTGTGTTCGTGGCGGCAATAATGCGCACGTCAACTTTGCTGGGACGTTGTTCGCCCAACGGTTGAATCTCACCTTCCTGCAAAAAGCGCAGCAGTTTTGGTTGAACATCCAACGGTAGATCGCCAACTTCATCGAGGAAGAGCGTGCCGCCGGCAGCGGTGCGAATTACACCCTGCGAATCAGAAATAGCGCCGGTAAACGCTCCACGCCGGTAACCAAAGAGATACCCTTCCGACAACTCCTTCGGCACCGCTGTGCAATTGAACGGCACAAACACTTTCGCGCGCCGTGATGAGATCGCGTGGATCGCACGCGCCACTAACTCTTTACCCGTGCCCGACTCGCCTGTGACCAACACAGTCACATCCGACGAGCGAATCTTGTGCACCTCTTCCACCAACTGAGTCATCGCCGGGCTCGAATGTATAAAACCAGGCATCAGACTCGTACCGGTCAATTCGTCGGTACTCTCACTGGCGCCACTCTTTTGCGCTCCGGCACGTAGCGCGCAAACATCCATTCCCAACTCGACCACGCGAAGCAGCGGCTCGAGTGCAACTCCTTTCGGCAACTTCGCGCGATTGCGAGGCGCGAGGTAAAGCTTCGCCGTCGGAGCGTTGGACGATTTCAAGATGATCACTTCCGCATCGTGCTTCCGGCAGTATCGCTCAGAGGATTTGTCATCCTCCACGGCGTCGAGTTCCATTGCGATTTTCTGAGCATCCGCCGGCGTGCAACCCATCGCAACGACGACTTTGGGTTCGCGACGTTCACCTTGTTCACTGATAACCACGCGCTGTGCGCCAGTCTCCTGACGCATGACCGCGGCAAGCTCGCGCAAAAGAAGTTCGCGAGATGCAACCGCTTCAGCGAGACGCAGTGTCAACAACTGTGTCAGCGCCGACTGCTCCTGGATACGTTCGGGAGTTGAACGGGAAAGATCCCTCATCTCCTCTTCAGCGCGCGATAAATCGAGCCGCGCTCCCAATTCCCTGAACGTATTCAACGCGCGGCTTAAATGTTCACCAGCGCGTTCCGGCAAAATCGTTGCGTAAGCACGGCCTAACTCAAGGTGTGCACGCGCGGCGCGATAACGATCGCCAAGCATGTCGAAGATCGAAACGCTGCTACCGAAATGCTGTGCAGCTGACGCAGCGTCGTTACGAGCCATGTTCAGCATACCGTTGAGGCGATGTGCCTCGCCCGTAAACGCCAGATCGGTTTGCGAGTCGGTTGTTTCCTCACTCACGCGCTGAAGCTCTCGACTACATTCCTCCAACTCACCTGTCAACAAATGCGCTTCCGCCGCGATCAGGCGCGACTCACAAATTCCCTGACGATCGCCAATAGTCTCAACGAGCGTCAGGGCTTCACGGGCTCTTGCGAGTGCGCTTGACGGATCTTCAAGGACCAGAAAACAACGCCCCAGCGTTCTCAAGGCCTGAGCGGCGTACCACTTGTTCCCGTTCTCAGTAGCGAGAGTAACGGCTCGACTCAAATAGTCTTTAGCCTGGTCCAAATCGCCGCGGAGCATGTGCAACTCACCCAGCGAATCAAGGATCATCGGCACTTTCGCACCGCGCTCATCCACTTCCGTGGCAAGTGAAAAGGCGCGCTCGAGTGCTTCCTGTGCACGCTCCCACTGCCCGATCAAGATCAAGTTGATGCCGAGATTGTTATAACCATCGGCAGCATTGGCCTTGTGATCGGTACGCTCGTAATAAGTGATCGCCTTCTTGAGATAATCGATGCCTTCCTGTGGTCGTTTCAGAAACCAGCAGGCGCCGGCCATGTTTGCGTAAGTGCGACCGAGGACGTATGCGGCCGGTCTATCACCGATGAGTTTTAAGACCTGCTCGAGATTCTCGAGACACGCTTCGTAATGTCCTTCGAAAAGATCAGCTACGCCCACTGCGAAATAAGATTCGGCAAGTCCGCGCCATTCTCCGTTCTGGCGAAACTGCTCTAACGCCCTCTGCGCGTAATCCCGGGCGATCGGGTATTCGTTGATACTTCGATAAGTGCGCGACAGCGCCGCATAAATGTGACCCAGATTAGCGGCGCCGCTTTCAGCGTAGTCACGCAAGGTCGACTTGAGCATGGCGATTGCTTTCGGATGGTCGCCGTTGTAGTTGTAGGCCAGTCCGATCTGAACGCGAAGAAAACTCAATGTCTGTTCATCGAGCTTTGGGCGAGTTTCAGCCGATTCATACATCGCCACCGCGGCCAGCGAATCACGATAGTGACCCTGCTGCTCGAGCGCCGTGGAAAGAGCACACCTCGCAAGAGCGAGCACCGTAGAGTTATTGCGTGCGTTAGAGATTAATAGTGCAAGGCGATCTTTCGCTTCGGTAGGTAGGCCCTGATCGAGCAGCGAACGGATCTCATCCAATTCGTGCATCAACGACTCGGTGGTGGGTTTCGCTCGCGAGCGAATCCTCACCCGAGCATCGGCGAGATCGACCACACCTCGCTCGTCAGGGGAGTTTTGCTGGCCACGGCGTAGGAGCCCATGACCGACACGTTTATCCATTTAGTACCTATAAAAGATCAATCAAGCGGACTTTTCATGATGCTTTTGGTTATGGGAGGGAAAACCGCCAACAATCCGTTTACCTTAGGGCCGCGCAAACGTGTTATTCGCGGGAAATTTAACACAAGCGGGCGCTGACGTACAGTTTTCTTCTCTACACAACTGCGAATTTCTACCGGGGCGGAAATCGCACTTCACCCGGCGGAGAGTAAATTATCAAAATACTGAGGTTATGGGCTGATTTAACGGTGTCTTCGCCTTGACACCCTAAAAGTCGGCCGCTATCATTTCCGTTTCCGTCCGCAGCGCGGAACTTCGCCTAGAGTTATATGTTTGAGTCGCTCTCGGATAAATTAAAACGCACGCTAAAGAATTTGCGGGGCGAGGGCGTGCTGACAAAAGAGCACGTCGATGCTGCGCTACGAGAAATCCGTCTGGCGCTGCTCGAAGCTGACGTCAATTATAAAGTCGCCAAAGACTTTATCAGCTCAGTTCAGCAAAAGGCCGAAGGACAGCAGGTTTGGCAGGAACTCAAGCCGTCAGAACAGGTCGTTAAGATCGTTTTTGATGAGCTGGTCGAATTGCTTGGGGGACAGTCGTCGCGGCTCGTCTTTACCAAACAGATACCAAACACGGTGATGGTGGTCGGCCTGCAAGGCTCCGGTAAAACCACCTCGACGGGCAAGATCGCGCGTTGGCTGTCGAAAAATCAGGACCGAAAGCCGTTATTGCTTTCGGTCGACGTTTACCGGCCGGCGGCGCGTGAGCAGTTGAAAGTAATTGCGAAAGCGACCGGCCAACAGATCTTTGAATATCCGGAAAGTAACGATCCCCTGACGCTTGTGCGCGAGGCACAGAAACACGCACAGCAAACAGGCTTCGACACGTTGCTTATCGACACTGCCGGACGCCTTCACATCGACGATGAGTTGATGGAAGAGCTGGTCAACATCAAACAGGAAACTCATCCGGTCGAAATCCTTTTCGTTGCTGACGCGATGACTGGTCAGGATGCGGTTCGTTCCGCTGAAGAATTTCACCGCCGCGTGGGAATTACCGGTGTGATCCTGACGAAGATGGATGGCGACGCGCGCGGTGGCGCAGCACTTTCGATCAAGCAGGTGACGGGGCAGCCCGTGAAGTTCGTCGGTGTTGGCGAGCGTTACGACGCACTCGAGCCGTTTTACCCGGATCGAGTCGCGCAACGAATTCTCGGCATGGGCGACGTGCTTTCGCTCATCGAGGAAGTTCAGTCAAAGGTCGATCAGCAGGAAGCTGAAGAACAGCTCAAGAAGCTACAGAAGAACGAATTTACGTTGGATGACTTTCGTTCGCAGTTACGCCAGGTCAAGAAGCTCGGCTCTTTCTCAAAGATTATGAAGTTGCTACCGGATCAACTTCTCGGCGGCATCGGTATGCCGCAGTTGGACGAAGAGCAATCGAAGATGATGGAGCAGGAGCTGAAGCGAACTGAAGCCATTATCGACTCGATGACCTGGGAAGAACGGAACGATCACCGGATTTTGAACGCCAATCGCCGGCGCCGCATCGCTCGTGGTTCGGGAACATCGGTCGCGAGTGTTAATCAACTCATCAAGCAGTACGTCGAGATGCGGCAGATGATGCGGCAGCTTTCGAGTTCGGGAATGTTTGGCGGCGGCGGATTGAAAAGCAAGATGTTGAGGAAAATGACGGGCATGCCTGACATGGCCGGATTTGCCGGAGATGAAGGCGAACTACCGTCTTTGCCATCGTTACCGGCTGGACCATCAAGAAAGAAGCTCAAAAAGAAGCGAAAGAAGAGAAGACGATAATGTTAGCGATTAAGTTAATGCGCACTGGCGCGAAGAAAAGCCCGTCATATCGTGTGGTTGTAAAAGAGAAGCAGTCAAAACGCGACGGCGCGTATCTCGAAAATCTGGGCACCTATAATCCCACACGCGATCCGGCCGAGATCAAACTCAACCTGACCAGAGTCAACTATTGGATCGAGAAGGGTGCGCAGCCCACCGACACCGTTAGTCGCTTAATCAAGGCCAGCAAGAAGGCGGAGTACGCTGCCGCGGGTGAGGTCCAGGCGTAAGTTTTTGAAATCATGCGAGACGCGATTGAGATGATCGTCAAGGCGCTGGTCGATGACAGTGAGAACGTCGACATTCGCGAAGTCGAACAGCGCAACGGGGCCACGCTCATAGAAGTGCGTGTCGCGCCCGAGGACATGGGCAAGATCATCGGCAAGCAAGGCAAAACGATTCGCGCCTTGCGCTCTTTGGCTCGCATCGCCGGAACCAAGAAGAACCGGCGTTACCTGCTGGAAATTGTTGAGTGACTCAGATGGACGACGGCGCTTCGAGTGAACTGGTAGTCATCGCTCGAGCAGTCAAGCCTCGCGGGCTTAAAGGTGAGATCGTCGCGGAGCTCTTAACAGATTTTCCGGAACGTTTTGAAGACATTGATGAACTGGTGCTCGTTTCGCCAAGCGGTGAACGCGGCACTAAACGACTCGAAGATTACTGGTTTCAAAACGATCGAGTCGTATTGAAATTGTCGGGTTACGACGACGTAGAAACAGCGAAGGAATTAGTCGGGTTTGAATTCGCTGTTCCGGAGTCAGAACGAGTTCCGCTTCCGGCCGATCATTACTACGATTGGGAGTTGGAAGGGTGCACGATTAAGGTCGGCGACGACAGCATCGGCCAGGTCAAGTCAGTTCTTAAGACCGGCGGGACCGAGATTCTGGTGATTGTCGACAACAGCGGCAAGGAACGACTGATACCGCTGGCCGATTCGATCGTGATTGAAGTCGACCCCGCCCGGAAGACGATCGTCGTCGATCCTCCGGAAGGGCTTTTGGATTTGTAGATCTTTGAGATGCTGCGCGTCGATATCATCACGATCTTTCCTGAGTTCTTTCGCGAAGCGATTGATTGTGGGATTTTGCGGCGCGCGCGTAATGCCGGGTTAGTGGAAGTAACGGCGCACGATCTGCGGCAGTGGACCACTGACAAGCATCACGTCGTTGACGATCGACCGTTTGGCGGTGGCGACGGGATGATACTTAAACCCGAGCCCATCTTCGCCAGTGTTGAAGCGTTAACCGGAGTTTCGCGAAGAGAGGACTTTCCGGCTCACACGCGCGTGATTTTGTTATCGGCCCAGGGTCAGGTTTTTTCGCAAGCGCTGGCCCGCGATCTTTCACAGAGCGCAGCACGAATCGTACTTCTTTGTGGCCGTTACGAAGGCGTGGACGAAAGAGTCGCCGACGCGCTGGCCACTGACGAAGTTTCGATTGGCGACTATGTGCTGTCGGGCGGTGAACCGGCGGCGATGGTGTTGATAGATGCCGTTGTGCGCTTGTTGCCAGGAGCGCTGGGTAGTGAGACGTCGGCAGTGTTTGAATCATTTTCTGAAGGGTTGTTGGACCACCCGCAATACACGAGGCCGCCCGAGTTCAGAGGAATGAAGGTGCCGGAAGTATTGTTAAGTGGCAATCACGCAGAGATCGACCGTTGGCGTAAGGAAGCAGCCATTGCAAAAACAAGACGTAAACGTCCTGACTTGCTGAAAGAATAAAGCGAAAGATTTAAGGAGCATCGAGCAATGAACCGATTGGATAAGATTGAACAAACGCAACTGCGTAATAATATTCCGGAATTTCAGCCAGGCGATACGGTTCGCGTCCACGTTCGGATTAAGGAATCCGAGACCAAAGAACGATTGCAGGCTTTTGAGGGTGTGGTGATTGCGCGCAAACACGGCGGCGTGCGCGAGACGATCACGGTTCGTAAGACAAGTTTTGGCGTAGGCGTCGAGAGAATTTTTCCGCTGCACGCTACGATCATCGACCACATCGATCTCGTAAAGAGAGGTCGTGTGAGACGAGCCAAGCTCTACTACCTGCGCGGTCTGCGCGGCAAAGCGGCACGTATTCGTGAGCGCGATACACGCGGGCCTAAGGGTGATGATTCCCAGGCCTCCGCAGCCGGCAAGAAGTAGATCGAGTTTCACGCAAAGGCCCAAAGAGAACGCAAAGGCGCAAAGAAGATATTCAGACTCTTCTCTGCGTCTTTATCTTTGCGCCTTTGCGTGAAAAACTTCTTCGACACATTTATGGGATAGACGTCGTTTATAACCCCGACTAGCCTGGTCCACCAGGGCTCTTGCGAGGAATCGCTCAACATATAAGCTGCTCGAATTATTAGTCCGATGCGAATCGCCATTCTCGGAACTCGAGGCATTCCGGCCAGCTATGGCGGGTTTGAAACGTTCGCCGAACATCTTTCCACACGCCTGGTCGCACGCGGCCACGATGTCACCGTCTATTGTCGGTCTCACTACGTCTCCCCCAGACAATTAAAATTCCACGGCGTCAAGTTAAAAGTTCTGCCGACGATCAGACATAAGTATTTCGACACGGTCGTTCACACTTTCCTCTCCGCAATTCACGCAGTTTCACAACGCTACGACGCGGCACTGATTTGTAACTGCGCAAATGCCCCGTTTAGCCCCATTCTTCGACTCGCCCGAACACCAGTGGCGATCAATGTCGACGGACTCGAACACAAACGTAAAAAGTGGAGTTGGCCCGCGCGCCGCTATTACCGGTTCGCCGAGTATTTGTCGACCGTGCTTCCAACTGAAATGGTCACGGACGCACAGGTGATCCAGGATTATTACCTTGCACGTCACAATGCGCGGTCCACGATGATCGCTTATGGCAGTGAGGTTGAGCGGCGTCCCAATCGCGAACTCGTGCGCAAATGGCGAGTGGAACCAAACAGATACGTTTTGTACGTTTCCCGGCTCGAGCCCGAGAACAATGCCCATCTGGTGATTGAGGCTTTTAAGAAAGTGCGCACTGCCTATCGCCTGTTGATAGTTGGCGATGCGCCTTACGCCGAGCAATACATCAACAGTCTGAAAGCCAGCGCTCGCGGCGATAAAAGAATCGTCTTTACCGGTTTCGTGTTTGGTCAGGACTATCGCGCGCTTCAGCAAAACGCGTACTGCTACGTTCATGCAACCGAAGTCGGCGGCACTCATCCCGCGCTGCTCGAAGCGATGGGTTATGGAAACTGTGTCCTGACTCTCGCGACGCCCGAGAACATAGAAGTCGTCGGTGACGCAGGTGTTCCGTACATCGACGAATTCGATCTCGCCGAGAAATTACAGAGGGTTTTGCGAGACGGATCGCTGGTCCAAGCCTACCGAAATCGAGCTCAACAACGCATACAAAAGCACTACGACTGGGAAACAGTCGTTGATCAATACGAGCAACTCTTTGCGCGCATGTGTGGCCAGGAGGTTCGGTCCGAACCGGTGTCTGTCGAAGCTGAAGCCACTAAGGTGATGAAAGCAGCGCCCTAAAAGAGGGGGACCCCGCCAGCTCAAAGAACGGGCGGGGCACAAAGCGTAACGGGTAGGGTCGGGCAATCAGGGTGGCTGTGCAAACTGAGATCGTCAAACTCCGGACGATTCGTATGGGCGGCGCGTGTGCGGGTACAGATAATGGCAGATAATCAAACACACCATCCGACAGTTAACAGCCGTTTTCAAACTATCCAACAACCCTTGCTTTTGGGGTTGGTGCGAAATTATACGATTGAGGCGTGACCTGTCAAGGACAATCTTCACCTTTTCGTAAAATTCTCGTGACACATCGGAGCGGAGCAGTAAGATAGCTCACTGAATGGGCGCTATTTTCACTCGCCGCCGCGTGCATGTTGAAGTCTGTAGGCCTGGCGCCGGACGGCTTCCGAAACGTTACGATTCTGGGTGAGATTTAGGAGATCCTTAGTTCTTATTCGAGGCAGAAGATTCATTACTGTCGGGATCGGAGTGCGTGGGTTGCGGGCGAGATTGTGAATAATCGGGTAGGACCGGGCCCAGCTACGGTTGAGCGCGATAAGTCGCAGCACCTCATCGGCAACGGTCCTCATCGACGCAATGTTCTCAACCTCCTGCTCCGTTACCCGCGGATTCTTTACCACAGCCGAACACACAACTTTATTGGAATCACGGATCAGAATGCTGCGCGCTTCGCGGTCACCTTTCATGGCAAGTTTCATTCTGTCCTTGGTATTCATGAACATGATTCGCCGAATCAGCGACACTCTCTCGAAATTGACCTCGCCCTTTTCGAGCTGTTCACTTTGAATCACACGCTGCACGTTTGCTGAAATCTCGGCCTCGCTTTCAGTCGCCAACTCTTCGAGACGTTCAGCTGGTAGCCATGAGTCGTCGAGGTCGGCGTCCGAAACTTCAATATGCTGAGCAATAAGCCAGGCATCTTCGAAACTGAGTTCGCCGGCTGCTGAGGTCAACTCTGCTGTCTCGAAGAATTCAGCGGCCGCAGTTTGGCCTCTCGCTCTCAACTCGTCTGCAATCTGCCGTGCGCCGCGCTCTTTTTCAAAAAACTCTTTGCGCGTCTCGCGTGCACGTCTTTCGGCTTCACTGCTACGCTCCGGATTACCGAGAATGGCGTCGATGATCTCCGGACAGCGAACGAGTCGCTGTTGGTTAATCGTGATTAGTTCTAACAGTGAACTGTTCGTCGTGGCCGCAGCCAACTTAGCGAGCGCTTGATCGGGAGTGCGTGTGTTAAGGATCGCGGCCTCGTAGATTTCCTGCTTTCCGTCCGCAATGGTCGCGAGGTAGAAGAGTACATCCGGTGCAGTTTCTTCTCCTGATGCAGCGATCAGAAGATCTTCGGGACTCTCGGCTTTTAGAGTCTCATCGGCAGCGGCGGCAATCTGCTCGTCTTCGCTGGTGGTGAGTGCAACCAACACCTCGAGCAGATCGCTTTGCGGCAACGGCAACATTCCACGCGCGGCTGCAAGACGTGCAGGTTGCGGAGCTTTGCCACTGATGATGGCCTGAACGACGGGATTTGTAGATGTGATTTCGGCGGTCAAAATTGAAAGGAATAGGTCCAATTAGGACTATTGGACCTATTCTTCGTTAGGCATTGATGCCGTGGCACTTTTTATACTTCTTTCCTGAGCCACACGGGCAGGGTTCATTGCGTCCGACTTTTGGCTGGTCGCGCACGACCGTCTTTACTTTACCATCTTCTTCACCGGCTGGAGCGGCGCCCTGGTTCGGACCCGTGAATTTCAACGAGGCCGCACGCCGCGCACGTCGTTGTTGCAAACTCTCAGGCGCTTGTTCCGATACTACCTGCAAGTTGAACAACGATCGGATCGTCGTGGTGTCAATGCGATCGAGCATCTCCTGAAACAGGTCGAAACTCTGTTTCTTATACTCAACCAAGGGATCCTTCTGACCGTAACCCACCAGCCCAATGCCTTGTTTCAAGTGATCCAACGACAGCAGGTGGTCCTTCCACTGCGCGTCAATGATGTTGAGCATGATGATGCGCTCGTACGTGCGCATCGCTTCCGGTCCAATCTGCTCTTCCTTCGTCTGATATTTGACTTTGAGCCGTTCCCAGATCGTGTCAACCACTTCCGGCGACGACATATTCGGAATGTCGATGTTCTCGCTGTCCGCGTCAAAGTCGTAGATAGTCTTGATCTGGATCTTGTAGTTCTCGACGTCCCAATCATCAGGCGACACATCAGGATTGAGATACTGCCGCGTGATATCGGACAACAGGTCGTAAGCAACGCCCGCACTCGGCGGATCACCCATCAAGTACTCTCGTTGATCCGGCTCCTCCATCAATTGACGGCGCAAACCATAAATCGTCTCGCGCTGCTTGTTCATGACGTCGTCGTATTCAAGCAGGTGTTTGCGAGCTTCGAAGTTTCGTCCTTCAACTGACTTCTGCGCGGCGGCGATTCGCTTTGAAACCATTCCCGACTCGATCGCGACGCCTTTCTCCATGCCGAGACGCTGCATCAGCGCTTTGACCTTGTCGCCGGCAAAGATGCGCATCAGATCGTCTTCGAGCGACAGGAAGAATCGCGACGAACCGGGGTCCCCCTGACGACCGGCACGTCCGCGTAGCTGATTGTCGATGCGGCGCGACTCGTGACGTTCAGTGCCGAGGATGTGCAAGCCGCCGAGCGAAACCACTTCCTTGTGCTCCTCTTCGACAATCGCCTTCGCTTGAGCATAAGCAACACGCCATTGCTCTTCCGTCGCTTCGTCAGGATCGATTTCGTCCTTCTTCAAAAACTCACGCGCCATGAAATCAGGATTGCCGCCGAGAAGAATGTCCGTACCACGACCAGCCATGTTGGTGGCGATCGTCACTGAACCTTTTCGTCCGGCTTGGGCCACAATTTCCGCTTCACGCTCGTGATACTTCGCGTTTAGCACGTTGTGCGGAACCTTTTCTTTCACCAGTCGCCGCGCGATCAACTCGGAATTTTCGACCGAAACAGTACCTACCAGAGCCGGCTGGCCCTTTTCGTAGCACTCCTTAATCTCTTCGATAACTGCGTCCCACTTCTCCGGCAGCGTGCGATAAATCACGTCCGGAAAATCGGTACGAACCATCGGCATGTGCGTCGGGATCACGATCACGTCGAGCTTGTAAGTCGAGGCAAACTCGGCTGCTTCCGTTTCGGCGGTACCAGTCATGCCCGACAGTTTTTCGTAAAGACGGAAATAGTTTTGAAGTGTGATCGTGGCGAGCGTCTGGTTCTCTTTCTCGATCTCGACGCCTTCTTTGGCTTCAACCGCCTGGTGCAGTCCATCGGACCAGCGACGGCCTTTCATCAAACGACCGGTGAAGTCGTCGACGATGATTACTTCGCCGTCCTGGACCACATACTGGTGGTCTAACCTGTAAAGCGTGTGCGCTTTTAAAGCCTGCTCGACGCAGTGGAGCAACTCCATGTTCGACGGGTCGTACAGATTGCCAACGCCCAGCAGTCGCTCAGCCTTATCAACGCCTTCTTCGGTAAGCACTGCGGTGTGCGCCTTTTCATCGACGACGTAATCACCAGTCTTTTTGCCGTCGACGTCTTCGCCTTTCTTCAGGTGGGGAATGATCGCGTCGGCGTTCTTGTATTTGTCAGTGGCTTCGTCTGATGGTCCGGAAATGATCAACGGCGTTCGGGCTTCGTCGATCAAAATCGAGTCGACCTCGTCGACGATCGCGAAGTAGTGACCACGCTGCACGCACGTCGCGAGGTCAAACTTCATGTTGTCGCGGAGGTAGTCGAAACCAAACTCGTTGTTGGTGCCGTAAGTGATGTCCGCCGCGTAGGCAGTCTGGCGCTCGAAGTCGTCCATGTCATTCTGGATACAACCGACTTCAAGACCGAGGAAGCGATGGATCTGGCCCATCCACTCTGCGTCGCGCGACGCGAGATAATCGTTCACCGTAATGACGTGAACGCCGCCGCGGCCGGTGAGCGCATTCAAGTAAGAAGGCAAGGTGGCGACGAGCGTTTTGCCTTCGCCCGTGCGCATCTCGGCGATCTTGCCCTGGTGCAGCACGATGCCGCCGATTAGCTGCACGTCAAAGTGGCGCATGCCGGTCGTGCGGACACTCGCCTCCCGAACGATGGCAAAAGCCTCCGGCAAGATCTCATCGAGCACGGCTCGTTCGCGACGCTTACGCTCCTCTTTGTCTTTTGTGTCGCCCACCGCGCGCTGCACACGCTCTTTGAACTCAGCGGTCTTCGCGCGCAGTTGGTCGTCGGTGAGCGCCTTTATTGACGACTCGAGCGAGTTGATCTCCTGGACCATCGGCGTGATGGACTTCAAGAACCGCTGATTGCTGCTGCCAAAAAGTTTAGTAAGGAATTTATCGAAACTCATATCTAATAAGCTGCTCCATCAAAAGTCGCTTTTAATTTTAATTTCTAAGAATGTTTCTCGCAAAGGCGCACAGAACCGCTAGACACCGGGCTCTAGTTGTTTCTTGATCATATCGACGACACTCTGCCGCGGCATCGAAAAGTTAACTACCACTCGCTTCCCATCCGGCGTCGCATTTGTATTCTTCATCAACACTTCTTCATCTTTACCAGCCCGCGATCCCGCGCCGAAGTAGAGAAGACTGTTGAGTGCTTTGGCAAGTGACTCCGCGCGTTGCGGCGACGACGTCTCCGACTCTACCGACGCCAGCACTTCTTTCTCACCTTGCTTCACTGTGATCTTCACTGTCGCGCCCGGATTGTCTATGCTAATCGGTTTGAGATAGATCAAAAACCCACTATCGTTCAACGCTGCTACCATCTTGCCGAACAAGTCCACCAGGTTTTCATCGCCGGCCTTTTTCGTGAATCGTGGGTTCGTCAGTTTTCCCTTTTCATCCAACTCGGCTTCGATCACGACTTCAAAAGGCTGATCGAGATCCAGCTTGCCCTGATTCTTCAAATCATTGGCGTACTTGGCAAAATCCTTGAGAACCTTTTTGTTGATCTCGTTCTCATCGGGCAGCGCGACATTGTTTTGCTCGGCAGTTTTATCGAGCTGCTTCTGAGCCTCTTCCGGAGTCAACGGCGTGGCCGTAGGACTCGGTTGAGCTTGAGCGACAGCGGCAGATGGTGAACTTGACGACGCCGGACTCGCTCCCGGAGATGCACTCGGACTTGCTGCCGGACTCGGCGAAGGCGACGCTTTCGGCTCAACATTCTTTTCGTTCGCGGCCAGCGAGATTATCTTCGGCGCATACTGAGCCATATTCGCTGCCACACTCTGGGGCGGCTGCTCAGCCGTGACCTGACCGTCAGGCGTGAAATAGCCATCCGGATAACGAAACTTCTCACTCACCTGAACCCACTTCACATCGTCCGCAATTTGAGTGGCTTCGTACGGTTTATCTACAACCTTGCTGCTCGCAACCAGGGCGACGATATTCAACGTGTCGCGGAAAGCCGGGACATAAACAGTCATCCACAACAGCGCCAGATGCACGATTAACGAGGCGCCGACAAGTCGCATTAAGACTTTCCAGCGAGGATCGCTATTTACCTCAAATTTATCGAATAACTCTGCCATCCTGTAAATTCCGTGATCCGTGGTTAGACGCTATTGTAACTCTCAGGGTTTGCGTTAGCACTTCGCAGGCCACAACAGCAAAGTTAGAATGGCCCTCAGTGAACCGATAGTGCGTCGAAATAACAGAAAAACGTGGGACAAACGCAAATCGCGCAACCGCAACCGTCCCGAAAAACCAGCGCGCAAAAGTCACGAGGTGGCTAACGAACCCGTAAACCGCCTTGTTCCACATTCACGCGAAATCAAACGCCTGCTCGAAGGAATCGGCACTCCGCGCGCTGCGCCCTTCAAACCCGACCCGTTTCAACTCGACGCCCTCGAGCTGCTGGAATACGAGGATGTGCTGGTCACTGCGCCGACCGGCAGCGGCAAGACGTGGATTGCTCGTGAAGAAATACGCCGCTTGCTGGAGAACGGGCGCCGCGCCTGGTACACATCACCTTTAAAAGCCCTCACGAATTCCAAGTATCAGGAGTTCATCGATGAATTCGGGGCCGAACAGGTCGGAATTTTGACTGGGGATCGCAAGCAAAACTCCGACGCGCCACTCATCGTCGGCACCACCGAGATCTATCGCAATCAACTCTTCGATTCTTTGCGCGGCGGTAGTGAAGTCAGCGCAGACCTCGTTGTGCTTGACGAAGCGCACTACCTTGCTGACGAAGATCGTGGTCACGTTTGGGAAGAAGCGATCATTCTGACGCCACCACGCATACGGCTGTTGCTGTTGTCAGCGACGATTGGTAATGCACACGAGTTTGCGTTGTGGCTAGAAGAAATACGCGGCGTGCGTTGCGGAGTCATTACTGGACCACCGAAGCGCCCGGTGCCTTTGCGCTCCGCGGCGCTGCTACCGGATCGACGTTTGGTGCCGCAGATGGACACGGATGGCGGATACCGTGAAAAGAAGCAACGCATGCCCGAGATGCCGCCGGCAACGCTGGTGGCGACGCTCGAGGGTTACAACTTGTTGCCGGCGATCGTTTTTCTGCCGACGCGGCGTCGTTGCGATCAAGCGGCGTCGGAAGCTGCGCTCACGCGGCGCGACCCCAACGACAGCCGTCGCGAAGCGCGCCGCGATTTCATGCGCGCGTTTGTGACGCAGCACGAGGAAGTGCGTGGTCACCGGCACTGGGACACAATTATTCGCGGCGGCGTTGCGTCGCATCACGCGGGTCACATTCCCGCGTGGAAACTGGTGATCGAAAAACTAATGAGCGCGGGTTTGCTCGATACCATCTTCGCCACGGCGACTGTCGCCGCGGGTGTTGACTTTCCGGCGCGCACAGTGGTGCTGACCGGCGCTGACGCGCGCACCGCGAGTGGTTGGCGTCCGCTATCTGCGTCAGAGTTGCAGCAGATGACCGGACGCGCCGGGCGACGCGGGCGTGACAACGTCGGCTTTGTCATTGCTGCACCCGGAATACATCAGGATCCGGAACGCATCGCGCACCTCTTGAAAGCCCCGCCGGACGCCCTGGTCAGTCAGTTCCGCGCAACTTACACGACGCTGCTCAATCTGCTCGATGCTTACGGAAGTTTTGCCTCTGTGCGCGAGATTGCCGGACGCAGCTTTGCGTATCGCGACTCGGCCCACCAGATTCTTCAACTCGAGCGAAACCGTGATGAAAGTGAACAGAAGATACACCGGACGTTGAAAGAAGCTGCTTGCGATCTGCCGATTTCGGTCGTGCTTGGACTGGAACGACTGCTTGGCATTCGCGCGCGTTTGCAGGAAGCGAAGCCACAAACCCGTGTTGAAGTTTTTCATCGCTGGGTCAACGAAGTCGTAAAACCCGGACGCGTGGTGGGCGTCGGCCGCTCTGGCAAACGCCTCGTGATGGTGACTGAAAAGCGCGACGGAAGCGTGCGTGGCCTGCGTGAAGATGGGAGCAGCGTCAGTTTCCCGCTGGAGCGAATCGGACGCGTTTACTCGCCTGTGTACCGGCTACGCGAGGACGATCTCGAACGCGCCTTTAACGAGATTCGCGAGCGTGGCCGTGAACTTGTTCTCGCCGAGCCACGACTGCGCGACGCGGACGCCGAAGAAGTTGAGGCACTAAAGATCATTGACGACTCGATCGAGAACCTGCTTCCTTCAGCTACTGACAAACAGCGCTGCACTGAGATTGTCTGGCAACTTCACACGACTGCGGAAGACTTTGAACGCGCCTCGCGCCGCATTGAAGCACTGCGCGATGAAGTTTGGTCGCCATTTGAGCGACGCGCGAAAGTGCTGTCGGTGTTTGGCTATCTCGATTACGAAGCGGAAAAGGTCACGGAGCGGGGACGTTGGCTCGCGGATCTGCACATCGACCGGCCGCTGCTCGTCGGTGAAGCACTCGAGAGCGGTCTATTCAATTCACTTGAACGCAAACAACTCGCCGGGATCATGGCGGCGCTCACTGCCGATGAAGATCGTGACTACGGCGAGCTCGAATTGAACGACGACATGCTCGACGCCCTCTCGCGTTTCGAAGAGATCGGTTTCAAAGTCTCGAATGAGGAATGGAAATACGGACTGGATCCCACGCCGGAATTGAACTTCTCAGCGGCCGGCGCCGCGGTGCGTTGGGCGAGTGGCACTGAGTGGTCGGAAATCGTCAGAGAGACTCGCGCAGAAGAAGGCGATCTGTTTCGAATGTTCTCGCGAACGGGCGAAGCGCTGTTGCAGATCGCGGGCTTGCGTCGCAGCCATCCCGGAGCCGCTGACATGGCCGCCGCAGTGGCTGAGATGGTCTTGCGCGAGCCGATTCGGTAAGATCCGCCGCGGATTTTCACTAATAAACACGGATAGGAAAGAGAAACGAACTAATATGTCTACTTCCGCAGCCCAGCAACCATCACCACAATTATTCTTCCAAACGATCAATGCGCACATGCGCACCGAGGCTCTGAAAGCCGGAATCGAACTCGAAGTCTTCACCGCGATTGGTGAAGGCAACACTACCGCCGCCGAGATCGCGAAGCGGTGCAACGCTTCTGAAAAAGGAATACGCATCCTCTGCGATTACCTCACGATCATGGAGATGTTAACCAAGAAAGACGGTCACTACGGATTGACGCTTGATTCGTCGGTGTTTCTTGACAAACGTTCGCCTGCATATGTCGGCGGCGCAACCGAGTTTCTGTGCTCGCCGATGTTGACCGAGGGCTCAAAACATATGACCGAGGCCGTTCGCAAGGGCGGTACGGCGATGGAGGGTGACGGCACGATTGGACCAGACCATCCGGTCTGGGTGAAGTTTGCGCGCGGCATGGCGCCGATGATGGCGATGCCTGCTCAGTTGATGGCCGCCCTTGTCGATCCGAGCGCCGATCAAAAACTGAAGATCCTCGACATCGCCGCTGGTCATGGTCTCTACGGAATCAATTTCGCCACGCGCAACAAACAGGCCGAAGTCACCGCGCTGGATTGGAAGGCCGTGCTTGAAGTAGCAAAAGAGAATGCGCAGAAAATGGGCGTCGCCGACCGGTACAAGACGATTGAAGGAAGCGCTTTCGATGTCGAGTTTGGCACTGGTTACGATCTGGTCCTATTGACCAACTTCCTGCATCACTTCGACGCTCCGACTTGCGAAACGTTGTACCGGAAAGTACATGCAGCACTCGCCGAGGGCGGTCGCGCAGTGACATTGGAATTTGTTCCGAATGACGATCGCGTGACGCCGCCGGATGCCGCCGGCTTCAGCATGCAGATGCTCGTGGGCACGCCGTCCGGCGATGCTTACACGTTTGCTGAGCTGGAGCGAATGGCGGCAAACGCCGGGTTCTCGCGCAGCACGATCCATCCGCTGCCGCCAAGCGTTCAATCGGTTGTCATTTCGGAGAAATAGATCGCGATGCGACTCTCGATCTTGTTACTGCTCTGTCTTGCGGTTATGTTCCCTCAGACACCTCAGACACAAAGAACCAGTACCCTGGAAACAGTGTACTTGCTCAAGCCGGCTCACGTTTTTGACGGTGAGTCGGCACAGGTACACGACAACTGGGTCGTGCTTGTTCGTGGTGAGAAGATCGAAGCCGTTGGACCAGCCGGCGGCGTCACTGCGGCTGGCGCCAAAGTGATCGACTTGCCCGGACTCACGTTGATGCCGGGATTGATCGAGGCGCATTCTCACGTACTGCTGCATCCGTACTCGGAAACTGTTTGGAACGATCAGGTCGCGAAGGAGTCTTTGAGCCTGCGCGTCGCGCGGGCGACAAATCATCTGCGCAACACGCTTCAAGCCGGCTTCACGACCATTCGCGACCTCGGCACTGAAGGCGCGGGCTACGCTGACGTTGGGCTAAAACAAGCAGTCGAGCAAGGCATCATTCCCGGGCCGCGAATGATCGTCGTCACGCGAGCGATCGTCGCTACCGGCAGTTATGGACCAAAAGGATATGCTTCGGAGTGGACCGTCCCGCAGGGCGCTGAAGAAGCTGACGGCATCGACAGTTTGACACGCGTCGTTCGCGATCAGATCGGACATGGCGCTGATTGGATCAAGATCTACGCTGACTATCGTTGGGGCAAGTCAGGAGCGGCGCCGACTTTCTCACTCGACGAAATCAAGCTCGTAGTCGAGACTGCGAAGAGCGCAAACATTCCGGTGGCCGCACACGCTACGACCGCGGAAGGAATGCGACGAGCCGCGCTGGCGGGCGTCGAAACGATCGAGCATGGCGACGGTGGTACTCCTGAGGTGTTTCGGTTAATGAAGGAACGTGGCGTGGCGCTGTGTCCGACGCTGGCGATAGCGAGCGGCGCCAATGTCGAACGCAAGCGAACCGCGTTTCAGGCAGCGCTCAATGCCGGTGTGACGATCGCGAGCGGCAGCGACGTCGGCGTCTTCGCTCATGGAGACAATGCGCGAGAACTCGAGACGATGGTGAAGTTTGGGATGCCGCTGATCGATGTACTGCGATCGGCGACGTCCGTGAACGCTCGTGTGCTGCACATGTCTGACAAGATCGGCGCGGTCAAGTCAGGCTTGCTGGCGGATTTGATCGCAGTCGAAGGAGATCCGACGCGTGATGTCGCGGCGCTGCGACACGTGCGGTTCGTGATGAAGGGCGGGATCGTGTATCGAGAAAAATAGAGCCACGGATGACATGGATAAAAAATCGGATTTTATATCCGTGTCATCCGTGGCTTATTTTGAAACAAGCCGGGCTACCGTCATCAGCAGCTCTTCCGTCTTAAAGGGCTTCCCAACAAAATCGCTGAACCCGGATTGCAGGGCGCGAGCCCGGTCGCGATCGGTGTGCGCAGTCACTGCCACACACGGGATGTGCGCAGTGAGCGAGTTTGCTTTGAGCGCCTGGAATACCTCCCAGCCATCCAATTCCGGCATGGAAAGGTCAACCATGATTAGATCCGGCGGGTTTTCACACGCCAAATCCAGGCATTCCTGTCCGTTTCGAGCCTCGCGAACGTCGTAATTCGCTTGCGCGAGCAGCAAACGCAGCAGTTCGCGATTGTCGTCGTAATCCTCCGCAATGAGTATGGTAGGTGGCATATTTAATAGTAGACGACCCTCGGCCCGATCCGTTAGATTACCAGAGGAGACGTTTTGGCGAAAAGAATGCGCCTCTGTTCCCGACAGCGAGTCAGGAAAAACGATTTCTTGACTAGCTGATTACCAGCCGTTCATAATCACACCCAGAGTTTCTTGCGGCCCCTGCGAGACTCTCCATTGCGGATAATCAACCCAGGGTTAGAAATCCCTACCTGAACGACCTTGAGGTTCATCAAACCAACACCACGACACGGAGGAGCGAGCTGTGGTCAACGGACATCTTGAAGATAGTTTGCGGCGTGAAATTGAGAGTTATCTCGAAACTCGCCTCGGTGCAGTAAGGCAGGAGATAACCACTCTGCAAAGTCTACTCAACGAGTCGCTTTCGAGTTTTCTTGACCGGCAGGCGGCGAATGTGCAAATGGAGGGCAGCCTGGTCGCTGCCATCACCGAACACCTGCACGCTGCTCACGAACGTGGCGTCGAGCTCGCCGCATCCGAATCGTCACGCGCGAAAGCCTCCAGCGACATGGCCATCGTCAAAGCGGCCATTACCGAGATAAACGAGCAGAAATCGCAGTCAGACATTCTCAAGGCACTCGTCAATCGCGCCTCATCATTCGCGCCGCGCGTCGCTTTCTTCGTAATCAAAGGCGAGCAGGCAACTGGCTGGCGTGGTCGCGGTTTCGAAGGAACCGTGGGCGACGAAACGATTCAACAGATCTCATTGCCGTTGAGCGCCGACACCGTGGTCGCGAGCGCCGCGAAAGGTCTCGCTACGTGGAGTGGCGGTGCGGGTTCGCACTCTGAAGACCACACGTTGCTGAACCGGCTCGGCGAAGAGCCCGCACAACGAATCATCTCGATCCCACTCGTCGTACGCGGAAGGGCTGTGGCCGTTCTTTATGCCGACTCGGCCGGACTCGATTCGGAATCGATCAATCTTGAAGCACTCGAAACACTCGTGACTGTAGCCGGAATGGCGGTTGAACTGTTGTCAGCTTCGCGTAGCGCAGCTCCGAAGAAAGTCGCTGAAGAAGCGCCGGTGCCCGCGCCTGCTCCAGAACCGGCGCCGTCGTACGCGCCAACGAGTGAATACGCAGAGCCGGTTGCGCCTGCGGAGCCAACATTTTCGGGCGCAGAGACGATTGAGAGTTACCAACCCGTTGCTGCTGAACCCGAAGTCGAACATGAGTCATTCGGAGAAGCGGTTCCGGTAGAAGAAGCCGCCGGCATGTTTGAAGCGGAGCCAGTTGAAGCAGCACCCGTCGAAGAAGTTTGGACCACGCCTTCCGACTCGGAACCGGCACCGTCAGCACAACCCCGCCGGCGTTTTGGCCAGGACTCGGAACTGCCTGTGGAAGTCCACGGTGACGAAGAGCGGCGTCTACACAATGACGCGCGGCGGTTTGCACGGTTGCTAATCTCTGAGATCAAGTTGTACAACGAGCAGAAGGTTGCTGAAGGCAGAACCGAGCACGACTTGTACGATCGGTTGCGTGAATACATCGATCGCTCGCGCGAGATGTATGATAAGCGCGTGAAAGCGGAAGTCGCGGCTCGTTACGATTATTTCCACGGCGAATTGGTAAACACCCTGGCCGAGGGTGATGCTTCGAAACTCGGCTCGAATTATCCCGGCGCAACGGTCAACGCGTAATTAAGTATTATTGGAGAAAGTGGCCAAGCATCGTTTACTTCTGATTTTCGTCGGTGTTGCTCTGCTCGCTGTTTGCTCGCTCCCATTTCTGATGAGTGCGAGCTGCCTGACGCGCCCGCAAACTCTCGGAGAACAAAAAGCCCTCGACACGCTGCGCAGCATGACGCGCAACGACGTGCTGCCGTCTGAAGACGCTGTCGCGGGTATCGAGAATCAGTTTCCACGCACGAAAGCCGCGGCACTCGCTCGCATGCTGCGCGCCCGGATCAAACTCAACGCCCGTGATTTCGCCGGCGCGGCTACATTACTCGACAGCAAATTGATTGGTGAACAAACGTCGCTCGCTGATTACGCACTCTTCATGCGTGGCGGCGCGCTCGAGCAGGCCGGAAGAACGGCGGAAGCGCGAGCCATTTACCAGCAGTTGTTGCAGGAATATCCAACGTCGTTGCGTGCTCGCGATGCGGCGCTGCGAGTCGCGGACTTGATGATGAAGGGCAGTGACGCCGCAGCCGTACCCCTGCTACTGAAAGATTTCACTGATGACGCGGCCGCTTTATTAGCGACGGCAAAGGCTTACGAACAGTCGTCTGATCAGAATCGCGCGCTTGCAACGTATCGACGGCTTTATTTCTTTGCGCCGGAATCAACGGAAAGCGCCGAAGCTGCAACTGCCATAACGCGGCTTGGCTCAACTACATCTCCGGCCAGCGTCGAAGAGGCGATGGCGCGCGCCGATCGTCTCTACTCAGCAAAACGATTCGCGGATGCGTTGACTGCTTACAGCGACGCGTTCGCCAGGTTTCCCGCAACCGCAACGCCTGAGAATCAACTGCGCCGCGGCATCGCGGCGTACAACGCGCGCAAAATTCCCGATGCCGTTTCAGCGCTAACTGCAATACCAACGTCCGCGGCGGAGACGCGAGCCGAAGTGCTCTTCTATCTCGCGCAAACTTACGGCCGCGCGCGGCAGTGGGAACAAGCACGAGCGACTGCCGAAGAATTGCGACGTGCGTTTCCCAACAGCACCTTCACGCCGAAGACGTTTGTTGCCCTGGGCCAGATTGCTGACGACGCAAAGAACACAGTTGACGCTTTGTACTTCAAGCGCGCCGCAGTCAACGGATTTGGAAGTTCCATTGAAGTGGCGCAAGCTCAGTTCGACCTGGCCTGGATTGCACACGACGGGAAGAACTTCTCAGAGTCGTCGCGAATGCTCACCGAGCACCTCGCTTACTACGCCGACAAAAATACTGACAATCGCGGCCGCGCCGGTTACTGGGCCGCGCGCGATTCTGAACGCGCAGGCAGACTTTCTGAAGCCCGAGCGCTCTACGAAGCGATGCTCGCACGGTACGACGCGAACTGGTACGGCTATCTCGCCAAGCAACGCCTGGATGTTCTGAGTCGAACCACTCCGGCTAAGACTTTCGCGCCGGATTCGATCGTCGCGCGTGCTGTCGCTAACTTAAAGACGGTTACGGTCGCGGAAGAAACCGCCGGGCCTGAAGAAGACGCGCGCCTCGTCAAGGCCGATCAGTTGTCGAACATCGGACTCGACGACTTGGCTTTGAAAGAACTGGCGAAGGCCGGCGAGAAAGGTCCGGATAGTCCGAAGATCAATCTCGCGATCGCGAAGATTTATCGTTCTGACGACGATAACGTGCGCGCCTTGAATGCACTGCGACGCAGCTTCCCGGACTACTCGCAGATGAAACCCGCAGAGATGACTCGCGAACAGTGGGACGTCTTCTATCCACTCGCTTACTGGGACATCATCGTGCAGGAGTCGAAGGCGCGAAATCTCGATCCGTATCAAGTCGCCGGCCTGATTCGTCAGGAAACAATTTTCACGACGCGCGCGCGTTCGGGAGCTAACGCTTACGGACTGATGCAGGTGCTGGTGCCAACCGGCAGACTGACCGCGCGAAAGTATGGCGTGAATCGTGAGATCACTGTTGACTCGCTTTACGAGCCGCGCTTGAATATTCAACTGGGTACAGCGTACCTTCGAGATCAGATCGACAAGTTTGGTCGCATTGAATACGTCGCGGCGGCGTATAATGCGGGTCCTGGCCGCGCGGTGCAATGGAAAGCTTCGTTGCCGCTCGAGATTGACGAATGGGCCGAAGCTGTTCCATTTAAAGAAACGCGCGGATACGTTCAGGGCGTGGTGCGCAATCGATTGCAGTACCTGCGGCTGTACGATCAGGACGGAAAGTTTCGGCCCGAGGTTGGTTCACACGCTGTGACGGACAATAATCCTGACGTTCGTAAGCGACGCGTGACTGGCGGTAGCTCTGAGGAATAAGCCACAGATAACACGGATTTATTACGGATCATGAGGTTAGGACTTTTTGTTGTCTTGTTCTTCCTCGCTGTGCCGGCGATTCATGCTCAGGCGCTAACGATTACGACCGAACCCAACGCTGTGGTCTGGATCGACGACATTCGACGCGGAACCGCGGACGCATCCGGAAAACTAGTCATCAATAAAGTCTCCGCCGGCCGGCATTCGGTGCGCGTTCGCGCCAACGGCTTCAAAGAAACTGTCACGCCTTTACTTCCCGGTCGCCGCACGCTCGCGGTCAAACTTGTCACCACCACGGACCAGGCAGAACTCAAGTTTCAGGAAGCAGAAATTGCCCGAGAAAAAGCTCGCGACGACGCCTCATTACAGAACGTCGCGGATCTCTATCGTGAAACGATCAAACTGCGGCCCGCATTTCCGGCGGCGCACGTTGGCCTCGCACGCGTGCTGATGGACCTCAACGAGTTCAAACAAGCGCACGCGGAAATCGAAGCCGCGCGACGGACCAGACCCGCATACGCCGAAGCATCAGCAGTTGAAGGTCGGATCTATCGTGAAGAAGCATTCGGCGACGATGCGATTCGCTCCTTTCGTCGCGCAATCAGGGAAGGCGGCGGCGTTCAACCTGAGGCTTACGTAGGTCTGGCGCGCGTGTTGGAAGACAAAGGGCAGTTTGCCGAAGCGATAGTCGAATATAAAAAGGCGTTGGCCCAACTTTCCGACAGCGAACCGGTCATCTATCAGATGCTCGGCGCGGCCTACGAAAAGATCGAAAAACCGAAGGACGCCGTGACCGCTTACGAAAAATATCTCGAGTTGGCCCCGAACGGCAGCTATGCGGCGGCGCTTCGCTCCATCCTCGAACAGTTAAGACGCGAAGCAGCCGGCGAACAGATCATCCCCTAAAAACGGCCACGAAAAGGCACAAATACACAAAGCTGATTTAAGGCCAATAGTGCTTCTTTTGCGCCTCTTGTGCCTCTTTGTGGCTAAAATTGATTAACCGGCACGTTTTGTGTACTTTTGTGCCCTTTCGTGGGAGAAATTATGACTACACCCTCAATCTCCAGAAGTCGCCATGTATCGCGCAAGGCGAGTTTGTTTACCGAATCGGTCATTCGCGAAATGACGCGCGAGGCGTTGAAACACGGCGCGGTCAATTTGTCGCAGGGCTTTCCGGATTTCTCCGCGCCCAACGACATCAAGCGACGCGCAATGGAAGCGATCGATCAAGACATCAATCAATACGCCATTACCTGGGGCGCGAAAGATTTTCGAGACGCCATTGCTCGCAAGACGCGGAGTTATCTCGGCATCGAGATCGATCCGGAAACTGAGATCACCGTCACCTGTGGTTCGACCGAAGGCATGATCTCGGCGATGATGGCAACTGTCGACCCGGGTGAAGAAGTGATCGTGTTTGAGCCTTACTACGAGAACTACGCGCCGGATGCGATCCTTTCGGATGCGACTCCGCGTTACGTGCCGCTGCGTGCGCCTAATTGGAGTTTCGATCGCGATGAGTTGCGGGCAGCGTTCAACAAGAAGACGAAAGCGATCATCGTTTGCAATCCGAATAATCCGACCGGAAAAGTTTTCACGCGCGAGGAGATGGAATTCATCGCCAAACTTTGCATCGAGTTTGACGCGCTGTGCTTCACGGATGAAATCTACGAGCACATTCTTTATCCACGTGAAGGCGCGGAGATCAAACACATTTCGATGGCCCAACTCGATGGCATGCGTCAACGCACCGTCGTTGTCAACTCGATGTCGAAAACTTATTCGGTGACTGGCTGGCGTGTTGGTTATTGCATCGCGCCGCCGGAAGTTACGAACGCCATTCGTAAGGTCCATGATTTTTTAACTGTTGGCGCGGCGGCGCCCTTGCAAGCCGCGGGTGCGTATGCGTTGTCATTGCCGCAGGAGTACTACGACACGTTGCAACGGGAATATCAGGCGCGTCGCGATTTGCTGTTGCCGGTGCTGGAACAGGCGGGTTTCGGAACGTTTGTGCCCGACGGTGCTTACTACATCATGACCGACATCTCGGCGTTTGGGTTTGCGAATGACGTTGAGTTTACGAAGCATTTAATCCGCGAGGTTGGTGTGGCCTGTGTTCCCGGTTCGAGTTTCTACAGCCATCGGTCGCTCGGCGCGCAACAGGTGCGGTTCTGTTTCTGCAAAAAGGACGAAACGCTCAATCGTGCCGCGGAGCGTTTATCAAAATTAAGATCTCGGATTTAAATTTCAGGGAAATTTGTCACGCAAAGCCGCGAAGTTCACGCAAAGGCACAAAGAAAGATTCGCCACATTTGCGTCTTTGCGGAAACTTTGCGCCTTTGCGTGAAACTTCTTTCGCTCAAAATATGAAACTCTTCGCTATTATCTGGACGCTTATTTTCCTGAGCGTACCCGTCGTCGCTCAACAAGTCGCTGACCCCGAATTCAACACATTAGTCGAGAATCCGGCGTACAAACGTGAAGGTCCGCGGGTGATGTTTGATGAAGCACATCACAACTTCCACACCACCGACGGTCGCTACAAACCATTCGTCGATCTCGTATCGAACGACGGCTATCGCGTGATTCGCAATCGTCAATCTTTCAGCAAAACAACGCTCGCCAGTTACAAGATCCTCGTGATTGCCAACGCGCTCGGGGCCGAAGAACTCGATGACGAAGGCGCCGACAGAGCAGCCTTCACTGACGAAGAGATTCAAGCCGTACAAGACTGGGTGAAGGGCGGCGGTGCGTTGTTGCTCATCGCCGATCACGCGCCTTTCGGTGGCGCTGCCGCGGCACTCGCCAGCCGTTTCGGCGTTGACATGAGCAAAGGCTACACGTTCGATCCCAAGAACTCGGTCGCCGGCAGTCCCACGCAGTTGATCTTCTCCCGTGAAAATAAACTGCTCGCCAGCCACCCTATAACTGAAGGTCGCAGCGAGAGTGAGCGTCTCAAGCTGGTGCGAAGTTTCACCGGCCAATCATTGAAAGGACCAGAGGGCAGCGCTGCTATTCTTGTCTTGTCAGATGCTGCCACCGACCGTGCCGATTTTGCCTCGCCAGAATCCGTTTCCGCAGGCGGACGCGCGCAAGCGGTGGCACTGAAGTTCGGCAAAGGCCGCGTGCTGGTCCAGGGTGAAGCCGCGATGCTTTCGGCCCAGGTCTCAGGTCCTGACAAACGCACGATGGGCATGAACGTGCCCGGCAATGACGACAGGCAATACGTGCTCAACGTAATGCACTGGTTGTCGGGGGTGTTAAGAGAAAAGTAAGTGTGGGATCGGAAACGTCAGTTGATCTGGATAATCGGCGGGCTCGTGATGGGCACTTACGTCGCTTATTCCAACTCGTTTCTAGATGACGGAACGTTTGTGCTCAGTTTCTTCGTGTTTATGGAGATGCTGATTCTTTTGATAATGGCGGGACTCTTCTACTTCTATTCGCGACACTAGTTTGGGCCGCAGATGAACGCGGAAAAACGCGGATTAATTTGGCTGCTGCATCGACTTCGCCCTGACGGTAATTCCTTCATTTCCGACAACCAGCAAACTGCGCGCTTGCCCGAACGGCGCATTCGACGGCACGTACGAGAGCACATAACGATTCTGTCGCAACTCGTCGCAGATAGCTTTTGCTGCTACTTGCGGCTCATCGATCGAAAAGATCTGTCCGCCGGTTCCCTCCGCCAATTTATCGATCACGACTTTCGGCTTCGGCACGTCGCGCCGGATCGCTCCACGTGTGCGATCAACGGCCTGCACTGCATAGACCATGATGTTTTCTGATTGCAGTTCGGCGAGGGTTTGTTCAAACGTCGCTTTGCTGCCGCGATCGAGTCCGTCGCTGATCACTACGATGATGCGCTTCGGATTCTGCATCGGTCGCAACGCTTCTTCGACGACGGCGCGAATCGCGTCAAAAAGGTGCGGCTGACCCTTTTTGCGAAACAGCTTCAACTTCGTTTCGATCGCTTTCGCGTCGTCGGTCCAATCGGAAACGATCTCCGCCTCCTCGTCGTAGCCAATAATTAGCAGCTTGTCGCCTTCGAAGATCTCGTAAGCAAACTCGCGCGCAGCCTGTTCGAGCTTGTCAACGTCAGCGCGGATGGTTAATGAGTTGTCGACCAGCAGCACGATGCGCGCCGGCGACGGGTCTGGAGTGAAGTTGCGAATCGACTGTTCGACGCCGTTGTCGTAAATGGAAAGCTCTTTACTCGTGATGGGTGCGGGTTTGTTGCCGTCGCGACGCGCCACCACTCCGACCATCACGCCGCCCGAAGCATTCGCGTTCGGGCGATATCCCGACTGGCCTGCAATCGAAACCGCCAGCACCGCGGTTGTGAGCAACGTGATCAGAACTCTTGTCCGACGCATGTTTTGACACCTGAACGCTTTAATCGCCGGTTGAGGCCTTGGAGGATGAAGGCTTATCGGCAGTCTTTTTAGCGGGGGAGCTCTCTTTCGACTTCTTTTCAGTCTTGTCAGATTTTGACTCCGATGTTGACTCGGATTCTGACTTGTCGCCTTTAGTTGTCTTACCGGCGTAATCAGTTACATACCAGCCAGTGCCCTTGAACTGAATCGCAGGGGCCGACAGCTTCTTCTCCAGCTTGCCACCGCACTTCGCGCACTTCGTCAGGGGCTTGTCGCTCACCTTCTGAAACGCCTCGACGTGGGCTCCACACTTTCTACATTCGTACTCGTAAATCGGCATAACTCACTTTTACTCCATACCCGTCTAGAGTTCAAGGGTGACTATCTTTCTTTGCGCTCTCTGCGGCCCTCTGCGTCCTTGCGCGAAAGGGAAGGTTTCACGCAAAGACCGCAAAGTGCCGCCGAGCCCGCAAAGAAGAACATGCTTTGCAACTTGCCGCGGGCATCGTCTATCCTCTCAGCCAGAAGATGTCGAACAGTGCTCAATCTCTTTCTCTAGAACGCAAGATCAAAATGCACGAGGCGCGCGAGGGGATTATTAATCGCCTCGCGATGACTCTGCCTCACGCCATCAATCTCGACCGCTTTCTCAACGTGATCGTTTCCGAACTCGGCCGCATGATGAACGTCGATCGCTGCGACGTGATTCAGTTGAAGTCCGCGAGCGAGTTGCGCATCAGTCACGAGTGGCGCGCGTCGAATGACGTGCCTTCGAGTCTTGGAACAGTTATTCCACTCGACCTGAAACAACTTTCCGAACAGGTCGACCTAAGAAAACCGATTCGACTCGACGACATCTCCGCCGCCGGCCTGGACCAGAAGGTCCGGTATATCGCCGCCAGTCTCGGCACTCGCTCACTGCTCGTTGTGCCGGTGATGCTTGGTGAGAACGTGCTTGGTCTGGTTGGCCTACACACAACGCGCACGCCGCGCGAGTGGCTCGATGATGAAGTCTCGTTTCTGCAATCAATCGCGGGACAGATTGCGATTGGCTATCAGTACACTCGTCTCTACACGGATAAGGAACGCGAAGCGGAAACGAAGCGCGCGCTGTTGTCGATCGCGAATGCGCTGAACGCGCGTTCTGATTTTCGTGAAGTGTCAACGCTCGTACTCGAACGTGCGATTGCGCTCCTCGGCGCTGACTACGCGGCGCTGGGCGTGCTGGAGCCGGCGGGCGGTCGTATCAATCTCGCTGCCTTCAAATCCGCGCCTGATGTCGCGATCGATACCGTTCAGGGATTAGTGGACGAACACGGACAGTCGCTCGACGTGACTGCGTTTCCAGCGATGGTCGAGGTGCTGGCACAGGGCAAGACGATGCGCCTGCTCGAGACTGATCTGCCGCTTGCGTGGCGATTCGCGTTCAACGCGATCCTTGGCGGGCGCGCCGCGCTCGTGGCGCCCGTTAGAGTCGGTGGACAAACGTTCGGTCTGCTGGGACTCGTTTGGAGCCAGGCACGCGAGGGATTTGAGGAACACGAAGTCGCGCTCGTCGAGGGTATCGCGGATCAGATCGGCACGGCACTCGAGCGCGATCAGTTGTCGGCGGAGGTCATGCACCTGCGCAGCGCGCTGCACGAACGTTACGGCGAGGATCGAATCATCGGTCAGACCGCCGCCATACATCGAGCGATCGAGCTGGCATTGAGTGTTGCCGACACGCAGACGACGGTTTTGATCGAAGGCGAGTCGGGCACGGGAAAAGAGTTGCTGGCGAACTTGATTCACTACAACTCCGGTCGCGAAGATCAGCCTTATGTCAAACTCAACTGCGGCGCGATTCCCGAAACGTTGCTCGAGTCGGAACTCTTCGGTCACGAGAAAGGTGCGTTTACTGACGCGCGCGCGTTGCGTCGCGGGCGCTTCGAAGAAGCGAATGGCGGCACATTGTTTCTCGACGAAGTGGGCGAGATGAGTCTGTCAGCGCAAGTGAAACTGTTGCGCGTGTTGCAGGACGGAGAACTGACGCGCGTCGGCGGCAATGAAGTGATCAAGACTGACGTTCGCGTTGTGGCGGCGTCGAATGTCGATTTGAAACGTGCGGTTGAGCTCGGAAGTTTTCGGCAGGATCTCTTCTACCGGCTCTCGGTCTTTCCGATTAAGTTGCCACCGCTGCGTGAGCGGCCCGAGGACATTCATCCTCTCGTCATTCACTTCCTCGAACACTACAAACAGAAGACCGGCCGCTTCATCTCGGGCATTTCGAAAGACGCGTTGCAGGCGTTGATCACCTACGACTGGCCCGGCAATGTCCGTGAGCTCGAAAACGCAATCGAGCGCGCCGTGATCATCGCTTCCGGTCGTCAGATCGAGCTCGAAGATCTGCCCGAAGCCATTACCAAAATTGCCTTGCAGGAACGCGACCGGATCAAAGTCGAACGTGCCAAAGCCGCCAGCGAAGGCCGCACCACGACGTTTGCGGTCACCGTACCGTCGTCAATGGAAGAGATTGAACGCCAGGCCATTGAAGCCACACTCGAATTCACCTCGGGAGACAAATCGCAAGCCGCCCGCCTCCTGGACATCGGCCGTAAAACGCTCTACCGAAAACTGGAGCAGTACAACGGCAAGAATTAGCTTCATCAGTGCGGATCTATGGCCGATGTATGCTATAGTCCCAGACCGTCAAAATCTAAGTAATACTGAGAGAAAGGACCCAGAAAATGGGACATGATGATTATCGGAGAGATAGCGGCGACAGCGTCTCAACCAGATTAACTTACCTGCTTATCGGCGGTGGTATTGGCGCCATTCTCGCACTGCTTTTCGCGCCGAAGTCGGGCCAGGAACTGCGCGGCGACATCGCCGACGCCACCAGAAAAGGTATCGATCGTTCTCGCGAGGCGGCCCAGCAGTTGGGCGACCGGGCGGGTGAATACTACGAAGCGACGCGTGGTCGCGCGGCTGAGCTTTATTCACAGGCCTCGGAGAAAGTCACTGATATGGCCCAATCCGCTCGCGAAGCAGCCGCACGCCAGGGTGGAACGCTAACTGCGGCAATCGACGCTGGTAAGAAGGCTTATCAGGAAGAAAAACGGAAGACCGAGATGTCGGGCCGCATCGATGCGTCGCCCAACTACGGTGGTGAAACAACTAACTAGGTAAACGCCGGAAATGTACCTCCCAGCGCTTCTGCAAATGAGCACCCACGATCCGCTGTTCTGGATCATGGTGATTATTGCCGCCTCGTTTCTCGTGATCGCGATCGCGATGATTGCGATCGCGACGTTTGTGAGTCGAGCGGTGAAGTCAGTGAACCGGATGGAAGAGAAGATGGAGCCGCTGCTCGAACGCGTTACGGTGATGAGCGAGCAGGGTAAGCAGATCGCGGTGCAAGGGAAACTGATCGCGGAGCAGTTCACTGCTGTTTCGGGTCATCTCTCGACCGCGACCTTGCACTTCTCCGAGTCGCTGGCGATCGTCAAGAGTGAGATTGGGGAACTGCGAGCGCTGGTGAGCGACACGGCCGTCGAGGCTCGCGATAAAGTTGAACTCGTGAGCCGCACTATCGATCGGACGCAAAAACAAGTGGCATTAACGACTGACTTTGTTCAATCGAAAGTGATAGAACCGGCCCGCGAGATAGCCGCGATTATGGCGGGCTTCCGCCGCGGTCTCGAAGTACTCGTGGCCCCGATGCCGAAGCCCATTAATCAAACCTACGGCGAGGATGAGATGTTTATCGGTTGATTAAACGAAAAACCGATCTTAACCCGAACCCGAGCCAGATCATCGTTGCTGGCTCGGGTTTTTGATTTAAAACCCGTCCACAGATTACACCGATTCTTTGGGTCATCTGTGTAATCTGTGGATGGCTCTGTTACTATTGCGAATTCAAACTATGTCGACAGAAACCCCTTTAGATCTCAAGAAAACCATCAATTTACCGAAGACCGCCTTTGCGCAGAAAGCGAATCTGGCGCAAAGCGAACCCGTGCGTCTCGAGAAATGGAACAAGCTCGATCTCTACCACTTGATACGGCGCGCGTGTGAGGGGCGGCCGAAGTTCATAATGCACGATGGCCCGCCATACGCGAACGCTAATATCCATTTTGGCACCGCGATGAACAAAATCCTCAAAGATTTCATCGTCAAATCGCGCACGATGATGGGCTTCGACACGCCCTACGTTCCGGGTTACGACTGCCACGGTCTGCCGATCGAAACACACGTCGAAAAAGCGCTCGAGAAAAAAGGTAAGAAGAAGAACGATTTGAACGCTGAGACTTTTCGGCGCATCTGTCGCGAACACGCCGAGAATGCGTTGAAGAGCCAGACGCGTGACTTCAAACGACTCGGTATTCTCGGTGAGTGGGACAATCCTTACCTCACGATGTCGAATCACTACGAAGCCGAGACAGCACGCATGTTCGGTCGCTTCGTCGAACGCGGCTGGGTTTATAAAGGCGCGCGTCCTGTTTACTGGTGTCTTAAGGATCAAACAGCGCTCGCGGAAGCTGAGGTTGAATACCACCAGCACACGAGCCCGTCGGTCTACGTGAAGTTTCCGCTGCAAAGCGATCCGGCGATGATCGATCCGGCACTCGCGGGTCGAAAAGTTTTCGTTCTGATCTGGACCACGACGCCATGGACGCTGCCGGCGAACCTTGGTATCGCAGTGAATCCTAATTATGAATACTCCGCTTTCGAACACGGCGATGAGGTTTACATTGTTGCGAGTGATCTGGTCGAGGCGGTGGCTGCGAAGTGCAATGTGGGAGAGACGCCGCCGAAAGTGCTGGCACGCTTTCCGGGTACAAAACTGGATCGACTTGAAGCCCGGCACGCTTGGCTCGATCGCACGTCGCTGCTGATGATGAGCGAGTTCGTCACGCTTGGTGGTGAAGCAGACGCGGAAACAGAGCTCGACGTCCGTGAAGCTGAGAAGAAGCCGGCGGCCAGCAAAGCGGGAACCGGCTGCGTGCACACTGCGTCCGGTCATGGTCACGACGACTTCGTGATCAGCAGGCGTTACGGTTTGGAAGTCTATTGTCCGGTTGACCACGCCGGGCGCTTCACGCCTGAAGTCGAACACTTCGCGGGCCAGCGCGTGTTTGACGCAAACGATCGGATCGTTGAGTTTATGCGCGAACGCGGCGTGCTGCTCTTCAGTGAGAAGTTTGACCATCGTTATCCGCACTGCTGGCGTTGCAAGAATCCGGTGATCTTTCGCGCCACGCCGCAGTGGTTCATCGCGATGGACCAGGTCAACAGCGATGTGGTCGAAAAAGATGAAGATGGCCGCGATCGCTCAAATTTCACGGACAACTTGCCGGACACGCCCGCGAGATCGTTACGTGCCATAGCAATCGCTGAGACTGAGCGCGTCAAGTGGATTCCTGCGTGGGGCGTCGATCGCATGCGCAACATGTTGAAAGGCAGGCCTGACTGGTGCGTCTCGCGACAGCGTGTTTGGGGTGTCAACATTCCGGTCTTTTACTGCGCGCGTTGCAACGATGCGGTTGCGGATCGGGCGGTGATCGATCACGTGGCCGACATCTTCGAGAAGGAGTCGGGCGATGTGTGGTACACGCATGACGCGAAAGATCTGTTGCCCGAGGGTTTCACCTGCAAGGGCTGCGGAGCGCGGGAGTGGACCAAAGAGTCTGACATTCTTGACGTGTGGTTCGACAGTGGCACGTCGTCCATAGCCGTGCTGGAGAACCGGCCCGAACTGCGCTGGCCCGCGGATGTTTACATCGAAGGCGGCGATCAGTTTCGCGGCTGGTTCAATTCGTCGTTGATGATCGGCATCGCAGTTCACGATCGCGCGCCTTACGACGCCGTGATCACGCACGGCTGGACACTGGATGCGCAGGGTCGCGCGATGCACAAGTCTGCCGGCAACGCTATTGAGCCTGACGTGGTGATCAAACAGTCAGGCGCGGAGATCATTCGTCTCTGGTGCGCGTCGTCAAACTATTTCGACGACATGCGCGGGTCTGACGAGATTCTGCAGCGCGTGATGGATGGTTATCGGAAGATGCGCAACACTGCGCGTTTCGCGCTCGGAAATCTCGCCGGCTTCGAACCCGAGCGCGACAGTGTGGCGGTCGAAGAGATGGAAGAGATCGATCGCTGGGCGCTCGCGGAGTTGAATCGCGTCACGAAAGAGGTTTGGGCGGCGTACGAAGCTTACGAGTTTCACAACGTCTATCGCGCGTTGTACGCCTTCGCGACCGTGACGCTTTCGGCGCGTTATTTCGACATCATTAAGGATCGTCTTTACACGTTTGCGCCGCGTAACAAGGCGCGCCGCTCCGCGCAGACTGCGCTGCTGCAAATCGGTGAGGCGCTCGCGCGTATGTTCGGGCCAATCCTTGTGTTTACGGCAGACGAGATCTGGGAAAACTTGCCGGGGCGCAGGGAAGAGTCGATCCACCTGGCGCTGTTGCCCACCGCCAGTGATGAAAATCACGACGCTTTGCTTGCGGAGTGGGAACGCCTTTATGCAATTCGAGACGATGTGCTGCGGGCGTTGGAAGAGGCGCGCGTGGCGAAGCGTATCGGCAGTTCACTGGAAGCGAAAGTGATCCTGAACGCTTCAGGCAGTGCCCTCGAGTTACTGCAAAAGCATCAAAAGGATTTGCGGTATCTGTTCATCGTGTCGCAGGTAGAGCTTGGGAACTCGGACGCAGGCGCGGGCGTTTCCATAACGATCACAGATGCAGAGGGCACGAAATGTGAGCGCTGTTGGAACTATTCGACGCACGTCGGCGAATCGGGGACTTATCCAACGATCTGCGAGCGCTGCGTCGCGGCGTTGCAGGAGATTGAACAGGAATAGATTGGACACGAGCATCAACAAGAGCACCGATTTGCGCGCGCGGTTCGCGTGGCGTGCCGGCTATTTGCTCGCCGCGTTCGGCATTTACATGGCCGACCAGGCCTCGAAAGCCTGGGCGGTAAGAGCGTTGCGCTTCGGTGACGAACGCGTCGTCATTCCCGGGTTCTTTCAGTTCATCTACACCGAAAATCCCGGCATTGCGTTTGGACAGTTACAGGAAGGCGGTGCGTTTGGCCGCTGGTTCTTCGTCGTGCTCGCGGTGCTCGCTGCGGTCGCAGTTCTTTATTACTTCATACGCACGCCGCGAAACGACGATCGCGTGCTCGGCGCTTGTGCGCTCCTGCTCGCCGGCATCGCGGGTAACCTGACGGATCGCGCGCGACTCGGCTACGTCGTCGACTTCATCGTGCTGCACGCGGGTCAATATCACTGGCCCACCTTCAACATCGCTGACGCGAGCATCACTGTCGGCGCGTTGTTGCTCGCTTACGATCTGATTTTTAGCCGCCGATCTACGCGGACAAACGCGAATCAATCCGTGGCTGATTAAAGTATGTACCCCGAAATTATTCGCATCGGCAGTTTCCCCATCAACACTTACGGCGTCTTTCTCGCCATCGCGTTTCTGTGCGCCATCGTGATCGCAACGCGACTCGCGGCGCGTGATGGCTTGCCACGCGAACGCATCTACGATCTCTGTTTGTGGATGTTGCTCGGCGGCCTCGTCGGCTCGAAGATCCTGATGCTCTTCACCGAGCCGGAATATCGCGACAATCCGCTGCAACTCATCTCGCTCGACTTCCTGCGCTCCGGCGGTGTTTGGTACGGCGGACTACTCGGCGCCGTGGCAGTCAGCTACTTCCTGATGAAGCGCTACCAACTGCCATGGTGGAAAACTGCCGACGCATGCGCACCGGGAATCGCTGTGGGCAATTTCTTCGGGCGCCAGGGTTGCTTTGCTGCCGGTTGCTGCTGGGGTAAACCAACCTCACTGCCGTGGGGCGTGAAGTTTTCAGAGTTGGGCCATGAAATCACCGGGGTGCCGACCAACACGTACCTGCATCCGACGCAGCTTTACGAATCGTTTGCAATGTTGCTCGTCTTTTTCTTTCTCCTATGGCTTCACAAACGCAAACGCTTCAGCGGCCAGGTAATTCTCGCTTATGCGTTGCTCTACTCGGCCATCCGCTTTGCTATAGAATTCGTGCGCGACGATCCACGCGGCGACGTACTCGGCTTGACCACGCTGACCGGGCTTTCGACTTCGCAGTTGATCAGCCTGGTTGTGGGAATCACGTCGCTGATCGTGCTCATCGTGCGGCGGCGGCGCGCGCAGCAGTTAGAAAAGACCAGCGGGCTCGTGGCCAACGGCGCCCGCGCGTAAACACACTATGAAAATCTTCGTTTCGCTACTCACGCTGGCGTTACTCTTTACGCCTTCGCTGCTTCTTTCACAGTCGCCGCAGCAACTCGCGTTGCCGTCTGAAAAACACCTGAGCAACATCAGACAACTGACCTTCGGCGGCGAGAACGCTGAAGCCTATTTCTCCGCTGACGGCAAACAACTCATCTTTCAGTCGACCCGCGACGGTCACGGCTGCGATCAGATCTACTCGATGAACGTCGACGGCTCGAATGTGAAGATGCTGTCGAACGGCGAGGGACGTACCACTTGTTCTTACTTTTACCCGAACGGAAAGCGAATCCTTTACTCGTCAACGCATCTCGGCGACAAACAGTGTCCGCCGAAGCCGGATTTTTCAAAAGGTTACGTCTGGGCGGTGTATCCGGCTTACGACATCTTCACCGCCAATCCCGACGGCACGAATCCCAAACAACTAACAAACACGCCCGGCTACGACGCGGAAACAACGATCACACTCGACGGCAAGAAACTCGTTTTCACCTCGATGCGTGGTGGCGATCTCGATATCTACACTATGGACGCCGATGGCAAAAACGTGCGCCAGTTGACGAATGAGCTCGGTTACGATGGTGGTCCATTCTGGTCTTACGACGGCAAGCAGATCGTTTATCGCGCGCATCATCCGCAGACGGAACAACAGAAGCAGGATTATCTCGATCTGCTGAAACAGAACCTGATTCAGCCGTCGACGCTTGAGATCTGGGTGATGAATGCCGATGGTTCAAACAAACGGCAAGTGACGAACAATGGCAAGGCCAACTTTGGTCCATACTTCTTCCCGGACGGTAAACGCATCATCTTCGCGTCCAACATGGACGATCCGCGCGGGCGAAACTTTGAGATCTACAAGATCAACGTCGACGGCAGCGGCCTGGAGCGGATTACTTTCAGCGACGCATTTGACGGATTTCCGATGTTCTCGCCTGACGGGAAGAAGCTGGTGTTTGCGTCAAACCGCAATGGGAAGGCGCAAGGCGAGACGAACGTGTTCATTGCCGACTGGGTTGAGTGATGTCGAGAGATAATTTCACACAAAGGCACAGAGAGAGACCCACAAAGGCACAAAGAAGAACTACTTTGTGCCTCTGTGTCTTCCTTTGTGCCTTTGTGTGAAACAAAGGAAACGCCATGAAAATCAATAGACTCACCATTCTTCTGGCGACGCTTCTAACCGCGATCGCGGTCGTCGCACAGCAATCGGCGCTTGAACCATCGGCTGAGAAGCTTCAGCAACACATCAGCTATCTCGCCTCGGATGCCCTGGATGGCCGGCGTACCGGGACTGCGGGCGCAAACGATGCGGCGCGTTACATCGCGGGTGAGTTTTCGCGCGCCGGCCTGAAGCCGGGGAACGGGAAAGCAGCGCGCAAGCCGCGGGCTATTATTGCGAGTTATCTCCAGACATTCCCGTACGTCGGCCGCATGGAGTTGGGCAAAAACAATGTGCTCTCGCTGCACAACGACGTGGCGGTCGCTAATCTGCGCGTTGGCGAAGACTGGATGCCGCTCGGTATTTCAGCCAATCAGACGCTCAACCTGACAGGAATCGTAAACGCCGGCTACGGCATCACCGCGAACGAGCTCAATCACAACGACTACAAAGGAACATATTCGAAAAACCAGGTTGCCGTGATTCGCTCGGGCACCCCGGACGGCGACAATCCACACGGAAGATTCACGACCGCCGGTCAACTTCGTTTTAAAGTCGCGGCAGCTCAGAGCGCCGGCGTAGGCGCGCTGCTGATTATCTCGGACGAAGACGATCTCAAAAACGAGCCGCTCGCGCAGTTGCGTTATGACAATGTCGGGCTGGCGGGTATCCCGGTTGCGGTCATCTCGAAACAGGCCGCAGAGAAGTTAGCAATTGCGAAAGAAGTGACACTTACAACTGAGGTCGTGCGCGCCGAAGTTCCTTCGTACAACGTTATCGGCGTCCTCGAAGGCTCCGATCCTGTACTCAAAAACGAAAGCATCATCATCGGGGCCCACTACGATCACCTCGGTCGCGGTGGTGAAGGAAGCCTTGCGCCAAAGTCGGGTGAGATCCATCACGGCGCTGACGATAATGCTTCGGGAACGGCGGGATTGATCGAGTTGGCGCGTATTTTCAGCGCTCAACAACCGAAGTTAAAACGAACGCTCATCTTCATCGCTTTCGGCGGCGAAGAAGAAGGTCTGCTCGGATCAAATTACTACGTTAATCATCCGTTTACGCCGCTTACGAACACAGTCGGCATGATCAATATGGACATGATCGGCCGCATGAAAGATCGCAAACTCGTGATTGGCGGCGTCGGTACCGCGAAGGAGTGGCGCGATCTCATTGCGCCGGAGAAGAGTTTCGAGCTGACGCTGAATGAAGACGGCTTTGGTCCGAGTGATCATTCCTCGTTTTACGGTAAGCAGGTGCCTGTGCTTTTCTTCTGGACCGGAACTCATAACGACTACCACAAGCCTTCCGACACCTCGGACAAGATCAACTACAACGACGAAGTGAAGATCCTGAGTTTTGTTGCACGCATTGTCAGAGACATCGACGGCGCAGACAAACGTCTGACTTACACGACCGCGAAGAGCGATTCAACCTCACGCACTGGCGGTTTTCGTGTTTACCTCGGCACGATTCCCAACTATGCCGACAGCAGTGTGGGGCTGTTGCTCGACGGTGTTCGCGAAGACTCGCCCGCAGCCAAAGCCGGACTTAAAGCCGGCGACCGCGTCGTCAAGATCGGTAATCGCGACGTCAAAAACGTTTACGACTACACGTCTGCGCTCGGCGAAATGAAAGCCGGTCAGGAGTATGTATTCGAGGTTATGAGGGGCAGTGAGAAGCTGACTTTGCGGGTCACGCCAGAAGCGCGCAAACAATAGCCACAGATTACACGGATAAATCAGATTTTATCTGTGTAATCTGTGGCCAAAAACTTACCAGCGAGGCTCGCGTTCATAACGATCGTTGTCGCGATCACGGCCGCCACCACCACCGTAACCACCACGACCACCGCCACCGCCGCGATTGCCACCATAACCGCCACGGCCACCACCGCCGCCGCCACGGTCTGTTCTCGGTTTGGCTTCGTTGACGGTCAGATTGCGGCCGCCAAAATCTTTGCCATTAAAAGCCTCGATAGCTGCTGTTGCCTCTTCAGGGGTTGCCATTTCCACAAAAGCAAAGCCGCGTGATCGTCCTGTTTCGCGATCCTCAATCACCGAAGCTGATTCCACTGTACCTACTGCGGCAAAAGCCTCCCGCAGTTCCTCGCTCGTAGTACGAAACGAGAGATTTCCGACGTAAAGTTTTGTAGCCATTCTACTATCCTTAATGTGAAGGGAAGCGCGGGTCTTGCTGGAAGTCGCTGATCCAGTTCGGGGGGGACTACCGATACTTTCCGCGAGCTGCGACGAACCCGATGCTCTAAAAATCTCGAGAGCGGCTTCTAACTGGTTGACAACTGCCTCACTCTCATTCAGCCGAACCTCGTCGCCTTACGATCACGGACAGGCGCAATCACCATTGATGCGCGAGAGCAGGTAACTGGTAAGCAAAAGTATGCAGGAGCCCTTGGAAAGGGTCAAGGATAATTTAGCAGTTTCGCCACAGCTGCCACAGGATTAGCCAAAATCCGTGAGATCTGTGTAATCTGTGCCTCGTTAAAAAATCACCCGTGAAAGGTTTGGAAAATGTCGGAACGTATCCCTATTACTGTCGCCAATGGCGACGGCATCGGCCCGGAAATCATGGCCGCAACGCTTCGCATCCTGGAAGCCTCCGGAGCCCCTCTGGAAATTGAGACCATCGACATCGGCGAGAAAGTCTATCTCGCCGGCAACAGTTCGGGCATCGAGCCGAGTTCGTGGGAGTCGTTACGACGCACCAAAGTCTTCCTCAAAGCTCCGATTACGACGCCGCAGGGCGGTGGCTATAAAAGCCTTAACGTAACTGTTCGAAAAGTGCTTGGGCTGTACGCTAACGTACGGCCTTGCGTCTCTTATCATCCGTTTGTCGAGACGAAGCATCCGGTGATGGACGTCGTGGTCGTGCGTGAGAACGAAGAGGATCTGTACGCGGGGATCGAGCATCGCCAGACGAATCAGGTGGTTCAGTGTTTGAAACTGATCTCGCGTCCGGGTTCGGAAAAAATTGTTCGTTACGCGTTTGAGTATGCGCAGCGGAACAACCGTAAGAAAGTCACCTGCTTCACCAAAGACAACATTATGAAGCTGACCGACGGACTGTTTCATAAAGTGTTTGACGAGATCGCCGCGGAGTATCCGAACATTGAAAACGAACACTGGATTGTAGACATCGGCGCTGCAAAACTGGCCGACACGCCCGAAGCTTTTGACGTTATTGTGATGCCGAATCTTTACGGCGACGTGCTTTCTGACGTAGCCGCGCAGATTGCCGGTTCGGTTGGTCTCGCAGGTTCGGCGAACATTGGCGAACACGTTTCGATGTTTGAAGCGATCCACGGTTCGGCGCCGCGTCGAGCCGGTCAGAATCTCGCGAATCCTTCGGGTTTGCTGCTTGGCGCGGTGATGATGCTGGTCCATGTTGGTTTAACTGAGCACGCCGAACAGGTTCACAACGCCTGGCTGCGGACGATTGAAGATGGCATACACACCTACGACATCTACGACGAAAAAGTCAGCAAGCAGAAAGTCGGGACAAAGGAGTTTGCTGAAGCTGTCGTCGAGCGGCTGGGTCAGACGCCGCAGATCCTGAAAGCCAGAAAATACAGCAAGGGCGAGGAGTCACTTGCCAGGGCGACCAGCAGCAAACCAGCGCCGCAGAAAGAGCTTGTGGGCGTTGACGTTTTTCTCGATTGGACTAGTGGCTCGCCCAACGATCTCGGCGACGCGCTCGGCAAAGTCAACGGCGAAGGCGTCAAGCTGACGATGATCAGTAATCGCGGGGTGAAAGTCTGGCCGGGCGGTCACACGGAAACTTTCTGTTCCGATCACTGGCGTTGTCGTTTCCTGCCTGAAAGTGAAGGCGGCAAAGTCGCACATGCACAGGTCGTTTCACTGCTCGGCCGGATTGCCGATGCAGGATACGATTTCATTAAAACTGAAGGACTCTACACATTCGACGGCCAGCGCGGGTTTTCGTTGGACCAGGGGGAATAACGATGTCAAAAAAATCAGAAGCCGGCAAAGCTGAACCTAATCCGCTCGTAGCCGTGATCATGGGCAGTAAGTCTGACTGGGACACGATGCGTCACGCGGACGAAACACTTTCCGACTTTGGCATTGCTCACGAATGCCGCGTCATCTCAGCGCACCGGTCGCCTTCGTTGGCGGCTGAGTTTGGTTCAACTGCCGAAGCGCGCGGGCTGGAAGTGATAATCGCTGCCGCCGGCGGCGCTGCGCACCTTGCCGGTGTGCTGGCGGCGCATACGACGTTGCCGGTGCTCGGCGTGCCGATGCGTAGCGAGGCGCTCAACGGGCTGGATTCGCTTTTGGCGACGGTTCAGATGCCGGCGGGGATTCCGGTGGGAACAACTGCCATCGGCAAGCCGGGCGCGGTGAACGCGGCTCTCTTTGCGGTGGCGATTCTCGCCAATAGCCGGCCGGAGTTGCGCAAGAAATTGCACGATTTCCGCGACGCACAGGAGAAGAAGATCCGCGAGACTGTGCTCTAGCGCGTTGAGAAATAGGTCCTATGCGTCTTATAGGACCTATAATCTTTCTTGAATTTACCCGTCCCTTGGCGCACAATGGCCGCAATGTAGCACTCGCGCCCAAGCTCGTCTCTCTCGCACATCATGATCGGCCAGACCGTCTCCCATTACCGAATTATTGAAAAACTGGGGGAGGGCGGTATGGGTGTCGTCTACCTCGCCGAGGATGTGCACCTCGCGCGACAGGTGGCGATGAAGTTTCTCACCTCCACTGACCATCACTATCGAGCCCGCTTCATTCGTGAAGCCCGTGCCGTTTCCAAGCTCAATCACCCGAACATCGCGATGGTCCACGACTATGGCGAAACGGAACAGGACCAGCCGTTCATCGTGATGGAATACGTCAAAGGCAAGTCGTTGAGCGACTTGCTCGAGCAGGGCCTGACCTTGCGCCGTTCCGTGGAGATTGTGTCGGCGATTGCCGAAGCAATGGGCGAAGCACACGAGCACGGCATCGTGCACCGCGACATCAAACCTTCGAATGTACTCGTCAGCGAGCGCGGCCATGTAAAGGTGGTCGACTTCGGTTTGGTGAAGCACCTTTTTGAAACGTCGTCGACCAGCGGTGTCGATCTCGACGCGCAAACGATCTACTCGACCCAGACGCGCAGCGACGTCATTGTCGGCACGCCGCTTTATCTATCGCCGGAACAAGCGACGGGGAAGGCGATCGATGGACGCAGCGACATCTTCGCGCTCGGTGCGTTGCTGTATGAGTGTTTGACGGGTCAGTCGGCATTTTCCGGCGGCAGCGTCCTCGAAATCGGCGCGCAGATCATCCACGTCACACCTGAGCCGCCATCGAAGATCAATCCGGCCGTCCCCGCCGCACTGGACCGTATCACGATGAAAGCGCTGCAAAAGAAAGTCGAAACACGCTACCAAACAGCCGGTGAAATGCTGAACGATTTGAGAGACGCCGTGACAAGTCTGGACGCCAATGGTGTTCCGGTCTCGACGAAAGCGGGCGGACCGACGGAAGGATTTAAACGTGCGACCAGCGCCGTTGCTACCCTCACGATGCAACTGCGGCGTCAACGCTTCTCGCTCGCTTCGGTCATTCCTGCCTTTGTAATCGCCGGGCTCGTCATCTGGGCCATCTATTACTTCTGGCCACGTTCCTATTATCAGCCGTCGCCGGCAGCGGTTCACTGGTACGACCAGGGCACCGAAAGCCTGCGTAACGGCGCTTACTATCAAGCCAGCAAGGCACTATCGCAGGCCACAACTCTCGACGATGGCTACGCGCTCGCTCATGCGCGTTTGGCTCAGGCATGGGCAGAGCTCGACTACTCGGAGCGCGCGAAAGATGAGTTGATCGCGGCCACGACTCAAAACGAGCGTTCAACCCTTTCGCCTAAAGACGCGTTGTACCTGAACGCAATACGAGCAACCGTGACCAGACACTTTGGCGATGCCATTAACTCTTACAGCGACATCGCCAAACTCTCACCCGAAGATAGCTCCGTGTTTGTGGATTTGGGCTATGCGTATGAAAACGATAACAAACTCGATAAAGCGCTCGAGAATTATCTCAAAGCAATCGATTTGAATAATCGGCAGTATGCAACAGCATATCTAAGGGCGGGCATCGTCTACCTGCGCAAACAGGATCGAGCCAATGCGACAAAGATGTTCGATGAAGCGGAGCGGCTGTACAACGCAGGCCTCAACAATGAGGGACTGAATGAAGTCAACCGGCAGCGAGGAGTTTTGTTTAGAAACAATGGGGAGTATGAAAAGGCGAAGGCCCAGTTTCAGTTGTCGTTAGATGCTTCACGAAGCATGGGTTATGAAGCGCAGCAGATTACCTCCCTCATTGAGTTGAGTTACCTTGCTTCCAAACGTGGTCTGTTCTCAGAAGCTGAAAACGTCGCCCAGCAAGCAGTCAGCTTTGCCCAACAAAAGCAACTGGAGAATCTTACGGCGAGTGGCTTGTTAGAACTGGGTAACGCCTTCATGGCTAAGGGCGACTATCAAAAGGCGGAATCTTATTTCGGTCGCGCCATTCAGTTTGCTCGCAACAATAAAGGCCGCTTGCGCGAAGCAATGGGAATGACGAATCTGAGTGATATCTACATTCAAACATTGCGTATCGACGAAGGCTTGGGAATGGCGCAGCAGGCCCTCCAGTTTTTTCAGCAAGAGAACTATCCGCGAAATGCCTTTCTTTGCCTGACTCACATAGCCCGCGCATACCGCCGTAAGGGCGACTACAGCGCCGCACAACAGGCGCTAAACCAAAAGATGGCACTGGCTAATCAAAGTGGGACCCAGGGATCGATCGCAGATACTCACGTCGAAATGGGTGCTCTTCTATTGGAAGAGGAGCAGCTTCCTGCAGCCCTGGAGCAATATGAGAAGGCTGCTGAGCTCTATGGCTCGACGAATGCTTTTCTCGTTGCATTTTGTAATGAAAATCGTGCCCAGATTCTAGCCAGGCTGGGCCATGACGTTGAAGCCAAACTGTTGCTCGACGAGCTTTTCAAATCAAAAGGTGATTACCCGGGACTACTTCCCAGCCTGCATCTCGATCGAGCAGAGACGAGCCTTAGCTGGGGAGATTGGCCTCAGGCAATTTCATACGGCAACGAAGCGATAAAGACAGGTGACCCGAAATCTAATGTAACTGTTCAAGCCCAGTATGTTATGGCATTAGCCAAAGCGAACACCGGGGCTCAAGCGGAGGCCCGAAAGCTCTGTGACGAATCACTTAAAGCCACGTCAAACGCGGGTGATTTCGGCTTGCACTCACATGCGCTGCTGGCCTGTGCTGAAGTGGCATTGAAAGGAAAGGACGCTCAGACTGGACTAGCATTAGCAACTCAAGCACAGGAAAGATTTGCGCGCGGTTCTCAGTTAGAATCCGAATGGCGCGCCTGGGCAATTGCCTCGCGTGCCAGCCAGGAATTAGGTCGCAGCGACGACGCCCGGGAGCAGATGAAAAATGCAGAGACAACGCGCTCCAAACTGGAACAGCAGTGGGGAGCGGATGCCTTTAGAAAATACGCTGCGAGGCCTGATATTCAGGTTACTATGAATAAAAGTTGATCCACCTGGCTCAACTCCCAACAATGCAAGGAGATCAGACTATGTTAGACGAAACCACTAATCCTCAACCAACCGATCCACCAACGGGTACGGGTGGTAACACTACGGTCCGGGTGCCGGACGATGACTTGAACCCGGACGCTGATGCTAGCTCAGAGCCTCCGACAGGTACAGGAGGTAACGGAAGCTCATAGTGCGAATAGAAAGGCATCCCAGAGCCTTTGCTGACAATTGAATAGGTCCACAGATTACATGGGTTGCAATCTGTGTAATCTGTGGATTACAAACCTCTCGAACCAAGCCACTCTTTCACTACTTCCTTCGGATCATGTTTATTACCATCAATCTCGTAATTCAATCGTCGCATCTCGTCCGTCGAAATCGCGTTAGCCAACTTCGCTAACACTTCCCTCAACGCCGGAACGCGCGCCAACGAATCCTGTCGCACGAGATAAACCGCTTCGTACGGAGGAAAGTAGTGACGATCGTCCGCAAGCTGAAACAGGTCGAGCGTCGCGATGCGGCCTTCGGTCGAGTTACCCGCGATCAGATCAACCTGTCGCGACGAGAGGGCGATATAGGTCAGCGACAAGTCCATCTCCCGCACCGCTGCGAAGTTCAGCCCGTAAGTCTTTGAAAATCCCGGATAGCCGTCAGCGCGCGACATGAAATCCTGCCCAAACCCGGCCTGCCACTGCGGTGTGTGCGGCACAGTGTCGGAGATCGTCTTGAGATTCAGCTTCTTCGCATCCGCCCCACGCACGAGAATCGCGAACGTGTTTTCAAAACCGAGCGGCGGGCTAACCTCAACTTTGAACTGGCTCGCATACTCCTGTTTCACCTGTTCGTAAACCGCTCTCGGATCGCCGATTGGCGTGTGATGAAGTATCGCCGTGTACGAAGTTCCGGTGTACTCCGGATAGAGATCCAGGGTGCCATTCACGAGTGCTTCGTGTGGCAAATTCCCGCCCAGCTCAAAACGTCTCTCAACATAAACACCTCGTGCCTCGAGCAGCTGCGCCATGATTTCAGCAAGCAGCGCTGATTCGGTAAAGTCTTTCGAGCCGACGGCGACACGTTGTTGCGCGGCCGAATTTCTATCGCTGCCGCCACTGTTCCAGAACGCGAAAACGGCTGCCGCCACAACTACCAGCACGATGACCGGCAGAGCGAATCTCGACGTCCTCTGCTTTGCCTCAAAACTGAACTGACGTTCCAGTAGTCCCAAAAACAGATCAGCCGCCAGCGCCAACACTGCCGCCGATAACGCGCCCGCGAGTAACAGGTTGTTGTCGTACTGCCGCAGTCCGCGAAAGATGTAAACACCCAACCCTCCCGCGCCAACCGCCGCCGCGATCGTTGTCACTCCCACTGCAATCACCGTCGCGACGCGAATGCCGGTAACGATTACGCCCATCGCCAACGGCAACTCGACTTGCCGCAGCACCTGGCCGTCAGTCATGCCCATCGCCACCGCAGCTTCGCGAACGCTGGGCTCAACGCCGAGAATTCCCGTCACCGTGTTGCGGATGATCGGCAAGAGGGAATAGACCACAAGCGCCACGAGCGCCGTGCGTGAACCGATGCCGCCAATAAACGGTAACGGAATCAGAAACCCAAACAACGCCAGGCTCGGAATCGTTTGCATCACATTCGCAATGCCCAGCACCGGCCCGCGCAAAGCTCGATAGCGCGTCAACAGTATTCCCGTTGGCACGCCGATGATCACCGCAATAACGATCGAGATGAAGACAAGCACGATGTGCTGTCGCACGAGCAACAGTAGCTCCGGCCAGTTAAGCTGAAGAAAGTGCCAGAAACTCACTGCGCACCTCCGCGATCGTCGACCTTCAACGTATCGAGGTAAGCGCGTGCTTGCGGATTGTCTGAGGCGAGGAAGCGTTCCGGCGTTTCGAGTAACAGCAGTTGCCCTTTATGCATGAGCCCGATGCGGCGCGCGAGAATCAACGCTTCGCGCACGTCGTGAGTGACGAGAATCGCTGTCTTTCCTAAACGCGATGTGAGATCGGCAAACTCACGTTGCAAACTCGCGCGCGTAAGCGGATCGAGCGCGCCGAACGGTTCGTCGAGCAACAATAAAGGCGGATCGGCGGCGAGCGCTCGCGCCACACCGACACGCTGGCGTTGTCCGCCGGATAATTCACGCGGGTAACGGTCGGCAAAACGTCCCGGATCAAGCCCAACCAAACTCAACAACTCGCGCACGCGTTCCGTGATGCGGGCCTGATCCCAACCTGACAACGACGGCACCAGCCCGACATTCCGCGCAATCGTGAAATGCGGAAAAAGCCCGCCTTCCTGAATCACGTACCCGATGCGACGCCGCAACGCGATCGGATCCCACGCAGTCGTCGCCTTACCCTCAACGCTGACTTCGCCACTGGTTGGCATCAAGAGGCGATTGACGAGTTTCAGCGTCGTCGTTTTGCCGCAGCCTGACTCACCCAGCAGCACAAGCGTCTCGCCTCGCTCAACGGCCAGGTTCAGATTGGCAATGATGTTTGGCGCGGCGGGTAAGGAGAACGTGACGTTGTTAAAGTGGACGAGAGTGCCGTTTGTGCTTTCTGGTGGCATCAGTTGGCGAGCAACAGATTACTGCTGAAACGCTCCTGTGAGTCGAGCCACGTGCGCGAGAGTGTGAAGCCGGTCGCGGCGGCGAGTTCGCGGATGCCGTCCATGTCGTATTTGTAAGAGTTTTCGGTGTGAATCAACTCGCCGACGTCAAACTCGACTTCGAGATCGAGCTTTTCAATGCGCACCCGCTGCTTCGCGCGACTCTCGATATAGATCTCAATCCTGCCGATCGTGTCGTTGTAGAAAGCCCGGTGCCTGAAAGCGCGCAAATCGAACGTGCCACCCAACTCACGATTAATTCTGGCGAGTACGTTGAGGTTGAACGCCGACGTGACGCCGAGCGCGTCGTTGTAAGCAGCTTCGAGAATCGCGGGATCTTTTTTCAGGTCCGCGCCGAGCAATAGTGCGTCTTCCTTTTGCAATACGCTGCGTAACGCATGCAGGAACCGGCGCGCTTCGTCGCGATCGAAGTTGCTGATATTTGAGCCGAGGAAGAGCGCGAGGGTTCGTGGCCGCGGTTTCCTGGATAATTCCGCCAGACCGGCAAAGTAATCGGCAGCGTAGGCTTCGATTCTGAGTTGCGGGTACGACTGCAACAGGATCCGTGAACTACTCTCGAGCGCCGTAGCCGAGATGTCCACGGGTATAAACAGAAGCTCGGGTTGAACTCGCAGTAAAGCCTCGATAACGAGACGTGTCTTGGAAGCACTACCGCTGCCCATCTCGAGCAGTGTTTTTTGTCCATCGACAGCAGCGACGATCTCGTCGGCGTAACACTTGAGAATCTCGTTTTCGGCGCGTGTCAGGTAATACTCGGGCAACAGGCAGATCGCGTCAAAGAGTTGCGAGCCCAGCTCGTCGTAGAAATACTTCGGCAAAAACCGTTTGGGCTGAGCAGATAAACCCTTGCGTACGTCTTCGGCGAAACCTGTAAGCGGATCCCGCTTGACGAGGTTATGGATATAGAGTCGCGAGTCTTTGCGAGGTTCTGACTTTGACACGGTCGCCACATGATAGCCGATATGGCCTTGATACACGAATAAACCCGGGATGGTAGTGCCCTATTTTTCGTCTCTGCGTACCTCTGCGCTCTCTGCGTTTTTTTGTTTTACATATGAATTCAACGCAGAGGTACGCAGAGAACAGTTTCAAATTAGGTCACCACTCGCGGGATCTGTGGCTGCGCTTGACCACCAGCGCTCCTGCGGGCAAGATCGCTCGGCATGTTGTTGTGTAGAATTTTACCGCTCTTACTGCTCCTCGCAGTTGTAAGTTCACCAGCCTTCGCCCAGGGCTTTAAAAAAGAGATCGAGGCTCCTGAGAAGGTAAACCTGTCTGTCAAGAATCTTGATGGCCGGGTAAGTGTTGTTGCCTCTGAAGAGCAGCAAAAGAAAGTCACTATCGACGCGAGATCGACCGGACTGCCCGTCGAGACTGACGATGTGAAGGTTGAAACGAAGGGCAGTGACATAAAGATCGACGTGCGGCCGCGCGGCGAAAAGGATCGCATCGACCTGGTGGTGACCATTCCTACCCGCTCCAAAGTCAGCGTCGAAGGACAGGCCGGCGCCGTGGATGTGATTGGCAGTGTCGAGTCTGCAAATGTAAGAACCGACACCGGAACGATTCACGCCGACGTGCCGCTCGACGCCGTGAAGTTCAACTTCCTCTGGGAAGCCAGCAAGCCGCGCTACATGAGCGACGTGGAGTTGCCGCCGATCAAAGAAAAAGCAGGTGGAACTTACAAACTCTCCGGACGTCTGGGTGAAGAGAAGCCTGATAAAGAACAACTGGTCGTGCTCGACTTTCGCACGCAACGCGGCGTTGTGCTCTTGAATATCGATCCCGAACGCGCGCCCGCCGATCTGCGTGAGCGTCCACTGACCGACGCCGCACGCGCGATCGTCCGCAGCGGCGACAGCCAGCTCGTCGAAGCGATTCGAAAAGTTTCACCGAAGATGTTTGGTGACTATGCGAAGACGTTGCCACCGCCGGACAAGGAACCGGAATTGGTGAGCCGCAGGCCGCCCGGAAAACTCGTGAGCGTGGTCGCGCCGCAGTTGATGCGATTCACGGCGAGCGTGACCGATCGCAATGGACGCGCGATCGGCGGCATGCGCGAGTCAGACTTCACTGTCTGGGAAAACGGTGTCGAGCGACGCGTCACGAATGTTGCGCCGGCGAATGAACCGTTCAATCTCGTGTTGCTGTTGGACGTGTCAGGCAGCGTCGAGGAGCGAATGGACTTCATTCGCAAAGCCGCGCGCGACTTTCTGCGCACGACCAGTCCTCAGGATCGAATCTCGATCATCAGTTTTCGCGACGACATTCAAGTAATCTCGGATTTTAGTACTGACCGCCAGATGCTCTCGAAGAAGCTTGACGAAATCGACGCCGGCGGCGGCACGGCACTGTACGATGCACTCGGATACGTTTTAAGTGACCCACTCAAACAACTGCGTGGCGAGCGCACCGCGATCGTCGTGATGTCTGACGGCGACGATAACAAATCGTTTCTTCCGTTCCCCGCGATTTTGGAAGCGCTGCTCGAATCGGGCGCGCTGGTTTATCCGTTGTATGTGCCGTCGGGGTTGATTCCGGAGTCGAGTGTGCCTAAACCCGAGATCACGATCGATCCGCTGCGCTCTCGTTATCTCACGTTGACTACGCGCGCGGACGATGAGGGGCGCAAACTCGCCGCAGCTTCAGGTGGCATTTACTATCCGATTCGCCGTTTGGAAGATCTGCAAAAAGCTTACGACGACGTGGTGGCCCAACTGCGCTCGGCTTACACGATTACATACGCGTCGAATTCCGTGTCGTCTTCGTCGCCGCGTGTGCGCGTGCGCACGAACCGCGACGGCGCTTCGGTACGATTGAGTCCCGTGGTGGAATTAAACACGCCATGAAATAGAATTGTCTCTGCGTTCTCTGCGTACCTCTGTGGCCCTCTGCGTTGATAGTAATTTTTAACGCAGAGACCGCAAAGATACGCAGAGACCGCAGAGAATATTAATCCTGTGAATCAACCCCTTTTCAACGCGCTCTTCGATGAAACCGAACGAAAGCCGTTAACCGTCTCTCAACTAACAACCTCGATTCGCACTGCGCTCGAATCACGTTTCGCCGCCGTTTGGGTTGAAGGCGAAATCTCAAACTTCAAAGATCACTCATCCGGTCACTGGTACTTCACCCTCAAAGACGAGAACGCACAACTGCGCGCGAAGTGTTTTCGCTCAACAAACATGCGCATTCGCTTTCGTCCGACCAACGGTCTGAAGGTGCGCGCGCGCGGCAAACTCTCCGTCTACGCACCGCGCGGTGAATATGAGTTAGTGGTGGATGCACTCGATCCGGTCGGCGCCGGCGCACTGCAAATCGCGTTCGAACAACTGCGCGCTCGCTTGCAGGCGGAAGGTCTATTTGCCAGCGAATTAAAACGACCGTTGCCGGTCTTTCCACGTCGCGTCGGCATCGTGACTTCGCCGACCGGCGCTGCGATTCGCGACATTCTCAATGTGATCTCGCGTCGCACAAGAACGGTTCACGTTCTGTTTGCACCGGCGAAGGTCCAGGGCGATCTCGCAGGCCCCGACATCGCGCGCGCCATTCGTTTTATCAATCTCTATCACGAACGAGCGTTGCGCGAGGGACGCACGGCCGATCTTGTTGACGTGTTGATTGTTGGCCGCGGCGGCGGTTCGACAGAAGACTTGTGGGCATTCAACCAGGAAGAAGTCGCGCGTGCGATTCGCAAATCAGCAATTCCGGTGATCTCAGCGGTGGGCCATGAAACCGACTACACCATCGCTGACTTCGTTGCCGATCATCGCGCCCCGACGCCTTCGGCAGCTGCCGAGATCGTTGCCGCGCGCGAAGATCAAATTTGCTCGTCGTTGGAACGTCTCGGGAAACAACTCGTCCGCCTGACGCGCTTCCAAGTCGTGCAACTACGCGCGCGAGTTCAGAAAGAAGCGATGTCGCAGGCGTTTCACGAGGTGCAGTCCCGTTTGAACAACGCGCGCTCACGTTTCGATGCAGCATCGTCGGCGTGCGACACAGCGATAGAGCTCAAACTCCAGGAAGGACGCGAACGACTGGCGCTCGCGGCTGCTTCGCTTGACGCACTTTCTCCGCTTGGAGTATTGCAGCGTGGTTACGCAATCGCGCAGGATGCAGCAGGAAAGCCTTTGCGTGATGCGGCGTCAGTGAAGCAGGGTGATGCTGTCAGCGTGCGGCTGGCAAAGGGAAAACTCAACACGCGGGTGGAAACGATCGAAGCCGCGGAATAAAAGATGGCCCGACAACGCATAGTCATCAACGTCGACGGACCGCCGAGCCAAACCACCGTGCGGAGTCCGCGAACGAGTGGCCGCAAGCCACGACGCTGGTTGCGCGTGCTGGGGATCCTCGCCGGATTGATCCTCGTTGTCGTAGTCGTTGCGGCTGTCGGTGGCTTTCTTTGGTGGCGAAATTACCAAACTACTCCGGCGTACACGCTTGCGTTGCTGATTGACGCTGCGCAGCGTAACGATGCCGCGGAGTTTGAAAAACGAATCAACGACGACGAGATTGCTAAGAACATGGTCGCGAGCGTTAGTCAAAAGGCCGCCGGCCGTTATGGCCTCGCGCTGAATAGTTCCGTGCAGTCGCAGATCGACAAGCTCGTGCCTTCGTTGTTGCCGCGCTTGAAGCAAACGATTCACGACGAGGTGGTGAAGGAAATCAAGCAGGTTGCGGCGAAGTCGGAGCCACAGCCATTTATCCTCGTTCTGGTTGGTGTGCCCAGGTTGGTAACTGTCACCACTGAAGGCGATACAGCAAAAGTTAAAGCGCCGCTGAGCGATCGGGCAATCGAACTGACGATGCAACGTGATGCTGATCGCTGGAAGGTGACTGAAGTCAAAGATGATGTGCTGGTCCAACACGTCGTTGACAACGTCATGAAAGAGTTGCCGGCGATTGGCAGTATCGACTCAAATAGTCCATTGTTTAAAAAACCGAAATCGCAGCGGAGGAAATCGAGAAGTAGATGAATAATGGTCAGGAGCAAGGCCGGACGTTTGAAGCTTCTTTGGAAGCGTTGGAGCAGATTGTCCGCCAGTTGGAAGATGGCGATTTGTCGCTGGAAAAGAGTCTTGAATTGTTCGAGCAGGGCATTCGACTCTCGCGCGAGTGTCAGGAACGCTTGAGCCAGGCCGAGCGTCGCATCGAAATCTTATTGCGCGACAATCAGGGACGACCAGTCACTGCTGCATATAACCAGCCCGCAGGCCAACCTGCCAACGATCGCACGTCCGAAGATGAAAATGCGTTCTAACGTCCGGTTTTCAAACTCACTCGAACTTGATGCTCTGCTGGCCGGTAGCCGGGCGTTGGTTGAAGTGGAACTAAACAGCCTGCTGCCTTCGTCCGCCACCGCTCCGGAAAAGATCCACCAGGCGATCCGCTGGAGTGTTTTTGCCGGGGGCAAACGTTTTCGACCGGCGTTGTTGTTAGTCGTCGGTCAGGCGTTCAGCGCCCCTGTCAAGATCCTGCTCAAGACTGCGGCTGCGTTTGAGATGGTCCATACCTACTCGCTCATTCACGATGATCTGCCGGCGATGGATGACGACGATCTGCGGCGCGGAAGACCAACGTGTCACGTTCGTTTTGATGAGGCCACAGCGATTCTCGCCGGCGACGCGTTGCAAACCCTCGCTTTTCAAACTATCGCGCAGGACGAGGAGTTGAGTGCCGAAACACGTATCGCGCTCATTTCGGAATTGGCGCGTGCCGCGGGAACGCCGGACGGCATGGTTGCAGGGCAAGCGTTCGATATGGAAGCGGAGACACGCCAGGTTAATAGCGCGCAGTTGGAGGAGATTCACCGGCTCAAAACCGGTGCGCTAATAGTCGCGGCCGCGCGCTCTGGAGCGATCATTGGGGGTGCGAATGAGAGTGAGTTGGCGGCGGTTACGAGTTACGGTGCGCATCTCGGGTTGTTATTTCAGATCACCGACGACTTTCTCGATGTGACTGCCACCGCCGAAGATCTCGGAAAGACGCCCGGCAAGGATGCGCGCTCGAACAAAGCGACTTATCCGGCACTGCACGGCATGGAAGAAACACGCGCCGCAGCCATCGACGCCCACCACGCCGCCTGCGACGCCCTCCAACAACTCGATCGCGAAACCGATGTCCTCCACCGCATCGCGGACTTCATCCTGCACAGGACTTTTTAACCACAGATTACACGGATTAGATCCGGATTTTTATCTGTGTAATCTGTGGTTAAGACTTACTCATAAGCGAGCGCCTCGCGGACGGTTGCGCGTGACGCTCTCCACGCCGGCAGGAAACTCGCCAACGCACTTAACCCCATCGACACCAGGATCCAAATTAAAAGCCCTAGCGGCTCGAACGTAAAATCCAACCCGCTCCGGAAGAGCACTCGCACCAGCAGATTACCGATCGCCTGGCTTATGGGCCATGCCAGCAACGCCGCGATGGCCCAACTCAATAATCCAATCACCACTCCTTCTACGACTACGATCAACCAAACAATTCGTGGTGTCGCTCCGAGCGCTCGCATCACACCCATTTCACGCCGTCGTTCGAACACGTTCAAGCTCATCGTCGTCATCAAGCCCAGACCACCAACACCACCGATGATCGCCGACATCACTATCAAAAACACGTAGATCATCAGCATGTGCTGATCGAAACTAAACCGGCTTTCTTCCTTTGTTGAACTCCCGCGCGCACGTACTCCCTGTTGCTCGAGGTTTCGATCCAGTTCCGCCCTTACATCACTGATCGCATCATCGTCGGTATTCACCAACGAGAGGCGCAGGCTGTTTACCATCCCCGGATAAAACTGTTGCATGGCGCTCAGCGGCACGTAAGCGACTGACGGCGAGAATGCCTCCCTCGCGATTCCCACCACGTGCCAGCTTGTTTCAGTTCCCATGAAGCGCAACACCACGGTCTCGCCGACCCGCATCTTTGCTTCGTGTCCGGCAAGAGCATTGTTGACAACGATTGCGTCGATATCGTCCGGCGCGAGATTCCTGCCTTCGATAATCTCCAGCCCCAGAAGCTGCGTGTCTGGCGGCATCGCTACGACATTAAAACGATCGCTCAGCGACATTTCCGTCGTGAACCAACCTTCGGCTCTTTTGATTCCCGGTGTGTTATTGATCGCCCTCTCGATCTTCTTAAGCTCGTATGGATTGGCTAACGAGATGCTCAAGTCAAACTTTCGCGCCGCGAACATGTGGTCCAACGTGTTAATCATCGAAGCGCGCACGTTCAGCGCTAACATGAAAAACAGGCCTCCGGCAGTCAACGTCAAGAGTGTCAGCGCCAGTCGCACACGTCGCCGAAAACTATTCCTAAGTGCCAGGGCGATCAAACTAAACGTCCCGCCGATTCGCGTCAGCGCTCGATCAAAGGCACTCGCGCCAAAACTCGTCTGCGATAAACCAAAATTCGAGAGTGCTACTCGAACCGGAACTCGCGCTCCTCGCAGAACTGGAAACGCAGCAGCAATCAATGGCGCCGCAATACCAACCAGCGCTACAGCAAGGTAAACCCAGAACGGCACTGCAAAACTGTTGATATCGAAGTTGAGGAAATACGCCATGTAACGACACAAAGCGCGACTGCCGACTATTCCCAGCGGCACTGAAACGATCACGGCCGCTATGCCCAGAAACAACGCCTGGACAAAGTAGATGCTTGCGATTCGCCGGCGCGTGCCGCCAATCGCCTTCATTACGCCGATCTGTCGCACTTGCGACGCCATCATTGCCGTGAGCAAATTGATAACGAGAATACTGCTCAGCACGAGTACGAAGAGTCCGAAGCTCGACATCGCCAAAAGCAGGACGCCGGTCAGGTCCGAGTGCGGATGCTTGCCGGGTTGCGGCACGCTGATCCGGTAAACGTCATGACCGCGGCTCTTGATCACTTTCTCAACATCGGCAACGACTCGCTTGATGTGATCTTCGTCAAACCTGTTTTGTGCAACCAGAATGTTCAGCTCATTGAGAGTGCCATGTTCCCCGAGTTGGACCATCGTTTCGAGATTGATGTAGCCATAGACGATGTTCTCCATGCGCGCCTGCGCCTGGCCCACGTCGTGAACACTGCCGCTGATCTCAAGCGGCTGCTCGACACCGTTTGCAGTCTTCACCGTCACCGCGTCGCCGATCTTTGCTTTCGCAACCTGAAACGCGTCGCGCTCGATCAGGATCTCGCCGAGTGACGGCGGCCACGCGCCGCTTTCCGGAACCAGACGGCTGACGCGGATGTTGCCGTAGTCGTTGACTACAAACAGGATCAGGTTACGCCACTGCGCCGGCCCGGCTTTGATCTGCCCGCTGATGGTCCGGCGTGGCTCCGCATCGCTCACCTCCGGATTCTGCAAGATCGCTTTGACAAGATCGTCGTCAGCCGAGTCGACGCGGATCACTGCCGAAGCCGGATTCGTGGCCAGGTAACCGAGATCGAGTTCGCGCGTGAGAATCGCGTACGAAGAAAGCACGGCCGCGAACGCCGAAATACCGAGGGCGATAGCAAACACGACGAGCGCTGTGCGGCCGCGTTCGTGCCAGAAGTCGCGAATTGCTTTACGCCAGAGTGTGTTCATTGATTGACGAGCGCGCCGTCGGAGATCTCGATGCGGCGATCGATTACGCGCGCGATGTCGGCTTCATGAGTCGCGATCACCACCGTGGTGCCCTGGTTGGCCATGGCGCGAAACAGATCGAGAATGGCTGTGGCTGTAATGGAGTCGAGATTGCCCGTCGGTTCGTCGGCGAGGACCAGCGGCGGCTCGTTTGCGAGTGCGCGCGCGATAGCGACGCGTTGTTGTTCGCCGCCGGAGAGAGTTGCAGGCAGCTTGTCCGCGTGTGCACCGACTGCAACGCGTTCAAGCAAAGCCACCGCGCGTTTGCGACGCTCGCGAAAGGGAAGACTCCTGGCAAAGTCCATCGGCAACATGACGTTCTCGGCAACTGTAAGCGTCGGCAGCAGTTGAAAAAACTGGAAGACAAAGCCAACATTGCGACCGCGCCAGAGTGCGAGTTTGTTTTCCGATAGACCATGAATTTCCGTGCCCGCAACGGCGACCGAGCCGAAGGAAGGGCGATCGATACCCGCGACCATGTTAAGCAACGTCGACTTACCACTGCCTGACTTACCGACGATGCCGACAAATTGCCCGGCCGCGATGCTGAGATCGATCGACTTCAGTGCAGCAAACTTTCCCGCCGGTGTTTCGTAAGTTTTGGAAACGTGATTTAAGGAGATCATAATTTTCTCTGCGTCCTCGGCGTATCTCTGCGTCCTCTGCGTTAAATATTGTGTAAGCGCAGTTCTAACGCGGAGCGCCGCAGAGATACGCCGAGACCGCAGAGAGTTTTTTCAGATCCGAACTTTTCTTTCCGTCCCCAGGAAAACTTAGTCGAGCAGAGTATGCAGATTCTCGGATGCGATCAGTTTCCAAGCTTCGCGTAGATGCGCGGCCAGTTCTTTATCACTCACGCGCGGCAACTCGATCCCTACCCAACCTGCTGGTCCGACATAAGGCGGGCGATAAAACTTTTTCGGATCGGCCTCGATTAGCGCTGCCTGAACGCCGATAGCGGCCGGAACGGTGACCGCGATATGTCCGTCGTTATGATGGTTGATAGAACACATCGCAAAGACTCTTTTCTTCACGAAAAACGTGGGTTCACCGTGCGAGAGCTTCTCCCAAGTTTCGGGCAAAGCCAGGCACAAGCGTCGCACGCGTTCGACGTGCTTCTCGCCCGATGCAACTTTCTTTTTTGAGGGTTTGGAATCCTTCGACGCTTTCATAACCCCGCGCAGTATACGCCGGTAGCCAACTGAAAACACAAAAGGCTCAAAACGATCTAAACAAAATCATTTTGAGCCTTTTGTGCCTTTTTGTAGCCTAAATGATTATTACGGCGTTGCTTTGCTCGACTCGTCAGTTTTCTTCTTCACGTAAATATCGCCGCGCCTGGTCATGCCCGTCTTTTCAGCCAGCGCCACCAGGACCGCTTCGAGCACGTCTTTATTCTCGAGCTTGAAGCTAGTGATGCCGCTAACTTTCGAATCCGGATCTTCAAATTGCACTGTCAGATAGCGAACCTTGGTTTTTATAAAGCCCGCCGGCCACCCATAAAATGGTACGTTACTGGCAACGGTCGCCGCCGCCGGCCGTTTCTTTTGCGTGTCAGCGTACGCTGACATGATGGCGGCGTAAGGTATCGTGATCTCTTTCGGCGGTTTGTTGTCTTTGAAGAGCAGACGGTTGTTTTCGTCGTCAAACATCAACGTGCCGTCCATCGTGTTCCTGTAACCAAACACGCCGCCCTCGTATTTTGCTTTCATCGACTTCGGCGCGGGCTTCGTTGTGGTTTTCGAAGTCGAAGTCTGAGATGCTGGCGCGGGATCCATTGAGCGAGGGCGCTGGGCGAAGACCTCTGTCAGAAAAACTCCGAGCAGGAGCAGGGCGAAAATGATTCTCATGAAATTCTCCTTGTGACTACTGAACTAATCAGAATTGACTGGCCCACTGGGGCGTCTGATAGAGGATCCACCAGAGCAACAACTGAACCGCCAGCACAATCACACCGACGATCAAACTTGCGTAGCAAATGCCGCGAGCTGAGTCGCCCCTGACAACACCGACGGTCCCAAGTAACACGGCGCCGGGGCAGAAAACAATGCCGAGATATGGCACTAAAGAATAAGTCGCAAACGCTCGCGCTGTTCCGGCCAGGCCACTCATGCTTTCGCAAACGGCTTTACACGTTCGATCGATTCTTTGAAATCAGGATCGGAGGGGGCTAATGCGGCGCCCTTTTGATACGCAGCGAGCGCCTTCGCGTACTGCTTTGTCACTTCAAACGCATAGCCAAGCTCACGGTAAATATTCACGTCGTCGGGCGATTTCTTCGCCGCTGTTTCCAACGCCGCGATTGCCTTTGGGAAGTTAGTCGCGCGTGACTGGGCCACACCCAACAGATAGAACGTGACACCGTTAGCGTCCGGGGCAGTCGTGGCGCGCTCGAGCGCCGCGGCCGCACGCGCATACTGTTTCGAAGCGATCAATGCCTGACCAAAGAGCGTCACTGCTTCAGCGTCAGTTCTGAGTTTTATCAAACCCTCACCGGCTCGCACCGCGCTCAGATAGTCTGCTTCAGCTTTGCTCGGATCGGTGCTCCCGGCCGCGCGTCGCAGATACGCTGAAGTCAGCAGCGCCCACGCACCGGTCATGCGTGCGTCGTTGACAGTGGCTCGATTCAGGCTCGCGATGGCGCCGTCGAGATCGTTCTTCGCGAGCGAGATTTGAGCGAGATAGTAGAGTGACAACGAATCCTTGGGATTCATTTTAAGTACGGCGTTGAAACTCTTCTCCGCATCCGCGACCTTGCCGGTTTTATACTCTGAGATGCCGCGGTAGTAGATCATCATTGCATCGGGATGCGCGGTGTTTCGCGCGAGGGCGGCAGTAAGGAGCGGCAGGGCCTCCTCGTATCTTTCCGCGAGCACGTATGCCTGGCCGAGTGCGCTCTCCGTGTTTGGATCATCCTGCTTCGCGATTCGCTGCAACTCAACCGCCTTCTCCAGATCTTTCGCGGCTTCGGCGTACTGCTTCAAATTCAACTCAGCAAATCCCGCGATCTTCCAGGCCTCCGAATCGTTGGGATAAGCAGCCGCGAGTTCCCTGGCTTCTTTCGCCGCCGCCGCAAACTGCTTTTGCTCCAGCAAAAGATATGCGTGCTTCGTGTCGGCGCTGCCGACAGTGTTTGCGACCGGCTTGACTGGCTGCACGTCCAGCAGGGAATCGTTTGAATTAGTTCGCCGGGCGGTTGGCGAGGGCTGTGGCTCAGGTCGCAGTAACGGCTCTTCCGCGGGCTTTTTCGTGGTCTGCGCCGCCTGTCTGTTGGCGCGTCTGGGTCGGGTTGACTGGGCGGAGATCGCCGCAGTAGCCAGCAGAAGGATTGCCAGGACGCTAAGAAATCGCTGAATACACATAATGCGCATGATTGTATGCGGGAGAGGGTTGGTTGAACAAACTTCGGATGCGGGATTGAGGAATAAAGTTGTGCCATGGATCTCACGGATTAACACGGAAAGTAAATCCGTGTTAATCCGCGAAAACCTGCGGCTAGAAGTTCAGCTTAAGTCCGAACTGGAACTGTCTCGAGTCGAACGCGGCGGTGGGGCGGCTGAAGTAGCGGCCATTGCCGGCGCGCTGGTTAAATGTCCTAACGTCGTCGATAAACGGTGACGCGGCGGCTTCGTTGAACCGGTTGAAGAGGTTGAAGCCCTCTGCGATCAACTCCAAACGCAGCCGCTCGCCTATCGGCACGAGCTTAGCCACACGCAGGTCCAAAGATATATAGCGATGTGTCAGGCCAAAGTTGCGTGCGAGACTGCCGCTGGTAAACACGCCGTTCGTAATCAACGGCACACAACCCGTGGTTCCAGGGACGCAGAGCGTTCCGTCAGCAAGCACTGTCGGTCTATCCGTCTGGTTCGACTGGTCGTTGTTAGTATCCTGGTTGCTTAGAATGTTGAACGGACGACCGGACGAGATCTCAAAGATGGGCGCGATCGTGAAGTTCGACAATCCGCGATGAATTCCGCCTTCCGACGCCCAACTACTCGGCGAAGCGATCACTCCACTGAAAACAAAACGATGGCGCTGATCGAAAAGTGAATCCGAACGTTCGGCGCCGAAGTTTCGATTGTCCTGTGGCAACAAAAGCGTTTGCAGGTCAGACGAATCGTCGATCGAGTGGGACCACGTGTACGACGCGAGGAACTGGAAGTGGCGTGAGAAGCGCTTTTTCACATCGATATTCAACGCGTTGTAAGTCGAGTTGCCGTCTGACGTCTGTGCATTGATTGAACCGAATGGAGAAACCGTTCCCGGAGTTCGCAGTGAACCAGCGAGAGCACCATTCAAAACTGCCGGTGTTACCAGGCCACCCGAGAGTGCCTGGGCCAGGAAATAGTTTGGCGCGCTCGGGCGGAAGAAGTTAGCGATACCTGCATTTACGATTCTGTTGCCGAGGTTCGTGAGCGGCGCCGTGATCATGCCCGGCACGATGATCGCAAATGTTTGGCCCGCGTTCGGAAACGCCGGCGCACCCGTCGGTGTTGTCAACGTGAAGCACTGCAACGGAACGCCGAACGGGCAGGGAGTACCCGAAGTCGGAATTGAAAACGCGACCGCTTCAGTCGTGCTTACTGGATTGCGTCCAGCGAGCCGGAAGAAGTTTTGAATTTGTAGATCCGTTCGCGGAGCGTTGATGTCGAGCGGATGTGGCAGGTGATGCGCGCCGACAAAAATATAGCTGCCCGTGATCGTCATGTCTTCGGTCAGCTTTCGCTCTACCGAGAAGTTGCCCTGGTTCGCGTAGGCATACTCAAAGTTCTTCTGCACGTGCAGCGTGAATGGAAGCACTGGGCCAAAGCCCGGAAACGTTTGATCGTTGAAACGCTGGCGACCGAACTGATACTGCGCGCCCACAGCGACTCCGGGAGTCACGACGCCTGCAGGACAGATCGGCGTCACTGGTCCACCCGGAGGACAGACCGTTCCCTGAAACACCTGCACCGCATTCAACAGCGCCGTTTGCGACGGGCTGCCGGGGGTCAGAATACCTTGCTGCTGTTGCACGGCATCGGCGATATCGGAGTTGAATGCAATCGCGAGTAGCGGATGGTCGTAGAAAATACCGAACGCGGCGCGAACCGACGTCTTTCCATCTCCCCACGGATCCCAGGCTACAGCGAGACGCGGCGCCCAGTTGTTCTTATCGCGCGGGAAGCCCTGCTGCACGCCCATCGCATCCTGGGCGGCGAGAACGTCGGCAGCGGAAAGCGTGATGCCTGATAACGGATCGCGCAGCGGCAGCGTTGGAATCTGTTCGGTTAACTCATAGTCGTAACGAACACCGTAGTTCAGCGTCAGGTTACGGCGAATTTTCCACGAGTCCTGTGCGAAGAACGCCATCGGCTTGTTGCTGATGCTGCTGACCGGATCGCCGAAACCCTCGATGAAGTTTGCGGGAAATCCGAGTCCATACTGCTGCACGGGCGTGAAGTCAGGGGCGCCTGCAAAAGCGGGATTGAGTGTCGCCGCGGAGAGTCCGCCGAAGTTGAAGAGACCGGCGAAGTTCAGTTCGAAGATCGCCTGCGGGATGCGAACCAAAGCGATGTCGCCGCCGAATTTGAAGTTATGGTTCCCGGTAACAAAGTTTACGTTGTCCGTAAACTCGTAACGGTTCTCGGTACGAACCACTGGTGAGAAGAGCTCGCGACCGATGAACGCCGTTCCCGAAATGTTGAAAGCCACGGCATCGCCGTTTTGCGATTTGAACGTCGCGCGGCGCCCGCCGAAGTTGAAACGTGCTTCGTTGACGACCTTTGTTGACAGCGTCGAGGTAAGTGTTGTCACCGCTGTGGAGTCGCGTAGCGTCTGAATGCCGGTGCGCGAAAAATCATTCTGGCCCAGCGACTGGTTCTGTGATTCGACCTGAATACCGCTAATCTCGCTTGGGTTGTAGCCAAACCTGAAACTGAATTGATGGTTCGGCGTGATCTGGTGGTCCAGGCGGAATGAGTTATACGTAGTTCGATCCGTGATCGGAAAAACTGTCTGTAAGTTGTTGAGTGGCCGGAAAGCGATGAACTGGCCGGCAGCATTCGTGGTGCCGGATGGCACGGGCGCGCCTGACAGAATGAAGCGTGGTCCAATCGCGCCCGGAAGAATCGGACTGATTGCCGGGCACACGCTGCCGTCGTTCGGCGACAGCAGCGGATTGCTGCCGGTTAGGCCAGTGGTTCCGCCACTCGAAGCAAAGAATGCATACGCACGCGCGCCGCAGATCGCCGTAGGGTTACCTGACGCAACTGCCGCGTTGATGAACGATGCTTGCGCCGCTGTGATGTTATTGAACGTGCGCGCGATCGGATTTAGTCCCGGAATCACGGGAATGGTCGCGGACGACCTCAAGCCCGCCGCTACGTCGCTGGTAAAGAAGCCCGACTCATTTCTGCGTCGCTGTTCGAAAGCGAAGAAGAAAAACGTTCGCTCGGGATCGAGTGGACCACCTAAAGTCAATCCGTATTGAGTGCGCGTGAACGGAGGATCTTCAATAGGCGCAAAAGCGTTGCGCGCCTGGAAACTGCGGTGCCGTAAAAATCCAAACACGTTACCGTGAAAGTCCTTAGTGCCCGACTTCGTAACAACGTTCACCACACCACCCGCCGAGCGACCAAACTCCGGCGCAAACGAATTGGTGACTACCTGAAACTCCTGCACTGCTTCCTGACTGACGGTCGAGCGCGATGCGTTCACGGAGTTGTCGGTATTGTCCGCGCCGTCAACCTGGACAAGGTTGGAACGACCACGCTGACCACCAAAGTTCAATCCGGTTGTGGGCGCTGGTCCAATGGGCCGGCCGTTGTCGCGGCCGACAGTGGAAAGAGTCGTCGCAAAATTTATATAGTTTCGCTCGTTGATCGGCAGGTTGTTGATTCGCTGCTGATCGATGGTACTCGAGACCGCGGTTTTATCACCCTCAATCATTTCCGTGGTCGCACCGGAAACGGTGACGGTTTCGGAAATCGCACCGGGCTCGAGAGTCACGTTGACCTCAGCTGCCTGTCCGACGGTGATAGTAACCTTGTCCAACACAGCTTTTTTGAAGCTCGCCGCCTCGACGGTGATTTCATAATCGCCAGGCGGGATGTTGATGATGCGATAGAGGCCTTCATCATTACTCGTGGCGTTGCGCGTAACGTTTGTGTTCGGGTTGCGCGCAGTCACGGTGGCGTTGGGAACCACCGCGCCCGTGGAGTCTCTAACAATGCCCTGGAGATCAGCGGCGTTTGACTGCGCCTGCCCGAAAGCTGCGTGAGCGGAGAGAAACAAGACCACTAACAAAGCGGGGATTTGAAAGGATCCGATAAACCGGGATCTGAACGATATTAACATCGTCATTTCTCCTTAATCAGTTTTCGCGGCTATGGAATTCGCGCGGTCACAAAAGACTCTTGTTTACGTTCGTGGGAGTAGCTTTGCCGTTGTCAGGTGCCCTGGGACAGCAACGCTGACAGAGAGACCAGCACGGCTCAGCCTTTTTACTCTAAAAGAGTCAGGGTGGCAAGCAGTTTAACCTGCGCGCAAGGGGCTTTGATCGTCGCGCTTAGCCGCGCGCGTCGCGCGCGCAATTCGGCTGCGGAAGTGTTTGCTGGCGCTGCAAAGCGTGATGCCTAGTCCTGCGAGTCGTGGTTTGAAAGCTGCGCGCCGCAGCCAGCCACTTATTCGTAGTCGAGAATCGAACTTTTGCACATATTCATCAGCGTATGCAGCGCCGATCGATTCGACGTCGGTCAATTTGTCTCGATGACGCACAATTACGTCCGCGGCCAGTTCACCACTTTCAAACGCCATCAACATACCGCTGCCAGTGAAGGGATCGATGAACGCTGCCGCATCACCAATCGCGAGCATGCCGTTCGCTGGATTTGGTTGGCGACGACCAAAGCGTTCCCAAGAGGCGCTTAGCCATTCGGATTCGAGTTGTGCGCCGGCGAGAGTGTAGGCCGCGCGACGATTCTTCATTACTAGTTCGCGCACGATGACGTCCGGATTTGAGTGATGGCGCTTCACTTGCTCCGCAGAGATGATGAAGCAGAGATTGCTGACGTCGCCTTCGATCGTGCTGAGTCCGCCGTAGCCATCAGGATAGAAATAGATCTCGCAAGCGTTCGGTGCGACGCGCGTGTTTCGAAGGTGTGCTTTGAAGGCGATCAACGTGGCCTTGGACTTTGGTTCGCGGGCGTTGAGTTTCCTGGTCAGCATGCGAGCGCGGCCAGTGGCGTCGATTGTTAGTGGGGCGAAGTATTCGTTTTCCTTTAGCCTGACACCGCGAACGTTTTTTCCGCTTTGGATTAGATCAGTGATCGTTGCATTTTCGATAACATTGACGCCGCATGCTTGGGCGCGGTCGAGTAGCACGTCATCCATTACTGCGCGGCTGAGGCCGAGTGCTGCAGGGCGGCCAAACCAACTGCTCGGGACGCTGACGTGGTAGCCGCGTGTTGAATAGAAGATTGTTTCCGTGAGTGCTGATGGCGCGGAGGTCGCGATGGCTTCAGCGACGCCGAGTGTGTCGAAGTGCTTCTGGCATTCAGGCGAGATGAACTCGCCGCACAGTTTTGCGCGTGGGAATTTCTTCTGTTCGACGAGCAGGACGCGCAGATTGTTATGCGCCAGATGAATAGCCGCGCTCGCTCCGGCTGGCCCCGCGCCGGCGACGATTACGTCGAATGTGTGATGAGCATCCTTCATGCAGCTCGCGTGGAACGATCAACGTTTTCGTCCTGAAGACGAACCGTCGCGCGTGCGGCGGCGCTCAACACCAAACGGTATGGAAACCGGCGTTCAACCAAAACGTCTCGCAACCCCGCCTGTTGCGCCAACTCGAGCAACTCATCTGATTTAAAACCACGAAGAATCGACAACGCTCCATCGTGTCGCACCAATCGATTGTGCAAAACCAACTTGCCCAGGGTCGTGTAAAGCAGATACGCGATCGGATGACGGTGCAAATCGATTACGAATAGGCGACGCCTCACAACCCGGCTCATCTCGCCGAGGATCAGGATCACCTGTTCATCAACAAAATGATGCGTGAAGAGCGAACAGATCACGTAATCAAACTGCGAGTCCGCGAACGGAAGCTTCAGCGCATTACCACGAACTGCACTGATCTCTTCAAACTGCTCTGTCTCATCGTTGATCGACTTCGCGGAACGTTCGTTCAACTCGAGCCCAACGCCATGAAACTGTCGCGCCGTCTCCCTGGCCCAAACCGCAGTGACGCGCAACAACTCTCCCGAACCAGCGCCAACGTCGAGCACTGAAAAGCCGCGTAACGACTGCGTTTCGACTTCACGAAAAAGCGTGGTTCTTAAACTATGCGCATCGCCCATCCAACGATTGACGAGCTGAAGTTCGCCGATACAGTCTTCATACTCTTCAGCCGTGTAATTTCCGGTGTCGATGTATTCGAGCCTGTGGCTGCGTTGCTTGAATCGTTCCAGCATATGGACCACTGACTAAAGATCGAGTTTTTGGACCACGAGGGCGCTGTTTTTCGAACCGAAGCCGATACAGTTGCAAAGCGCGATTCTCACCCCAGCTTCACGCGCCTCGTTGGGGACGTAGTCGAGATCACAATCAGGGTCAGGCTCATCGAGGTTAATGGTCGGTGGGATCTTGTTTGTATGCATCGCGCAAAGCGCAGCACCTAAGCCGGCGGCGCCACTCGCGCCTTGCGGATGTCCGATTTGAGACTTCGTCGCCGACATCGGAATACGGGCAGCCTGGCCGTTAAACGCACGCTTCAAAGCACTTGTCTCAATGCGATCGTTCAGCACAGTCGAAGTGCCGTGCAAGTTGACGTAGTCGATGTCCTTCGTGCTGCAACCGGCATCTTCGAGCGCGAGACGCATCGCACGCGCGGGTTCGTCACCATCTTCAGCCAAACGAACACGATGGTAAGCATCGCAGGTAGCGCCGTAGCCGAGGATCTCCGCGTAAATGTGCGCGCCGCGATCCACCGCGTGTTTGAGTTCTTCCAAAACGTAAATCCATGCGCCCTCGCCGAGCACCATTCCCGAACGATTACGTGAAAACGGCCGCGACGCGCGCTGCGGCTCGTCGTTCCAGTCGTTAGTCAAGACGGTCATCAGATTGAATCCGGCGAGAATGCCCGGCGCAATAGGCGCATCGACTCCGCCGGAAATCATCACCTCCTGACGCCCGAGCGATATGTGCTGTGCGGCGTAAGCCATTGCATCAGTCGAACTCGTGCAACCCGTCGAGACGATGTGCGATAGGCCACGCAGGCCAAACGCCATCGACAACTCACTCGACAAACCACCGTGCGTCGACGATGGAATCGTGTAAACGCTCGCCTTGCTGGTTGGACCAACGTACCAGTACTCGTATTGCTGTTCCGTGAAAGCGAGACCACCGCCGCCTGTTCCGAGTACAACGCCGAACGCGCGACGCTCGTCGAGTGAAAGGTCGTTAGGAAATAGTTTTGCGTCTTCCAGCGCTTCACGCGCAGCCGCGAGTGCGAGAGGGACCGTGCGTGGAACGTGTTTGCGATCTTTGGGATTGAGTTGCGACTGCCAATCGAATGAAGGAACTTCAGCGGCAATCTGGACCGGAAAACTCGAAGGATCAAAAGTCTCGATGCGACGAACGCCGCTCTTGCCGGTAATCAGACCATTCCAATATGCTTCGCGCCCGATTCCCAGCGGCGTTACACAACCAATTCCGGTAATCACCACCCGGCGCGGACGTGTCAACCCTTTGAACATGCGAATGCAAACCTTATTGGACCACTGATGGAAATCTGTGGCTTCTTCTTAAACTTTTTGACCGCATTCGTTGCAGAATTTTGCGCCGGGACTCAATTCCGCCTGGCAGTTTGCGCAGGTTGCTGGTCCTTGTTTCGCGCCGCACTCCACACAGAACTTGGCGCCGGGCGCGTTCTGATGACCACACTTCGGGCAAGGCACGCCTGACGCTTGTTGCGCTACGGCCTGGCCCTGGTTCGACGGGTTCATGGCATTGCTCATCGCGCCCGCCATCGCATTTCCCAACGCGAATCCAGCACCGAGCCCCATACCCGCGCCTGCACCACCACCTGGATTCTGCGCTGCGTCGCGCATCGCGTCGGCAGCCTGGAATTGAGCATAACGACCAACGTCGCCGATCACGCCCATCGAAGTGCGCTTGTCCATCGCAGCTTCGACTTCCGGTGGCAATGAAATATTTTCGATGACAAACTTCGTCAACTCCAACCCAAACGTCTTGAACTCCTCGTTCAGCTTGCCGCGTGTGAACTTGGCCAGCTCGTCGTAGTTTGACGCGAGATCGAGAGCAGCGATCTTTGATTCACCGAGCGCATCGCTGAAGCCGCCGACTAACGTGCGTTTCAGTTGGCCTTCAATATCCTCGGTGACGAAGTGTGCATTCGTTCCGGCGATCTCTTTGATGAGCGCCTGCGGATCAGAAACTCGCATCGAGTAAATACCAAACGCTCGCAGACGGACCATGCCGAAGTCTGTGTCGCGCATCATAATCGGATTTGGCGTGCCCCACTTCAGATCGGTGAACTGTTTCGTATTGACGAAGTAGACTTCGGCTTTGAAAGGTGAGTTGAAGCCGTACTTCCAGGCGCCGAGTTTCGAAAGGATTGGCGTGTTGCCGCCGTCGATTGTGTAGCGACCCGGGGGAAACTGATCGGCAATCTGGCCCTCGTGTACGAAGACAGCAGCCTGCGATTCGCGCACGATCAACTGGGCCCCGTTTTTGATCTCCTGATCCTTCACCGGAAAGCGGTACAGGAGCGTGTTCGAGGAGTCGTCGAGCCATTCAATTACTTCGATAAACTGTGCCGTCGGGCTTAGGCGATCAAATATTCCCATTTTCGAGCCTCATTCTGAGCAGGATTTAACGCGAGAGAGATTATCTCCCGCAAAGGCGCAAAGACGCAAAGGAGGGCTTGGGTTTACCTTTGCGTCTTTGCGCGTTTGCGGGAGAGAAAGATCAGAGCACTTATTCCACCGGCCATATCGATCAGACTATCAAAAACCGAGGCAGTGCGGCTTGGCACAAAGCTCTGATGATACTCATCAAGTAGCGCATAGACCACGACGAGGACCGCTGAAATCAAGAACCAACGTGGCGAACTACGAAAAGCACGCGCGGCTAAGAATCCCAGGATTGCGTACTCGGTGAAGTGCGCAAGCTTTCTCGTGATGAAGTGAATGGTCGTCATCGTCTCGGGACTGGTGTTTGGGAACAACCAGAGCACGAGTGGTCCAATGATGCGAGAAGTATTGCCGGCGTTGAAACTGTCGGAGGAAGCGTAAGAGATAAATGCCAGCCAAATGACCAGCGGAAGATAACGGCTTAAGACCCTGCCCACATCAATTCTGTTTGTGTGCCTTATGTGCCTTTTTGTGGCCTAAAGCGCCGCTGCGCCGGAAACGACTTCGATGATCTCGTTTGTAATCGCAGCCTGACGAATGCGGTTCATGTTCAGCGTCAAACTTTCGATCAACTCACTCGCATTCTTCGATGCCGAGTCCATTGCCGTCATGCGTGCGCCGTGCTCGGATGCAACCGACTCCAGCAACGCGCGAAAAATTTGTGTCTCGATGAGTCGCGGCAGGAGTGTACTGAAGATCTGTTCTGGTGGTTGCTCGTAGATATAGTCGACGAGGTTGGCCGCCTGCGTCTTCGCTTCCGGTTCCTCTTCGGCGCGCGCGCGCGCGACCGGCAGCAATTGTTCAAGCACCACGCGCTGCGAAAGCACTGACTTGAACTCGTTGTAAATAACGAAGACCTTATCGATGCCTGTGTCTTCCGTGTATAGCTTGACGATGGACCGTGCGACTTCGAGTGCTTCTGAAAACTCAACGCGTCCTTTGCCAGTCAAACCGAGAAACTCGCTTGTGATGGTCGCGTGGCGGTTACGAAAGAAGTCGCGTCCTTTGCGACCGATCGCCATAAATTCGATCGTCTTGTCAGGATTCTCACGGATGAACGACTGCGCGGCCTTCGTCAGGTTTGTGTTGAAGGCGCCGCACAGACCTTTGTCGGCAGTGATCAGGACCAATAGGTAACGCTGATCGCCGCGTTGATCGAGTAGTGGATGATGAAAGTCTTCGTCGGTCCGCTTGGCCAGTTCGCCTAAAACTTCGGCCATCTTGTTTGCGAATGGACGCGCAGTTACGACGCGATCCTGCGCGCGTTTGAGTTTCGCAGCCGACACCATTTTCATGGCTTTCGTGATCTGCTGCGTATTCTTTACCGACTTGATGCGCCGGCGGATGTCCAGAAGATTCGGCATCGTCTTACTTCATTAATCAGTTGCCACTGCAGCGCTGGTAGCCGGACGCGCCGGAGCAGCGGCGAATTCAGTTGCGGTTGATGATTGGTTGGCCCAATCTGCTTTGAAATCTTCCAGCACCTGCTTCAGTCCCGCCTTGATGTCTTCAGTTATGGATTTCTGATCACGAATGTCGGCGAGGAGACCGGGGTGCGAGTTCTCGACAAACTTCAAGAGGCTTGTCTCGAACCGGCGAATGTCTTCGATCGCGATATCGTCAGTGTACCCATTGGTGGCGGACCAGATGACGAGCACCTGCTTTTCAACGTCCATCGGCTGATACTGCGGTTGCTTCAGAATTTCCGTCAGCCGTTGTCCGCGGGCGAGCTGCGCCTGCGTTGCTTTGTCGAGGTCGGAACCAAACTGTGCGAAGGCCTGCAACTCACGAAACTGGGCGAGGTCGAGACGTAGCGTTCCCGCTACCTGCTTCATCGCTTTGATCTGCGCGGAACCACCTACACGCGAAACGCTGTTGCCGACGTTGATCGCGGGACGGAAGCCGCTATTGAAAAGGTCGGCTTCAAGGAAGATCTGACCGTCAGTGATCGAAATCACGTTCGTCGGAATGTATGCAGAGATGTCGCCCGCCTGCGTTTCGATGATCGGCAAGCTGGTCAGCGAGCCACCGCCTTTAAGGTCCGAAAGCTTCGCGGCTCGTTCGAGCAAGCGCGAGTGCAGATAGAAGACGTCGCCCGGGTAAGCTTCACGACCCGGTGGACGACGTAGCAGCAACGAGATCTCACGATATGCCGCGGCCTGTTTCGACAGGTCGTCGTAAATCGTTAAAGCGTGGCGACCGCTATCGCGGAAGTACTCACCCATCGCGGCGCCGGAGTAAGGCGCCAGGAACTGCATCGCCGCCGGATCCGAAGCCGTGGCCTTGATCACGATGGTGTAGTCCATCGCGCCGAAGTCTTGCAGCGTCTTAACCACCTGGGCCACTGTCGACGCTTTCTGACCAATCGCAACGTAGATACAGATTACGTCTTTGCCTTTCTGGTTGATGATCGTGTCTACCGCGACGGCCGTCTTACCTGTCTGACGATCGCCGATGATCAACTCGCGCTGACCGCGACCGATTGGCACCATCGCGTCGATCGCTTTGAGACCTGTTTGCAGTGGCTCTTTCACAGGCTGTCGATCAACCACACCGGGAGCAATGCGCTCAACCGGATAGTAATGCTCAGTGACGATTGGACCAGCGTCGTCGATGGGGTTGCCGAGCACGTCGACCACGCGGCCAACGAGCGCGTCGCCCACCGGCACTTCGATGATGCGTCCAGTTCGCTTTACAAGATCGCCTTCGCGGATAGTCTGAAAGTCACCAAACAACACGGCGCCGACTTTGTCTTCTTCAAGGTTTAACGCGAGACCACGAACGTCATGTGGAAACTCGAGCAGCTCGCCGGCCATGACCTTTTCCAGACCGTGCAACTCAGCGATTCCGTCACCGATCTTGATGACGGTTCCCACTTCAGAGACCGTCACTCCGGTTTCGAAGTTCTCGATCTGCTTGCGGATAATCTCGTTAATTTCACTGGCTTTGATTTCGTTCATAATTCCCTCTAATGGCGTGCTGGATCATTGGCCTGCCATTTCGTTCGCCAATCGATCAAGCTGGCTTTGTACCGATCCATCGAAGATCGTTGAACCGATGCGTGCCACTAAACCACCGATAATTGATTCGTCTGTCTCAAAACTCAAACGCACCTTGCGACCGGTCGCGGTGGCCAAAGTTTCGTGAAGGCTGTTTCGTAAATCTTCCGGAAGAGGCCGCGCAGTTGTAACGTGTGCTGCCACCATGCCACCACGTTCGTCGAGCACCTGGCCAAAACGCTCGACGACCGCTCCCAACTGGGAGAGCCGCTGATTCCTCAACAACACTCGCAGGAAGCTGCCGGTCGTTTCTCTCACGCGGGTGCGCGAGACCAGATCTTCGAGAACCTTTTGTTTGTGATCGTAAACGATGGTGGGATTCGCAAAGACTTCTTTTAACTGCGGGTGGGCTTCCATCATCTTTGCCCATTGGTCCAACTCGTTTTGGACCTCGCGTTCTTCGTGTCGTTCAATTGCCACATCGGCGAGGGCCGTAGCGTAGCGGCGTGCAACAGTCTGCAGGCTCAAACCGTGGTCCTCCTCAAATCCCCAATGTTCTCCTTTATTAGAAGCGTGTCATCTTCAGGTCTCATCCGGCCGCGAACCGACTCGCGCGCGAGCTCAACGCTTCTCTGCGCGAGAAACCGGCGCAACCCTTTGCGGGCCAACTTGTCTGCTGCTTCCGTCTCGCGTTGTGCCTGTTGTTTGAGTTTCTCGATTTCATTTACGGCTGCGGCTGCCAAACGTTCCCTTTCGGATTTCGCCTCCTGTTGCGCTTGCTTGTGAATGGCGGCCACATGTTCATCGACGCGGCTCAGCAGATCCTCCGCTTCAGTAACTCGCGCCAACGCTTGCTCGCGTTCAGTCTGCGCAGCAATCAATTCTTGCTGGATGGCCTGACGCCGGGTCGCCAACGCTGCACTAATCGGTTTACGCAACACGTAAATACCGGCGGAAGTGAAGATGGCAAGGTTCAAAAACTTCCAGATCTCCAGACCCGGGTAATTGAACCACTCCATCCATTCTCCAGAAATAAGTAGCAACATATTAATGAGTACGACGGCGCAGTACTTGATCACTAATTAAACTGCTGATGGAGGCCGCCTGAGTTTCGAGTTCCTGTTTTACCGACTGCTCTTGTCGTTTGATGTTGTCGATTTGCGCAGCGACCTCGCGCGCGGTTTGTTCGCGATAGAGCCGTACCTTTTCGTCCTTCTCTTTAAGACCGTCGGTGCGTTCTTTTTCCAAAAGCTTGTAACCGTCAACCCTGGCTGCGTGTAGGGCGTCGTTATACTTCTTCCGTTTCTGCTCAGTTTCAGCGGCTAACGCCTGCGCTTCCTTAAGGCGGCCCTGGATCTGTCTTTCACGCTCGGCGAGAATTCGATTCATCGGCTTTAGCAGCGTGCGGTTCAGGATAAAGACCATGATGGCCACCATCAACAGGTGGAGCAGCAACGTACCATCAGGAACCAACTGAATTTGGGCCTCTAAGAGAACCATCCACTTCCTCTAATCTGTGTGCAAATTGTGGTTGCCGAAAAGCGCGCGAGTCTAACATGACGCTAAAAGCCGGTCAACCGACCCTACCCTGTTTTACAATGTGCCTTCCGCGTGGCGTTCACGGCGTTATCGTACGGGCGGCCTCCGTTGCCGCCCGTTTTTGAAGCACGATCCTGCTCACGGAACTGGCTGGCCACAGAGAGATGCTCCTACAAAAACGCTCGCAGCACGCCTTGGTTGTACGTCTTACAATTGCGCGGGGGGTATGAGCAGATTGTAGACGCGATCCAAGTCGCGCGTGTCAAAGAAGCTGATCTCAATCTTCCCTTTTCCGTCGGCTGCCTGCGTAATCTTCACCTGCGTTCCTAATGCCCGTCGCAGCTTAGTCTCAGCAGCGCGGATATTCGGATCATCGGTCTGAGAAGCGGCGGACTTCTTCGCCGGCTTCTCTTCACTGCTCTTATGGACGAGCAGTTCAGTCGCTCGAACCGACAGTCCGTCATCAATGATTTTCCGCGCCATCCGCCGTTGGAGGTCCACGTGATCCAGCGCCAGAAGCGTTCGGGCGTGACCCGTCGACAACCGCCCATCGATAACGAGCTGTTGCAGGTCATCGGGAAGCCGGAGCAAACGAAGATAGTTTGTGATGTACGAGCGGTCGCGGCCAACACGACTGGCGAGCACCTCCTGCGTCAGACCAACCGTCTCGATCAGTTTTTTGTAAGCCTGCGCCTCTTCGATCGGATTAAGGTCCTCACGTTGAATATTTTCGATCAGCGCTATCTCAAGGAGACTATCATCGGGAACCTCTTTCACGACGACTGGCACTTTTGACAGTCCGGCCAGCTTTGCCGCGCGCCAACGCCGTTCGCCCGCAATCAACTCATAACCATCGCCACGCCGCCGGACGATGAGAGGCTGGACGATTCCGTGACTTCGGATCGACTCCGCCAGACTTTCCAGGCTCGCCTCGTCAAAATGCGTGCGAGGCTGCATGGAGCCGGGCACAATCAAATCGAGTTCAACTTCGGTTGGCTCAGTGCCGAGATCAATCGTGCGGTCAGAGGATAGAAGAGCTCCCAGCCCCCGACCCAGCGCTTTTCGATTCATCGATAATCTCCCTGGCTAATTGTGAGTAAGCTTCAGCCCCCTTGGAGTGTGCGTCATAACTAATAATCGGCTTGCCGTAACTAGGCGCTTCTGCAAGCTTGACGTTCCTGGGAATCACGGTTTGAAAGACTTGCAGCCCATAGAAATCTCTTAGATCGGCCGCGACCGCAGCCGAAAGGTTTGATCGTACGTCGTACATCGTGAGCAGCAGTCCTTCAATCATGAGTCCCGGGTTGTGGAGCCGCCGGATGCGTGCGAGGGTGTCGAAGAGCTCCGTCACGCCTTCGAGGGCGTAGTACTCACATTGAATCGGAACCAGCAGCGACTTCACGGCCGTGAGGGCGTTGAGTGTTAACAGCCCGAGCGATGGCGGACAATCAATGATGATGTAATCGTAATTCCCCTCGATGCTCGCGAGCGCGTTCTTCAGCTTGAACTCCCGTCGCTCGACGTCAACCAGCTCAATCTCCGCCCCAGCCAGATCCTTGTTTGATGGAACGACCTGAAGAGTCTCAATCATGGTCGGCAAAGAGATCGCCGAGATCGGTTCATCGAGCACGATACTGTGATAAAGCCCGCGCCGAAAACTACCACGTTGAATTCCGACACCAGAAGTCGCATTGCCCTGCGGGTCCGCATCGACGAGCAGGACGCGGCGGCCCCAATTGGCAATAATCGCGGCGAGATTGACCGCAGTCGTCGTTTTCCCGACTCCGCCTTTTTGGTTTGCGACGGCTATCGACTTAGCCATAAGCGCATAAACCTAACACAGTCAGGGCAAACGGGCTACAACACAGATGTTTCACGTGTCCCGCTCAATAAAGGGACACGTGAAACAATCTCACGTAAAGACACAAAGACGTTAAAGCACCCGCCGCGTAAACCAGAGGCTTTGCTTTGTGTCTTTGCCTTTGCGTGAAATATTCTTTAGAAACTCTTCTGTTGAGCGGATAGGTAAGCCAAGAGCGTTGAGAGTGCCCCGGGCGTCAGACCCGGCAGACGACGTGCTTCGCCGAAGGTGAGTGGCTGTGCGCGGTCAAGGCGTTCCACGATCTCATTTGAAAGGCCGGCAATGCTATGGAAAGTGGTCTGGCGAGGGATTTTGAGTGCGTCGTGTTGGTAGAGTTTGGCAACTGCCGCGCGCTGAGTGTCCAGGTAGCCGGCGTAAAGCGAATCTGCCAGAACGGAATTGAGATCGGCTTCGGCCACTGGCTTTAGCTCCACAGGCAAAAGAGAGGCGATGAGATCCGCGTTCACTTTTGGACGCTTAGCCAGTTGTGACAGCGAAATCGAATCGCCAAGGTCACTGCCGATGAGTGCTGACACCGCGGCGTGCTGCGCATCCGCTCGGCGCAAGCGCACGTTGTCGAGCGCGGTTCTCAATTTTGCAAGTCGTTCTTGCCGGGCATTGAACCGCTCCCAATCCGAATCGCCGACGAGCCCCAGTTCCCTACCATAACGCTCGAGTCGCTCATCGGCGTTGTCATACCGCAGCGCCAGTCTGTATTCGGCGCGCGAAGTAAAAATCCGATAAGGCTCGTCTACTCCCTGTTTGATCAAGTCCTCAACGAGCACTCCTATATAAGACTCTTCACGCCGCAGACGCAGCGACTCTTGTCGTTGTGTGTAAAGCGCGGCATTGATTCCCGCCAGCAATCCCTGGCAAGCAGCTTCCTCGTAACCGGTCGTGCCGTTGATTTGTCCCGCGTGAAAAAGACCGGGCACACGAGCTGTTTGCAGGTCTGGCCCGAGTTCTCGCGGGTCGACAAAGTCGTACTCGATTGCGTATCCCGGACGAATGATCCGCGTTTCTTCCAACCCCGGAATCATTCGAACGAGGTCCTGCTGCATTTCTGCGGGCAGGGATGTTGAAAAGCCGTTTAGATAGACCTCATTGGTGTCGTGACCTTCGGGCTCCAGGAAGAGTTGATGTCGAGACTTGTCGGAAAATTTTACGACCTTGTCTTCAATCGACGGGCAGTAACGCGGACCAACACCCTTAATCTTTCCGGAGTAAAGCGGTGACTCGGCAATGTTGGCACGAATCGCGTTGTGTACTTGTTCGGTCGTGTAGCCGATGTAGCAGTTGATCTGTTTCTGCTCGAGACTATCAGTCGAGAACGAAAACGGCACCGGAATGTGGTCGCCAGGCTGCGGCTCAAACGCGTTCCAATCGATAGTTCTGCCATCCAGCCGTGGCGGTGTTCCAGTCTTCAAGCGACCAACCGGAAAACCGAGGCGTTTCAGTGCTTCGGAAAGTTCAATCGCTGCGGGTTCGCCAGCGCGACCACCGGAATAAGTTCTACGGCCAGTGTGAATAAGACCATTCAAAAACGTTCCTGTAGCGACCACTACCGCAGGGGAACCGAAGCGCCGCCCGTCTTCAAGAACAACGCCTGCGAGCTTTCCGTGGTCGAGTACAAAATCGACGACTTTCCCCTGACGCAGATGGAGATTCGAAGTAGCCTCCAGCGTTCGCCGCATCTCGCTGCGATATCTCATGCGATCCGCCTGCGCTCTCGGAGATTGAACGGCCGGTCCGCGCGAACGATTGAGTAGTCGAAACTGAATGCCGGTGCGGTCGATTATCCGGCCCATGATCCCACCGAGTGCATCGATCTCTCGCACGAGGTGGCCTTTCGCAATCCCGCCGATGGCTGGATTGCACGACATCTGCCCGACGAGATCGAGGTTCAATGTGATCAGCCCAGTCTCAGCACCGAGACGCGCGGACGCAGACGCCGCCTCACAGCCCGCGTGGCCGGCGCCGATCACGATTACGTCGAACACTTCATCAAACGACATGACTACTTCCCAATACAAAACGTCGCGAAGATCTCCGACAAAATATCTTCGGTCGTTGTCTCTCCGGTGATCTGCCCCATGAACCGCAATGCATTATGCAGCGGAGCGAGCACGACTTCTTCGCTATGCCTCACCTGCAATGCCGCGCGTGCCTCGTCCAGTTCACGCTGAGCGTTGCACAACAAATCGTAATGGCGAGCATTGGTTATCAACAAGCCGCCTTCATCGATTCCGTTGTTATTCAAACTCGCGAGAATCGCTGAGCGCAACGTCGCGAGTCCTTCACCAGTTCGTGCTGATACATTAATTGGTTGCAACTCCGCAATACAACCTGGCGAGGTCGCGTTGAACTCCACCAGGTCACTCTTGTTCCTCACGACCAGACGCTGCGTGAGCGCAGTGTGATTCAACAAGTCGTGGTCCGATGGTCCAAGTTCAGTTGAGCCATCGACAACTACCAGCACTAAATCCGAATCTCCTATCGCGCGTCGCGTGCGTTCAATCCCCAACGTCTCGATGCCGTCAGTTGTCTCGCGAACTCCGGCGGTGTCAGTGAGAATCACTGGAATTCCTTCCAGGTCTATCGCTTCCGACAACGTATCTCTTGTAGTGCCTGGGATATCCGTTACAATCGCGCGCTCGCGTTCCACTAAACTATTGAAAAGACTTGACTTACCAACATTTGGCCGGCCCGCAATTGCGACCTTGATACCCTCCTGAAGCAGACGGCCAGCGGCGTAAGTTCGAGCAAGCTTCTCTACTCCTGCACTAACAGCTGTCAACTCGTTTTCGATCTCCTGCACACGGAGCGCAGGAAGATCGTCTTCGACAAACTCCAATGCCGACTCCAACACGACGATCACTTCGACCAGTTTTTCTTTGAGCGGAGCGAGCGCGTTCGAGAGTTCCCCGTTGAGTTGACGCGAAGCTTGTTTGACCGCCGCGTCAGTTTGCGCGGCAATCAGATCACGAATCGCCTCAGCCTGGGCCAGGTTGATCTTTCCGTTCGCCAGGGCACGCAGCGTGAACTGGCCTGGACCAGCCAGCACGGCACCAAGCTCAAGAGTGGTATCAATGATGTTACGAATCATCGTCGGCGACCCGTGGCAACTGATCTCCACGACGTCTTCGCCAGTCAGCGAGTGCGGCGCGCGAAAGCAGGTTACCAACACCTGGTCCAACTTTTCATCGTCGCGCGGACGTACCAACGTCGTAAGCATCGCTCGTCGATCTTCAAACTCGCGCAGGCCCATCCGCTGTGCGATCGCGACCGCACCGGGACCGCTGAGCCGAATTACAGCAAGAGCTCCTCGACCTCTCGGTGTGGATAGTGCAACGATCGTACTCATCGTGAGTAACGGGAGATTAGTTTTACAACTGGAGGGTTGTTACGAATCCTTGCGGGCCGAACTCTTTGGACCAATCCTCAACTTACGATCCGATCCTTCGCCGATCGACTCAGTAAAGAGATCGGCGCTATCAGCAAGCGTCAGGTGAATAATCCTTCGTTCGTTTGCGCTCATCGGTTCAAACGTAAATGGCATTCCGGTTTGACGAACGCGATTTGCGGCAAGGTTTGCCATCGCCTGAAGCTCGGCTTCGCGAGTCGCACGAAAGCCATGTACGTCACAAACGAGACGCGCGCTGCCCGTCAAACTTCTTCCAAAAACCTGATTAATTAGGTGTTGTAATGCTTCGAGCAGCTCGCCGGTCTGCGCTTGCAACAACTCCGCATCCTGGCCCTCGATATCCAACACTTCGCCCGCGATGCCCTGCTTCACGCCGACGCTCAGTTGCAGACCAGTCTTTTCAAAGACATCCTCGAGAAACTCTGCTGCTTGTTGTGAGACCTCTGTCATTTAACTCGATCCTTCACTAGCTGCCGGCGAATCCAACTTCTTCTTTCGTCCCGGAGGCCCTTTCGCTGGCGGCGGCGCCGGAACTTCTTCGTCGTCAGGCTTAGTCCAACGGTTGATCAGAAATTGTTGGGTGAACCCGACGATATTACCAACGAGCCAGTACAAAACTAAACCCGACGGCGCGCTCCACAAAATGTAAAGCATGAAGACCGGCATTCCGATCGCCATCATCTTGCGTTGCAACGGATCGGCGGACGGAGCAGGCGTGACCAGTTGCAGTACCACCATGGTTCCGGTCATCAGGATCGGCAGAAGGTGTATCAGGTACGGTTCTGCGGCTGACAAATCGGGAATCCACAAAAAGCTCGCCTGTCGAAAATCGAGCGAGATAGTGATGGCGCGATAGAGTGCAAACAGGAAAGGCATTTGAATCAGCAGCGGCAAGCACCCACCGAGTGGATTGCCTTCTTTCATCAGTTTCAACTGATCCATCTGCAATTCTTTGAGCTTCGGATCATTCTGCTTCATCCCCTTCATCTTCTCTTGCAGCTCTTTCATCCGCGGTGCAAGTTTCTGCGCTTTCTTCATTGCCTTTGAAGAGCGCCACTTGAGCGGGAAGAAAAGCGAGTAGATGACGATCGTGAAGAGGATGATCGCAATACCGTAACTGCCGGTGAGTTCGAAGAGGAAAGTGATCGCACCAAGAATCGGAATGGCTAACGGCCGCGATATCCAACCAAGGTAACCGTAGTCGATCAATCCGTCGAGATCGATCGGCCGCTGGATTACCTTAGTGATGTCCTCACTGCTTCGGCTCAACAGATTATGATCTTTTGGGCCGGCATATACGAGGTTGTTTGAGCCGTCAGCCGGAATCGGCACGAACGCTGTGATTAGGAATCTCTTTTCAGCAGCACGGCCATTTGGTTTGTGTTCGTAAGATACGGTTCGATATTCAAGGCCTTCGGTCTTCTGGCTGGGCACCGCCACCATTGCGAAGTAAGTATCCCCAACGCCGGCCCAATCTACTGGACCATTGAGTACAAGCTTATCTGGACTGCTGCTATTTCCATTGATTCCTGTCGGCGGATGTCGCTCCAGATGGTTGTTCACGTAAGCAACGGCTTCCGGCGCAACAGAGTAGAACGTGTGGTGACTAACGCCCTGGTCGCCGATACTTGGACCAATCGCGAACTTTACCTGCGGCACGGCTTGTTCACCACGTTTTACCGAAACTGCAAGACCGGTCTCGTAACGCTCGGCGTCAAAAACAATTTTCTTCCTGACCTGAACTCCATTCGAGTCCTCGAGGACAAACGTTAGTTCCTTCTTCTCACGTTCTCCAAGATTTACCTCGACGTCGCCATTCGGTTGATCGACGCCCTCGACCTTGTAAGTGCTCGAACTAAGCACAACGTCCAAAGCAGTATCGCCCGTTTGTAACTGAAACGGGACCAGGCGCGGCTGGCGATTCAAGCCTTCAGGCGAGATCAGTTCCAGAGGTTTTTTATCGCTCTTGTGCCCGGCGACGGAATAGACATCACGCTGACCCTTACTGTACTTGTTGACTTTTATTATCCAACTGACTGGCTCTGCGCCGAGCGTGTCGAATTTAGCGTCGTACAGCGGAGTTCTGATGGTAATCATTCGCTGCGGAGCAGTGTTCACGTTTGGCGCCGGCAGAGGAGCGGGCGTTGGTGCGTTGTTCGCACTCGCAGTTTGTTGCGTTGCTGCCGGACTAGCTGTTGGTGAAGGAGTAGCGCCGGGTTTTTGAGCCGGAGGTGGAACCGGATAGAAATAAGTCCACAGAAATAGAATTACCGAGGAGAGTACTAAAGCAATTAAAAGTCGTTTTTGTTGCATCACTGATCACTTAACCGGATCATATCCACCCGGATGGAAGGGATGGCAACGGAGTAATCGACGTATAGCCATACCACTACCGCGCCAGGCGCCGTAACGGGAGATCGCGTCAGCAGCGTATTCCGAACATGTGGGAATGAATCTGCACGAAGGAGGTAGAAGCGGTGAAATCGCCAACTTATAAACTTTGAGTAATGAGATCAGAACGCTTTTCACACATCTAAGACTTAGTTACAGTATCGCGCGTCTCCAACCTTTCGACCTTTTCGATAATTCCCTTTAACTCCTGCAACGGCGCATTAACTTTTTGAGTTAAAACTGTGGCCTTCGCGTTCAGCACCCAGTCGTACTTATTCGACAATTTCTGAAGTAATGTTTCGTTTAGTCGAAACGTCTCACGCAGCAAACGCTTCGCGCGATTTCGTTGCACCGCTTTGCCGAGCGCCTTCTTTGAAGCCGTCACTCCGAGGCGATGGTTCGCTTCCTGGTTTTCAATTACAAAGGCGCTTATGAATACGCCCTCATACCGCTTGCCGTTCCGGTAGACGTACTGGAATTCCGCAGTATCCCGCAAATACTTCCTCATGCATTAACAGAAGTGTGACCATTTCAATAATGGGCAGGAGTTAGTCGCTTTCTTCCTTTGGCGCGACGCCGCTTCAGCACGAGGCGCCCGTTCTTGGTGGCCATGCGAGCTCGGAAGCCGTGCGTCTTTGCGCGTCGTCTGTTGTTTGGTTGAAAGGTGCGCTTCGACATAGAAATGAATTCTCCTTATAAACGAAAAGGCTAAGACTAATCGCGGCCTTGGTTTATGTCAAGAAACGGACCGCAGATCAAACATTTGAGTTAGCTATCCACGTTTACTTCTCAAACCCGCGGTGTTCAACAATGACGTGTATCAAAATCACTCTCTTTCTTGTTCAAGACTTGGATCGTTAAGATGGCGATCAGGTGGCGTTGTTTTATTGCAAACACGAGCTTGATCATTCCGAAACTTCTATGTTAGTCTCCGCAGGCTTCGAGAGTGACCGACCCGTAAACAATTGATAAATATAGGCTTTAAAGGGTTACTTTAACACGGGAGAGGTTTTTCCACTAGCTGTGGAAAACATTGTGGAAAACCCTCCACGGTCGACTATTCAGTAGCGAATATAAGCAATTACGGGATAGGAGTAGGTTAGAGTCCGCTTAGAACCCGATACGTGGCGGCGTTCGGTTTCGTTACGCGGTCTTTAGTCAAATTGATGCCTTCCCTGAACGGATTTTAGATGAGCGCTTCTGTAGAGATGAATGTTTGGGGCAGGATACTTCACTCACTCAAAGACAGGCTGAATCAGCAAACCCTCGACACGTGGTTTAGTCCAATCCAATTCGAGAGCCTGGATAGTTCGCAGCACGTCCTTCGTTTACGTGCCCCGAGCGAAGTAGTGAAGGATTGGGTTGTTAGTAACTACGGCAAGGTATTGGCAGAGTCGCTCAACGATCTGCGCTTGTCGGGTTATTCGGTGGGTTGGGTCGTGGGCCAGGTTTCTGATTGGGTTCAGACGGCTCTTCCCGAAGAAGTCGCGACATCTGATTCACTTCCGGTCGTCACCGTAAGCGAGCCATCTCCGTCGTTGCTGGCAGAACCTTCACTCAGCGCCAAATACACTTACGAGAGTTTTGTCGTGGGCTCATGCAATCAGTTTGCACATGCCGCATCGTTGGCGGTAGCTGAAGCTCCAGGTCGAACTTACAATCCGCTCTACCTCTACGGCGGCGTGGGATTGGGAAAGACTCACCTGATGCACGCGTGTGGTCACGCCATCAAATCTCGCAATCAACACCTCAAGCTCTGCTACATCTCGTCCGAGCGTTTCATGAACGATCTCATCAACGCGATACGCTACGACAAGACACAGAGCTTTCGAGAGAAGTACCGATCAGTTGATGTGTTGTTGATTGACGACGTGCAGTTCATGGCCGGCAAAGAACGTACGCAAGAGGAATTCTTCCACACTTTCAACGCGCTCTACGATCAGCAAAAGCAGATCGTGATCAGTTCCGATTGTCCGCCGCGCGAAATACCAACGCTCGAGGAACGCCTGCACTCGCGTTTCGAATGGGGTTTGATCGCCGACATCGAGCCACCGGATCTCGAAACCAAGATCGCGATTCTAAAAAGGAAAGGCGATCTGATTGGTGTAAGTATTCCTGACGACGTAGCGATGTTTATCGCTGGTCGAGTGAAGAGCAACGTCCGCGAACTCGAAGGTTCGTTAGTTCGTTTGATCGCGATTGCTTCTCTTCGTGGTGAGCCGATTTCGAAAACCCTGGCTCAGGATGCGATTCGTAACATCGCTAAAGAAGAAGAGTCAGGCGTTGTTACGATTCAGCAAATTCAGAAGTTAGTGGCCTCGACTTACAAACTGACCAGCGAGGAATTGATTTCGAAGAACAATGCCCGGCAAATCTCACATCCTCGTCAGGTCGCGATGTATCTCTGCAAGCACCTGACTAAGCATAGCTATCCCGAGATTGGTCGTGCCTTCGGCGGTAAACATCACACCACTGTGATGCACTCAGTTGAAAAAATCGAAGCGCTCGTCGCGACCGATGAAACTCTGCAACGACTCATCAGCGAACTCTCGGAGTCGTTGCAAAAATAAGCCACAAAAAGGCACAGAAGGTAGAAACAGATCCCACACTCATCGAGCGTTGCTTATTGATAAATTCTTTTGTGTGTTTTTGTGCCTTATCGCGGCTTTTTTCACAGTCCACTGAGAACGTTTTGTGGAAATATGTTAATGTTCACGTCCTCTAATTTTTTCCGAAACTGCACGTGGAAATTTGAACAACTTTCCACAGGGCTGAGAGCGAGTTAAGTAGTTCGATCCGTTACGGTTAAGTATTTATTCACAAATCCACAGGCACTACTACTACTACTGGAAATAAATAGTAAGTTTTTAATTCCGTAAGTAGAAGAAACGCGGGAGCGGTTTGTGGATAGTTTGAAGGAGTGATGGCAATGCAATTTGTAGTGAGTAAGCAGAACCTGCAAAAAGAACTCGGCTTCGTTCAGGGAGTCGTTGAAAAGAAAAATACGATACCGGTTCTTTCAAACATACTCATCGAGTCGGTCGGCGAAAGCACGATCAGAATCACCGGAACCGATCTCGACGTGACTATTCGTTGCGACATGGACGCGGAAGAGATCACGACGCCGGGATCGATGTGTGTGCAGGCACGAAAACTTTTTGAGATTGCACGACTGCTTCCGGATGCGCCCGTAAGTTTCAAGAAGGAAGACAACGAGTGGGTGACGGTGAAATGCGATCGCGCGCGCTTCAAGATGGTTGGCGTCGCCAGAGATGCGTTTCCGGAAGTGCCTGCATTCAAATCTGCGCCGACAAAAATTCAGGCAGGCGTTATTAAGACATTTATTGACCGCACTATCTTCGCGATCACTCAGGAAGAATCACGTTACACACTTTCAGGCGCCAAGTTTGTTTTAGATGAATCAGGCGCGCGCATGGTCACTACTGACGGTCATCGACTCGCTTTCGTGGAAAAGAAAAACATCGCCCGGAATGGCGCGAAAGAAACGATTGACACGTTGATTCCACGAAAGACGTTGGCTGAGTTAACCAAACTAACTGCCGGCTTCGATGACGAGATCAGTTTGGGAATGGATGAGAATCACATCTATTTCCAGGTTGGACCACGACTGCTGATTTCGCGCATGCTCTATGGACAATTTCCAAACTATGAAATGGTCATGCCGAAGAACAACGATAAGTCAGTTGAGTTCAACAGCAGTCTGTTGAATCTGGCGATCAGACGAGTAGCCTTGATGGCTGATGAACGATCGCATGCGATTCGTTTCCATCTCGAACCGAATCAGTTAGTCATCAGTTCTCAAAACGCCGAAGAGGGCGAAGCAAACGAAACAATCACAACAGACTACACCGGCGACGTAACAGATATCGGCTTCAACGCTCAATACCTCCAGGAATTTCTAAACGTCATAGGCGATGCAAAGGTGGCGTTCGAGTTCAAAGACGGCAACTCCCAGGCGCAGCTCCATCCCTCGGAGAATGGCGACTACGACTACAAATACGTCGTGATGCCAATGCGGATCTAAGCGGCAGATAACGAAGATTTATCTGCTAATATCCACTCATGCTGCTCGCTGCAATTGAAGCGACGAATTTTCGCAATTTGAGTGGGAGAATTGAGTGGGGCCCGCGGCTCAATATTATTTATGGAAATAATGGGCAGGGTAAGACTAACTGGCTCGAAGCGATCTATATCTTAGCCAGGACCAAGTCCTTTCGCACACAACGTCTTCAGGAAGCGATCCGGTTTAATGAAGAGCTCGCAGTTGTCAGAGGGACCGTCACAACCGGACAAGATCTTCAAAGAGATCTACAAGTAAGTCTGCACGACAATTCAAAGACGATCTTCGTCAACTCCAAACGAGAAACACTCGCTCGCTATCTCACACAGCTACAAGTTTTCTCATTCACCGCTGCGGATCTCGACGTCGTGCGTGGTATGCCGGAAGCACGCCGGCGTTTTCTGGACCGCGGTATCTCATCACTCAAGCCCGCGTATCTGAAGACCATCTCCGACTACAACAAAGTCATCAAACAGAAGAATCGTGTGCTGCAACTCGCTAACGAAAACGAGCTTGGTCCAGACAAAGTCGAGGATCTTCTGGCGCCGTGGAACGACCAGTTGGTCCGATTGGGAGTGTTGATCCATCAAGCTCGCGAAGAGTATGTGGCAGGATTGAATGCGGCGCTGGAGCGGCAACTGTTTGAACGAAGAGACGTTACGACGCGCTATGTTTCGTCGCTCGAGAATAAAGGCGACATGAGTGATTACGAGTCGCTTTTGCGCTCGCGAATCTCGTTGCGCCTGGCGGCCGAAGTGGCTGCGGGCCATGCCCTTATTGGCCCGCACCGCGACGATTTGGAAATCCATTTGGACGGCCGGGAAATTCGCGTTTACGGAAGCTCCGGACAGCAACGTAGCGCATTGTTATTATTAGACTTAGCGGCGATTTCGTTGTATAATTCAGGCTCGAATGACCAGCCGGTTTTCATCATCGACGATGTCGATGCGGAACTGGATGAGCGAAGGATAAGACACCTTCTTGAATACCTTGAAAATCGCACACAAACCTTCATCACCACCTCAAAGCGGAGTCATGTCGAATCTTTCTTTTCGCGGGCCAGTGTGTTTGAAATTGAGGAAGGTAAAGTGCAGAGCAGCAACGTCGAGACTCCGCTCGCGCTTGGCAGTCGAAATGTTTGACCAACGTATAGGAGAAGAGCTTGGTAACAGCAGGAACTAATTTAACAAAGAAACCTATGGCTTACGATTCATCATCGATCACAATCCTGGAAGGACGCGACGCAGTGCGTAAGCGTCCGGCCATGTACATCGGATCGACCGGGGAGATTGGCCTGCACCACCTCGTCTACGAAGTGGTCGACAATTCTATCGATGAAGCCCTGGCAGGTTATTGCGATACGGTTGAAGTAGCAATCCATTTGGATAATTCGATTACGGTAATTGATAACGGGCGTGGGATCCCGGTTGACGAAATCAAAAAGGAAAAGAGATCGGCGGCTGAAGTGGTGATGACCAAGCTTCACGCCGGCGGCAAGTTTGATTCAAACGCTTATAAGGTTTCCGGTGGTCTACACGGCGTTGGCGTATCGTGCGTCAACTTTCTTTCCGAGAAACTGCACCTGGAGATCTGGCGCGATAGCAAGACATACGAGCAGGAGTACGCGCGCGGCATTCCCGTAGCCCCGCTGAAGCAAACCGGAAAGACGCGCAAGCGCGGCACGAAGATCACTTTCAAGCCTGACACACAGATCTTCACCGAAACGTCTTTCAGTTTTGACAAACTTTCAGAGCGACTGCGTGAGAAGGCTTTCCTCAACAAAGGCATCCGCATCACGATCAAAGACGAACGTGAAGAACCGGAACGTTCGCACGAGTTCTACTACAAAGGTGGCATCGCGGAGTTTGTCAAACACCTGAACAAGAACAAGTCGACGCTTCACGACAAGCCAATCTATTTTGAGAAGGAAGGCGATAGTCTTTCGATCGAAGTGGCCATTCAGTACAACGACGGCTATGACGAGAAGGTCTACTCGTTTGCAAACAACATCAACACCGTCGACGGCGGCACTCACCTCTCCGGTTTTCGTTCTGCGTTTACGAGAACAATCAACGCATACGCGCAATCGTCTGGTTTGGCTAAGAACTTCAAGAGTTCGCTGACCGGCGACGACGTACGCGAAGGTCTAGTGGCCGTCATCTCCGTGAAACTGCCGCAGCCGCAGTTTGAAGGGCAGACGAAGGGGAAGCTCAATTCCGACGTGAAGGGCGCCGTTGAGTCTTTCCTGAACGATCGCCTGACCGAATTCTTTGAGCAGAATCCGCCTGTAGCGCGAAAGATTGTCGGGAAGGCACTGGATGCCGCCCGCGCCCGCGAAGCAGCGCGCAAGGCGAGAGAAATCGTCCGCAAAGGGGCCATGGGCTCGAGCATGCTGCCGGGCAAACTTGCTGATTGTCAGGAGCGCGATCCAGCGCTCTCCGAAATCTACATTGTCGAGGGCGACTCGGCCGGGGGTTCAGCCAAACAAGGGCGTGACCGAAAGAACCAGGCGATCCTGCCGCTCAAAGGCAAAATTCTGAACGTCGAGAAGGCTCGCTTTGACAAGATGCTTGGGCACAGCGAGATCAAGTCGTTGATCACGGCGCTTGGCACCGGCATCGGCAAGGACGATTTCGATATCAGCAAGCTTCGCTATCACAAGATCATCCTGATGACGGACGCAGACGTGGACGGTTCACACATCCGCACGCTGCTGTTGACGTTCTTCTACCGCCAGATGCCGGCGCTCGTCGAAGGAGGACACGTCTATATAGCCCAGCCCCCGTTGTTTAAGGTAAAGCGTGGTAAGAAGGAAGAGTACATCAAAGACGAAGGCTCGATGATCCGGTACCTCATGCGCCAGGCAACCGGCGACATGAGCGTCAAATCGGCGGGTGCCGGCCAGCCGATTGAAGGCCGAGAGCTCGCGAAGTCGCTCGAAAAGATGGTTGATTTTAAACGTTACTGCGAACGGGCGACTCGGCGGCTCGGTGGCGACCCGCAACTGCTGAATATCCTGCTCGAATCGCTGAGTGGACGGAAAGGCGTGCTCCGCAAAGAGGGGCAAACGCTCCGGAAAGTCTTTCAGGATGCCGATCTGATGGCGAAAATCGAGGGAGCTTTGCACAAAGCGGGTTACAAGACGGAGTTGACGTCAGACGAAGAGCATGGTCTCTGGGAGATCGAGACGGTGGCGGCTTCGGGTGTCAACCTGGTCATCGATTGGAATTTCGCGAGCTACGTCGAGTTTCAGACAGCGGTCGAGCTTTTCAAGACACTCGAAGACGATCTCGCGGCTCCGTTCGTTTCCGGTGAGAACGGCACCAGCGAAGAAGTGCCGACGCGTGAGGCGCTACTGGAAAAAGTGCTGACAGCGGCGAAGAAAGACCTGACGATTCAACGTTACAAAGGCCTCGGCGAGATGAACCCGGAACAACTCTGGGAGACGACTATGAATCCTGACAAGCGCACGTTGCTGGAAGTCAGGATTGACGACATGGTGGAAACCGATCAGATCTTCACCGTGCTGATGGGTGACGCCGTTGAGCCGCGCCGCAAGTTCATCGAGGACAACGCGTTGGATGTGCGTAACCTCGACGTCTAATCCGCGTCATCCGCGTTCATCTGCGGCTAAAAACTTCTCACGAAATCGTTCGACCTTGAAGCGCCATAGTTTGACAGGTTCGCCGGCCGCGATCCCTGCTTTGCGGGCGGCGATTTCGACCTGCTGGGCAGCGTCAGTAATACCGGGAATATCCGGCAGCAACAGTCCTCGCCGCACACCACTCTGATCCTCGACGATTACTCCAAAGACGTTCGGATCAAGATCCTGTATCACTGTCTTTTCAGGTGGGAAGAGGACATCGACTGAATAACGCAGATTTGCTAACTCTTCAACTCTTACCGGTTCGAAACGTGGATCGTTCGTGGCGGCGCTGATTGCGTTCGCAACTATCTCGTGGGCCAGAGTGTCGCGCGCAGGTTCGATTGTTCCGATACAACCACGCAACTCTCCATCAAGTGTCTTAAGCGAAACAAAACAGGGAGCGGGTGTCCCAAGGAGGCCGCGGGTGGCTTCAGCCGGATCGAGGACCTGTCCGGAGCGAATGAATGTCTCCACCGCGCTTCGCGCCAGCGTGGGTGGATCCAGATAGTCAGAAGCGGCGGGTTGATTGGTTAGCTGGGCCACCAGGTAGCCAACACCAAAGGGCGCTTCATAACTCAGCACTTCACACGACAACGGCAACTCAGCGCAGGCACCAATCGCAACCAGCATCGAGCGATAGCCACACTCTCCCGCGAGTCGCCGCAGGTTGTAGTCGATTTCGGCAATCTGTTGCGGTGAGTTTGCGCGGAGCGCAGCGACAACTTGTTCGTCGAAGAAGTGTGCATTGGGATTGTAGCCGGCGGGCGCGCTCGGTTTAAGCCGGTGACTCAAGTCGCCACTCGCAATAAACGCGACGCGCCGTCCGAGTTTATCCACGGCCTGTTTGATACAAGATCCAAAACGCAAATGATCCTCATTGGAGAGATAACTGTAGCCGAGCGTTACGACTCTTCCTTTCCAACCGTTGCGAAACAGGAAGTAAAGTGGAACGGCAGCTCCGTGATCGAGATCCTGCCCGGTGAGCATCGTCACGTCATACTGTCTCGCGGCCGCGGCTTCTCTTATCGCATCGAGTAACTTCTCGTCGACCGGCGCTGTGAAATAGGCGTCAGGCGCGTTGAAGCGTGAAAAATCAGCGAAGACTTCGGGCCCATCGTAGGCCACGAAAGAGTCGGCTTCGAGCGGCGCGTGCGGCGAGATCAGGACAATGGTCTCGGCATTACTTTCGATGACACGTCGGGCGAGCTCCGCCATCGCGTCGATCGAGTCCTCAACGTCCGAGATAGACTCCCGACCAACCTCAGGCACCATGATTGGTGGATGCGGTGCAATGCCGGAAAAGACGAGGCAGCTCTGGGTAGCCATAGTGCGTATTTCGTAGGAGGGAACGACTGGTATTCTAGCTCTACAAGAGTTTCACGCAAAGGCGCAAAGTTTAACGCAAAGCCGCAAACCACACTTAACATCTTAGCGTGAACTTTGTGCCTTTGCGTGAAACTCTTATGATGCTGCCAATGCATTACGATGTGTTGATTGCCGGCGCCGGTCCGGCCGGTTCTTTTGCGGCCGAACTACTTGCAAAAGGCGGAGCGACCGTCGCGTTGTTTGACGGGCGGCCCGCAGGTGAGCCGAAGGCGTGTGGCGGAGGTGTGACGGCGAAGGCGTTGAAGGCCTGGCCACACTTGCTGAACGCAGTCGGACGCACGGTCGATGAATTAGATTTGTACTCACCCTCGAGTAAACGACTTCACCTCGTGCTTGACGAGCCTTTCGCGATCTATTCGCGCCTCGCGTTCGATTGTTACCTGCGTGACCGTGCTCGCGATGCGGGAGCACAAATCATTTCCCAAAAGATCTCTGCACGAAAGATAAAGAAGACAGATACTGGTTGGCTCGTGAGCGAATGGACCGGATCTTTTCTGGTCGGAGCTGAAGGCGCCAACAGCGGCATCGCGAAGATGCTGGTTGGACCACTGCCGCCGTCAGACATGGAAGTGGCCTTTGGTTATCGTGCGCCGCTGCCGGCTAACAACACCCCACCGACGGTAGTGGCGTTTCTGCCCGGATGGGTTGGTTACGCGTGGGCATTTCCGCGTCCGGATCATATTTCATTCGGTATCGCGACCACGCAGGACGCGTTCGAGCATCAGCCGCTCGACGACCTGCTCTGGCAATTCATGATCGGTTACTACCAGCAATGCGAAGGTGAGAAGATAAAGTTCTGGCAAACTGAAACGACAAGCGCCCGTATTCAAGCTCACTTGCGCACGACCGCTGAGCGCTACGCCGCACGCATTCCCGGTCTTGCGGCGCAGACCTGGGACAACAGGAAAGCCTGCGGCGATGATTGGGCACTGCTTGGTGATGCCGCGGGTTTTGCCGATCCGGTGACCGGCGAGGGCATTTACTACGCGTTACGTTCAGCGGAGTTGTTTGCCGATGCGTACTTGCGCGGAGTTCCCTTGTCCTATGAGAGCCGTTGGCGCGCGGACTTCGGCGCCGAGCTCCGACGCGCCGCACAAATGCGCCGGCGTTTTTACGGTAACTTCTGGGGCGCGCCATTCACCGAACGCATGATCAAGTTTGCGCGTGGACATCGCGGCGTGAAGCGCGTATTAGGCGATCTCGTCGCCGGCGAGCAGGGTTACGTCAATTTGAAAAAGAAACTCGTGAAGAGCGCATTTCGGCCCGTCTGAATCATGCACAAACTTTTATCGGCAGGGGTTCTGTGCGCGGTCCTGGTTGGACCGGTGAGTGCTCAACGCGTGCGGCAATCGCGTGACGTGATCGAGGCGTATCGCGTGTGTCAGCGATACCAGACGTTGATGGCCGAGAACATGGATTTCGATCGAGCATTCGAAGCGACATTCACGAAGAACACGTCGCGTCGTCGCGAGATCGCGATCACGGAAGGTGAGTTTGGAGATCTCGATTTAGCGAAGATCGATGATGCGACGCTGATCAAGGCTTTCAAGGCGCGAATGCAGATCCTTTACCTGATGTTGCCGCTCGCGAGTCCCGACAGTAATGAAGAACAGGCGTTGTTCTTTCCAGCGCAGATTAAAGCGATCTTCGAACGAAAGCCACCGCCAGCGCCGGAAAAGTTTTCTGAGTACGCGCAACAGCTACAACGTGACGCGACCACGTTTCGCACGCATCTCAATCAACTTGCAGCCCGCTACCCCCGCGTTGCGGAGCGAGTTCGGAAGTTCAAACTCGAATTATCAAACCCGCCCAAATTGCCGGCCAGTAAAATTGAACCACTGACCTCGTACAGCAAAGGCCACGTGCTTGGACCCGATGAGAAGTATTACCAGATCGGCGACTACGCCGTGATTCGCGAAGGCTCGCAGATGAAGATTATCGGGATCCGCTTCTTCTCTCGTCTCTTTTAGGCCACAAAAAGGCACAAAGGATTAATTTGATCCTCCGCTGATAAAGTCATTTTGTGCTTTGTGTGCCTTTTTGTGGCTATTTATGGAGCGAGGCGCGAGATGGTCCAACCGTCACCCTCGCGCTGGTAGAGGATTCGATCGTGCAGGCGGCCAATGCGGCTCTTCCAGAATTCGATCCGCTCCGGTTTCAGACGATATCCACCCCAATGCTCGGGGCAATCAATTTCACGGTCGCCGTAATGCTTCTCTAACTCGACGGCACGCTGTTCCAGCACCGCACGACTTTCTATTTCCTCACTTTGCTCGGAAGCCCAGGCGCCAATCTGACTCTCGCGCGGCCGCGTCGCAAAATACTCTCGCGACTCATCGCGCGAAGTCCGGCTCACACTTCCTTCTATGCGCACCTGCCGATCGAGTTTCGCCCAGTAAAAAACCAGCGCGGCATAACGATTCGCATCCAGTTGCCGGGCCTTGGCGCTGTTGTAGTTGGTGTAAAAAACAAACCCGTCATGGTCCACCTGTTTCAGCAGGACCATACGCGCTGATGGCTTGCCTTCCGGCGTAGCAGTCGCAAGCGTCATCGCTTCCGGCAACGGAAGTCCCGCTTCGAACGCATCGTTCAGCCACGTTTGAAATTGCTTGATTGGATCTCGATCGATCGTTTTTTCGTCGAGACCTTCGGAAACAGAGTTAGTTGTCATCGGCGGTATACGGCGCTAATTTCTCACGTATCTCGGAAGGAATCGGAACAGTTTCAAAAGTCTTCTGGTTGACGGCCGCGAGCACGAAGTGCGCGGTCGCTATCAACTCTTCACTGCCTTTACGACGCACTTCGAAATTCAATCGCATCGACTTCGTCCCGACTCGTCCCACATAAACACTGACCTCCAACACATCATCCAGCCGCGCAACACGATGAAAGTCGCACTCGAGATGCACACGCGGCAGCCAGATATTCAGCTCGTCAAAGAACACGCCATAGTGAAGCCCGACTTCACGAAATAGCTCAGTCTCTGCGTACTCGAAGAAGTGAATGTAAGCACCGTAAAAAATGATGCGCGCCGCATCGACGTCGCCCCAGCGCACGCGCTCTTCGATCGAGAACTTTTTATGGGCCATTAGTTGTACGACTCGTTCAAAAACTCCAGGAGCGCATCGTTGAATTGTTCGGTGCGCTCGAGATTCGAAACGTGACCGGCATTCTCCAGCACTACCAAACGCGATCCGGCGATGGCCTGATGCATTTTCTCACTATCGGCAACAGGCGTGATCGCATCTTCCGCACCGACGAGAATCAACGACGGCACTGAGATCTTCGGAAGCAGATCCGTCTGATCGTCGCGCTCAGCCATTCCTCGCAACGCCGCTGCGGCGCCTTCGGGTTTAGTCTTCAACATCATATCGCGAACGCGCTTTACAATTTCGGGATGCTTGCTGACAGTTTCGGGAGTAAGGAGCTTGGGCAACATCGAGTCAGCGATGCCGGCCATTCCTTCATCGAGAGCTTTCTTAGCTTGTTGAGCGCGAGTTTGCTTCGCTTCTTCGCTGTCGCCCTGTGCACGAGTGTCAGCCAGGACGAGTGCGCGCACGCGTGAGGGAAATCGTTTGTAAAAAGCGAGGGCGACGTAGCCACCCATCGACAAACCGCCGATCGCGGCTTGAGTAATTTCAAGATGGTCCATCAACTGCGCCACATCCTGGGCCATCTCGTTCATCGTCGCAGTGGCAGCGGCATCACTTTCACCAAAGCCTCGCAGATCAGGCGCGATAATGCGACAGGTGCTGCTCAGTGCCTCGACTTGTTCGTTCCACAGTGAACGGTTGAATGGGTAGCCGTGAATCAGCACGACGGGACGTCCGATGCCCGTATCGGTGTAAGCAATGTGAAGATTGTTAATTGTTGCTGACGCCATGTAATTGGAAATAGTCTCGCGCAAAGGCGCAAAGCCAGCCCTAAAACTCTCTCCTCGCAGCACGCGCGACGACCGCAATCAACTCAGTCAACTCTACCGGCTTCGCCAGGTAAATCTGAAATCCGGCCGAGAGCGCGCGTTCCCGATCCTCCTCTTTCGCGTACGCCGTGATCGCCACTGCCGGGATCGTCTGCGTAGCACCATTCTCGAGCCGGCGAACCTTTTCAATCAGTCCGTAACCATCTTCGTCAGGCATGGCAATGTCTGACACCAATACGTCGGGACGCTTTTTACAGATCTCCTGAATCGCCTCGACCGCCGATGACACGGCCGTAACGTTCGCGTGCCGCCGGGTCAACGCCGTAGTCATGAGCGTGAGCGTGTCTGAATCGTCATCGACGAGTAACACGTTGACGCCCGAAAGCAACTGCGGAACTGGGGAAACTTGATTCCGATCAACAACCTGAGTCGACCGCGCCTCTTTCTCCAGCAGCGGAAGCCTGATGGTAAACGTCGCTCCACGACCAACACCGGGACTCTCCGCGCGAATCGTGCCACCGTGTATTTCGACGAGGTGCCGCGCGATGGCGAGACCAAGACCGAGGCCGCCGTGCTGACGCGTTGTCGTGCTGTCAGCCTGGCGAAATCGCTCGAAGACGTACGGCAGAAACTCATTATTTATTCCCTGTCCGGTGTCCGAAACACTGACCTCAACGACGCCCGCACCATGCGACACTTTCACACAAACGCGGCCGCCATTCTCCGTAAACTTCACTGCATTCGATAACAAGTTCCAAATTACTTGCTGGAGTCTGTTTGCGTCGCCGGAGATCATCGCGGGGGTGCGATCGAAATACCTTTCGATTTTGATCCCTTTCGCATCAGCAGTCGGATGGACAACGTTGATCGCGTTCTCAACGACCGGCACCACCTCCAACGGGTGCAGGTCGAGATACAGGTTGCCGGTGATGATGCGCGACACGTCAAGAATGTCGTCAACGATCTGCGCCTGTGCCTTCGCGTTGCGCCAGATGGTTTCTACTGCCTGCTGAGTGACGGAGTCGTCGAGTGTGCCGCCTTCGAGCAGCCTGGACCAACCGAGGATTGCGGTCAGAGGTGTGCGCAACTCGTGAGAAACAGTGGCCAGAAATTCATCCTTCAAACGATTTGATTCTTCGGCCGCCTCGCGCGCGGTGCGTTCAAGCTTGAGCAGTCGTACGTTTTCAATGGCGACGGCGGTGAGATTCGCGGCCATGCTCATCGCGGTCGCGTGTTCCGGACGATAAACGTCGTGCTCATAACTTTGGACTTCGATCGAACCGATGATCCTTCCCATCACCGCCATCGGCACGGCCATGGAAGAATCCGGACGCAAGCCGTTATCCGGACCGACAATGACGCCCTGACTCCCCTGCGTCGCGCGCATGTAGTCGTTCGTGATAATTACTTCGCCGGTACGTACGGCACGACTGTTTGGACCAGTCGTAGTAACCCGCATTGGCGGCAAATCAGAGATATCCAGTTCCGTACCGTCAGCCCAACCATAACAAGCGGTACGAACGTCGCGAACCGAATCGTACAGGGACACAAAGAACCCGTTACATGGAATCGAGGCATTCGTAAACTCGCGCAATGCGCGGTAGATTGCATTCAACTCGCGCGCAGTTCCGAGCGCCTGGGCCAAAGCCTTGATTCGCTCCATCAGGCGTTCGTATTCGAGCACTGCTCGTTGATTTGCATCGCGCAGTGCTCCGGCTGTTTGTTGCAGCGTGGCCTCGGATTCTTTGACTTCATCAGTCGCGCGTTCAGCGCGCGTACGCGCGCGAATCTCAGCACGAGTAACGGCAAAAAATAGAAAACTCAGCAACCCGCCGAGAATCACGGTGTACTTGAGCAACGATCTGCCTGAGTATTTTTCAAACGATGGTTTAGTGACGTAGGCGATGGTCCATGTGTGTTCGGCAAGGTCCAGTTTTTTTGTGACGTGAAAAACCGGATCATTTGATACGTCGGACCATGCAGCACTTAATAAATTTTGAGGGGACTCCTCACCGTCGTAGACCTGAAAACTGAGGTCGTAACTTTTTTCCTCAGTGATCGGCGCAAGAAAATCATCGATTCGGTAAGGGCTGTAAACAAACCCAAGCAGAGCCTGGCGTCGTTCTTCGACCGAATTGAGCTGAGCCCCGTTGCGATAAACCGGAGCGTAGATCAGAAAACCATTTTGCTTGGAAGCAAGATTGCGTTCCTGCACCAATTCCACTCTGCCTGATGCTGTTGGGTTGCCGGAATCGCGCGCCGCTTCCATCGCCCGGCGACGTACTGGCTCAGTCGCCATATCGAAGCCTATGGCCGACTTGTTGGGGGCGTTTGCGGGTTCAAGGTAGAGAATTTTTTCGGTTTCGCCAGACCGGCGTGCGAATCCGATACCCAGCACTCCCTTGTAGTTCTTATCCAGCTCAATTTGCTGGACGAATCGCTTAAACTCGTTCGGGTCAACGGAATCGCTAGCCGCGAATAGACCGGTACCGGCGCGCAACAACGCGATCGACGTGGCGATTCTCAGTCTGACCTTGTCCTGAATTTCCTGAGCCGATCGATCGAACCGGCTACGATCCTGTTCGACAGTGAGTTTGGCGAAGTAGTAGTAAACGAGGAGGGTAAAGCAGAACCCCAGCATGAGAATAAGGTAAGGCAGAATGCCACGCGAGAGTGGATTGGTTCGTGTCATTCGTGAAAATCCGTGGCGAGAAAACTATCGTACCTTCTGCGTCCGGCGCCGAAGAAAATCTATCAGGACAAACTGTGACAAGTTTCCCGGGTTAGCGAAATAAGCTTTGCCATTGGTCATGGCGCTCATCTGTTTTACGAAGTCGACCAGGTAGTAGTCGCTGGCCAGCATGAATGTGTTGATCATTATACCGGCCTTGCGACAGGCCTGTACTTCTTTGAAGGTCTCAGACATCACAAACGGATCGCCGCCCATAGAGTTCTTGTAAAGACGACGGGACGCGTTCGTCGCACCGCCTTTTTTGACGCCCTCGCCCGCGGAAGTCTGTACGAAACAGGCTGTAGGCTTGCCGTCGGTGACCATCACGATCTGCTTCATCTCCTTGCGTTGTGCCTGTAGCAGCCGGCGCGACAAACGCAGGCCTTCAGCAGTGTTCGTGTGATACGGACCAACCTGCGTGGTCGCGAGCTTCGCGAGCGGAAGCTCCTCGGCACTGTCGTGGAACAGGACCACTTTGAGTGAGTCGCCGGGATACTGTGTGCGAATCAGGTGCGACATCGCGAGCGCCACTTTCTTCGCCGGAGTAAATCGATCCTCGCCGTAGAGAATCATCGAATGAGAACAGTCGAGCATGACTACCGTAGCGCATGATGATTGATAGTCACACTGATGAACGTACAAATCGCCATACTCGAGATTGAGCGGAACTTGCAGCCCTTCGCGTTGAATGGCGGAAAGCAAAGTAGTGTTGACGTCGAGATTGATCGTGTCGCCAAACTCGTAAGGCTTACTTGCAGCCGCTGCTTCAACGCCGGTTGAAAGATAGACCGTATCGTGACGACCGGCAGCGCTCTTACCGAAACTTCCGAGCAGGTTTCGGAGAGTTTTATAACCCAGAAAATCGAGGCCTTTTTCCGTCACTTCAAAACGAACATCACGCGGCAAGGGGTCAGAAACTTCGCCTGGTCCAGGCGCGCCACGCTGGTCACGTCGTTGTGGTTGCGGTTGAGACTCCTGCAATGTGAGATAGCCCTCTTCAACCAGACGCTCAATCAGTTGATTCAACAACTCTTCGAGCAACGAACCTTTAAACTTGCCTTCGTTCTGCGCCAGCATTTCGCGAATCTGCTGCTCGTTGACGAGGCCCTGGTCCATCAGCGCCTGCAAGAGTGCGCGGCGAAGAGCGTCAAGTGAAGTGTCGGGCTGTGTTCGTTGGCGAGTCCAGTAATAATCGTCGTCGTATCCGGAGTCGAGCAGGGCATCGGACATGCTGTCCATCAACTCACCGAGATTGATGCCGAAAACGTCAAAACCCTGGAATTTGGAGTACTTGAACTTCATTGCTAAAGCCATCCACAGATTACACAGATATATTAAAAGAATCTGTGTAATCTGTGGATGTAACCATCAACTGTATTTCCCGGTCTCGGTTAAGTCATCGTAGATCATGCCGCGGCGATCTTTCTTGGCTTTAGTGACGGCGGCATAACCTCCCTCTTCGTTACGACTGATCTTGTTTTCCGCATACAGACCTTCGAGCACGAGCTCACAAGCGGAGACGAGCTGCGCCGTGTCGGAACGTTGAAAATCAAACGGTATCAGAGCGGTTTCGAGTAGTTCGGGAACCGCTTCGATCAGGTTCACGCACTCTGCCGCCGACGCGGTATCGGCGAGCAGGAGTTTGTTTCCTTCATCAAACCATTGTACCGTCTTCGAGAAATCGATGCCGACAAAATACCCTTCGAAGACCTCGCCGGCGGCGCGCTTGATTAGATCACGAGCGATACGATTTGCGCCGAGCTGCTCGCCTTCATATTCCAACTCCATCTTGCCGGTCATCGAGGGGATCGCTGCGTAGACGTCGGAGATGCGCGGCACGATCGACTCTTCCCCCGTAACGAGTGCGCGCCGTTCAGCATTCGAAACCACCGTCTCCATCACCGTGATCGGCATTCGTTGTGAAACTCCGGAATGCTTGTCGACGTGATTGTCGTCGCGAGCTTCGAACGCGATCTGCTCGACCACTTCACGAATAAACTCCGGAACCAGCAAATGATCTCCACCCTCAAACCGATCCGTCCACGCTTCCTGACGAGTGATCTCCATCGCGGCCGGCAACTCTTTCGGATAGTGTGTCAGGATCTCGGCGCCGATGCGATCTTTCAGCGGCGTGATGATCTTTCCGCGCGCGGTGTAGTCTTCCGGATTCGCTGAGAACATCAACATAACGTCGAGCGGCAGACGGACAGGATAACCCTTAATTTGCACGTCGCCTTCCTGCATGATGTTGAAGAGCGCGACCTGAATCTTGCCGGCCAGATCGGGCAACTCGTTGATTGCGAAGATGCCGCGGTTGGCGCGTGGCAGCAGGCCGTAGTGAATGGTCAGTTCGTCACTTAGCAGGTGACCGCCTTTCGCGGCTTTGATCGGATCGACGTCGCCGATGATGTCAGCGACAGTAACATCCGGGGTTGCGAGCTTCTCGACGAAGCGCGCTTCGCGAGTGATCCAGTCGATCGGAGTCGCGTCGCCGTTATGAGACAACATCTGCCGCCCGTAAGCGGAGATCGGTCCAAACGGATCGTCGTTGACTTCGGAGCCGGCGATGATCGGGATGCCCTCGTCGAGCAGATCGGTGAGCAAACGGATGATGCGGCTCTTTGCCTGGCCGCGCAGGCCGAGCAGGATGATGTTATGCCGCGCCAGGATCGCGTTGATCAGTTGCGGAATAACCGTGTCCTGGTAACCGACGATACCGGGAAAAAGTTTTTGGCCGGAGCGCAGCTTTTTGATCAGATTGAGACGCAGCTCGTCTTTGACCGAGAGGCTTTGATACCTGGCCGCCCTGAGTTCGCGAAGGGTTCTTGGGTAATCCATAGTTTTGAGCCGGGAGGAGATTCTAACCGTAGCCACAAAGAAGCACAAAAGGACGAAAAAAATTAGTAATTCATTTTGCGCGCTTTTGTGTTTCTTTGTGGCTAGATTTTGCCGTCGTCGCGGAGTTTTTCGAGGTGGGCGAGGACGGCGCGCTCGGCCATCGCGTAAGCCTTTGGTGATACGTCGGTGTAGACGCGCTCGACGATCTCTTTCGGAGTTGTCGCTCCGGCACGCACGGCAGCGAGAATGTTTTGCTCACGTTCCAGCCGGTGCGTGATGTATTCGTCGATCTTTTGATAGGGCGTAGCGACGGCTGGACCATGCCCACCGAGCAGAATCGTGAGACCCGGCAACGAACGCATCCGCTCAAGCGACTGCAAATAGTCGCGCATGTTTCCCTGCGGCGGATCGATGAGCACTGAGCCGACGCCGACAATGTTGTCCCCCGTCATCAACACGCCGCGCGCTTCGTCGTGAAAACAGAGATGGCCTAGCGCGTGACCCGGTGTGTGCAACGCCCGCAAACGAATTCGCGGATCGCCCTCAAGAGTGATGATTTCGTTGTCTTCAATCAGGTGATCGACGTGAATATCTTCGAGCGCCGTGGCAGTCTGCGCGTGTGCTGCAACCGGTACCGCGCCGCCAAGATGCGACTTCAGTGCGTTCACGCCGCCGACGTGATCCGGATGCAAGTGAGTCAAAATTATCTCGCCAACCCGGCGGCCTTCGGAGATCATTTCGTCGACACATGCTGCGAGTGCTTGTTGCTCTTCTTCGTAAGGAGATCCCGGATCGAAGATCAGCATCTCTTTTGAGTTGTGAACGATGTAGCAACAGGTATGTGTCGCGGGCGGCCGCGTCGGAGTGCGTACCGGGAAGCAGATGTAGTTTGGTCGAAACGTTATGCGGCGCGCCGGTTCGCCATGCGCGTGCGGGATCGACAAAAAACGATCGACGAGGTCGGGGGTGAGACCGGACGCGAGCGTTTGCAGCGCATGCAACGTGGGCGGAACTGCAACCACCTGATCGCTGTTCCAACGCTCGTAAGCTTCACGCGCCGTTAACCACTCACCGCTCGACAATTCACCGACGATAACATTTGGTTCCTGCTTCGCCGGACAGTTGACGAGAAAGAACCACGTATCGAAACGCCGGGCATTGAACGGCGGTGTTACCCAACGACCGACATAAGTAAAATCATCGGCGTCGAGATACAACTCATAATGCTTCAGCAACGCCGGCCACGACATGCGTCCGGATTCAAGATCGTCGAGCAACGAAACTCGTTGACCTTTCGTGAGGGCTTCACTGCCGCGCGCGACGAGCACGCCGAGCTCTTCGAAGAGTTCACGCGCTGCGCCGCTAATCATCGCTGCTGTTTCGGGATTGGGTGAGTTTCTGACTTCGACTTCGGCGTCGCTCGCGTCGATCTGTCCGCCTGGAAAAGCGTGAAAACCGCCCAAAAACGCCAGTTTGTCGCCACGTTTCACCCAGAAGACTTCAGGATTCGCGGGATCAGTGTCTTGCCGGAGGAGAATGATTGCGGCTGCGTCTTTAGGTGTTGTTGCTGGTCGTTCCGACATCTTATTACGACCAGCGGAATCGTTCACCGTCGCCGGGTCCCCAGGGTACCCCACGCATGTGATACCCGCCCTCTTCCCAGAAGCCTGCTTGATCCTGTTCGAGGAAGCGAACGCCCTTAACCCACTTCGCCGACTTCCACGCGTAGAGCTGCGGAATGATCAGTCGCACTGGTCCACCGTGCTCGGGCGGGATTGGTTGACCATCGTGGGCCCACGCGAAGAGCGAATCTTCTTTCAGGAAATATTCAATCGGCACATTCGTGGTCCAACCATAATCGTAGGCCAGTGCCAGAACAAATTTTGCTTCGGGCTTCACGCCTGCGAGCCGCGCGATCTCCCGGGTTGAAACGCCGCTCCAGACGTTGTCGAGGCGCGACCAGCGCGTCACGCAATGGAAGTCAGCATAAACGCGCACGGCCGGCAGTTGCATAAACTCATCGAGCGACCACTGCAACGGATTCTCGACGAGGCCTTCGATTTCAAAAGTCCACTTTGCGAGATCGATGTCCGGAGTTCCGTGTGCATCGAGTACCGGCCATTTTTTGGTGCGCGATTGACCCGGCGGCATACGATTGTCTCGCCGTGTGTCGGGACTGATGATCACGTCCGGCTCCTGGATGTCTTCCGGCTTGCGCGGATCAGTCGTTTGATACTTTGGATCTTGGAATAGATTGTCGAGAAAACTCATAACGCGGATTTACACGGATTAAGCGGATTTCTTTCCTTTTCTTTCGGCCAGTGCGAGCAACTCTTCGGGCATCCATTTGCCGATGCCCTTTGCCACTGCATCATCAATACCGACGCTTCGATCGTGCCAGTCGTCGCGATTACCTTCCGGTCCACGAGCGCGCTCGTAGTTTTCAGTTTGTTCAAGGCTGAGGATGATTCCCGCGATCACTTCGTCCCAGTCCTGAAATTGAATGCCGCGTCTCACGATCGGCAGGCCTGCCGTCCAATCTTCCTCCGGCGCGCGTGCATCCTGCTCCGGGATCGTCAGGTTGTGCAGCGAAGGAAATGACGCACCGGAAAAATCTTTGACTAGCTGCTCGCCAACCTGTTTGTACGACCAGTCAGAGTGTTCCTGTCGCAGAGCCTGCGCATGACGAAAAATGTCCGCCACTGACGGTTGCTGAATCATTACACAACCTTACACGGATGCGGGCTTGAGAACAAATCGGCTGATGACGACCAGCAGCAGGAGCGCGGACGTAATCGCAACGGAGAACAGGCAGTACTGACAAAACTGACGAATCACAAACGCTTGTAAGTAGATCAACCACAAACTGACGACGAACATCGCCGAGAGCAGCGGAGTCAGCAAAGTGCCGGCAGCGCGATAACCAAACGCGGCGAGTGTGGCGAGACTGAAAACGGTGAAATACGCGGCCGCGCCGATACCCGCGAGCGGAAATCCGGCAACAACAGCGTAACGGCTACTGAGCACTTCCGAGCAGCCCGAGAGAATTGTGCACTGAACAGTTGCACCGGTGAGGTGTTCGACGGTGAGATAGAGTGCGTCAGTGAGTCCGAGTAATGAGAGTAGTGCTGCCGTAATGTAGATCTTTCTCATCGTTTGGCAGCTTGAATCTCGTTTTGAATCACGGCGCGGAGTTTTTCGGCCGGCATCAACGACTCAAACGGCACTTCACGTCCGTTCATAAAAACGGTAGGAGTGCCTTTCACACCGAGTGAGTGACCGCGCCTTCCGTCATTGAAAATTCTTTGCTGCACCAAGTCGCTATTGAGATCGCGCTTGTAACGCTCGACATCGATTTTGATCTCTCTGGCATAACCCTCAAAAATCGGCCGCACGTCAAACTGCTTTTTCCAGTCGTTTTGATGGTCGTAAATCAGATCGTGCATCTCCCAAAACTTGCCCTGAAGTCCAGCGGCTTCAGCGGCGGACGCAGCGGCCATAGCGTGCTGGTGAATGGCAACTAGCGGAAACTCTCGGAACGTGACGCGCAACTTATCGCCAAACTCTGTTTCCATCTGTTTCAGGACCGGATGAAACAGTCCGCACGGCGGACATTCAAAGTCACCAAACTCTTCCAGGTGTACCGGGGCGTTGGCTGGGCCATGTGAATACGCCGGCTCAGCGCCGGGAATGCCAGGGTTGACGGGGGTCTGCTGCGCCGGCGATGGCGGGGTTCCCGGCGACTGCGATGTTTGTTGACCGACTGCTGTTGGAGTCGAGGGTACCGAGCGCGTTAAGTACCAGGCGCTGCCGAGTGCCAAACCAAGCACCGCGAGAATGATGATGAACGGTAGTATGCGTTTCATATGACAGGAGAGTTAAACTGCGGCCGCCACAGTGGCTGCCAATGAGCTGAAAATATCGCGCCCGTCGCTGGAGCCAAGCAAGTCTTCGCAAGCGCGTTCGGGGTGCGGCATCAGACCGAGAACATTGCGCTGACGATTGCAGATCCCCGCGATGTTGTCACGCGAACCATTTGGATTCGAAGCTTCGGTGATTGCTCCTTCCGGTTCGCAGTAACGAAGGACTATGCGATCTTCGCGCTGAAGCTCGGCGAGCGTGTTGTCGTCGCAGATGTAATTGCCTTCAGCATGTGCGATCGGAATTCGCAGCACAGTGCCTTTCCGTAGCTCGTTGGTAAAAGGACTGTCAGACGTTTCCACACGCACGTGAATATGTTCGCAGATGAAATGCAGGTCACGGTTGCGAATCAAAGCGCCCGGTAAGAGTCCCGCCTCGCAAAGGATCTGGAAACCGTTACAAATTCCGAGCACAAAGCGGCCGCTCTCGGCAAACTTCTTGACTGAATTCATCACGGGCGAGAAGCGCGCGAGGGCGCCGGCGCGCAGATAGTCGCCATAAGAAAAGCCACCCGGAAGGATTACCGCGTCGTAACTGGAAAGATCTGTTTCACGGTGCCAGATGAAATCTACGGGTTGGCCGACGTGCTTCGAGATCACGTGATAAGCATCGTGATCGCAATTCGAACCGGGAAAAACTATAACTCCGAATTTCACGTTTCTAACTCCACGCGATAGTCTTCGATTATCGGGTTGGACAACACTTCACGCGCCATCTTCTCAACCGATTCACGAGCGCTCCGCTCGTCCATCGATCCGTCGAGCGAGATCTCAAAGTACTTGCCCTGCCGGATGTCCGAAATTCCCGAAAAGCCGAGCAGTTCGACTGAATGTTGAATGGCTTTACCCTGCGGGTCAAGAACGCCGGATTTCAGGTTCACGTAAACTTTGGCTTTCATCTCTTACCTTATCGCTAAGATCAACAAAGCATTGCTTAAAAAGCACTTGTGGAATAATATCTCCGGCTCGTAACCTGTCGATCCAGAGCAAACGTTTTCTAACAGGAGAAACTTATAATGCAAAACGACCCCCCCGTCCAAGCGAGCCCAGCGTCGCCTGTACCAGGAACAAAATCCAGCACCGGACTTGATGAGAACGTCGCCGCCTTGTTGTCTTATGTTGCTACCTGGGTGACGGGCCTGGTTTTTTTCCTGATCGAGAAGAACAGTAGGCTGGTGCGTTTTCATGCTATGCAATCCATCCTGCTCTTCGGCGTGTTTTTCGTCGGGGAAATCGCGATATGGATTGTGTCGTTCATCCTGGCAATTATCCTCGGTTATATCTCGGGCATCCTGGGAACTATAGCGTGGGCCTTGCTGAGTTTGGTCGGATTTATCCTGTTTATCGCCGCCGTGATTGGCTGGATCATGTGCATGGTAAAGGCTTACCAGGGCCAATATTTCAAGCTGCCCTTTATTGGAAACTTCGCTGAGAAGTTCTCGCAGAAATAGGACCTATTTAATTCCGACTCTTTTGTAGATCGCGTCTATATTTCGCAGGTAGTGTGCCAGCGAAAAGACGCGATCTATTTCTTCGCCCGACAAATTCTTCTGAATATCGCTGTCGGCTTTCACGAGCTCACGGAAGTCGCGATCCTCGTCCCAAACTCTCATCGCGTTGCGTTGGACCAACTCGTAGGCGTCTTCGCGTGAGAGGCCTTTGTTCGTTAGCGCCAGCAACAACTGACCACTGAAAATGAGACCTTTGGTGGCGCCGAGGTTTTCGAGCATCCGTTCCGGATAGACGACGAGACCGTCAATCAGTCCGATCGCCTTTTGTAGAATGTAGTCGAGCGCGATACTCGAGTCAGGCAGCACCACGCGCTCTGCCGAAGAATGAGAGATGTCGCGCTCGTGCCATAACGCGACGTTCTCCAGACCCACGAGGCTGTTCGTACGGATCACACGCGCGATGCCGCAGATACGCTCGGAAATGATCGGGTTGCGCTTGTGAGGCATCGCGCTCGAACCCTTCTGACCTTTCGTAAAACGCTCCTGCGCCTCACGAACCTCCGTGCGCTGCCAGTGACGAACGTTCAAAGCAAACTTCTCTAACGACGACGCGATGATCGCGAGCGTCGTCAAATACTCCGCGTAGATATCCCTTTGAATGACCTGCGTCGAAACCGGCGCAGGCTTCAGTCCGAGACGCGCACAAACACTTTCCTCAACTGACGGATCGAGATGCGCAAAGGCGCCCACCGCGCCGCTGATCTTTCCCACCGCAACCGCTTCACGCGCGCGCAGCAAACGCTCGCGATTGCGGCGCATCTCGTCAAACCAGAGCGCGAAAGTTAATCCAAACGAAGTCGGCTCTGCATGAATGCCGTGCGTGCGTCCGACCTGAGGAGTGCTTTTGAACTCGAGCGCGCGTCGCTTCAACGTCTCGATCAACATCTCGACTTTCTTCAGCAGGATGTCAGCCGCATCACGCAACAAGAGTGCGTTCGCAGTGTCGACTACATCAGATGAAGTTAGACCATAGTGAACGAAGCGACTCGCTTCACCGATCGATTCCGCGAGGTTGGTCGTAAACGCGATGACGTCGTGATTAGTCGTTTTTTCAATCTCGTTGATACGCGCAACGGAAAACTTCGCGCGCGCTTTGATCTGTTCGAGTGCGTCGCGCGGAATCGTGCCCATCTCGGCGTGGACTTCGCAGACCGCGATCTCCACGTCCAACCATTTCTGAAACTTGTTTTGCTCTGACCAAAGCGCGCCCATCTCGGGCAGCGTGTAACGTTCGATCATTGAAGTGCCGTGGAATTCACAAAGTAACGGGCCAGTAACCAGTGCCCATTCTCTTCTATTAAAGTAAAAGTCTCCATTCCCTCGCCACGCTCGAAGTTAGTTTCGTAGCTGAGTATGAAAACGTGCCCCTTCAAAGTGCCGCCCGAGTTCTGTTGTTCGGTGGCCGAGTTGAGCGAGCGCGATTCGACCTTACCGAGCTTCGTATGCAAAGTCTTGAACACTTCATTTGACTGCTCGAGCGTGACGTCGTTTTTCCAAAGGCTCGACGACTCGTTGTAGATGTGTTCGTAGCGTTCCTGCGCGATCTGCTCGCCGACGTTCGTGACCACTTCCTGCACTTCAGCGGGGACGCGTACGCGTTCGACGTCCCCGCGACACGCGGGCGCCGTCAATACAGGTAAAAAGGCGATAAGAAATACAGACAGGTAAAGGCCACGCGTACGCCGAGATTCGCTCATACCTCTATCCAGGGCGTTGGCTCCTTGGGATAGGACAGGCTGACCTCAGTGTAGCCGACAAACAGCGGCGCACGCTCCTGTAACGCCACTTCGGCGTTGATCTTGGCGAGGTATGGATTGTTTGCGCGTTGTGAAAGATGAGCCAGGACGATGTACTTCGCGCAGCCGTCGAAGCCACGCCGTATCCAATCGGCGAGGTCTTCATTGGAAAGATGGCCCAGACGCGACAGGATGCGTTGCTTCAGTTCCCACGGATAGTTATCGCAGGCCTTGAGCATGTCTCTGCTGTGGTTCGACTCGATGACGATCGCGGCGCAACCGCGCAGGCGTTCCGTGACCAGCGTCGTGATGTGACCAAAGTCCATCACGGTGGCGATCTTGACGCCATGGTGTGTGGCAGTGAAACCAAAATTATCAACAGCGTCGTGCGGAATCGTGAAGGGATGAAAATCGATCTCGCCGATCTTGAAGTCTTTGCTTGATTCGATCTGTTCCACGCGATCGCGCAGCGCTTTGACGCGGCGGCGTGGCTCTTCGTTACTGACGTTTACCTTCTCGCTCACGTACGCATCGAGCGTTTTTCCGGAGATGTAGACGGGACAATCGAGGGAATTCAGTAATACGCGCAAGCCGCCGGCGTGATCGCCATGTTCGTGAGTTACGAGCACTGCGTCGAGACGCTGCGCATCTTCGCCGACCATTGCGAGACGCCGCGCGATCTCTTTCGCGCTCATTCCGGCATCGACGAGCACGCGAGTGTTGCCGGCAACGATCAGCACTGCATTACCAGTCGAGCCGCTGCCAAGAACAGTAAGTTTCATAGGCCACAAAAAGGCACAAAACAGAAGTGAACCAAAAATGTTGACCCACTATATCAAAGCTTATGTGCCTTTTGTGCCTTTTTGTGGCTAGATTTCGAGACGAGAACGATCGACTTTGAAGCCGTTGAGATTTCCCAATGCCCCGAGCGCGATAGTTTCTGATTTGAAGTAAGTGCGCGCGACTTCCTGAAGCTCATCAACCGTGATGTTGCGGATCTTTTCAATCACTTCGTCGGGCGAGATGCGACGACCGTGAATGATCTCCTGACGTGCGAGCGTGCCGGCTCGTGCGCTTGACGACTCGAGCCCGAGTAAGATCGACGAGATGGCCTGATCCTTCACGATGCGCAGCTCTTCTTCAGTAACGTTGTTGCGCACCACTTCGCGCAGCTCGTGAAGTGAAAGCTCCAAAACCTGATCCAGATACTCCGGCGACGTTCCCGCGTAGACGTTGAACACGCCGACATCAGAAAACGCACTACCCGCAGCGCCGACTGAATACGCGAGTCCTCGTTCTTCGCGGATCTTCTGCCAAAGTCTGCTTGAAGTGCCACCGCCGATGATGGAACCCAGCAAGCTGGCGGCGTAGCGATCGCTGCTAAGCGCGTCGGGCCACGGCGTCGCGATCACGAGATGCGCCTGTTCGAGTTCATTCTTCTGCTCGATCAGAATCGGAGCCGCTGGTCGTGGTCTGCCCGGATCAAGTGTTTGCGGTCGAAAGCCGGCGCCACTTTCGCAACCAGCAAAAGCAACCCCAACCAGTTCTATCAAACGATTGTGATCGACGTTCCCGGCCGCGGCTACGACGAGGTTGCTGTACGAAAACTCGCGCGCATGAAAACCGACCGTGGTCTTGTGATCGAAAGTCGGCACTGTTTCTCGAGTGCCCTCAATCGGACGACCGAGCGGCTGATTCGGAAAGTAGGCGGCGTTGAAAAGTTCGCCGAGGAGCTCGTCGGGCGTGTCCTCGACCATTTTCATCTCTTCGAGGATCACATTCTGCTCGCGTTCCAGGTCTTCCTGCTCAAAACGCGGGTGCGAGATAAGATCCGCCAATAAATCTATTGCCTGGGCGATGGAGGTGTCCGCAACCTTTGTGGTAAAACCCGTCATCTCATGGGTCGTATAAGCATCCAGGTTCCCGCCCAGCCGGTCAGTTTCCACGGCGATATCCCTCGCGCTGCGGAGCCTGGTGCCTTTGAAAACAGCGTGCTCGATAAAGTGGCAAATGCCGTTTAATTCAGCCGATTCGTGACGAGATCCCCGGCGAACCCAGATCCCGGCGGTCACGGAGCGGAGTCCGGGCATGTGTTCGGTCAGGACGGCTATGCCGTTCGGGAGTTTCGTGGATTTAACTTCGTCTATCATCCGTTGGAGACCAAAAGGAACCAAATTTACACCGCGGTTGAGAAGGGGAGTTGGAATCCTAGCACGCCCTAAAAGTGGCGGCAAACCGGGGACAAACCGGCCGTTTTTACGCCCATTTACTTGACACGGTTCAGGGCGTGGCAGAAAATGAGGGGCTGTTTGTGGGTTCCGGTAAAGTCTCCTCGCCTGAACCAGTTTGGCCTGTCCACAGCTTCCAAAGGAATTGGTTGCGGAGGTCTTCGCATGAGAAGAGCATTTGGCTTTGCATTGTCTCTGATCGCGCTGGTGTCGTTTATCACCAGTGACGTACTTGCCGCAGGCTCCAGTAAATCACTCGCTACCATCAGCGGTACCGTTCGCGACAATCGGGGGAACCCGCTTGCTGGTGCGCTCGTGTCCCTTGTCCGGGAGGGCGTGAAGACGGTTAAGGAAGCGAGGACTGATAAACAGGGCAACTTTGTCGCGCGAGTTCTGCCCGGCAGGTATGGAATCAAAGCAATCGCAAACGGCTTCAGCGAAGTAGTCTTCACTCAGGTCGATGTGAAGGCGCAACAGGAGCTCGTCTATCGCTTCAATCTCGAGCCGGCCGGTAAGGGCAACACCTTGCCTGAACGCCGTCGCGATCGTGAAGACGTGAAATGGACTTTGCGATCGGCGCAACAGCGACGCTCAGTTTTCCAGGTACAGGAAGGCCAGGACGAAAGTATCAAGGCTGCAACCCAAAGTGAGACCGCTGAAAATGTTCCCGTAGAAAGCGCACCGGAGGTTCCCGCCGCCGCAACTTCAGAGTCACGAGTCAAACCACACGGCGTTCTCGAAAGCTATTTCGCAAGCAATGCTTATGGCTCGTCTTACGCAGGTCTCAACTTTGCGGTTGCGACTCCAGTTTCCGATTCGGTGGAACTGATCTTCGCGGGGCAAACCGGAGTTGGTGATGCTCCCGAGCGTCTGGAAGCAACGACGCGGTTCCATGTCGGCGATCGTCATCGCATCGGAGTCAGCGCTGCGGGCGTGCGATTCGCTAATCCTGTTTGGACGAGCAGACAAACCGATCAATCCGATTTGCAAGGTCAGGTTTCACTTCGCGCTGTCGACGAGTGGATCGTTCGCGATGGCATCGTGATCGTGATGGGACTCGACTACTCACGTTTCATCGGCGCCGGTGGCGCGCACGCTATTACGCCGAGATTCGGAGTTCAGTACGACGCAAACGCACGCACGCGAGTGAAGGCCGCCTTCGCATCGGGTGGAGATGAGGACGGCATTCAGAGTGTCGCAAGGTTCGAAGACGAACAGGTTGTTTTCCGTAGTCAGTCAGTCCGGCCGGTTGCTTTCGTTGACGGCCAGGCAGTGCTCGAACGAAGTCACCGACTGGAGTTTGGAATCGAGAGAGTTCTCGATAACAGTTCAAACGTTGAAGCTACCGCGTTCTTCGATACAACCAGCGGGCGCGGCGTGGGCCTGTTGAGTGGACCAGCGAGCGCTTTCTCGGGCCGCGCTGGTGATGCGTTTCTCGATATTGCCAACCAGCAGGGATCTTCACGCGGCATTCGCGTTGTTTACACGCGACGTCTGAATCGCGTTTGGACCGCCTCGGCGGGTTACGCTTTCGGACGGGGCCAACAGCTCTCGGCGGAAGGTTTCTCGACACCCGCGGAACTGTTCGAAAGTGGTTACTTTCAAACTGCGGCACTACAGCTCACGGCAGGATTTAGCAGCGGTACGCAGGTGCGTACCGTGTTGCGGTTCTCACCGGAAGCAACGGTATTCGCGATCGATCCATTCGCGGGTCGTTTAGGTGTTTACGATCCGTCGTTGAGCATTCAGATCCTGCAGGAGTTGCCGAGTTTTGGTTTGCCGGTGCGAGCCGAGGCGATTCTTGACGCACGCAACCTGCTGGACGCGCAAACAAGTTCTGATAACGGAGAGATCCTGACTTTTATCGGTAACAATCGACGGTCTGTTCGTGGTGGAATCTCGGTCAGGTTTTAGAGACGCGAGATGAGGAGAGCAGCCTGTCAAAACAACCTCTCATCTTCGCTGTCTGCTCCCTTCCTCTCCAATGCTGGTCTTCCAAATTCTCGGAAATTCCGAAAAGTTGGATAGATCTTTTGATCCGGGCTAACTAATCCGTTTCAAACCACGCAAAACGTGGCCGGAACATACCTTGCCTAAAAAAGTCGGATCTGCCGGTGCCAGGAATTAAGCGGCAGCGTTTGAGGTAGCAGTGAAGGGATCGATACTCACAACCAAGACCTGGGTTCTGCTGATTGGCGCGGCGCTGTTGATCAGTGCCGGCCTCCTCAACTTCCGCCAGCGCGTCAAACACGAAACCCCGCCCTGGGACGGCGTTGAGTGGGTAGATACTCAAAACGGAATCATAGCGAAAAGCATCGAGAAAGGTTCCGCCGCGGACCGCGCCTGGATGCTGCAAGGTGATCGGTTGATCGGCATCAGCCTTGATGGTCAAGGCAGGGCCGAAGAGATTACTGCCGCACGCGACGTCCAGATCTATCTCGAGCAAGCCGGCATCGGTGGCAGCCTGCATTACCTGATGACGCGACCGTCGTACTCTGCGGACGTGGGCGCTTACTGGGCCGACCTCGACAAGATGGGCACCATTCACAAGTGGACGCCGCAAGTGCTCTACATCAATCTCATCGGCGTGATCTTCTTGTGCGTTGGTTTCTTCGTGCTCTTCAAGCAAGGTGGTCGCGCGCCGTATGCGCTTCACTTTGCGACGTTCTGTCTCGCCGCGTTCGTAAGTTTTTTCTATACGTCGGTCGGTAGTTATCGTGACCTCGATCTGGCAGTCGCATTTCTCGACAACGCAGCGTTTATTCTTTTCGCGCCGCTGCTCGTGCACTTCTGCGCGCTCTATCCTACGCGGCAACAACTCTTCGCGACGCGACGCTGGCGTGCAGTTGTGCTGTACGTTCCAGCGTTGCTGTTGTTGGCGTTTGAAGTAGTCGTGTTCCTGCGTGATGAACTGGCGAAGGGAATCTCTGTCTTCCAAAAGATTCCGGTGACAGAGGCGATGGAAGGCTTCTTTTACTGGATCAGTTTCCTTCATTTCACAGTCGGATTGATTGTGAGTCTGGGGCTGCTAATAACGACTTCCGTAACCGCAAAGAGCACTGTCGTTCGTCAACAGGTTAAGTGGGTCGTTTGGGGTACGGCACTCGCCGTCACTCCTTTCACACTGCTCTACGCCGCAGTCTATTTGTTTGGCGCGCCAACCGATCGTTGGCTCACTGACGTTGCGATCTTACCGCTCGCGATAATTCCGTTCGCGTTTGGTTATTCAGTTCTTCGTTATCGCTTGATGGACGTTGAGCTGGTGGTGCGAAGAGTTTTCGTCTACGCACTCACGACTCTTGCCGTTTCCCTACTCATCGCCATTGTCGTTTACACAGGCGGTTTGTATGCCTTCGGCTCCGATCAAACATTCACTTCCGGTGAGATCACGTTGCGTGTCGTCGTAGCCGTATTGGCGATGGCGGCAATCGTGATGGTCGCGGCTCCGGTTAAGAATTTTCTCCAGGAGCAGGTCGATAGGCTGTTCTATGGTGAACGTTATGACTTGCGTAACAGCCTCCTGGATTTCGGACGCACGCTGTCTGCAACGACCGCTCTCGATCCGTTGCTCGATGCGTTAGTCAGCCGGCTTCAGGAAGTGATGAACGTCGAGCGCGTGGCGATCTTTATCGAGTCGCGGAATGCCAGATCGGGTTATGTAGTTGCACGCACGGCAGGCTTGCCGGCGCCGGTTGTTGTTCCTTCTGACTTTCGTGAAATGATTCGCGTGCGTTCTGCGGAAACGGGTGTGGTCCGCGCGGACGATCTCGATCTCAATTCCGAATCGAATTTCTCGGTGCGACAAGTGCTGCACTACTTCGTTCCCTGCGTTGTGCGTGGACGAATGGTGGCAGTGATTGGCCTGGGCCGTTCTGTCGATGGCGGGCTGCTTTCATCGGAAGACGTTGAGATTTTGCGTACTGTCTCGGGCTACGTTGCGGTCGCGATTGAGAACAGTTTGCTCTACAAGGACCAGCAGGAACGCGCGTCGGAGTTGAAGCTGTTGAAGGAGTTCAACGAGTCGATCATCGAGTCGATCAACGTCGGTTTGCTGGCCGTCGATCTCGAAGGACGCGTGACGCGCCTCAATTCCGCACTCGAACATATTCTTGATCTTCGTCGCGATGCCGCGGCCGGCCGGTACGTTGAGGACCTGTTTTCCGAAGATTTTGCTGACACGCTCAAGCAAGTTCTCGGTAAAGATGGCTGGCTTCTCAAAGAAATCCGAAACATCTACAAGCTCCACACAGCTACAAGGACCAATCGCGCTCTCGTTTTGAACATCGCCCTCGCGCCGTTGCAGGACGCGCAGGGACAAACGGGCGCGCTCGTTGTGCTTGAAGACGTCACCGCCCGCATCACTCTCGAAGAGCAGTTGCAACAGCGCGAGAAGCTCTCGTCAATTGGTTTGCTGGCCGCGGGCGTGGCGCACGAAGTCAACACGCCTTTGACCGGTGTTTCGTCGTACACGCAGATGCTGCTGGGCATGCTCAACGAAAATGATCCAAAGCATGCGTTGCTGCAGAAAGTGCGGACTCAGGCGGAACGGGCCACGAACATCGTCAACAACCTGCTCAACTTTTCACGCACGGGCAGCGCGACCGAGTTTGCGGAAACTGACGTGGCGCGCGTGCTCGACGACACGTTGCAACTACTCGAACCCCAACTGCGTCGCAGCCAGATCGAGATCGTCCGTGACTACGGCGACGATGCGCCGGAAGCCTGGGCCAACGCCGGCAAGTTGCAGCAGGTCTTTACGAATCTCATTCTCAACGCGCGTGACGCGATTCCCGATGGCGGACGAATCAGGGTCTCGACCGGTACCGCCGACGATGGCTCGCTTGTGGCGGAGATCTCCGATAATGGCATCGGTATCGCGCCCGAGAACGTCGCCAAGATTTACGATCCGTTCTACACCACCAAAGGCGTCGGCCAGGGAACCGGGCTCGGTCTCGCCGTGTCGTACGGCATCGTCCAGGAACATGCCGGACGCATCGCCGTCGATAGCACTCCCGGACACGGCACAACCTTCCGCATCATCCTACCCACCGCACGCGTCCGTACACGCCTCCAGGCCGTGGGCGATTAGCGCCACCAAAAGGCACAAAATAAAAAATGCTTTTATTCAATTAATTCTTGTGTGCTTTATGTGCCTTTTTGTGGCTAATGCTAAACTACCGCCTTCATGATGAAGACGGAAAGGCGCAACTCCAAAAAAGGATCGGTCCTCGTCGTTGACGACGAAGAGATCATGCGTGAGGTTCTCGAGACGCTACTCACCGCCGAAGGCTATCGCGTCGATCTTGCCAAGACCGGTGAAGAAGGTCTCGAAGCTTACGGCCGCCGTGCGTTCGACGTTGTCCTGCTCGACGTTTCGATGCCAGGCATCGGCGGACTGCGCGCGCTCGAAGAGTTTCTGAAAATGGACTCGGATGCGGTGATCGTGATGATCACTGCTTACGCGACTTTCGACACCGCGATCGCCGCGTGGGAACGAGGCGCGTTCGGCTGCATTCGCAAGCCATTTCAAAACGAACAGATCACCGCGACAATCCAGGCCGGCATCAAGCGTCGCCGTAAAGAAGAAGAGCGGCGCACGCTGCGCCGCGCGATGAGTAAAGCCGTCGATCGCGGCGAGATTATCGGGCGCTCCGACATCATGCAGGAGGTCTTTCGCCTCGTTGAACAGGTGGCGCCCGCGCGGTCGACTGTTTTGATAACGGGGGAAAGCGGCACTGGTAAGGAGTTGATCGCGAAAGCGATTCACGAAGCCAGCACGCGTGCCGGCCGCCCTTTTGTCACGGTCAACAGTTCAAACATTCCTTCAGAACTACTCGAGTCGGAGTTGTTTGGTCACACTCGTGGTGCGTTCACCGGCGCAGTCGCGGCGAAGAAGGGGCTGTTTGAAGTTGCTGACGGTGGCTCGATCTTTCTCGACGAGATTGGTGACATCCCACCGGAAACACAGGTGCGATTGTTGCGCGTGATTCAGGAACGCGAGTTCACGCCCCTGGGCGATACAGCGCCGCGTCGAGTCGACGTTCGCATCATCGCGGCGACGAACATCGATCTGAAAGAAGCTGTCAGACAGGGAACTTTCCGCGAGGATCTTTATTATCGTCTCGCGGTAGTGCCGATCGAGTTGCCGCCGTTGCGCGATCGTCACGAAGATATCTTGCCGTTGGCCCAGCACTTCATTCAGAAGTACAACGAAGAGAACGCTCGCGACGTCTCGGAGCAGCTCGCGCCCGAAGTGCTCGCGTTGCTCGAAGCGTATTCATGGCCCGGCAACGTGCGCGAGCTGGAAAACACGATCGAACGAGCGGTAGTGATTGCGCCGGGCAACGAGGTCACGAAGGAGTGCTTGCGCACTGAGATCAGCGATCCGAAGTCGGTGGTTTCGGGTCATCACGATGGGGCCAGCAACGCTGCTGTCGGCGACATCGGGCGCGGCATCAATTTCTACGAAGAAGTGCGACGCTTTGAAATCGACCTGATCCGTCGTGCGCTGGAACAAACGGGCGGACACCAGTCGCGCGCCGCGCGTTTGCTCGGCATGAACGCGACGACACTGAACTCCAAAATCAAAACTTACAACATCAACCTGAGACCATAGCCGCGATGAAACGACGCGAACTCGATGGCTGTCCAATCACCGGAGCGTTACAGATGCTCGGTGACAAGTGGACGATGCTGGTCGTGCGTGAGTTGCTGGGTGGCCCAAAGCGAACGATGGAATTGCTGAACAGTCTTTTTCCAATCAGCAGTCGCACGCTTGTCGGACGCCTGCGCGACATGGAGAAGGATGGTCTGGTTGATCGAACAGACTTCGGCGGCAATCCACCGCACATCGAATACGCTTTGACTGAACGAGGAAGATTGCTCGTGCCGCTGCTCGAGTCTCTGCGGCAACTCGGCCTGGCGTTGCAGTGCAACGAATGTGAAGATCGGCTGAAGCGGCTCGGCGCTTATTGTGAACCCTGCCCGCAATCCCGGATCGCGCCACATCACCGCGAGAGAGACGATTCGATCGTTTTGTTATAAGCCACAAAAAGGCACAAAAGCACAAAATGAAATCTTTCTTTGTGTGCCTCGTGTGCCTTTTGTGGCTAATCCGTATTTGAGATCATGTGGCCATCCGGTGTGATGATGGCTTTGTGATCCGGAGTGATGGTTTCGCCTTCCATCGTGATCTCGTCTCCCGTTGGCATCGCAACCGGCAAGTGGTCCAGAAAACGCTCAGCGTCGATTGCCGACATGCATCCAGTCCCGGCCGCAGTAACAGCTTGCCTGTAAACTGAATCCTGCACGTCGCCACACGCAAAAACTCCGGGAATGTTGGTCGCAGTCGAGTGGCCCGAAGTCTTCAGGTAACCAATCTCGTCCATGTCCAACTGTCCTTTGAACAGCTCCGTGTTTGGCTTGTGTCCAATCGCGACAAACACGCCCGAACATTCGAACTCGCGTTCCTCACCAGTTTGCAGATTGCGCAAACGAACACCCGTCACGCCATGGTCCTGCGTCCCGAGAATCTCTTCGAGGGCCGTGTTCCAGATAAACTCAATCTTCTCGTTTCGAAACGCTTTCTCCTGCATGATCTTTGACGCCCGCAACTTGTCGCGACGATGAACAACGTAAACTTTCGCCGCGTAACGCGTCAGAAACGTCGCTTCTTCCATCGCCGTGTCGCCGCCGCCAACTACGATCAGCGTCTTATTTCGAAATGCCGGCAGCGGACCATCGCAGGTCGCACACGCTGAAACTCCATTACCACCAAACCCGTTCGGCACTTTCGCTTCACCGGGAATCCCGAGCCACTTGGCTGACGCACCGGAAGCGATGATCAGAGTCTCCGTCACGATGGTTTTCGACTCGGTGTAGAGCGTAAACGGGCGTTCCGAGAGATCGACGTCAGTGATCCACGTCTCCATGAATTCAGTTCCGAAGCGTTCCGCCTGCTTGCGAAACTCATCCATCAGCTCAGGCCCCTGAATTCCTTCTGAAAATCCGGGGTAGTTTTCCACTTCGGTCGTGATCATCAATTGACCACCCGGCGTGGTCTGTTTGTGCGCATCAGCGGGGGCGTCGATCAGCAATGGCTTCAGACTCGCGCGCGCGGTATAAATCGCGGCGGTGAGTCCGGCCGGTCCGGATCCGATGATGACGACGTCTCTTTTGATCGTTTCGTTATCCATGATTTCTCTGCGCCCTCTGCGTTTTCTCTGCGTCCTCTGTGCTAAAACTGACCTCTAACGCAGAGATCGCAGAGGACCGCAGAGTTCGCAGAATTCAAATTGACATACCAGTCACCACGAGAGTATAGCCTTTTCGGTTGAGCGTATAGTATAACTACGGTTATTGGGGTAGTCGAACCGTGTGGATTGAAAGCATCGCCGTTATCGGCGCGGGCACAATGGGCCATGGTATCGCCCAGGTTGCCGCGGCTGCGGGGTTTCCGGTCCTGCTGAACGATGTGGATCGCGAATCGTTGGCGCGCGGAGTTGCAGCGATCAACAGTAACCTTGTCAAAGGAATTCAACGCGGCAAGTTGACTGAAGACGATCGCGACCGCGCCTTGCAGCATATTCATGGAACAACGAACCTGAAAGAGTGTGCCGCAGCAGATCTGATCATTGAGGCCGCGCCCGAGCAGCTCGAGTTAAAGAAAGACGTGCTCCGGCAACTGGAATCCTCATCCGACCACCCTTTTATTTTCGCCAGCAATACGTCGTCGTTGTCCATAACGGAGATAGCCGGTTCTTCAAAACGCCCCGAAGCTGTTATTGGTATGCACTTTTTCAACCCGGTGCACATCATGCGGCTGCTTGAAATTGTTGTTGGAAAAAGGACCAGCGCTGAAACTGTACAGACAGTCACGGATGTTGGCCGTAAGATGCGCAAGGAACCGATCGTCGTGAAAGACGTTCCGGGTTTTGCTTCGAGTCGATTGGGCGTGGCGCTTGGTCTTGAAGCCATGCGGATGTTTGAACAGGGAGTGGCCAGCGTGCAGGATATCGACACGGCGATGGAGCTTGGCTACAACCATCCGATGGGCCCATTGAAGTTGACAGACCTGGTTGGGCTCGACGTACGACTCAGCATTGCGGAATATCTACATCGCGAACTCGGCTCGGAAACGTTTAGACCACCGGAAGTCTTGCGACGGATGGTGAGTGAAGGGAAGTTGGGAAAGAAAACGGGTCAGGGCTTTTACGATTGGACCAATGAGCACGCCCTATAACAACGAAGAGAGACGGTTTGCTTTAAGGATGTCATTGCGACTCCCGATCGTGATCTCGGGTCGCGCAGAAGACGGATCTGCCTGGAGTGAGCCAACGGAGACTGACGACATTTCCACTTCAGGCGCGCTCTTCCATTTGAATCAGAAGGTTAATCGCGGCGAACGACTGTACCTGCGCGCGCACCGGCCCGACGGCACGCCGATCGAAGCGACGGCATTGGTGGTTAGAGTTGCGCCGGCGATTTACGGTACCGCGCGAGTTGGAGTGCAGATTGCGGAACCCACTGAGAACTGGCTCCGGCTGTTCGTATCGTGGGTTGCCGACGAGCAACCTGCCGCGGCCAGCGACCCTGAAGCTCCGCCCTCCGAGCAAATTTAAATTCATACAAATATAACTGGAGTCTCATGGCACAAACTTACGAGACACTGCTGCTCGAAAAACGCGAGCGCGTCGCTATCATCACGATCAATCGACCCGATAAACGAAATGCTCTCAACATCAAAACTCGCGAAGAAGGCGCGGCGCTGCTGGAAGAGCTGCGCAACGATTCTTCGGTCGGAGTAGTTGTATTCACCGGCGCCGGCGATAAGGCTTTTATTGCCGGCGCGGACATCGGCGAGTTTGCAGGTCGCACTTCAATCACGCAGCGCGACGTGATGATGGGCCGGTCGTTGTTTACTGCGATTGATAGTTTCCCGAAGCCGGTGATCGCGATGGTCAATGGTTACTGTCTCGGTGGTGGATGCGAGCTCGCGCTCGCATGCGACATTCGTGTTGCGAGTGAGACCGCGTCGTTTGGTCAGCCGGAGATTAATCTCGGGATCATTCCCGGTGGTGGTGGCACGCAACGACTCACGCGACTCGTTGGTGAAGGAAAAGCGATGGAGATGATTCTCACCGGCGAGATCATAGACGCCAATACGGCGTTTTCCATCGGCCTGGTGAATCATGTTGTGCCCGCAGCGCAACTCGAAGCGAAGACGATGGAGATCGCGAATCGCATTGCCGACAAGAGTCCGATCGCATTGCAACTCGCGAAAGAGGCAGTCAAGATCGCGTCTCGATCGAATCTCGATGAAGGATTGAGGCGTGAAGTGGATCTGTTTGCGTTGTGCTTCTCGACTGAGGATAAGGACGAAGGCGTGAGCGCGTTTCTCGAGAAGCGTAAACCAGTGTTCAAGGGCAAGTGAAAGTACTGCTGCTCATCGTCGGGATCATAGTTGCTACCGCGGGTGGCGTGATAACTTACCGAACTCTCTACGTCGAACCCAAATCAGCAGTCGTCATTAGTGAAACAACAGGCAGCATCCGGCAAATTCCCAACCAGGCGCGCGTCGTAGGCGGCGCGTTACTCTTCGTCGGCGGCTCCGCCCTCGCCCTGTACGCCGCCACACGCAAGATTCGATAGAAAAGTTTCACGCAAAGACGCTAAGAAAACCTTTGCGTCTTTCTTTGCGCCTTGGTGTGAAACTTTATCCGCGGCTCTGAGATGATGCTTTCTTGATCTTGTCCACGAGCGTGCGGGTTTCGGTGGCGAAAGGGCCGTTGGGTTCTAAACGGAGATACTCATTGAATTCCGTCACCGCATCATTCGCGCGGCCGACGCGGAGCAGGAGATTGCCTTTCAGCAAATGTGCGCCGCCGAGGTCTGGGTTCAGAAGCAACGCGCGTTTTACTTCTTCGTAGGATTTCTCGAGGGCCGGTTTTGCCTGCGCGAGATCTTTTACTTCACGCGATTTTTCCCAATAAACGCGCGCCAGGTTCAAGTGACCTAAGTACGACGCATCCTGAATCGCGAGTCCTTTGGTCAATACTTTCTCAGCATCCGAGATCTTATTCTGTCGCAGGTAAACCTCACTCAGCGCAAAGAACGCATTGAACGCTTTCGGATCCACCTCGATCGTCGCCAACAACGCCTTCTCCGCTTTGTCCCACTGCTCGAGATCCATGTATCCAGTCCCGAGTTTCAACCGTGCTTCAACAAACTGCGGATAGATCGACACCGCCTTCTCAAAGCACTTCACTGCAAACGTCGTCTTATCTTTTCCACCCTCACCCAGCGCTTCTACGCCTTTATCAAACTCCTTCTGCGCCGCCGCGGGTACGTGTGCATCAATACTTCCCGTAACAGACTTGGCGGAACCCGTAACCTCCGGCGAAAGTTGCAGCAGCACGAGACCGCTCGTGGTCGTTGTCATATCAACGTTCTGCTGCGTGTCGCGATAACCCGACTGACGAACTCGAATCGAATACTGCGCCGGCTGCAATCCCGTAAACCGAAACTTTCCCAAGCGATCGGTAAACGCTTCACTAATCGAACCACCACCATCGTAACTCTCGAGTCGCACCAGTACGTTTGCCGCAGGTGCGCCACCTTCAACAAATCGCACCTGACCGTGAATCTCGACCGTGGCGGTCGTCGGCGACGATGTCACCTGGCCGAAAATGACAAACTGACAAAGCGTCATCGCGATGATGCTCGCGCAAAGCAACATTATTCTCGTGGTGGTCATGGCGTGCCTCCGGACGGAAGGACGGTAAACGATGCGCTGCTGATTTTACTGCAAAGAAAAATGGGAGGGAATAGCTTCCCTCCCGTAAAACAATCTCCTGATCAGAGCTTAAAACTCAAAACGAACTCCCAACCGTGCGGAGAAAGGTAAGTGGAAACCAGAGGTCAAACTGATGATCGACGGTTGCAGGAAGTCCGGATTGTTTTCGCCAAGATCGAGTTGACGGAACTGATCCGGCAAGCGCAGCCGCCGGTTGTTGGTTACGTTAAAGAAGTCAGCGATGAAACTGACCTTAGCACGATCGTTGATCACCCACGGATAATCTGCGTGCAGGTCGAGTTGGTTGAAGAACGGCGTGCGTCCTAGCTTGCCGCGGCCGCCCACCGGAACCTCACCGGCGTTCAGGTAAACAGGATGCGGTAAGAACTCGCTGATCGGAATGCCCGATTCCATGTGGAAGCCCATGCCGAGATTGAGTCCATTCAGGAACCTGCCACCGAAGCCGGTCCGATCCTTGCTGAATCCGTAGCTCGCGTAGATGTTCGAGACAAAACGCCGGTCAGTATTCAAGTACCCGACCTGGAATTGATCGCCGAGTAAGTTGAAGTCGCCCTGCGTGAAATCGAACAGCGAACTGATGCCGGGGTCCGTTTGACCGTTGTCGTTGCGCAAGTGACCTTCGTAATTGCCACGCAAGGAGGCAATGCGGAAGTTCGACAACAGTTGCCAGTTGTTCGAGAAGCGTTTGTTCAATTCAAACTCAAACGCTTTGTATTTTCTGACTGGATCGGCAAACCCATCGGGGATACCGTCGGGAACGTTAAGCGACCCGCCGGTGAGTGGATTGATGCCGACGCTTCCGAAGCAGACGTTTCCAAGCGGAGCGCCCGTAACGGGATCGTCAACTTCCGTTGAAATTCCGGAAGTGCAACCCGCTGGGGCCGTGCCACCGATTGGGAACAAGAACTGCTGGATGTTCGTGGCTGCATCGAGCCGCGAGCTCGGATTGCCGATAAAGAACGTTTGACCGATGCCGGCGTTCGCCGCTTCAGGCGAAAGCACGGCCATGTCTTCGATCACGCGCTTCAGGTTGCGGTACTGATAACGAACCGACAACACAAAGTTTTTCGGCAACTGGAAGTCAGCACCGATGATGTGCTCGTCCTGGAAGCCGAGCTTGGTGCCGGCACTAATCGCACTCAGATCCGAGGCCGATACGCTGATGGCATTCGTCAAGCCGCCGACTGCATCAGTTCCACTCAGCAAGTGAGCGGCATCGATCACCGGTATCGGAGCGCCAAACTGATCGAGCGTTACGATTCTCTGCCCGCCAACGGTCGTGAACGCGGGAGCGAAGCGAGCGCCGATGAAGTCGAGCTCCTGCGACAACGAACGCTCAGCAGCGTCGAGCGGCAGGAATTCGAAGAAGCGACCAAAGTTGTAATAGAGCTTGATGTTACCGTTTCCGGTCGGATCGACGCTGACGCCGAGTCGCGGCGCCCATTGATCGGTGAAGCTATAGGCATACCGGGCCCCTGTAACTGAGTTCGGGCTGCCGATAACTCTTTCCTGCTCCGTTCGCAGACCGAGAAGCGCAGTCACGTATTTGTTAATGCGCCACGTGTCCTGAACGTAGCCCGCGTTGTAGTTGCCTCGGGTATCGAAGTCAGGTGGACCAAACTCACCGCGGAATACCTGTAGTGAAACAGGGACCTGGGTGCCGCGAACGTTGAACAGCGGGCACAACGTGCAGCCGGCTTGCGCACGTAAGCGGAACTGAACGTTGAACTGTTGTCCAGCCGCGAAGTCGGGAATGCCGAGTTCGTCCGCGGGAGTTCCAATCGCATTTTCATTCGGAATCGTGAAACGCGGTCCGCTGCGTTCTCTGCTGCCGGAGTAAAGCGAGCGCTGGTAAGTGTAACCAACGCCGACGTTGTGCTGTCCCCAACGGTTCCAGATCTTGGCGGTGTTGATGTCCCACTTCCAGTTTGTACTTTCGGTAGGTTCAAAGAAGCCACGACCGACGGCGGTGAAGTTACCGCGAATCGGGTCGATCGGATTTCTGATTGCGATCTGGTTCACGTCGGCAAAGCCGGTTTCATTGAAATGGCTTTTGCCCTGGCTGAACGATGAATTGAGCGTCCAGGTTGGCGAGAGCGAACCGTTGTAACGGACCGCCCAGTTGCGTGTGCCGTAGTCGAGCACGCTATCTGCAGTGTTGTTATCGATGTTCAGAAACGCAAACGACGAAAGGTTTGTCTTCGTCGGGTCGCCAAAGATCGAGAAAGTAAGCTGATGACTTGGATTCAGCACCCAATCGAGCTTGCCGGCGTAGTTATAAGTGCGATAACGCCGCGCAAATTCGCCACGCTGAGTGAATAGTCCTGAGTTGACGATCGATTCGTTACCGGCAGCGATATCGGCCGCGTTCGCTCGAACGCCGGTCACGATTTCGCGCCGCACGGTCGGGTTGAAAGAGCCGAAGAAGAACAGTTTGTCCTTCAGGCCAGGGACATAACCGCCGAGATCCGCGCCGACGTCATAGTTCTCTTCATGAAGCAGATTGCCCTGCTTGTTCGTGCGGAAATCGTCAGCCTGGCGACGCGTAGCTTCGAATGCGCTTGGCCGTGCGAAACCGTAGAGCGCACCGTGATACTCATTGCCACCCGATTGGGTGATGATGTTCACGATGCCGCCGATTGACTGGCCATACTGCGGTTCAAATCCGCCCGTCTTCACCTGAACTTCCTTGATGAACGAGGTGTTGATGCCGGTTCCCAAAGCGCCGTAAGAGCGCGAGAAGGTTCCGATACCACCGAATGCAGAGTTAGTGATATTCACGCCGTCAGCGACGTAAAGATTGTCGAGTGCGGAACCGCCGGCCACCGACGGGTTGTCACGACCGCCGTTGATACTGTCGGTTGCGCCCGGCGAAAGATAAAACAAGCTCGACACCTGTCGCTGAACGGGAACGTTCTGGAATAGCTGATCGTTGAGGTTCTGGCCCGTCGAGGTGCTTTGTTGATCGATGCCGCCTACATTCGCAGTGACGTCGACCGTGGCAGTGATCTCGCCCGGTTCCAGTTTGAGGTTTAGTGTTGACTCGCGACCGACGTTGACAGTGACATTGTTTGCCACCGCAGCTTTGAAGCCGGTCTGCTCAACGCGCACTGTGTACGTTCCGGGTTCCAGGTTTTCAATTCTGAAGATCCCGCTGTCGTTGGTGGTGCCATTTCTTTCACCTGTTTGACCTGCTACTACTACCTTAGCTCCAGGAACGGCAGCGCCGGTGGCATCAGTAACGGTGCCACCGATCATTCCCTTCGTTTGCACGTCCTGCCCGAGGACGCTTACTGCCGCCAGGCTAAGGCAACAGGCCACCAATAAAGACCAAAGTTTTTGCATAGTTGAATTCTCCACTTTCAGAAACAAATATCCATTTGAACACCTTGCGAACCGATGGGCTCCGAGCGCGCAAGGGAAACCTCTGATTTCACAGGAGTGTTTCAGAGCAACTTAATTGCAAACAAAACGGGGAGACGAACAAAAATATGAAGAACAATCTCAGCAACGTTCTTCACGACTATGCAGGAAGCAATGAAGGTGCCAACTGAAGGATCTACGAAACATTGGAGAAGTCGATTTATTTGATTCACTCCAGGTGAGTGCGAGAGGCGCGTGCGTGTTGGTCTGGAAGTTCGCAGGCAACCCTGACTAAATTTTCTAATAACCATTTAAATGGGAGTGATCAATCCGAAGGTTTGAGTTAATCCAAATCCGTAAATTTTCACGAGGATATGGCAGTGTAAAGTTTTGTAAACGGTTATGCGTGAGAGGGCCGGTGCAGCGCGATCGACCGCACGGGATTGATTCCGTAGTGCTTCATCTTGGCGTTGAGCGTCGTAGACTTCATGCGCAATAGTCGCGCCGCCTTGGTCTGATTACCGCCGCAGTGGCTGAGCGCGCTTTTGATTAACTCAATCTCATACCGCTCAACCTCGCGGTAAAAATCGATGCCCTCGTTATCGAGAACGGTTTGCTTGTCGCGGTCGGTGGCGAGTTCAGATTGTAGAGTTTCAATCTCGCTTGCGAGAGCCTTCGCGAGCAGAGTTAGTTGCTGCACGTGATGCTCGAGTTCAGAGGCGTCGTGAGTCTTCGCGTCGTTTACGTACTTCAGTAGTTGCAAGATACTTCTCCCGCTTGATCTAAGGCTGGGGAGATCTAAGTGAATTTGATGCAATAACTCGGTACGCTGGCAGACGAAAGATTGTTAAGGAATTGTCATAATTACGACTCAGCTCGTAGTTTGCCAGAGTGTTTGCAGTTGAGCTTCAGTTCCGTTGAACTTATCGCGGTCGCAGTTGCCGATGCCGTTGACCGAGTGTGGTTGTGGACCGACATTGCCATCGGTGTACTGCCACATGGTCCAGGCGGGCCAGTTCGCTGGAACAATGGGTGTTGGACCATACTCCGGCAACCACAACCAGCATTGCGCGAGCACCGGATCTTTCGCGCTGCCGAGCAACTGTTTGATATAGCTGCCGGAATAGAAACCGGGGAAGCGGCCAGTCACCTCGTTGACTTCGGTGACAAACGCGCGTGCATCTGCCAGGGACATGCTGGTGCCGCCGGTGTTTTGTTCGAAGTCGAGGACGAGCAGTGTGTTGTCGAAAGTGCCGACGAGGTTGAGAAAGTGCTGCGCCTGCGCGGCGCCATCGCCGCCGGTTCCGAAGTGATACGCGCCCCACAGTAGTCCCGCGTTGGTAGCTTGAGTTCGATTAGTCTGATACATCGGGTCAACAATGGTCGTTCCCTGAGTCGCCTTATGAATAACTCCGATGATGCCATCAGCTTTGGCGAGTTGCAGGTTCACGTTTCCATTGTGATGAGAGATGTCGACAACGACGTTTATTGGATCAGGCATTTAAGGTTCCTTTGATTGAGGATTCGAGCGAAAATTGGTGGGAACTTATCGCCACCGGATGCGAAAAGTCAATGGAAAATTTTTGAGCTTTTGTTTGGTTTGTGGCAGTATGCAAAGAAACATATGAAAACAGTTGGAATTGTTGCCCATAGCTTTGAAGGAGCAGCGCTTTGTTTTCTCACCGCGTGCAGGGAAGGCGCCGTGCACCTTGGACCACACATGCATCCGAACATTGTGATGAGTGCGGTGCCAATGGCTCTGAGCCTGCCGGCCTTGGAAGCGAATGATTACTCAACCGTCGGGAAATTCCTCGCTGAAGGCGTGCAAATGGTGGCCGACGCCGGCGCCGATTTTTATGTTTGCCCTGACAATACGGCCCACATCGTCCTGGAGCAGATCGCTGGCGACCTGCCGATCCCCGGATTGCACATCGCAGACGTCGTTTGCCAGGAGATCAGTAAACAGGGCTGGAAACAAGTTGGGCTGCTCGGCACGCGTTGGACCATGACCGGTCCAGTCTACGAAAACGCATTGAAGAGGAATGGCCTGGAACGGTTGGTTCCCGACGCGGCGACGAGGGAGCTATTGAATGCGGCGATCTTCGATGAGCTGTGTCTGGGAATCTTCAATGCAAGCACCACGGATCATTTCCTGGGCGCCATCGAGGATCTGAAATCCAGAGGAGCCGAGTGCGTCATTCTTGGTTGCACGGAGATACCGCTGATCGTAACGCCAGAGAATTCGTCGTTGCCAACGCTTGATTCAACCCGGCTGTTGGCGAAGTATGCGATCCTCGAAGCATTGAGCGACCGCCCGGTCAGCACAAACTCAGGCTGGCTCCCGATCTCAGCATAAAGGTGCCAGGAACCGGCTTACTGAATGAGAGGCCGCATTGCCGATATTCGAAACGTTTGTTTGAATGAATGATCGAAATGACACCGTTTCGATTAACCGCAAGCCGGTCGGCCGAAATACAAACTCACCGAACAGACACAACGAACTTACCGCTTGGCAAGAGAGTCCGTGCAGGTTTTAGCTGGAACGCTTCATCCGCACTAATCACCGAAGCAATACGTTTTGTGCGTTCGATCATTCTCGCGCGGCTGCTTGTGCCGGCGGATTTCGGCTTATTCGCTATGGCCCTGACTGTCGTCGGAGCACTAAACGCCATCTCGTCGCTTGGGTTGATCCGAACGATTGTTGCAAACAAATTCAAGACCAACGATGAGTTGAGAGCGTCCCTAGATACCGTCTGGTCGGTGGAACTACTTCGAACTTTTGTAATCGCGGTCTTATTGTCGGCCGCGGCCTTTCCGATGTCGCGGTTCTACGGGCAAGACCAACTTAAACTCGTTATTCCGATCCTCGGTTTGACGACGTTGGTTTCGGGATTTCAAAACATAGGTCTGGCGATTCTCCGCAAAGAGATCAGCTTTGCCAGAATCTTCTGGTACGAACTTGTAACAAACGTCGCGGGAGTTGTGTTGGCCGTAACTCTTGCCGCGATCATGCGAAACGTTTGGGCGCTGGTAATCAGCTTTTTGCTAACCGCCGCCCTGGGGACGACGCTCTCTTACGTTTTTCATTCTTACCGGCCACGGATCAGGTTCGAAAGGCGTGCTCTTCGTCGCGTCCTGAGCATGGGAAAACTCACACTATCGATCGCTGTCGCTTCGTACGTGATGAACATGGCGGACAATATCATGGTGGGACGTTTACTCGGAACCACTGCGCTGGGCAACTATTCGTTGGCCTTCAATATCGCCAGTGCTCCTATCAGCGTGTTGGTCTTTTCGTTGAGCGCTGTGCTGTTTCCAGCTTACGCCGAAATTGCCTCCCAGCCTCGCAAGGCTCTGGATCTCGCGTTTACGAAAGCATTTAGTCTAGCCTTTTTAACCATTGTTTCGATCGCATCGTCAGTATTCCTGCTCGCCGGCGACGTGGTGCAACTACTCTTCGGTAGCAGATGGACCATGGCCGGAACAGTGCTGCGGATTCTTGCGTTGGTTATTCCCTTGCGCGGGTCAAGCCTGCTCGTATCGACTTTTTTCTGGGGCTTGAACAGCCCTAAAGATGTGGCGATAAACACAGTATTTGAGGCACTGATTTTTCTCGCCGCGCTCTACCCGCTTATAACAACTTTGGGATTGCGTGGCGCCGCCTGGGCGGGTTTGATCGCCTACGGTTTTGGCTGCCTGGGGCGCATTAGATCTTTAAACCGACTCATACCTGGCATTGCAACAAAACTCTTTCACATTTCTTTATCTATCATCGTCGCTGCTGCAACGGGGTTGCTGATCGCGTGGCTTGGCTTAAGATTTCTTGCATCGCCCCTGCCACGCGTCGTGTTTGGTGGCTTCCTCGCTACGACGATTCCACCGCTGATTCTACTGTCGTTCAAACGGGAGTTCAGAAAGTGGGCTGTCGAAACTGCGCCATTTCGTGTCAAGTGGTTTTGTTGATCGCTGGATGGTCTTTGAAGTATGCTACGTGACCCTCAACAATAGAGTTCTAACAAAGCATATTCTTGACGAAGAATCCCTCGATCAGCGTTGTTATGCCCGTGCATAACGCGTTGCCGTTTCTCGAAGAGAGCATTAAGAGCATTCTCACGCAGACTCTGAGCGACTTTGAGTTTGTAATTCTCGATGATGCCTCGACCGACGGATCTCTCGAGCTCATACGACAGTGGTCGCGCCGAGATTCGCGAATACTTCTTCACGAAAGCAAGAAACAACTCGGACTAGCGAGCAGCTCGAATGCCGTAGTAGCCAAAGCGCGCGCGCCGCTGGTCGCGCGCATGGATGCGGACGACATCGCCCACCCCGACCGGCTTCTCCGCCAGATGAAAATTATGAAAGATCGTCCGGACGTCGCTGTTATTGGTACTCTCTGCAATGGAATCGATGCCGACGGTAGAGAAGTAAGGCCACGCGATCGTTGGAGGTTGTTGCGCCGGTCTAATTTCATTCCGTTCCCTCACGGCTCTGTGTTGTTTCGCCGTGAGGTGTTTGACCAGGTTGGAGGTTACGATGAAAAGTCGAACGGGGGCGAAGACCAGGATCTATTCTTGCGAATGGCCGCTCGCGGCCGGGTACTAACGCTGCCGGACATTCTTTACAGCTATCGTTATCATTCAAAGAATGCGACGCTCGCCAATGGCCACCGTGCGGTCGGTGAGAATCATTCTAAGAACGGCGAAAACCTGGCCGCGTTTTATATGCTTGGGGCCATGCGACTCTGGGCCGGCGATCGACCAGGAGTACTGGAACCAATGCTTCAGAAAAAATTTCCTCCATCGAATCCTAAGACACTGATGATTTTGGCGTCAGCCGTCTGGGGCCAGCTTAGTCCTTCCACACTAAGAGCTTTCCTGCGTTCTTCAATCCGTGCCCGCGATCTCCTCGCCGGTCTACTGGTAAAAGATGGGAGAGCATACGAATGGCGATTAGAGTAGTCGTCGTCGGCATGGGCCCGCGCGGGCAGGATTGGTTGCGCGAAATCCAAAAGACTTCCGGACACGAGCTCGTTGCCGGCGTCGATATCAATCCGGCAGCCTTGCGACAGGCGTGTGACAGAGGTTTCATTACAGAGAAGCAGTGCTTCACCCAACTCGCCGAAGCTTTGGATCAAAGCGAATGCGATACGGTGTTGGTTGCCACATCGCCCGGGAATCACTTCGAACCCTGCGAGTTGGCACTGTCACGCGGTTTGGCAGTCATGGTGGAAAAGCCTTTTACACTTTGCTTGCGTGAGGCGGTTGAATTGGTAGCCCTCGCAGAAAAAAAGGGCGCGACACTCATTGTGACGCAAAACTATCGCTATATGCGTTCCTTTCGCACCGCTCGCCGGCTCATTTCTGATGGTGTGCTTGGGTCCGTGGGAATGGTCGTCTGCCAGTATTACCGCGTCCCACATGCAATGAGTGACTCGCTCGCGCAGCTTACCAACAGCATTTTATGGGGAGCCGGCATTCATCACCTCGACGCTATAAGTTACACACTCAACGAGCGTATTACCGGCGTGCTGGCAGAAAGCTTCACCATGCCGTACGGGCAACTACCACGCGGCGGCTCAATGCAAATGCTTCTTTCGCTGGAAAACGGGACCCGCGCTGTTTACTCATCAACCTACGAGTCCAGTGGTCACGAGTTTTTTGAACGTGGCCAGGAATTTTATGCTCGTTACGTAGGAGAACGCGCTACGCTCCATGTGTTTCAGCGCTGGTTGATACTTTGTAAAAACGGAAAGCTTCCGCGATTGATCAGACGTGGGCCAAGAACTTTGACCGAAGAACGAATTCTGCTGGACCAGCTCGAGCGCGCTTTGGTTGCGGGGGAAGAACCGGATTGCAGTGGCCGAAATAATCTGCAAACGATGGCTGTTGTTGAGGCCTGCATACGATCTGCCTCCGAACGAAAGTGGATTAAACCACAGGAGCTACTTGATGAGTACCGGTAAGAATCCGACCGTTTTAGCTATTAGCATTGATGCGGCAGAGTCGACGCTGGTGAAACGGCTTATCGAACAAAACGAAATGCCGGCTCTCAAAGCATTGCTGGATCGCGGACAGTGGCTGAGCGTGAAGTCTCCTGCACCAATCGGCAGCGGCACAGTGTGGCCCACTTTCATAACCGGCACAGAGCCAACCACCCACGGAGTGTACAGTGAGTGGAGTTGGAAGCCGCGTACGATGAGTTTGAGTCGTTACAATGGCCGTCATCTGACGCCCTTTTGGAAAGCACCTGCCGAGCAGAACATACGGATTGGCACTTTCGATATTCCTTTTGCTTTGCCGCTTGGCGTGTCAGACGGATTTGAAGTGTTCGAATGGTGGGCGCACGATTCAACTGGGGCCGGCCTCGATGGTGGACCGAAAGAAATTATTTCGCTTGTGAAAGCTTCGCCGTCTCATCCGCTGTCTGCTAACCGTTTCGTCAACGCGACTCCAAACAGTCAAAGCGATTTGAAAGCATTGAGTGAGGCATGTATCGCCGGAGTGCGTTTGCGCGGCGCACTGGCACAAACCTTGATCAAGGAGACGACTCCACGGCTGACAGTAATGGTCTTTCCTGAGATTCACCATGCGGGCCATCAGATGTGGCACACCGCGGATCCGCGGCATCCCGTTTATCATGGCCGTGAATTGAAAGTGGTGGAGCCTTTCTTAAGGGATATATATCGCGCGGTGGACGCGCAGATTGGAACACTGATCGATTCAAGAGGCGCGGATACCATTCTGGTTTTCGCATTGCATGGAATGCGAGCGGCGCTTGGCTTTCCGGCTTTTCTTGGTCCACTGCTCTGCGAGCGTGGTTTCTCACGGATTGCAAGCTGGAGTTCACAGTCGTGGCGCGGTCGCGCGTTGTCCTTGCTTGCGGAAACGAAGCGCCGTACGCCTGGGACGCTTAAGAAACTCTACTACAAGGTGACACCCACGACGGCTACTCACAAGATGGCTCGTCCAACAATGCTTCCGGTCTACGACTGGGCCAACACGCGTGCATTTTCTTTGCCTACCGACCAGTACGGATGGATCCGGATAAACCTGGTAGGACGTGAGGCAGAGGGGAGTGTCCCACTGGACCAATACGACGACACTCGTGAGCAACTGAAGAAGTTATTGCTGGGCCTCGTTAACGATGATGGACAGCTGCTCATACGCGATATCGTCTCGACAGCCCAAAGCGCCGAGCACGCGCTTACTAATCCTCTTCCTGACCTGGTGGTGCACTGGGCGGATGCGGCGTTTGCCTGGCCATTAAAAATTAGAGACAGCAAGGTCCGGATTGAGCCTGTCGCAAGGAAGTCGACCGGGCAACACGCTTCGGAGGGTTTTTGTATTTACAGTGGCAGTGGCAACAATCTCTCAAACGGGGTCGCGGCAGCAAAAGATTTGGGCCGGCTGATCATGCAAGGTCTGAGTTAAACCTTTGGCGCTTTGGGTGTCTTTTGTGGCAAGATACTGGTCTTAACTCCGGCTCATGATCCCTGGAGCCGTTAAACCTTACGGAGGATCGCCTTGCCCAGAAAAACAATACTTTCCCTCTTGATTCTGCTTTGCGTGAGCACTGGCGGTCCGGTTGCCGCTCAAAACTGCAACCCTCCCACGATCACTGCAAACTCCAGGATCTACAACATCTTTTCCCCCGAGCAGGAGATGATTCTCGGTGATCTGAACCATCAGCGTATGTCCGGCGATCTCCGTTTCGTGCCGGATGAAAAGTTACTCGCTTACGTGAGGCAGATCGGCGAAAGGCTGGCTCGCCATTTGCCGCCAACCGGCCTCAAGTTTCAATTCTTTATCGTCGATATTCCCGAGGCGAACGCCTTCAACACTCCGGGCGGCTACGTTTTTCTTTCGCGTAAGCTGATCTCCTTCACGAAGACTGAAGACGAACTGGCGGGCGTAATGGCACACGAGCTGGGCCACGCTGTTGTCCATCATTCTGCGAGTGACATGTCGGAACTATTCAAAAAGATTCTCAACGTCACACAAATCGGCGATCGCAAAGACATCACTGAAAAGTACAACCTGCTCATCGAGCGAGCACGAACAAAAATCGTGTCGCAGAGCAGGAATCACGAGGACGATCAGCAGCTCGAAGCAGACCGCGTCGGACTGTTTGCGATGGTTTCGGCTGGCTACGACCCAAATGCGTTTACAGAATTCTTTAGCCGCCTCGTGGACGAAAAAGCAAAAGCGGGAAACTGGTTCACAAACATATTTGGAAACTCGAATCCGACGGAAAAACGCCTGCGCGAAATGGTCAAGGTCACCGAACAGTTGCCCGATCCATGCCGGGAGAAGCGCAGCACGGATGCCTCGCAACAGTATCTGAACTGGCAGGCCGAAGTCGTTTCGTTTCGCCAACCAGACATTGCCGAAGAACTTCCCGGATTAATGTGGAAGAAGGCGCTTTCGCCACAACTGAAAAGCGACATCTCGTATTTCGCTATGAGTAATGACGGAAACTACTTCCTCGCCCAGGACGACTTCGCGATTACCGTCATCCAGCGTGATCCACTGAAGGTAGCTTTTCAAATCCCTGTAACTGATGCGCGTCCGGCTTCGTTTACACCCGACGGACGCTTCGTCGTGTTTGGCACCAATGGATTGCGATTTGAAAAGTGGAGCATCGCCGACGCCAAACCCGTTGAGATCCGCGAGCTCGTCGTCAGGCGCGACTGTTGGGAGCACGAGTTTTCGCCAGACGGTAGGTATCTCGCTTGCGTTGACTACGGCCTGAGCTTGAACATCGTCGACACTCAAACCGGAAAACGAGTTTGGGAGAAAAAAGAGTTCTATGCTTTGAGTTTTTGGGAATATTTAGGATGGATTGCCGCGGAAGCCAGAGACGACGAAACCAACAAGTTCTTCAATCTCGAGTTTTCCCCTGACTCGCACTATTTAATTGCCAGCCGGTCAAACAGGTACCGCTTCAAGTTCAAACTCGACGCGTTGACCGTCGACGAAACTGAAAACACGTTGATGGCCCTGGATCTTTCAACGCTCAAACCAGTGTCGACAGGTGGCGACCTGAAAAAGGTGACGCGCAGGCCGTTCATTTTCATCGCTCCCGACAAGATCATGGCGCAGATGCCCTCGGGCGTTAACGACTCAGGCATCTTCTCGTTTCCACAAGGTAAACGGCTCGCGAAATTCGCAATGTCAGCCAATGAACTGAAGCTGACCGGTAATCCTAATTACGTGATCGTCAAGCCGCTCGCTGACGCGAAGATGGGTATTTTCGACTTGACGAAAGGGACGCTCGTCAGCGGCATGAACAAAAATGACGCTACCTTTTGGAACGATCTGATCATCTACGAATTGATCTCAGGTAGTGTCACTATCTCGCAGACGAAATACGACGAAGCTACAAAAATTCTTCAGTCCACCAAAGTTGGAACTATCGACATCCCGGTAGGAGCGATGAGCCAGCTTTCCGCGGCAAACGTTTCTGACAACATGCAGTGGCTCGCGGTGTCGTCCAAAACGCGCGGAGCAGTTTGGGATTTGAGCTCAGGCGAGCGAAAGATGCACGTCAGAGGATTCCGCGGCGCGATTATTGCGCCCAATGGCGTTGGGATCGGCGATTTTCCGAAACTCGATCCCGTCAAACACTGCCTCGTTTATATGAATGCCGCCACTAACGAGGCCAGTACGCTGCGAGAGATTCCTGACAAAGGCGCCCGGCAGTATGGACGCTTCGTGATGGTGCGACAGAGTCTGAAGGCCGCAAAAGAGCCAGCTAAGAAGCCGCAGGGTCAAATAGAAGACGAAGAGGCGGATGAAGCGTCGTTAAGGCGCGAAGTCAGATTCGAGCTTCGCGATGTGATTAACGACAAGGTTGTTTGGACCAATGAGTTTAAGAAGGAAGCTCCTCGATTCTTCTTTGACGACTACTCGGGTCGCCTGATCTTTTACTGGGATTTGGGTAGTGAGGGCGGAAAGGCGCGACTGAAAGAAGATCCCACGTTGCAGGAACGCTCCCGCCAGATGGGAAACAAGGACGACGATTACCTGGTGGAAGTTTTTGATGCTTTTGCTGGCAAGTCGGTCGGCGTTCTCTTGCTGGAAACGGGGAAGGGATCGTTTGACATTATGTCAGGATTCTCAGAAGGCGATTGGCTGGTGCTGCGCGACGACAACAATCGCGTGCTTGTTTATTCGATCAAAACCGGCGAGCTGCGCCACCGTTTTTTCGGAGCGCATGGGGCGATGAATCCGAGCGGAAACCAGGTAATCGTGGAAAACTATCCCGGCGAGCTCACGCTCTATGACCTGGCCACCGGCAATCCACAGGCGCGCCTGCGTTTCAAGAGCGCCGCCGCTTTCGTGCGCTTCAGTTTAGACGGCAAAAAATTATTCGTGTTGACGGCGGGCCAGGTAACCTACGCCTTCGACCTCGACCGCCTCACGAAGCGCGGCTGAAGCCGGCAGGCTTCGACTCAAGTTCGTTCACCGTACTTCAATCGTGTAACTCGCACTCTGTCTTCACCAAGCACAGTCGCCACAAACATGTTGTCGAATTCTTCGTCGTCACCTTCGACCTTTGCCTTTGACATCAAGCAACAAATTTTCGAAATCGATTGAGCCACGCGTTAGCGTTAGAGCATCGTTTATTCTTACTCCGGTATCCGTTAGTAACGTAAGCAGGGCAAGCAAGCGATGCTCGCTTTGGCTTCGCGCCGAATTCTGTGCTAAGTGTGCCTATTTCGAGTGTCTCAATCCGGGTTCAGTCCAAAACAGCAATAAGGCGTGTGCGGTAAATCAGCTAAGTATTGACACCGACTCACTAAGCAACTAAAGTGCGCTCGTTCTCAATGCCAATGAGCACCGTTTGTATGGTGTGCATTGACCTCGTTGCAATCCCATTAGCTAATGATCCCAGGCAGTTCGTCACCTGCGGTTCTCATTACTGATTCGTTCTTGTTTCTTTAGATACGACCCATCAGCCGTCCCAGTTGATTTCGTTCTCACGGCTTACTTAACTGGAGCAGATGAATCTTCCTGGACTGATACAACTCTAGTGAGGTGTGTTTTTCAGTCTTCGTTCACCAAGAGAGGAGAATCTGTCAATGTCTACTCAGATTACTAACGACGCGGTCTCGGATCAGCCCAACGCAACACCTCCGGGACAGAGAATGATGGGTGCAGGACCGATTGCACTCATTGCGCTCTATCTTATTGCCTTAAGCCTCTTAGATCTTTACGGCTTGGTCAAACTGTGGCCGTATCCCACACCTAGCGGTGCACCAAGAGCCGGAGCAACAGCCAGTCCATCACCGACACCTTCTCCAACAGCATCGCCTTCGCCTACAGCTTCCCCAGCGGGCTCACCTTCGCCAGGAACTGTAGCCCCTGCGACTACGTCGCCAACACCCTCCCCAAGCCCTTCCCTGACCAGTTTGCCGGAGCCGGATGTAATTTCGTTTTTCAATGGCCGTTTTACGCCAAGAGTCCATGCCGAAACGCGTCTCTTACTGCTGGTGATGCTAGCCGGCGCTCTGGGTAGTTTGATGCACTCGTTGCGCTCGCTCTACTGGTACACGGGCAATCGCGAGATGGTTTGGAGCTGGGCGGCTTTTTATCTCCTGTTACCTTTTACGGGAGCAATACTGGCTGTGATCTTTTATTTCGTTGTGCGTGGCGGATTCTTTTCTCCCCAGTCATCGTTCGAAAACACTAGTCCCTTCGGCTTTGCTGCACTTTCTGCGTTGGTTGGTCTCTTCAGTCCACAGGCGACGTTGAAACTGAAAGAGGTGGCGGAGACGATATTTACCAAACCCGGCGCCGGCAAGGATACGAAGCCTCAAGAGACAGTTCCTCCATCTAAGGGAACCCAAACAACTACGACTGCTCCACAAGTAACTGCTGTCAAGCCTAATTCCGGTCAGGCTTCGCAAACGACGAAAATCGTGATCGAGGGCCAAAATTTCGCTAACGGCGTTAAAGTTACGGTTGGCGATTCACCGGCCCAGATAGTTTCGTCCTCGAGTACGTCCATTGAAGCCACTGCACCCGCGAGAGCAGCGGGACCGGGAGTCGTTAATATAGAAGTCAGCAATCCCAACGGCGAGAAGACAGTCGTGTCCAACGGTTTTACGTATACATCGGGTTAAGGCTTCGGCCTGCCTGCTCTCGCGAATGGCTACGATCAAGCAGTACGAACTGTGACCTGGGAAGCTGGCGAGCATAATCTGCTGCTGATGTCTGTTGGCACCGGCGCGGCGCCAAAGCTCGATGCTGAGGTCTACTTACGGCAAGAGTCTGATCGCAAACGCCAAAGATGTTCCCGCTGCCCTAATGTACGGGGCACAAGTTGGTCAGGACATCAACTGTCGCACAGTTGGTCGCTGCATACATGGGGCGGAGATCGATCGTGAAATCGGTGACTTCATTCCTCGCGACGATGCCGACAACGTCGTTCCGATTGCGATAGGCAGAATCACGCCGTTGCTTGACTGAACAAGAAACGCTAGGCTAGTCTGCATCAGTTATTTACCAGCACTCACACGCTCGTATGGGGCCGTAGCTCAGCTGGGAGAGCGCATGACTGGCAGTCATGAGGTCAGGGGTTCGATCCCCCTCGGCTCCACCAATAAACAACTTACGATTTTACTTCGCGGCGAGTAGACGTTTAACGCGCGTTATTGCCTCACTGAGTTTGCTATTGAAGCGGACATGCTCAGACGCAGCTTCATACCAATACAGTGCGCCTTCGAGGTCGCCTTGCTTTTCCAATCTACGCGCATCTCGAAACCATTTCGAAGCTAAATTAAAGTCCAGCTGCTCTTCGTCTACTTTGTCTTCGCAAAGAATTACCCAAACTCTTTCGCCAACACTGTCAGGTATTACATAGTCCCAGCCTGAAGAAGAGTTGGATACCGAGCTTCTTATTACTTGGTAGTTCTTATCGTATTCAGTTTCTGAGAGCGTTCGAGCCCGGCGGTTGATACAGTCATACTCGTCTAACCTCACCACAGAGGATTGCTTGTTAGAATTTCTGGTAGTTTCGGTTCGAATCCACGTACGAATTACGCGATTAGAAAGCAGCTGGATTCGGTCGCGGTCAAAATAGAGAACATCCTGAGCTCCCTCCGCATCCTCGGTTGATCTGGTGGCGACCCGCCAGCCTTTATGGAATAGGATTTCATCCCGCTCTTTCCTGGTGAAGAGAATCTCATCTTCAGGTATAGGAACTAAGCCTCCACTCAAGATGTCCGCTGTAGGCTTTGGTTTAGGGTTGCGTCTTGAACTCTGAGCAATAACGGTTTGGGAAACAACCCAAAGCAGCATGATCACGAGGAGTAATGAGGAAGGTTTCATGGTTTTTACCGTAAAGACTAGTATTTGAAGCGGTTGAAGTGACCGTTTATGGATTGGTCTGGTAGCCCTGAGGAAAGATGAATCGCCGCTGCCTTGCGGCTCGTGAAGATTGTAAATTACCCGCTCCCAGCCCGTCTAGAATTTAAATCTAAGGAGGCGAGGGCCTCGCCGAGCGAGGCCCTCAATGTGACGATTCTTACTTGAAACGGAAGTTCGCGCGGTGGATCGAACCGTCGTTCAATTCCACTACCAGTTGTCGACACGTACCGGCCCAGGATGGATCGGTCTTCCAAACGTAGATATATCGATCAGTTGTGGGATCGTAACTTAGGCTACTGCCGCCCGCCGTTACCGTCTCAGTCAGATCACTCGCGGGATCACTCGAATTGCACGCAATCGGTCCCGAAGACGGCGAGCCCACTGCAAATATTCCCAGACCTTTAAATCCACTCAAGCTGAACTTCACTGGTATGGCTCTTCCAGCTTGAACCACATTGAAGACCGGCAGGTTTTCAACCGGCTGGAAGAAACCGGCAAAGTTGTACTGCACGATCACTTTGAACGTGCAAGTGCTTGGAGTAGTCGTCCCATCATCAGCCGACGCGTGTACTGTCGTCGTGCCGATTGGGAAAACAGAGCCGGACGTCGGACTACTCGTCACATCAACACTCGACGAACAACCATCAGTAGCCGTTACCGCCGGATAGTTAACGGCCACGGACGTGGCAGTCGAGTTCAGAGGCAGATTAACGACCACGTCAGCCGGACACGTGATGACAGGCGCAGTCGTGTCGACAATGTTCACTACTACATCGTCTGTATCAGATCCGCCGCCTGTATCTGTAACTGTCAGAGTGATCGTGTGTGAGCCTTTGGGTAGCGACACCATCAATGTTGAGCCTGTACCGAGGGAAGTCGCACCTTCAGCCCATGAGTATGAGTTGATACTTCCGGTGCCTGCTGTTGACCCGGTGCCGTCAAGCGTTACGGATGTAGTTGCACCGCCACACTCAACTGTTTGGTCCGCACCTGCATTTGCAATCGGCGCGGCGCCGGCGACACCAAACTTTTGCACGCGATCGTTGCCGGTATCCGCTACATAGTAGTTGCCGGCAGAGTCGGCTCCAACATCCTGTGGTCCAGCAAACTCTCCGTTACCGGTCCCACTCGTGCCGCAACTCGAAATGAACGTGCCCGTCGGTGAAAACTTCTGAATGCGATTGTTGTTTGTATCAGCAACATAGACGTCGCCTATGCCGTCAGTCGACACTCCCCATGGCGTGTCAAACTGTCCGTCACCAGTGCCATTCGTTCCCCACTTAGTTACGAACGTGCCACTCGTGTTGAATTTCTGAATGCGATGATTGCCGGTGTCAGCTACGTAGATGTTGTCTGTCGTATCAATTGCGATTCCTTCCGGCCCACTGAACTGCCCGTTGCCGGTGCCGCTGCTGCCCCAGCTCATGATGAAACTTCCGCCGGAAGTAAACTTTTCAATTCGATGGTTGCCGAGGTCGGTAACGTAGACATTGCCGGCCGAATCAACCGCGACGCCTCCAGCGCCATTTAAGAACTGGCCATTACCGCTGCCTGACGTGCCCCATCCTAATTGGAAAACACCGCTTGCATTAAATTTCTGTACTATCCCACTCGTTCGTTCGGGGAATCCATCGGTCACGTAAATATCGCCTGTTGTTCTATCGACTGCGACCCCGGAAGGCGCGACCACCGAGCCAAAGCTGCTGCCTCCCGTAGCGAACTTAAACTGGAACACACCGCTTGAATTGAATTTCTGAACGCGATCGTTCTGATCGGCAACAAAAACATTGCCTGAAGGATCAATCGCGACAGCTCTCGGCGTGAGCACCTGCCCATCGCCAGTTCCTATGGAGGCCAATATCGAAAGGAAATTGCATGACGCTAACGCCGCGCTGCTCCATAACAACGACGCGGCAACAAGAGGCATAGAGAGAAGTAGCCAGTATTTTCTGTTTCGTAATTTCATTTGAGTGTCCTTCCATCTTGAAATCGGGTTAGGCGCGAGACGGCAGGGCCGGCTGCGTAAGGTGGATAGCTTTAATGTTGATTCCCGGGATCGGGATATTCATGCGCGCCGAACTGGCGCAATTCGGTCAGTTGGGGGAACCGGACGGAATCGAGCGTTGACGTGCGGGGAAGATAAGGCGGGTTCGTACCGTTGTCAATAGTTTGAGCTCTATCCACAGATTACACAGATTGATTTATAGAATCTGCGTAATCTGTGGATAAGGTCCAGGCGTTACTTTTTGCCGGAACCGTTTAAATCCTTCAGAAGTTTTTCCACGATGGCGAAGTCTATCGGCTTGACGATGTGGTGGTCGAAGCCGGCTTCGTAGGAGCGGCGGCGGTCTTCTTCCTGGCCCCAACCGGTTAACGCAACGAGCACAACACCGTTGCATTCCGGAGCACTGCGAATCAGGCGGGCGGCGTCGTAGCCGCTCATTCGTGGCATACCAAGATCCATAAAGATCAGTTCGGGCTTCGAGCGCTTCGCTGTCTCGAGCGCTTCGAGGCCGTCGTGTGCTGAAGAGACTTCGTGTCCGAGCATCTCGAGCATCATCGCAAGGCTGTCGGCTGAATCGAGGTTGTCGTCCGCGACGAGTATGCGGCGAGCTGTCGTTGCTCGCTCAGCCGGCTTACCATCAGACTTAATTTGACTGGACGGCCGCGCGACGATCACAACCGGCAGCCGCACGATAAACTCACTCCCGCGACCTGGACCATCGCTGCGCACTTCAACACTGCCACCATGCATTTGCACTAGTTGACGAACCAATGTCAGTCCAATTCCCAAGCCACCTTGCGAACGCTCGAGCGATCGATCAACCTGCATGAAGATGTCAAAAATGTTCGGCAACTTATCCGCCGGAATACCGATGCCAGTGTCACGCACTCTGACGATGGTCTCATCACCCACCTGCTCAGCCTGAAACCAGATCCGGCTTCCTTTTTCACTGTATTTCGAAGCATTGTTGAGTAGATTTGAGAAGGCCTGTGCGAGCCGCACCGGGTCGCCATCGATCAGAACCGGCTCGTCCGGTAACGACACCAACAACTCCTGTTCAGCGGCTTCCACAAGCGGACGGCTCGTCTCAGTAGCACGATTCACCACCGTCGCGAGTTCGACGAACTCCTTGCGCAACTCGAGCTTGTTACGGCTGATGCGCGAGACGTCCATTAGATCGTCAACCAGGCGTTTCATCTGTTGAAGCTGCCGCTCCATCATCGCGCGCGCGTGTTCGAGCGTCGCGGGATTACTCGCCGCCAGCCTCATTAACTGCAAACCGTTGTTCATCGGCGCAAGTGGATTTCGCAGCTCATGGGCCAGCGTCGCCAGAAACTCATCCTTGCGACGATCCTGATCGCGCAACTGTTCAATCAACCGTAAACGCTCGTACGCTGCCGTGACATACTTCGAGATCGTTTCCAAAAACTCGATCTCGTCCTGTTCGAAATAGTCGCGCTTGCGACTCGCGAACGACAAGGTACCCAGTAAATACCCGCCGGCCATCAACGGATTGCACGCGTAAGCCCTGACTCCGAATCCTTTGACGAGTTGGACCATCGGTTCTGACGACTCCTGTATCCGCGTCGCCACGATGGGCCTGTGCTGCTGCGCCACACGCCCACAGACCGCCTGTCCGAACTCCAGCAGCGAAATCGAGCGGGCCATCCCTTCGCCGATTCCGGAGTACGAGACGAGGCGGAGCGAATCGCCCGTTTCCGTCACCATGAAGTTGAAATAAACATCGAGTCCCAGAGTCTTGCGAATCTTGAAGAACAACGACTTCAACATCGCGTCGGGGTCATCGGTTGTCAGCAGCACTCCGGCCGCTTCCCACAGTAAACTCAGCCGCTCATTCTGTTTCGCGATCGACTCTTCAACGCGCTTGCGTTCGGTGATGTCCTGGAACATCACTGCCACACGATGCTGGTGCGGCTCGCCGATACGCTGAATAAAGATGTCGTACCAGCCGACCAAAGGCTCAACTGTGATCTCGTATTCGAAGCGCGTCGGTTCACCCGTCAAAGCCGCGCGTCCATAAATTCCCAGCCACGGAACTTCATCGCCAACGACGATTTCACGAATAGTCTTGCCAACCATTCCGCGCGGTAAGCCGGTGTGTTTGTAAAACGCTTCGTTAGTTTCCAACACTAAGTAGTCGATCGCTTCGCGTCCGGTTTCGTCAAATAAGACTTCCGCGATCATCAGACCTTCGTCCATTGATCCAAGCACGGTGCGATATTTCTCTTCCGAATCGCGCAGGGCTTTTTCAGCTTCCTTGCGCCGCGTCATATCGCTCGCCGTTCCGATCCACTCGCGAATCTCGCCTCTGCTGTCGAGAATCGGAATCGCGCGCGAAAAAGTCCAGCCAAAGGTTCCGTCGCGACGAATCACGCGGTGCTCGAGCTCAAACTTCGTACGCGTCTGAATCGCATGATTTATTGCCGATAGCACGTGCTTCTGATCTTCCGGAACAATGTATTTGTGCACCCACTCGCCACTGGGATGCTCGGTGTCGGCAATAAACTCACGTCCATCGAGCTGGCGCATCTCGCTCCAATCAGCACTCATGCGATAGACCGCGTCCGGTAACAAAAGCCCGATACAGCGTCTCACTTTCGCGCAACTCGCGAGTCACCCGAGCTCGCTCAATACTCTCCCAACACCGCGCAGTCACGAGAGAAACCAGTTCGACCTCGTCGTCGGTCCAACGCCGCGGCGTACTCATGTGTACAGCCATCGCGGCAACAAACTTCCTGCGTTTGTGCAGCGGCACACAAATGACCGATCGAATCTGCGTCGCCTGATAACTCAAAAGATTTTCGATCTCAGGCAGGTGCGACTCGACGTCGTTGACAACGAACGGTCTGCCTTCGCGCATTAACCGCAACACTTCCGAGCCGAATTCAGAAAACTTGAGCCACCCGATGAGACTCCTCACTTTCGAGGTACCCAGATAATTGCCGGCGATATACATCGTATCTTCGTCGGGCTCAACGTTCGCGTAGGCGCAGCGATCCACGTTGAGGTGTTGGCCCAGGATACGCGCGGCCGTCTTAGTGATCTGTTCGGGATCGTCCAGCGAACGAATAGCGTCATCAAGTTGGACCAGAAACCGATTCCTTGCTTCGGCGCGTTCACGCTCACGTTCCGCCCGGCGGCGTTCGTCACGCATCTGGGCGAGGGCAATGCTGCTGCCGACGCGAGCCAGTAGCTCACGAGCGGCGAAAGGCTTAACCAGATAATCATCGGCTCCTGCCTCGAACCCTTCGACGCGTGAATCCTCACCGGCCCGCGCCGAAAGCATCACGACAGGAATTGAGTTGAGGCGATTGTCCTTGCGCAATGCGCTCAACAGGCCGAAGCCGTCCAGCTCGGGCATCATCACGTCGGTGAGCACCAGATCGGGTTTATGCTCGCGCGCCGCGCGTAAAGCTTCCGCGCCATTGCCTACCTCGATGACTTCATACTCGTTGCTCAACAGCCTGCGTACGTAATCCCGCATATCAGCATTATCGTCAGCGAGCAAAACTTTTTTACGCGCCACGGACTCAGTTCGCAGCGGTGCAGGTTTAACCACCAGATCGCTTGTTCCCGAGGCAAGCGTTGAATCAGATACTTTGTCGCCGTCGGGCGGCCGCAGCCAGCGCAATGCTTCTTCGACGTACGATTGACCGCGCAGTCCGGTTGAAGAAAGCTGTCGCTCAGCACCGATACGTTCCGCCGGTAAGTGGTCTTTGCCGAGCGGGATCGTGACGGTAAAAGTGCTGCCGCGATCGATCTCACTTTGAACACTAACGCTTCCGCCGTGCAGCTTTACCAACTCCTGGACCAGCGCGAGACCTATGCCTGAGCCTTCGTAACTACGGCCACGCGCTCCTTTTACGCGATGGAACCGCTCAAACACGTGAGACACCGCTTCCGCCGGTATGCCGGTGCCAGTGTCACTTACCGAGAGTTCCGCCGTTTCACCCGCTTGCCGGAGTTCGACTCTGATCTCGCCGTTCAAAGTGAACTTGAAAGCGTTTGACAACAAGTTCAGCACGATCTTTTCCCACATCTCGCGGTCGACGTAGACGTTATCCGGCAACGATTCGCAGTCTACGACGAATGAGAGTCCGGCCCGCTCGATGGCGGAGCGAAAGTTCGAAGCCAGCTCCGCGGTCAATGCTGCAAGATCAACTGGTTCGTAGACTGCTTCGATGCGTCCCGCTTCGATGCGTGAGAAATCGAGCAGCGTATTGACCAGTTTGAGCAACCGTAAACTGTTGCGATGGGCCAGCGATAATCGCTCGTGTGCATCACGCGACAGGAGATGATCGCTGATGACGTCTTCGAGTGGACCAAGCATCAGCGTCAGCGGCGTGCGAAATTCATGAGAGACGTTCGAGAAAAACGCGATCTTCGCCCGATCGATCTCGGCGAGCGCTTCGGCTCGTTTTCTTTCTTCCTCGTAAGCGCGCGCGTTTGCGATTGCGGTTGAGATCTGAGTGGCAGCGAGTTCGATGAAGCTGAGGTAAGCGTCGTCGAGTCGAAGTCGTGAACTTATACCTGCGATCAAGACGCCGGCTGGTTGGTGAGCGACGTTCGAGCGAATCAGTGTTACGACAGCTTGTCGCGGCGCATCGGACCATGGTCCTTGCGGAACGGCAGCGCCAAACAGTGCCGCAAGATCAGCTACGGTCTGTGCTGTTTCAGATTGGAGGGTCGTTGATAAAGGCCAGGGCTGTTCGGATTCAAGGTCGATTGTCAGCGGGCTAAGCGAACTTCCGGCGTCGATGCCCGCTGCTCCGGCCAATCGCAACTGCTGCGCGTCGTTGTCGATCAGATAAAGTAAAGCAAAGGGGATGTCATTCGGATGACGTACGAGAGTTGTCGCTGCGTCGGCGCAGGCTTCTTCGGCAGTCTTGGCCTCGACGGTACGTGAACCGAGATCTCGAAGCACGACAATGCGGCGTTCGCCGACTACTTTTTCGCTAATCTCGTGAACGGTGGCGAGCACACCGCCGATGCCGCTGGCGACTGTCTCATCGGGCACGGGGCTGTACGCGATGGTGAAATGAGTTTCTTCAGTGAAGCCATAACGATTGAGCTCGAGTTGAATGTCTTCCATCCAGGTGGCCGGTCCACCATTAAACGGCGTCTCGATCAACGGGCGTAGGATGTCCCAGATTTCAGACCAGCACTCCTCAGTTGGTCGCCCCAGAAAATGCGGGTGCTTGGCGCCGAGAATTGGGCGATAAGCATCGTTATAAAGCTGACAGAATTGAGGTCCCCACCAGAGGAGCATTGGAAAACGATTGACGAGCATGAAGCGCGTCATCGTTTTTAATGTCGGGGACCATGATTCCGGTGGACCAAGCGGCGTTTGTTCCCAGTCGAGCGCGCGCATGAGCGCGCCCATCTCGCCGCCTCCAACCAGCCAATCAGGGATCGATTGTGGAGTCGATTTGACGTTGCTACTCATAAAGGGTGCAGGGCAAAGCTGCCCGTCATGGGGTTCGCGCAGCTGGTTGGGGGATCGGTCTTAAGGGAACGCGGGCGCTATTACAGCACGGCCCGAGCCTTGAGTCCAAGAGCATTTTGATAGATTTCCAGGGTCTCGCGGGCGGCGCGTTCCCAGGTGAACCGGGCGGCGTGATGGATGCCCGCGCGTGACATCGATTCGCGGGCCGCCGGAGTTGTGATTAGCTCGACGATGTGCCGGGCGAGCGCGCCGGAGTCTGTTGGTGAGAAGAGGCATGCCTTGTCGCCAACCATCTCGGAGATTGCGGGAGTGTTGGTCGTGATTACCGGGGCGCCGCAAGCCATCGCTTCCAACGTCGGCAAGCCGGCGCCTTCGTACAGGGCTGGATAGACCATAACTCTGCACGAGGAATACAGCGCTCTCAGTTCATCGTCACCGAGGTAACCAGTGAGATGTATGCGATCGCCGAGTTTTGCCGCCTCGATATACGTGAATAACTCGTCAGTGAGCCAGCCTTTTTTCCCCGCGATTACAAGCTGAGGGCGCAAGCTCGTCGAACGCAAGACTTCTTCAAAAGCTTTCACCAACGTGATGAGGTTCTTGCGCGGCTCGATCGTGCCGACGTAAAGAATGAACTCTTCGTCTATTCCGAGCCGCCGCACAGTCGCAGAGGCTTGCTCGAGTGGCATCGGCTGGAAACTACGTCGCGGCGCTTCGTTTACGACGACCACTTTTTCGCGCGGAACTCGCAGGTGTTCACAGACTTCTGACTTCACTGCGTTCGTCGGTGTAATGATCAATGTTGCCTTACGTGACATCACCGGCAGACGGCGACGCGCGCGCCTGACGCGGCGTTCTTCGTGTGTCTCCGGGAACAAGAGCAGTGAGAGATCGTGAATGGTGAGAACAGTGGGACAGCCGCCCCAGATGGGAATGTCGTAGTTGGTTCCGTGAAACAAATCGAGTCGAGCGCGCTTGATGTAGAGTGGAAGCCCGATGGTCCACCAGTGGCGCGTGGCCTGATTCACCGGCTGTTTGATGAAGGTCAGATTGTCCGGCGCATCGAGATCCGCAACGGCTGCATGAGCAAAAGGCAGGTGCGAGAGGATCTCAAACAAGTCTGACGGCGCCTGGCGGGCAAGCTCGAGTGCGATCTCAAAAGTGTAATGCCCTACACCGGTCTTCAGCTCGGCCAGCGGTATGCCGTCAATTCCGATTCTCATCGCCAGAAAATTAGCCACAAAAAGGCACAAAAGCACAAATAAGAATTTTTACTTAGCAAGGGATCAAATTAATCCTTTTGTGTGCCTTTTTGTGGCCAGGTTTTAACTATCTTTCCAAATAGCGCCGAGACCCACGTCCCACAGTCGCTTATTAAATGCGGGAATGTCTCTATCGAGCAGCTCGGCGCCGCGAGCCTTTAGCGTGGTCCAGGTGGCGTTGAGCTCTTTCAGGCGGTCGAATGACGGTTGATTAACTTTCGGAATGTCACTCTCGGTTTGATTGATCATGAACAGGTAATTGGCCGTGAACTTATTCGGAAAGTTTTCAACGTCGTCATACGCCTTCGACTTGCGTTGGACCATGTCTTCGTCCCACGCCTTGATCTTCTTCAACAGCGCCTCACCGTCTTTCTTGACGCCGGCGAACTTTTCGCCGGCGGGTAACGAGCCGAGTAGTGATTCCAACTGCTTCTGCTTCTCGTAAAGACTGTTGACCATGCGGTGCATCGCAGTCAGTTCAGTTTCCATGCTCAACATGGTCTGATGGTATTCACTGTAGGTGGCAGGTGTCGTTGGATAGAGCGGATTCGCGAGTATCTCGGCTTCAGTCGAAACGGTCTGGCCGCCCACCCTTAACGTGATGAAGTATTTGCCCGGCGACGCTTTATGCCCCGCGAAGCCGCCTTCGATTCGCACGTTCGGCACACCGACCATCGTCGGATAACGCGTGTCCCACACAAACCGGTTCAAGCCTTTAGCTTTCGGCAGTAGCGGGTCCGGCCTTGGACCAGAATCGTACCTGACAAACTTTTCATCGGCCTTCGAAGAAAAGCTGTGTACAGTGACGCCGGCCGCGTCTTTGATCTCGAGAGTGATCTCGTCAGTCTTTTTCAGTTCAGGTAAGTGGTAGTAGAGCGCTACTCCGGTCGCCGGGTTCACGCCTCGAAACGTATTCGCTCCCGTAAACTCGTCATCAGCTCGATCGAGCTCGCTCGATCCATTCACGTAGTACGTAGCATCAGGACGATAGATCGAGAATGTAGGTGCGTCTTTCCGGTACTGGCGCAGCACACTCAAATCGTCGAGGATCCAATACGCCCGGCCCGACGTCGCCGCGATCAAATTGCCTTTGTGTATGCGAAGGTCAGTGATCGGCGTGATAGGCAGGTTCAACTGAAAACGCGACCAATCTCGCCCGCCGTTCCACGAAATGAACAACCCCAGCTCAGTGCCGGCAAATAGAAGATCACGGCGCACGTCGTCTTCACGCACGACACGCGTGAATGCATTTGCCGGCAGGCCGTTATTGATTTTCGTCCAGGTGGCGCCGTAGTCGGTGGTTTTGTAAAGACCCGGTGTATGGTCGTTGAACTTATAACGCGTGGTCGCGATGTAAGCAGTTGCCTTGTCGTGCGGCGAGACTTCGATGGCATTGATCAAACATTCCGCGAGACCGTTCGGCGTCACGTTCTTCCAGTTCGCGCCGCCATCGCGAGTTACATATACAAGTCCATCATCACTGCCCGTCCAGATGACGCCTTTCTCGTGCGGCGACTCGATGATGTAACTCAACGTGCCGTAGTTCTCCGCGCCGACGGCTTCGTTCGTGTATGGACCACCGCCCTTGCCTTGCTTCTCTTTTTCGTTACGCGTGAGATCCGGTGAGATCTCTTTCCACGTGCGACCCATGTCGCTGGTCTTCAACACGTATTGCGAGCCGTGGAAGTAAGTGTTGGGTTCGTACTTGCTCCAAACGATGGGTGAGTTCCAGTTGAAACGATACTTGATGTCTTTCGCATCCATGCCGAGGTACTGAATCGGCGCCGCCATGACGTTGGTGCTCGCCTTCGCATTTACGTCGAGCACTTCGATCGTTCCCTGGTAACTGCCGCCCAGCACATACTTCGGATCGTTCGGATCAAAAGCGAGAAACGCACTCTCACCACCGGCCGAAGGCGTCCAGCTCGCATTTGAAATACCACCACTGCCCAACTCGCGACTCGCGATCGACACGGACGTGTTGTCCTGTTGGCCGCCGTAAATACGATACGGAAACTGATTGTCGACGTTGATGCGATAAAACTGCGCCGTCGGCATGTTGCTCTGCGTGCTGAAACTCTTGCCGCCGTTGAAAGTTACCGCCGAGCCGCCGTCGTTGGAGATGATGAAATTGTTTGGATTGTCGGGATTGATCCAGAGGTCGTGATAATCGCCGTGCGTGCCTGACAACGTGTCCCACGTTTTGCCCGCATCGTTCGAACGCATCGCAGACGCGCTCAAAACGTAGATCGTATTTTCATCCTTTGGATCGATGAACAGCTCGATGTAGTACCACGCTCGTTGCACGAGACGATGATCGTTGGTGATGCGACTCCACTTCTTGCCGGCGTTGCTCGAGACAAACAGACCACCTGCTTCTTTATCCGAATCGCTTTCGATCAGTGCATAGACTTTTTCAGGGTTCGAACGGCTGACCGCGATCGACATCTTCCCCAGTTCTTCAGGCAAACCGTCTTTCAGTTTTTCCCACGTCTCGCCGCTGTCAGTCGATTTGTAGAGACCGCTGCCCGGACCGCCGCTGATCACTTTCCATGGCAGTCGTCCGTGTTCCCACATCGCCGCGTAAAGTATGCGCGGGTTGTTCATGTCCATCGAAAGCTCAGACGCGCCGGTTTTATCGTCCACGTATAAAACCGATTTCCAGGTGGCGCCGCCATCGACAGACTTGTACACGCCTCGCTCTTTCGATCTGCTGTACAACGCACCCTGAGCGGCGACGAAAACGATGTTGGGATTCTTCGGATCGATGACGATGCGCGCGATGTGCTGCGACGACTCGAGCCCGATCCGCTTCCACGTCTTGCCTGCGTCAGTTGATTTGTAGACGCCATCGCCGTGGTGCGTCATCACGCCGCGCACAGCGTGTTCGCCCATGCCGACGTAAACGACATTCGGATCGCTTTCGGCAACAGCCACCGCGCCGACCGAACCGGTCTTGAAGAAACCGTCGGAGATGTTGCGCCAACTGATTCCCATGTCGTCCGTTTTCCAGAGACCGCCACCGGTTGTTCCCATGTAGTAAGTCTTCGGATCGCCGACGACACCACAGCCGGCGACCGAGCGCCCGCCACGAAATGGTCCAATCAAGCGCCACTTCAACGGTTTGAAAATGCTGTTGTAATCATCGGATTGCTGGGCGGCGAAGCTGCCGGCACACAAGCAGGCAAGAAGGATCGCGAGAAGGGTCTTGGTCATAGCGCGGATAATGCCACAAAAAGGCTCAAAAAGAACAAAACAGAAGGCTTATTGCTGATAAATACGAACGTAATCGATCTGCATTCGCTGCGGCCAAATCTTTTGGTCGCTGTTGCATCTCATAGGCGGCAGGAGTATTGGTAAGGTAGCAAATCGTAATGAGTTTGACGGCAAAAAGAACAGAGCGCTGCTTTTATAAATTATCCGCGGTGATTCTGTGTCTTTTTGTTTTGGCGAGCGCTCAGATTTTCGCGACCGGTAAGACGAAGTTGAAGAACGGAACAGTCATCGCAAAGACTACCGGCGCCGTGACGTTGAAGCCGGAAGGCGTGCGCGTTGCGGTTGAACTCGTGCCCGAAGAGCGGCAGAAGAGTCGATCAATATCGGCGCGCATCGCGAAGCTTGCTCCCGGAAAAAGTTTCTACCTTGTTTTCAAAAACCTGCAAACAGATAAACAGCCGGGTGAGCTTTATCACGTTTACCTGAACGTCGAACCGGGCAAGACACCCAACACGAGCGATCAGCCCGCCGGTGTACTCAATTTTTACAACGTCCGCAAAGAGCCGCGTGCGGACGTCTTCTTTAGTTTTGACGTGACTGAAGTTTTGCAAAAGCTCAGTGCGGAAAAACAACTCGCGGAATCACTCACGCTCACAATCATTCCAGCCGAGCCGCCCGCCGCCGGCGCAGTGCCCACTATCGGCCAGATCGAATTGGTCGAACAGTAGACACACGTTTCTGCTTAAAATTTCATTGACAGTATAGGGCTGCCGAAATAGGATGCGCCCGCCTGTCAAGATTAATCTCACGGGGAGGATCTATGACCACTTTCTCGCGTCGCTCCTTCGTCGCCGGAATTTCTGCCGCAGTTCCCTTTACCATCTGGTTTGAAAAAAATGGTCTGTTTGCCCAGCAGACACGCATACGCCCGAACGTCGCCTCCACGCAGGGCCAGGCGATGCTCAATATCTACGCCAATGCCGTCCGAACCATGATGAACACTCCCGAGAGGAATCCAGTTGGCTGGCTCTTTCAGTGGTACACGCATGGTGTAAGAGACGATAACAATCGCACAAAAGCCACTGAGATTGCGCGAGTGTATCCAACTCCGAGCCCGCAGAAAACGCTGGCCCAACAGGCCTGGGAAACTTGCCAGGCCCACCACGACGGAGACATCGAAGACTATTTCCTGCCCTGGCATCGCATGTATCTTTTATTCTTCGAGCGAATTATCCAGAAGGTAAGCGGTAACGCGAATTTCGCTTTGCCGTATTGGGACTACACTAATACGTCGTCAAGGTTGCCCCCTCGATTCATTAACCCGGGCAACACCTCAAACTCGCTCTTCAGGCAGAGTCGAAGATCATCGGTGAATGCTGGTAATCCCATCGATGCGGGTAGTCCGGGACTGTTAAATCTCAATGCGCTGAGGCAGTGTACGTATTCACCAGTCGGCTCGGCTATTCCGGGATTCAACATGGATCTGGACATGAATTTACACGGCCGGGTACACGTTAGAGTGGGCAATGATGTCGGAATGGGACAGATACCGTGGGCGGCTAACGATCCGATCTTCTATTTACACCACTGCAACATCGACCGGCTCTGGGCGAGTTGGAACAGTGCCGGCCGTCGGAATCCGAACACCACCTCATGGCTCAACAAGACGTTTGTATTCGCGGACGAGAATGGCGCGCGTGTAGTGGGGAAAGTGAGCGACTTCAGAGACATCGCATCGCTACGTTACCGGTACGAGCAGTTAGCTACGGTGCCTACCTGTCCGCCCGGAGCCGGCGCTGCCGGTCCACCACGACGAGTACGAGTGGCAACTGCACTTCAGTTAAGCAGTACGCCCGCCAAGGTCCGCTTGCTACCACCGCCAGGCCCGGGTGCGGGTTTAAGTGATCTCGCCACACGCGTCAGAAATTTAAGTGGCAACCGGCGCTTGTACCTGGTGATTAAAAAACTGAGTGCGCAAGCGGCGCCGGGAACACACTTCGACGTGTTTCTGGAGCTGCCCGGCGACGTTACAGGTAGTGCTGCTGAGGCAAACAAGATTGGCAGCATTCACTTCTTCGATGCCGTGGCGCATGGCGGCCACGCTCCAGCGGCGGCAAATGCAAATCAGAAGTTCTTCAGTTTCGACATCACAGACCTGGCAAAGCGACTGGCGGCTGCAGGCCGGCTTACCGCGACGCCGGAGTTAACCATTGCCCCCGCCGATGAGGTTAATGCCACGGCGAGACCTGTAGTTGGTGAAATCGAGTTGATCGAACAATAGCTTGCTTAGACAATAGTCCGCTGGCAAACATGTCGTCTCCACCAAAGAGCATTAGCGGACAATACGAAGGCGAAATGACCGCTCCCACTAGCGGTCTTTCGTTTCTCGACCTCCGTATCGACGTTGACCAGCGCTATCCAAACTCGCCGGTCCTAAAAAAAGTCAGCGGCGACTTCTACCAACTGAATAAAATTTCTGTGCCTGGTACTCCGCCGAAAGTGACACGCGTTTATCGGGAATCGTGGATCGTCCACCAGCCGAAGGTGACGAAAACGGCTGATAAGATCGAGATCTCAGGTAAAGTGACTTTCTGGAAGGGCAACCATCCCGTCAACACAATGAAGATAACGATGGCGCCGCCGCAAACAGGCGTTATCCCTTCCTGTATGGTGTCATTCAACCGGCCGGGTGCAGGGGCGGCGGTTTACAACTGCACAAAAAAGTCCGATGCGTTTCGGACGGTAAATCTGGAAATCGACGTCTGCAAGTCAGTTACCCAACCACCGCTGTTGCCGGTGTGGGATACCACTGGTCATCCAAACAAACCCGCTAACTTTCCACAACGCGTGCTGACCATCGAAGAGGCCTATCGCGAAGCAGGCGTAGCGGTAACGATCCGCCCGACACACAGCGTTGTCGACGACAGCAATCCCGAATTCAAAAAGTGGTCGGACGCGGAGCTGCACAACGCAATGGAGCATTACTTTAGTCAAAAGAGTGGTCCATGGCCCAAGTGGGAAACGTGGGGTCTGCTCGCCGGCACGTACGAAGACGAGGAGATGGGCGGCATGATGTTTGACAACGCCGCCGCACTGGGAACAACGAAAGCACCGGAAAGGCAGGGCTTCGCTGTTTTTCGCAACCACGAGTGGTTCCAGAATCTAATCGACGGCGCAACGACTACCGATGCCCAGGCCGCGGCGATGCGCCAGTTTCTCTTCACGTGGGTCCACGAAGCCGGGCACGCCTTCAACTTCGTTCATTCGTGGGAGAAGGGCCGGACCGAAGCGCTCTCATGGATGAATTACGATTGGGTTTACGACGGCAACGCGCGTGAACCGGGCAGCTTCTGGTCCAAATTTATGTTCCGCTTTGATGATGAAGAACTGATCCACCTGCGACATGGCAATCGTTCCGCCGTCATCATGGGCGGAGACCCATGGGGTTCAGGCGAAGTCTCTTCAGAGGCGCAGCAGGCCGATGCGCCTTCGGCCGCGATGGCCAGTGTTGAAGGAGAACAGACGGTTGAGCTGCTGGTGCGGTCGAAAGACTATTTCGAGTTTATGGAACCAGTGTCGATCGAGTTGCGGTTGCGCAACATGCTTACCGACCTTCCGGTTAACCTGAATACGCGTTTACATCCGGAATACGGGGGCGTTGTGATTTACATCCGGCGTCCGGATGGCCGGATTCTGGAGTACGCGCCGGTGATGTGTAAGCTGGGCCGCTTGAAGCCTGAGCCGCTGATGCCGCTCGCGCCGGATGAGCAGCCGGGGCCGGATCGTTACAGCGAAGAAGTGTTGATTAGTTATGGGCGTTATGGATTTTATTTCGATGTGCCCGGCGAGTATTACGTGCGCGCGTTGTACCAGGGCGCTGGTGATCTGTTGATACCTTCGAACGTGCATCGTTTACGCGTCGGCACGCCGCTGACGCGCGATCTCGATCGCACCGCGCAGGATTATTTTTCTTACGAAGTAGGCATGAATATTTATCTCGAGGGCTCGCGTTCGCAATACCTCGAGAAGGGTTTTGACTTGCTGCGCGAGATGAGCGAGAAGCACACGAAGAGTTTGCTGGGAGCGAAGCTTTCGATGACGGTTGCGAATGGTCTCACGCAGCCGTTTTTTCACATCGTCAAAACAGACGAAGATCTAAAGCTTGCTCGAGCTTATAAAGCTGAGCCGCGACAGGCGCTGAAGCTGACCGAGGCGGCGGTAGATCTGTATCGAAAGACGCGACAGAAGTCTTTGAACCTCAGTTATCGACAGCTCGTCAGCCAGCGCGTCGATTGTCTGGTGGCATTGGAACGACCACAGGCCGCGGTGAAGGAGTTGGACCAGTTACACAAGGACCTGATCAGGACAGGCGCAAATGCCCCGGTGCTGAAGCAGATCAGCGATCTCTCCGACACGATCGGCGCCACGCCTGCGCATAAAACTGAGCAGTATCATAACCGCCACCGGCTCTGGGATCGTGTCCGCACCCACGACAAACTTGCTGAAAAGAAACCCTCGAAAAGACCGCGCAAAAGATCGAGCAAGAGAACAAGCCGCAGATGAACGCAGATAAACGCGGATCCGAAAAGTTGCTTAGTTTCTCGCTTTTACTGGGGTTGGCGGCGGCGATTGCGACGCTGATTTTCTTTGGCTGGTTAGCCGACGAGGCGCTCGAAGGCGAGACGCGACACTTCGACGAAGTTACCCGCAACGCAGTTCATCAACTCGCTTCCCCATTGCTCACCACGATCATGCGTGGCGTGTCTTTCGTGGGGTCTACACTGGCGCTGGCAATCGGGACCACCATCGTTGTGGTTCGCCTGGCGATGTTGAAATGGGGTCGCGAGGCGAAGCTCTTCGCGATCACGATGATCGGGGCAGGCCTTTTGAACGTGACGCTTAAACTCACGTTCAAGCGTCCGCGGCCGGTGCCGTTTTTTAATCTCACCGCGCCGGAGACGTACAGCTTTCCCAGCGGTCATTCACTAACCAGCGCGTGTTTCTTTGGCGCGCTTGCAGCAATCCTCACCGCGCGAGTGAAGTCGAGACGTGTGCGAGTGATCGTTTGGGTTGTTTGCACGTTGATGTTTCTGCTGATTGGTCTTTCGAGGATCTATCTCGGCGTGCATCACACGACGGATGTGATTGCGGGATTTGCAGCGGCGTTGATTTGGATCTTAGTAGTGAGATTTGTGGAAATGGAGTTGGCACGCAGGAGGCGACGTAAAAAGCCATCCACAGATTACACAGATAAAGCTCAATCTGCGTAATCTGTGGATAAACCCAATCTCATCTCAACGGCCAATCCACCATCGGCGGCATTCACGGCCTGCACTGATCCGCCATGCATGCGCACGGCGCGTTCAGTGATCGCGAGTCCGAGCCCGGTTCCGCCACCACTCTGGCGATCGCGCGCATCTTCAGTGCGGTAGAAGGGACGAAAGATTCTCTCGAGCGCATCTTCGGGCACGCCGTTGCCACGATCCCTCACGCTGATCACCGCGAAGTTGTCCCCTCCGCCATTCTGCTTTCGCAGCGCCACTTCAACCGCCGTTCCCTCAGGCGTGTAGCGCACGGCGTTACGCACCACATTCTCAACCGCGCTGCGCAACAACTCTTCAACGCCATTAATCGAACAATCGTCAGTCGAAACCACTTGCACCGCACGGTTCACACTGCGCGCTTCGAAGTCGGCATCGTCCGCAACTTCGCGCACGAGCGCGGCAAGATCGACTTCAGTTCGCTTACGACCATCAGTGCCGCTTTCCAGACGCGTCAACGTCAGCAACTGGCTGATCATCTCGTTGAGATTGTCTGACTCGCGTTCGATACGATCGAGCGCGCCGTTAGCTTCCGCACCCGAACGCTGTCTCGCCAAACCAAGCGCGACTCCCAGTCGCGCGAGCGGCGAGCGCAACTCGTGCGAGATGTCCCCGAGCAGTCGCTGTTGCGCTTTCACCATCGACTCGAGCCGTTGGGCCATCAGGTTGAAATCGCGGCCGAGTTGGCCCACTTCGTCACGTCGCTTGACGAGATTCGTCGCGACACGCGCGCCGAGATTTCCCTCGGCAAGCTCGTTTGTCGTGGTGCGAAGTTTGAGCAACGGCGTAGTGAGATACCGCGCGAGCCAGTAACAAAAGATGCCGCCGATCACGAGCACCACCAGCAGACGGAGACCCAACGTTTGGAAACTCGTTTGGAACGTCGCTCGCGGAATGTGCGCTACGTACATGTAGCGCTGACCCTTCGCGCTGACGACTGGCCGCGCCACGAGCGTGTTCTGCCCGGCAAAATTAAACTCTACCTCGCGACTCTCGACGGCCCTAGCAATCAGATCAGCGGCGCCTGGCGGAACAGTACGACCGGAAAGTTCTTTTCCGCTCTCATCGAAGAAGGTCGCACTAACGCCGCTCGATTTTTCCGTTGCCTGGAGTGCGGTTGTCAGTGCGCCTGGGCCGGATAGTTCGTAGATCTCAGCAGCCTTTTGTGCGTTTGGCGCAACCTGAGTGAGATCGCGCCACGATCGTCTCATCGGTGTCGGGCGTGTGAGTGCGAACGCCGCAAACAGCACGACGTTGATAATGATCATCGCCAGCCAGAACCAGATGAAGATCTTCAGATATAAGCTGCGAAATGGAAACTTCATATCATTAGCCACAAAAAGGCACAAAAATCTCAAAAAGAGAAAAATCTCTTTCTTTTCTCTTGTGTGACTTTTGTACTTTTTTGTGGCTCATTCTTTCTCGGAGGCGGCGCCGTAGATGTAGCCAACCCCGCGAATGGTCTTGATTCTTTCGAGACCGTTCAGTTGATGGCCCAACTTTTTGCGCAGGTTACTCACGTGCATATCGATGCTGCGATCGAACGGTGAGAGTTCACGACCCAACACGTCCTTAACGAGGTCTTCTCGCTTCACTATCTGTCCCGCATTGCGCAGCAGGATCTCGAGCAGATCGTATTCGACACCGGTGAGTTCAACTACTTCGCCCGAGCGACGGACATTACGCGTGTTGCTATCCATTTCGATGTCGCCGACACGAATCGTTTCACGCGCTGAAGTAGTTGACTCAACGGGCTGGGCGCGCCGCAATACCGCGCGAATACGAGCTACGAGTTCACGAGGATTAAAAGGCTTTGGGAGATAATCGTCGGCGCCGATCTCGAGACCGACGATGCGATCAACGTCGTCACCGCGGGCAGTTAACATCAAGACTGGAATGCGAGAGCGAGCCCGGATGCGTCGCAGCACATCGAAACCATTCGTGCCCGGCAGCATCACGTCGAGCACGACGAGATCGTGTTCGTCTGAAAGGGCGCGATCGATGCCGCGTTCGCCGTTGTGGATCGCTTCCACAGTGTAGCCTTCGGGCTGGAGATACTCACCGACCAGCTCGCAAAGGCCGACATCGTCGTCAATTACAAGGACGCGCTCCATTGGCTGCTTCTCGACAAGATTGAAAGACATAAGGCGACTCTAAGGCAAGTCGGCGAAGATCCTACATGAATCGCCCATTTTCATGCGTAAAGAAGTGTCAATCGCAAACTTTACAGAACTGACAAAACTTTACAATCCATTGACAGACTCTTTACGGCCAATTTCGCTACAATCCGGCGCTTAACCGGCGTAACGCTCTCTGTCCGCGCCAATTAGAAAAGTCGTTCGAAGGAGCTTCCTCGGAATGAAGAAAATCGGATTGGCGATAGCCCTTGGTATCCTCTGCGCGAGTCTCGCCGGACTTGTGGTTGCACAGCAGCGGGCGGGTTCTTTGCGGGGACAGGTACTGGACGAGTTGGGCGGCGCGATCGTTGGCGCGAGCGTGACGGTGATCGATAGCGCGGGCGTGGAGAAGTCAGTAGTAACAAACAATTCCGGATCCTACACAATCAACGGCCTCGCTCCCGGCAAATACACCGTGCGTGCGATCAATGCCGGGTTTGCAATGTCTGAAACTCTCGGCATCGAGATCACGAGCACTAAACCCGTGCAACTCGACATTACTCTGAAAGTCGCTATTGAGGAACAGAAGGTAACGATTGCCGCAGACAATCGTGAGTTGAGTACCGAACCTGAGAACAACGCCGGCGCCGTAGTTTTGAAAGGCGACGACATCGACGCGCTGCCTGACGACCCAGACGACCTGGCGGCAGCGTTGCAGGCTCTGGCTGGTCCATCCGCCGGGCCAAACGGCGGACAGATCTTCGTCGACGGTTTCACTGGCGGTCGTCTACCGCCGCGCGCGTCGATTCGCGAGATCCGTATCAACTCGAATCCTTTTTCAGCAGAATATGATCGCCTCGGTTTTGGCCGAATCGAGATTCTGACTCGCCCGGGCACCGATCGTTTTCGCGGTCAGGCTTCGTTCAACTTTAACGACGATGCGCTGAATTCTCGCAACCCGTTTTCACTGTCCCCGAAACGGCCGCCGATTCAAACGCGCCAGTATGGCGGAAACTTCGGTGGACCACTTTCGAAAAAGAAAGCGTCGTTCTTCATCGATTTCGACAAGCGCGACGTCGACGACGAAGCACTGATCGTGGCGCAGGTGCTGGATGCCAATAACAACATCGTCGATTTTGGCGCCAGCGCTCCTACTCCAAGCCGCCGCACATCTTTCAGTCCCAGAGTCGATTACCAGATCAACCAGAACCACACGCTGATCGCTCGTTACAGTTATACGAAGAACACGCGCATCATCGGCGTTGGCGGTTTTTCACTACCGTCGCGCGCCTACGATACGGAGAGCACGGAGAACGAAATCCAGTTCACCGAAACTGCGATCATCAGCAAGACGATCGTCAATGAAACGCGCTTCCAGTTTGAACGTCAGACCGCAGCGCAAAACGCTGACAACTCGATTCCCACGATCGAAGTCCAGGATGCATTCACGGGCGGCGGATCGCAGGTGGGCCAGTCGCACACTGACACGAATAACTGGGAGCTCACCAACAACACTTCGTTTGCGCTTCGCAATCACGCGCTGAAGGCCGGTGCTCGCGTTCGTTCGGTGGATATCACGCAGTTTTCGCCGCAGAACTTCGGCGGCACTTTCACCTTTTTCGGTGGTGGCTTTGCTCCAGTCCTCGACGCGAACGATGTACCTACCGGCGCGCTCGATTCGATCACCAGCATCGAGCGCTTCCGGCGCACGCAAGTCTTTTTGGACCAGGGATTGACGGGAGCGCAGATACGATTGCTCGGCGGCGGCGCCACTCAGTTTCGTTTATCGTCCGGCAATCCGGAGTCGAAAGTTAGGCAATGGGATTTTGGCGGCTACGTCCAGGACGACTGGAAGCTGCAACCCAACCTCACTCTGAGTCTTGGTGTGCGTTACGAAAACCAGCAAAACATCGACAGTAATTTCAACTTTGCGCCGCGTGTCGGTTTTGCATGGCAGCCGGGCGGGCAACAATCGAAGACGGTCCTTCGCGGCGGCTACGGAATTTTTTACGAACGCGTCAGCGAGAATCTTACGATGACGGCCGAGCGCCTGAACGGTGTCAATCAGCAACAGTTCACGGTTCTGAATCCTGATTTCTTTCCGCTGATTCCGACACCAGAGCAGTTGATTGCGTTTTCAGTTCCGGGGACGGTTTACAAGTTGGAGCAAGGACTACAGGCCCCGTACACGTTGCAGGGAGTGTTCAGTGTTGAGCGGCAGTTGCCGCACAATCTCACGGTTGCGGCCAGCTATATCAACCTTCGCACGCTGCACGTGTTGCGCACCAGACCGATCAACGCACCGCTGCCCGGTACGTTTATTCCGGGTGTGGTTGACAGCGGCGTCCGGCCGTTGAATTGTGCGGATTTTATTCCGCCCGACATCAATCCCTCGACGCGTTGCAACATCTTCGAATACGACTCGAGCGGGCGTTACAACCAGAATCAGTTTATCGTTAACTTCAACAGCCGTTTCCACCGGAACGCCACGATGAACGCTTTCTACGTTTTGTCGAAAGCGAATAGCGATACCGATGGCACCGGCTCGATTCCGGCTGATCCGTACAACTTGAGTATTGATTACGGGCGCGCGTCGGGCGACGTCAGGCATCGTTTCGTGATGACCGGCAATTTCCGCGCGCCTTGGGGAATTACGTTGAATCCGTTCGTGATTATTCAGTCGGGCCGGCCCTTCAATATCACGCTCGGACGAGATCTCAATGGCGACACCTTCAACCAGGAACGTCCGGCGTTCGCACCCGCTGGGGCAAATTGTGACGATCCAAATATCAAGTGCACCCCATTCGGCAATTTCAAACTCAACTTCGCGCCGGGCGACGTGATGATTCCGCGCAACTTTGGCCAGGGACCGGGATCGACGTCGGTTAACGTGCGCGTCAGTAAGACGTGGAGCTTCGGTTCCGAAGGCAGCAGCGCCAATAACAACCAGCAGAATCGTCAAGATGGTCAACGCGACGGTCAGCGGTCCACTATGATGGGCGGCGGCATGGCAGGCAGAGGCCCGGGTGGACCAGGCGGCGGTGCACCCGCCGGCGGCGGTCGCGGTGGTTTTGGTGGTCCGGGCGGCGGTGGTCCAGGTGGCGGCGGATTTGGTGGCGGCGGCAATGGTCGCTACAACCTGACGTTCTCGCTGAATTTCCAGAACATCCTGAACCACGTGAATTTTGCGAATCCGGTAGGTAACCTCGGATCGGGATTCTTTGGGCAATCGACGGCCACTTCGGGCTTTGGAGGTTTTGGCCAGGGGCCCTCTGCTTACAATCGTCGCATCGACGCGCAGATTAGGTTCAGCTTCTAGAAACGTGTTATAGGTCGTATATGACCTATATTCAGCGTTGCATCGCTTGTAGTGCTGAGTTTGATCTCGATGCGCGGATTTATGTCTGTTCGCGTTGCGGTGGGTTGCTCGATATAGAGCGGCGCGAGGCGATTGAGACGGGTTCGTTGCAAGAGCTGTGGCGCGAGAGAAAGTCGTCGCTCGATGCGCGCGATCGCAGCGGTGTCTGGCGTTTTCGGGAGTTCCTGCCGTTTACAGATGACGTCGAAATAGTTTCGCTTGGTGAGGGAAACACGCCGCTTTACGACGCACCTCGCTCCGCCGAGTACTGCCGCCTCCCACAATTAAAACTTAAGCATCAGGGTTGTAATCCGACCGGTTCCTTCAAAGACACGGGCATGACTATCGCGGTCACGCAGGCGTGCCAACTCGGCGCTCGATTCGTCGCTTGCGCCAGTACGGGCAACACTGCTGCGAGTCTCGCGGCATATGCCGCACGCGCCGAGCTGCGCTGCGCAATCATCGTTCCCGGAGGTCAGGTGAGTGACGCGAAGCTCGCGCAGGCGCTCGACTACGGTGCGAAGGTGTTGGAGATCGAGGGCAACTTCGACGTTTGCATGAACGTGATTCGCGAGCTCTCCGAAGATGGGGCAGTTTATCTGGTTAACTCGATCAATCCGTTTCGCATTGAAGGGCAGAAGACGGTCGCGTTTGAACTCGCGGAGCAGCTCGAGTGGCGTGTTCCGGATCATCTGGTGTTGCCCGGAGGAAATCTCGGGAACAGTTCGGCGTTTGGAAAAGGGTTTCGCGAGTTGTTGCAGAGTGGGTTGATCGATCGCATGCCGCGCATAACGGTGGTCCAGGCCGCGGGCGCCGCGCCATTTGCGCGTTTCTATGCCGAGGACAATCACACCGCTTTTGTGAATGAGGAGCATCCGAACACGTTAGCGTCGGCGATCAAGATTGGCGCGCCGGTGTCGTGGCCGAAAGCGTGGCGTGCAGTGAGCGAGACGGGCGGTGGCGTTATAACAGTGACCGAACAGGAGATTGCGGACGCGAAAGCGGTGATCGGCGGTGACGGGATCGGCTGCGAGCCGGCGTCGGCGACAACCGTCGCCGGCATTCGAAATCTCGTTCGCCAGGGTGTAATCAACGAGAGTGAAACCGTTGTCGCGGTGCTAACCGGCCACCTGCTGAAAGACACCAACTACGTCATGCAATACCACCGCGATTCTTTGACGGCCCCCGACGGCGCGCATATCGCCGGCAACTTCGCCAACCGCCCGATTCGAACATCCGCGTCCATCAGCGCAATTAAATCCGTGTTATCCGTGTGAAGCTACGCGTTCCAGCATCAACTTCCAACCTTGGGCCAGGCTTCGACTGTTTCGGTCTCGCGCTAAAGTTATATCTAACGGTTCACGCCACCACAGCCCCGGATTCTACAGAGCCGTGTCGCGTGATTAACACTGGCGCGAAAGAGAACGAAGCGCTGCCGCGTAACGCCGCAAACCTCATCTATCGCGCAATGGCTTTCGCCACGCAGCGCGAAGGCGTCACGTTACCTCCCGTCGAGTTACGCGTTCATAACGAGATACCGCTTGCGAGTGGTTTAGGCAGCAGTGCCGCCGCGATCGTCGCCGGAATCAAACTCGGCAGTCTCATCACCGGCCACGAAATTCCAGATCAAACGATTCTGAATTACGCGACTGAATTTGAAGGCCATCCGGACAACGTTGCCGCGTCGTTGTACGGTGGTTTTCTCGCAAGTTGTACCTGTCACGACGGTGCAGTTTGTTCAGCCAGATTCATTTGGCCCAAGCACATTCGCGCAGTCGTCGTCTCACCTCACTCACAACTGCCGACACACGTCGCACGCGCCGCATTGCCGCGCACCGTCAGCCGCCAGGACGCCGTTCACAACCTGCAAAGAAGCGCGCTCTTCATCTCAGCCATTGCGCAGCAACGTTACGACATCCTCTGGGAGGCGATGCGCGATCGTTTACACCAACCGCAGCGAGAATCACTCGTGCCTGGACTTCACGAAGCACTCACACTCCCGCGTATGCAAGGACTTCTCGGCATAGCCTTGAGCGGCGCTGGTCCAAGTATTGTTGCGTTGGTCGATGACAACGACGCAGAGATTGGCGCTCGGGTTGCGAGTTGTTTTGAAGGCCGCGGAATCGAAGCGACAACGAGGGTTCTTGAAGTGGACAACGAGGGTTGTCGGTGATGCCTTAACTGCTATCCACAGATTACACAGATCCAATTAAATACTGTGTAATCTGTGGATGGG